>ERZ1669250.4-NODE-4-length-165550-cov-21.245953_pt1 | contig 165550 bp, 189 predicted proteins | sample MGYA00579295_ERZ1669250 | MGnify/ENA primary metagenome ERZ1669250 (study PRJEB41166, sample SAMN08046056) | hot springs metagenome | biome: hot spring; feature: acid hot spring; material: thermophilic sediment; isolation source: thermophilic sediment from acid...
AACATATACATGTAAATACGATTAGATCACTATTTTCTTAGCTAATATAATCTCTAATTGTACGGTTGCATTAATTATTATAGATTTTCCCGTTAATCTGGGCATTTATTAACCAATGGAAAGCTTAAATATTAATAAAATATAATATATTATGAAGGTTGCAGTAGTTCACACATGGACTGATGATCAGGCACCTAAGGTAATGGATTTTGCAAAGAAAGTAAAAGAAATGGCTGAGGCAAAGAAACTTCCAGCAGGATTGGAGTTGCAATCAATAAGCGTTGCAAAAGGAAAGAACCATGCAGTATGTTTCTGGGAAGTTGATTCCCTAGATCATTTAATGCAGGTTGCTGGCTCTCTAGGACCGACCTGGCAGATAGAAGCATTCGAAGTAAGTGACTTCTTTACAAAGAAGAAAGGATTCTTTAAGTAAGTTTATTTTTCTATTATTCTCAATTTTAATTTTGAAGGATATTTCTCCCCATGATATATTCTATTTTTTGCAACAATTATTCTATCTGAGTAAGCCAGATCCTCACCATTGTTGAGATTCCTCGAATATTTTGGAAAGAAACTAGAGGTTATGTCCAACCTTATCTTATGCCCCCTTTTGAATAAATGGCCAGTGTTCCACATATTTATCCTCACAAAATTTACACCCTTATTCAGGAATTCCACTTTATTCATGCCATTCCTGTACCTGCATCTTACCATTCCATCACACAGCCGCTGGGAATACCCATTGGGCCATACGTCAGTTAACATTGCCATAAAATCTGTATCTGTTGCGGTGCTTTCTACAAAAAGGTCGGCCTCAACAGGACCAACTATCTTTACATCATGCCGTAGGTCATCAGAAGTATAAACTAGCACGTCATCCCTTCTTTCTATTGGAGAATAATCATCCGGTCCGCCTATTTGTTCTGCGGTGTCATCAGTTATAAATGGTGTTGGATTTTCTGGGTCATACGTATATTCATCATAATCGTTTCCGTTCAATTCATTAGTTAACCTTCCGTCTCCGAACCTGCTGTTGGCTCCGATTTTAGATGTGAGAAATAATGAATACTCCTTACTTTCCTCGGGAGGCCAATTGCCATAATATTCCCACCTGTTTTCACCCATTATGAAGATTTTCACTTTCCATTTTTCCATTTCCTCTTCCATAAGGTATCTTCGGAACCAGTCCAATTCAACTTTCCTCAAATCAATAACAGAATCTGGACCGAAGTCCAAATTTCCAAGCTTTCTGTCTTTGTTTACTTCATGCCCCCATGGCCCAATAAGCATAGACTGATTTTCTCTTGAGAATTCTGTGGCTGATCCATTTTTCATACCAACAAAATTGATAAACGTACCGATCTGCTCGTCATCATACCATCCTGAGATGTGTAGCACTGGAATATTCAGCAAATGAAATTTGTTTTGATAGCTGATCCTTTCCCAATAATTGTCAAATGTCTGATGCTTCAGGCCCTCTAAGAAATCAGGAATTTCAAAACCTAAATCTTCCACCATTGAAGCTATTGGTAATTTTCTGTAGATTTTGCTCCAATTTATTTCCTTGTTATCTTTGTTGGTTCTCCCTGAAACCAGATACCTCCATGAAAGGTGCATGGGCTCTTCTATTCCTGTTGGAGATTCCACGAATGGATCGGAAGGAGAAACAATAGAGATCATTGTCTTTAAACCTGGAGGATTCAATATTGCAGTAAGCCATTGAATTCTAGCTGAATAAGAACCACCATAGGTTCCTATTCTCCCATCGCAATAAGGTTGGTCTACAGCCCATCTCATCAAATCATAACCGTCTTTCCCTTCATTGAAATACGGGATGAAATCACCTTCTGAATCCCCTCTGCCCCTTACATCAACTGAAAGAACCCCAAACCCATTTGATGAAAAATATTTGGCATTTTCCCTGTAATCCTTGGAATCCCTCTCATATGGTGTTCTAAATATCAAAAGTGGAAATTTTTCCTTGCCGTGTGGATAATAAAGATCTCCTACAAGCTTTACTCCATCGCTCATAGGTATTTTTATGTATCTTCTTATCTTTATATCCATAGCTTTCAATTACTTCTCCCTTAACTATGTTTCCCACTCTCTTCAATCCTTGAATAAATGGATGAAGCAGTTGCTAGATCCTCTGCCGCCATTCCCACGGACTTGAATATTATTATGCTGCCTTCACTGTATCTCCTCATATTTCTACCGTAGAATAATTCTGATAAGCTTTGCACCTCTTCCATACTCCTGCAACCTGAATCTAATAATCCTGCTATTTCTCCGCTCTCGGTGACTGCTTGATCCTTTGAATCCACTATTACCGATTCTGCTTCACACATCAACCTTGGTTCAATTTCAGACATCTCCCTTTTATAGCTTCCTATGGCTATTATAACCCCATCATTGATTTGTTCCCTTTTCAGAATGGGGGTAGGTGATGAGGTTGCTGTTACAATCAATTTATAGTTTCTGAAATCTCCAAAATTAATATAGGAGGATTCTACATTGAGATCGTTCCCTATGGCTTCTGAAAATTTCCCCCCTTTTATGGGATCCCTCCCTGCGACATCAATCCTCTTTATTCCCAAAGATGATAGAGCCATGGCCTGACCATAGGCTTGATAGCCATACCCTACTATTAGAGCCTCTTTTGCATGAAAATTTATGAATCTCAGAAATGAGAATGTAACAGATGCAGTCCTGATTCTAGTAAACTCCTTTCCCAGGAATAATGCTACTGGTTCTGATTTTTCCATATCAAACAGCGAAACTGAAAATTTTAAATCCTTTCCGTAAAAGTAAGTTTTGGTCACCGCCTGCTTAATATCATCATTAAGGGCACCCATTAGATCCAATACCCCTAATTCAGATGATATTCTCTTCCTGGAAAGCACCTTTGTTTTTGATTCCTCAATATCGGCAATCACCTTTATCATTTTATTATAAATGTCTTCAAAAGAAATAAAATGTAAAATGGAAAAATCATCCAATAAAATCATAAATGATCAGGGCAACACTATGGGTTCTTCCTCTAACTTGAACGTCTGGTAATCCTCTTCCTCTAGTCTGGTCTTTAGTCCTGACAATATCCCCCAAGGGTAGAAGACAAGTATGGAAACCAGTACCACTATCAATGTGGCATAATAGAAGTTTATTAAGTTCAAAGCACCATCGCTACCAATATAGGTCATCACCACTAGGAAAGCGATGTAAACAATATACCAGATTGAGTTACCCACGTTCTTGAAATCTCTTTTGGCAGTCCCCTTTGCAAGAGGAATTATTATTCCAAACAATAAGACAGCTCCTGTCAGCAAAATTACAGCGTAGTAAACTGTGACCCAGCCGCTCCAGAATATTATAAGAGCTGCGGAAATGAATGCCAGAGGAGCTATGATACTTCCTCCTGGTATTTTCCATTTCGTCACTCCCTGCCTCCTTGAGACCATAAATGCTATGGGATTGACAGAGAATCCCAGATATCCTGCCACAACTGCATCCTCTATCAATGAATATATTGTGGGAACTGGTGCGGCTACAAACGCCAGAATTGCTCCAACGATAGCCATTATCAATAGAGCCCAGTATGGTATGGCATAGGTCTTGCTTATGTCCTTCATGAACTTTGGCATAATTTGCGTTCTGCTTTGAGCAAATAGTATTCTTGAGCCACCTCCGAGGTAAATGTAACCCACGATGAATGGACCAATTATACCTATTAGGATAGTTAACACAAGAAGAGGATAGGAATGATAGTTATTTGCAAGATATATGAAGGGATTTCCGGGTATCGAGGCAACCTGTGCCCAATTCCCAGTTTGCAATCCTAACTTTGTCCAATTAATTCCTGAGACGAAAACGAAATCATACAATAGATAAATGAGTAATTGACCAATGACAACAACTACTATTGCCAGGGGTAATTTTTTATAATTCTTGCTCTCTTCAGCATAATCTGGCAAAACCCTAATTCCACCAAAAGCAAACATTGCGAATGGTATTGCTAAGAAAACACCTGCGAATCCAAACGGCAAAAATCCACCGTAGCTGCTAAAATTAGAGAAATCGTGGAAAATTCCAAACAAGCCCAATGCCACGGCCAAGTAGAGTATCAATTTTATAATACCGAAGCCCACCGTAGATTTTCCGAATGCCTTGACTCCGAAGTAATTGAATGGTATAAATAACAGCATCAGAATCAGTGCAACGATCCCTCCTTCTAGTGTCGGTGCCCCTGTGGAAGTGGTTAGAGACGGATAGAAAACTGATAGCCCATCCACCACAGCAAAAGCTTCTATTGGCGGTATGAATATATACCAGATCAGGTCTGCCAATGAATTTATCATATTTGTAAACCAACCATGAGTGTAAAGTGCAAACCTTGAAGGACCGCCAGCCTCGGGATAGGTGGAAACTAGTTCTGAATATGTAAGTCCGATGAACAGGTAGAAAATTCCTCCCATCAACCAGCTCAGCCAGCTGCCTGGTCCAGCCACTGATGTCATTGATTCAACACTGAACAGGATGCCAGTTCCTACTGCGCCTACAACCCCAATAATCACCATGTCAAAAAATGTCAATTCTTTTTTCAATGATCCTCCGCTTTCCTCTGTTTGAAAATTGGTTGACATAGTTTTTGAAAATTTAATTACATATAAACTTATTCCTAAATAGGAGGCATTAAATGTAAATTTTTATAAAAAATGTTGTTTTTTTGCTTACTTTGTTCAAAAGAAAAATTATATGCTCAATGCGTAAATTAGGACTCAAAATGGTCCAGATAGCGAAACGTTCAACACGGGATTATTCCCTTGACGTTTTAAAGAAGATGGATAGCACTGATGAGTTAAGGATAGAGAATAAGAAAAATGACAGATTTCTCATAATCAGAAAGAATGGAGATGATTTTATTTTAAAGGAAGTTGGGTATTCTAATTCAACTACTGCTGTTAGAGGCAATGATATCAAGAAAGCATTGTCAGAAGCCTTAGAAAGGGAATTTCCAAGGAGTAATTTCCTGAAAGTAAAATTGAGAAAAATCCAGAGGACTGATCTTAAGATCTATGGGAGGTGACTTTGATTAGGGAAGTGCTGGCGGATCAAATACCAGAAAAGATACGTGAGCTTGAGTCATATTTACCTTTTTCTGCCAATGCAATACATTCTTTAAAAAATTTTTCCCATAGAGCTAAACTTCTCTCGGATGAGGATCATGGACTGATAACAGTAATATTCAAATCAAACTATAATAAGCACATTTGGTATTCTCCAATCATATGGATTTTCGGCAATTTGGGGCACATTGATGAAATATTTCAAATACTTTTTAAAGAATACTTTGGAGGATTCACTGCCCTAGCCTTTGGTGAAAACTTTACTCCTTTTCCATATGCAGGTCTTAAATTCTATGAAGAAGATTTGATGCTGTTGCACAAATTGAAAATTACTCCTAAAAGAATTCCCTCAAGATTAGATGAGGGATATGCCTTAGAATCATTGAAGTTGTCCTCTGATTTTAATGGGGAAATTGGTCAATTGGAAATAGAGAGGGAAAAGAATTTTTTGAAGGAGAGGGAAACCTACGGTTTTGTAGATAACGGGATGCTCATATCCAGGGGATCCATAATGAGCCAGGCGTCTGGCTATTCTGGGGTAGGAGGATTTATCACTAACCCGAATTTCAGAAACATGGGATATGGTACTGATATGGTATCTTATATTTCACAGAAAGTTCTTGAAAGAGGAAATTTGCCATTCCTTACGGTGAGAAGCGACAACAGAACTGCCCTATCCCTTTATTCAAAGATTGGATTTAGCAAGATTGGTAAAGTTATTTTCATCGATTATAAAACAGGAAGTGTCCCATAAATATTTCAATGAAGAAATTCATAGGGTAATTGATGGCTAATAGGTACATACCCATTGGTGTAATAATAATCGGTTCTCTGGCAATATTGGTTGGTTTAGCAATATCTCTAGTTGCCTTTTCCTCAGCAATTTTTTTAGCAATAATTCCAGGTTTCTTGCTATTTAAATTCATATTCCTCATTCCAAAATTGATAATGCTGTTCTTTGGAATAATATCAATAATATTTGGTGTTGCCTTCATTAGGGGTTCAAATTTTGCCCGCATCATTATGATAATTTTCTCCATATTGTACTTGTTTTTCTTCCCCATAGGCACCATAATAGGGTTAATCATGCTAATTTACCTCTTCTCCCCAGGCGTTGTAGCTTATTTTAAGGGTCCTTGAGGTGGTTCAAAATGAAAATACCCACAGATGATCACATGAATATCCAAGAGCTCAAGGAAATTGTTAGAAAATTTAGCCAGGAGAGGGATTGGGATAAGTTCCACAATCCAAAGGATCTTGCTATTGGAGTTGTTACTGAAGGTTCCGAGCTGTTGGAATTATTTAGGTTCAAAAGTGAAGAGGAAATAAAACAAATTATGAACCAGGATGAATTTAGAAAAAAGGTAGGAGAAGAAATTTCAGATGTGCTATATTTCATATTGAGGTTTGCTGATCTTTACGGTTTTGACATAAGCATGGAATTCGTTGAAAAGATGAGAAAGAATGCCACGAAATATCCCATAGAAAAATCTAAAGGGAATAACAAGAAGTATAATGAGTTATGAATTTTTTGTGAATTAAATATTGATTACCTCGATTCCCTGAGCATTGTAAATCCCGGGGTCCTCCCTGACCCTAACATCCCTCAGGTCCGTGAAATCCTCCAAAATCAACTTACTAAAGACATAACCGTCAGAAGACTCAACTGTTCTTACCTTTGCACCTATATTGTATTTGTAAGGATGCACAAAGATTGACCCTCCTCCAAATTCACTGGAGGACGAATTGACAGAAATTACAGGTATTCTGTTTTCAAGGGAACGGGCAATTACGTAATAATGCCACTCCACCTTAAAATCCGTCCTTATCAAAGATGGGTTGATCATCAAATCAACCTTGTTTAATGCAGACAATTTTCCATAAAAAGGAAAATCTATATCATAGCATATGGGTACGGAAATTCTAATCCCCTCCAAGTTGAATATTTTTATTTTATTACCAGGATGATATTGTCTTCTTTCAGTCCTGTATGGAATGATTTTATCTTGAAACCCCACTAATTTACCGTAATTGAAAATTAAAGACCGGTTGAATAGAGAGTCCCCTTCTAAAACTGAAAAGGAACCCGGAACTGCTATGGGAATTTTTTCTAAGGAAATTCCCTTAAGCATCTCCAATGTCTGCTCCTGGTTAGATTTATCTATTAGCCATTTTTCAGGTAGTATTAAAATCTCAGGCTCATAACTATGAATTTTGGAGTTTATCTCTCTAATTGCATTCTCCAGAGAATATAGGTTTACTCTTTTCAATTCCAGGGCGAGAATTGAGAATGACATATTGCTCCACTCTAATCCAAGAAACTTAAATATTAATTGTTAATCAAATTTGTGTTTGATGTATTCAGTTTCCTCCATATTTTTGTACCGCTATTCGTGGTGGTGGATCCATTTGCAGCTATGATTCTCTTCATAAGCTATGCTAAGGGTAGGTCAAGGATCGAAAGGCTGAAAGTAATTAGTGATGCAACTTTGACCTCATTTTTGATACTTGTATTCTTTGCAATATTTGGGTATTATATTCTCCTATATTTCGGTATATCCCTTCCTGCATTGGAAGTGGCCGGAGGCATACTCATATTGCTCACATCAGTTGAAATGGTTACTGAAGGAGATAAGCCTCAAGGCTCCAAAAGGAGGCAAAATTCAGAACCTTTAGGGGACATTGGAATAGTTCCTCTTGGAACACCGCTTTTGGCGGGGCCAGGTGCTATATCTCTGGTAATAATATTAATGCACGATTACAGCTGGCCCCTTGTAATGCTCAGCATTATTCTTGTTACTGTTATTACATATTTGCTATTCATGGGAGCGTTTTATATTTATGATCTCATCAAGGAAAAGGGTGCTAGGGCATTAACTAGGGTTTTCGGTGTTCTTGTTGCAGGGTTTGCCATACAATATATGTTCACAGGAATTGCGCTGTTCTTCCACATAGGATAGGGTTGAAATGAAAATAGTTGAATCAAAACTTGAGAATCTGCCTTTGATTGTTGATACAATGAGAAATAACCCGGTGGTACTTCCAACCGATACATTCTACGCTTTATCTGTTCCAATTAGCAGCAGGGATCTTTTCGATATGGTCTATAAAATAAAGGGAATTGAAATGAGGTCTGCTAGCCCTATAGGTTTTTTTGGATTAAGGGATATGGAAAAGTACTGCGTTCTCGATGAAAATGCTAAGAATATAGTTAGAAAGTTGATGCCTGGCCCGCTTACACTAATTCTTGATGCCAAAGTTCCAGGCCACTGGGTTATCTCTGGAAAAATCGGTGCTAGAATACCTGACAACAACATAACCAGAGAAGTTGTAAGGAGCATAGGGCCCATAACGCTTACGGGAGCCAACCTTAGAGGATTCAGGGCACCCTTAACCATAGAGGAAAGTGTTAAACAATTGGGAGACAAAGTAGAGTTATACGTGGATGCTGGCGTGCTACCAGGAATACCCAGCACAATTTATGATTATACAAACAAAAGGATAATCAGAGAGGGTAGGATTTCATTAATGGATATAAGGAGGGCTGAAAGTGGAATTTGATGATTATGTACAGGCAGGAAAGATAGCTTCCTACGCAAGAAAAGAAGGTAAAAAAATGATAATGGAAGGAGAGAAGTTTCTTTCCATAGCCGAATACTTAGAAGATCTAATAAGATCCAAAGGGGCGAATATAGCCTTTCCTGTAAATCTCTCAATCAATAATGAAGCCGCCCACTTTACACCTCCACCAAATTATGAAGCTACATTTAAAGAGGGGGATTTGGTTAAACTTGATTTGGGCGCGGAGGTCAACGGATGCATTGCTGATACAGCTGAAACTGTTGAAGTTTCTACCAACAGGTGGGAGAAATTAATAAGAGCTAGTCAGGAAGCACTTGAGAACGCTATAAAGAAGGTAAGAGTTGGAGCTTATACATCTGAAATAGGAAGAGAAATTGAGATAACCATTAAGAGGTATGGATTTAATCCTGTGTACAATCTAACTGGCCATACACTTGAAAACTACGTTCTACATGCTGGTTTGTCTTTTCCAAACTACGATGACGGAAGCAGGGTAAAGCTATACCCCGGCATGGCATTTGCCATTGAGCCATTTGCAACCACCGGACCGGGAAGGGTAAAGGGGTTAGAATTTGGGAATATTATGCTACTGGTGAAGAAAGAGGGGAAGGATTATTTAGGAAAAGTTCATGAATTTTCCAGGGGATTACCATTCTCCACCAGGGACCTTGCAAAAAATTTTACCAACTGGCAGGAAATTTTGAAGGACGCTGAAAGAAATAAGTATTTTTATTTCTACCCCGTATTAAAGGAGGGGAGGAATGAGATGGTAGCACAAACAGAACATACCATTTACCTTAGAGAGGACGGGCCTTACGTAACAACTCTCTAGCCTTGAAAACTGACTCTTCTATTAATGAGTTCAAATCCTGATCGGCATTTATTTCTATAAAATTATCCTCCTTCATAAGCAGATAGTTATAATTCTCCTTGACCCTCTTCAATAATTCCAGCTTTTCAAACCTGGAAAATTCCCTTTCCTTCTTTATTCTATTAACTGCCAGTTCTGGATCTCCCTGCAGGAGAATTACATAATCCGGTAACTTGGGAAGCATCTTTGAAATCTCCTTGAAAACCTTATAGAAATTGTCTATGCCTCCATAAATTTTGGAAAGCTCTGCCCCCTGGTAGGCAAAAGTTGACCACAGGGATCGGTCGCTTACCACACCTCCCTTAATCCCATTGAGCAATTCGATTCTGTCTGCAAAAAACAGAAAGAAATCCGTCCTAGGGTCCCAGTATTTTGAATAAATGAGTTTTCCTATTTCATTATCCGAAGGCTCCTTGATGAATTTGAGTCCTGTGGATTCAGAAATTGCTTTGGCAACATGGGTCTTACCAGTTCCATCGATGCCTTCAATAGCGAGGTAGAATTCAGAAGAATGAGTCAATGCTCCTCTGCACCCCCGCCTTTTTAGCATTTCTTATCCTGGAGATTGCGGATTGCACCCTTTCCATTGAGAAATCATGCCTGTTCACCAGTATCTCGATCACCTTATCTTCATTGAATGGTGGGATATCTATTGAGGGGATATCTTCAACCACTGGATTTAAGAATATATTCTTGAGTTCATCATAATTTTCTATGCTTATTCCTGGAATTTTAGGTATGGAACCGTATTTCTTTATCAAATTAATCGCCTTCTTTGGCCCTATGCCTTTAATCCCATCGTTAAAATCTGTGCCAATTAATATACCGATGTCAACTAGTTGCTCCTGTGTTATTCCGTTTTCCTTAAGCACATTTTCCAAGAGTATTAATTCTGGGTTTATATCAACGGTCCTTCCTGACCTGCCTACTTTTCTCTTACCAGAAATTGTAACATTCCTAAGGAGTTTGGGAGCGCCGAATAGTAGAGAATCATAATCTTGGGAAACTACATAGGCTACCTTGCCTTTTTTGCAGAGATATGAAGCCTCCGCTTCTCCCTCTGATGGCGCACTAATCACGGGAATACCCATGGATTTTAATAATTCCATAGACTCATTTACCATCTCCTGGGTTAGCCTTGAAGTCCTTGAGGCATAGCTCCTTGCCTTTTCCATGTCCCCTAATGCAAGTGATTCGAGATACTCCTTCTCGGCCTTTTCTTTGAGTGCTATCCTTTCTTTAATCGTCTTTTCCTTCAAAGGATGTGGTTTTCCATCAAAAACATAAACAGGTATTATACCTAATTCAATTATGTTTATATTTCTGTAGAAGAGACCTGATAAGTGGGATGTTATATTTCCATTTTTATCCTTAAGAGGGCTTCCATCAAATTCTCTTATATTGCTCAGGAACTGATAAATGGTGTTGAATGCATCAAAGCCCATCATGTTTCCTTTAAAATTTTTTAGTTCCACTGGCTGTGGATTAATAAGGTCCGAAATGTCAACTCCCATTACATATAAATTAAATTGTTAATTATAATTTTTATTCAATTCCAAAATTGGTTATCCTGAATGGGCATATCAAACCCTCTGGAAGGCTCCTGTGTTTCATAACTTCCAATTCCCTCCTCCCTTCCTGAAGTTTGTTTATCCTGAAGATGGCCTTGGCAGCATGTGATATACCTTCGCCCCCAAGCGGTTTAATGTCGCCTGGATTTCTACCATAGTAAACCTGGTTAGTTATTATTACAGGAATGTCCAATTCATTGGAAATACTCTGCAAAATTTCAAGCTGATAATAAAGTGAGTTTCCTATTTTTTTCCTGAGTTCAGCCCTTCTCTCCCTCTCATATCTGTAGAATGTTGTTATATTGTCCACAACGACCAGATCAACCTTTCCCTCCATGAGTACTAATGGTTTTAACTTCCCAACCAATTCAACCTGTTCATCATAATCCTTGACCCTGGCATACTTTAGGTTGGATAAATTCTCCTTTTTAATCCCTATTTGACTTGCCCTTTCCCATGAAATCCCCTCGGTGTCTATCAGGATAGCTTTGCCTGAATTAAGTACTCCCTTTAATGTTGAAAGCACAATATTTGTCTTGCCGCTTCCAGGTTCCCCATACAATTCTGTAATAATCCCTGATTCAAAACCTCCACCTAGGCATATATCAAGATTGCTGGAGCCAGTGGAAATTTTACTCATAATATAGATCCCTCAACAGCCTAGTCAATTCCTTCAAATCGTTGCCTTTAATGACAAAGTCAGCCTTTGCATCATCATCTGAATTGAACAGAACGGAATAGTCACTCACCTTAAACATACCTTCATCCAATTTGCTGTCTCCTACAGATATCTTCTTTCCCTGGAATTTTGAAAGAATTATCCCCTTCTTCTCAGGTTCGACCTCTGCCTTTCCACCTATGAGCATGTTATTCTGGAATATTAATTTGTTAGCATATATTTTGTCGATTGGGTAAAAATCCTTGATTCGCTCCACCAATACATCTATCCCACCAGATATTGCCAATTTTAGGCCATCCACGCTCCTAAGAAAATTGGAAAGTTCTTCATAATTTGGGTTTGGTTCAATTTTCAACCTCAAATTTTCGAAATCATCCTTTGTGACTTTTGGGTTCTTTTTCAGCAATAATTCTATATCCATTCTAACAAAATCATCATAAGTTATTTTACCTTCAAAGTACCTTTTCACATTTTCTGAATTATCAACACCAAAATGAGAGTGCATTACCTTCCAGCTACTCTTTGGAGCTAAAAGTACACCATCAACATCAAATGCAAGTATCTTCTTCATCCCAATACATTCCTTTCAAAATTAAGTGGAGACAGCGATCCGCACTTCCCGTGCCCTCGCGGAACACAGTACACATGCGGAACGCGGGCGGGCTTAACCTTCGGGTTCGGAATGTGACCGGGTGTTTCCCCGCCGCTATGGCCGTCAACCGAACAGGAATAAATAGCTAATATTTTAAGATTTCGCAACATCGTATTTCTTTGAGAAATATGAGTAAAGCATCCAGCCTACAGCTATGCTCAAAAGCACACTGAAGAATATTGTATTTGAATACTGGAAGAAAATTGCTGGGTCAAGAGAATAGATGTAGCCAATGAGGACTATTACTGTGGATCCCCTAATAATGAAAGAATACATCAAATTACGATCAGATCCAAACCATTTAGTGGTTATATCAACTAGAGATATTTCTGCGAACCTTGCAGCAACTATTCCTCCTGTTATTATTAAGGCCAGAAGGAGTGAGTAGAGGTTCAGGATGTTTATTAATAAACCAATGTAAACATAGAAGAATGTTAGCACGAAGAACTGTATTTCCTGATTAAACTCCACGAGTTTTCCTAAATCTATGTAGCCGGGCCTATTTAAAAGATATTTAATTCTGGTGGATCCCGCAATTATAATTGAGAAGATAAATATGGCCAAAATTGGAGAGGCATTGAGATATTGTGATATTCCCCACAGGAAGAATAGTATCCCCACTGTGGCCATGTACAGATGAGGAGTATCAGCTGTCTTGACCACAAGAACCCATGCGAAACCTATAATGGTTCCCAACACCAATCCCTCTGAAATATTTGCGAAGAATGTTGACGCCAAAGACAGCGGGGTAGAATTTGATTGAATCACATCCAAGATCAGCAGAACTGTAATTATGTTGAATACACTATTCATTATTGATTCAATCTTGACGAGGTTTACTATTTCTTCCCTTACAACAATCCTCTGCACCATTGGAATTACCAAGGTTGCTGAAGTTTCACCTAAGATCGCTGCCAGCAACAGCGAGATTAGGAATTGTATGTGAATTAAATAATATAGGATAGGAGCCACAACCAATATTGTAAAGACCACATCTAATATAGCCACCACAATTCCTTTCTTCATGGCGGCGGAAATTGTACTGAGGTCTACTTCAATGACACCTCCAAAAACTATTAGGGTTAGAGCAATTGTTCCAAACAAACCAACAAAAGATTCCAGGGAAGATATTGTCTTAATTCCTAATATTCCCGAATAATGTATTAGTATTCCTATAAAGAGGAGCAATATCATATCTGGTATTCTCTTTTTCCTAAATCCGTACTCACCAATGAAACCCAGCAGGATTATTCCGGCCATCAGAATTAAAATTTCTTGAGTGTTCATATTTGATCTAACCTATTTTTCAATTTACCCAGACTTTCCAATTCTACAACCACGCTGTCCCCACCCTTGAGCCATAGCCTCTTTCCCTCTGGGTAACCGGCAATCACTCCAGATGGAGTTCCTGTAGATATAACATCCCCTGGATAAAGGGTCATATACTTTGAGAGATAAGATATCAAGTAAGGAACTTTATATATCATCTGTGACGTATTGCCGTCCTGCCTTAGTTCACCATTTACATAAGTTCTTATCTTTAGATTTTGGTAATTAGGAACCTCATCCAAGGTCACAATTATTGGCCCATTTGGAAAAAACTTATCAGGAGTCTTTCCTAGAAGAAATTGTGATGTCAGATACTGCATATATCTAGCTGACAGATCATTAGCCACGAAGAAACCACCAATAGCTTCTTCTGCCTCTTTTTCTGTTAAATTCCTAGCTTTCTTTCCCAGTATTACACCTAGTTCGCCTTCATAATCCACATTCCAGGAAATGTTTATTGGGATTATTTCATTGTTACCAGCCAGGGCATTTGAAAATTTAGCAAAGAATATTGGCTCACCACTCACCGTTCTCCCAGTTTCCTTAATGTGATCCATATAATTCAATCCAACACCTATTATCTTCTGTGGATTCCCTATCACTGGTGGGGTAACTTCGTTTTCCAGATTAACCTCAACTTTGGTACCCTTACCTTTTCTTATTAGAGATTCGATTTCCCCCTTATTTAGGAAAATTTCAGAAACTTCCATCCATGAATATTTTTCTAGAATTAACCATTCATTTTCTAGAGAGAAGATGTTAACTTTATTTCCTCCCCTGAAGATCCTGGCTATTTTCATAATAAATGAATATTTACTCAAAAAAATACTTTCCCATGTTTTTTTAATACATTAGAGTTTTTGGAAAAGTATATTTTAAGATATTTAATAGGATCATTGAGAATTCAATGAAAGTCCTTGTAACCTTTGCCGTTGATAGGAAGTTCCAGAAAATTGGAAATGAAATTTTGGGTAAGGATAACATAATATGGTATCCTGACCTTGAACCTGCCGAAATACTGCTTGTAAGGGATAACAATTTCCCTTACAGTGAAGAGGTTAAATTCATACAAACAATTACGGCAGGAGTTGACCACATAAATTTCTCAAGAATTAAAAAGTCCACCGTGGTAGCTAGTAACGCAGGTGCCTATTCTGTGTCTGTTGCAGAACATGCCCTAGCTTTGCTGCTTAGTGCTGCTAAGAGTATTGTTAAGAAAGATTTAGAAATCAAGAACGGAATCTTCAATCCAGAAGAAACAATACTTCTCAACGGCAAAACAATCCTAATTATAGGTTATGGAGGGATTGGTTCTAAATTTGCAAGACTGGCCAAATCATTTAACATGAAAGTAATTGCAATTGGGAGAAGCTACAGAGACGACTATGCAGATGAATTTTACGATTTAGATAAATTAAAGGATTTAGTAAAGTTGGCTGATTTCATTCTCATATCAGTTCCACTGAATAGACAAACTTATGGCATGATTGACAGAAATGTATTGGAATTATCTAAGAAAAGGGCGATTTGGGTAAATGTAGCAAGGCCTGAAATATTGAAAAGAGATGATTTAATATCATTCTTAAAGCAAAGGAGTGATGTCGTCTATTCTACGGATGTATGGTGGGATGAACCTAATGTCAAAGTGCCCATTATGGATAATCTGATCATTACCCCTCATACTGCGGGAGGCAGATCTGGTGAAGTCATGGAAAATGCTTACAGGGAAGCGTTTCTAAATGTAAAAAGGTTCATGGAAGGAGATAAACCAAAAAACATTGTGAATATTGATGAGGTTATTTGGATTGACAGGGGTTCCTTAGGCGTTTAGTTATGTTTTGATTCCCCTTTAATTCTCTCCAGAAATGTATTGAAGTCTATCATGGAGCCGATCTGAGTTATATTATCTATATCCTTCAAAACATGACCGGTAAGCACTGCAACAACTGTATCTGATTTGTCAATTATACCCATCTCTTTCAACTTCTTGGCACCAGCCACAGATGCTGCTGATGCCGGCTCAGCACCTATCCCTGATTTATCAATGGCTCTTTTGGCATCGAGTATTTCAGAATCTGAAACTGCTTCGACAATACCATCTGTGTACTTAATTGCCCATTTTGCCTTCTTCCAATTTACTGGGTTTCCAATTCTTATGGCCGATGCAATTGTTTCTGCAATTACCGGTTTTATTTCATCCATCCCATAATGCCACATCTTATAAAATGGAGAAGCACCTTCAGCCTGGATGGCAACAATCCTTGGCTTTTTATTTATGATCCCAAGTTCATAATAATCCCTAATGGCCTTTCCAAGTGCTGAAGTGTTTCCCAGATTTCCTGCTGGAACCAAAATAAAATCAGGTTCCTTAACCTTGTCCATAATTTCATAAAATATTGTCTTTTGCCCTTCTAGACGCCATGGGTTTAAAGAGTTCAATGTATAGAGATGTTGATTTTGTTTCACTATGCTTTCAAGGTTTTCCATGGCGCTATCAAAATCCCCATCTACCTCAACTATCTCTGCACCATAGGCAATACTTTGGATTAGCTTGGCCCTGGAAATTTTCCCCTTTGGAATAAGTACCGAACTTTTCATTCCTGCTATGGAACTGTAAGATGAAGCGGAAGCGGAGGTATTTCCAGTTGAGGCACATATGGTATGTCTGGCACCTAAAAACTTTCCATGGCTCACAGCAACAGTCATACCCCTGTCTTTAAAGCTTCCAGTGGGATTCTCTCCCTCGTGTTTAAGTCTAATTTCTTTTATTCCTGTTAATTCAGATATTAATTCGTGTTTATATAGGAAGGTATCGCCTTCGCCCCTTGTAACAATAAACTTCTCATGCAACTCCGGATGAACTAAACTTTTGTATCTCCAGACTCCCTTCATGCTATTTGGTTTGTAAATTTCCATATCGTGGACAACTTCTAGTAAATCCCCGCACTTATCGCATCTGAAATATCTCCTTGAAATATCATACTGGGCTCCACAGCTTATACATTTTAATATAGACATTTTAACTTAATTGGATTAATCTCATATAATCATATTGATACAAAATGTAGAAATAATGATAAAAAGGTTAATTTCCTCTTTAAGGAATGAAGGGCAATGAAGAAAATTAAAGCTTTTGCACATGCCTCCTCAGCCAATCTAGGCCCAGGATTCGACATTCTGGGATTAGCATTATCTGTTTTCCAAGATACTGTCGAATTAGAAGAAGATCCTTTTTCCAGCAGAATTTCCATATTTTCAAATGAACTACCTTTAGCAGTTGAAAATAACACTGCCGGATTAGCAATTAAAAAGATATTGGAGAGGGAAAAAATTAGGATTGGTATAAAATTAAAAATTGCAAAGGGTGTACCCGTTGGAATGGGTTTGGGGAGCAGTGGCGCATCAGCTGCCGCAGCAGTAACAGCAATGAATGAATTCCTAGGGCTTAATCTTTCCATGCAAGAAATGATAAGTTTTGCCATGCAAGGCGAAGCCGCAGCTGCTGGAGATCCGCATGCTGATAATGTAGCCCCTGCTCTAGTGGGCGGCTTAGTTGCATTGACCTCAACCGATCCCATTGATTTCATGAATCTAAATTTTAATCAGAATATCTCAATGAAATTGATCTTACCATATGTGAAAATAGAGAATAAGACCAAGATCGCAAGGTCGGTTGTACCAAAAGAAATACCTCTGAAGGATCACACCCTAAACACAATGAACATCCTGGGACTCTTAAGATCTTTTGAGAGTGGAGATATTGAAAAATTGAAAAAGTACATGACTGACCCTATAGTGGAATCAAAAAGATCTATAATTTACCCTTTTTTAAATAACATAAAGAATATTTCAATGAAGTATAGAGATGTTGCTGTTGCACTCAGTGGGGCTGGCCCTTCCATCATAGCATTTCACGATAAAAACAATGAGCCTGAAACTTTTCTTAATGAAGTGGCAAATGAATTAAATATGCAAGGAATTGGATGTAAAATAGTGGAAAGTCATGTCGGTTTGGGTTCCAGAGTTACTCAGGAGTAAGTTAAAATCTGCGTAGAAGCATTTCTAATGATTTCCGAAGAAAATCCATTCAATAACACACATTTTAATTTCCATTTTCATTTAATTTCCACAATCTAACAGATCAATTATCAAAATAATATTTTATATGGGTTTGCGTTCATGATGGGATGTTTCTAACTATCCTTGGCTACGTGGCAGGGACTATAACCACAGCATCATTCTTTCCACAACTCATTAAGATATATAAGAACAAGAAGGCGGATGAAATATCGATTACAATGTATTCCATAATTACTCTGGGTATGATACTGTGGATGATCTATGGAATTTATTTAAATTCGTATCCCATAATAATAGCCAATGGAATTTCCACAATGGCAACATTGTTAATTATGACTTTTTCTTTAATGTACAATAAAGGTGGATCAGGTAAAGGTAAATGACCGATGTAAAGAAGAAGCTGAACTATTATGGAGATAAGGAGGGAATTCGAAAGGCCACTCCCTTGGAAATCGCCAAATACAAAGCCACTAGAATTGGAAATAGGAGTGTGGCTGATCTGGGTTGCGGCATTGGGGTGCAATTACTTGAATTTGCCAAAGTTTCTAGAGATGTACTGGGAGTTGAGCTAGACAGGAAATATTTAGAATTTTGCAGAAAAAATCTTGAGAATAGTGGTTTAAACAATGTGAAACTTGTTAAAGGGGATGCACTTGATTCCAATATAATAAAAATGACAAGAAATTATGAAGTAATAAATTCCGATCCGTCCAGAGAAAAAACCGGATACGTATGGAATCTTAATGATCTTTCCCCGAACCCAAAGGAAATATTAAGGAAATACGACCAGGAAGATTTCTCCTTCGACATACCAGTGAGGTTCAGCAAAAAGCTACTACCTGGAGAGCCGGAATTGGAATATGTCTCTTTAAAAGGAGAACCCAAGAGGCTTATAATTTATTATGGCTCCCTTAAGAATTATGAATTAAGCGCCATAAGCCTGCCTTCTATGGAAAGGATAGTTAAGGGAGATGAGGAGTTAACCATTCCTAAAACTACAATTCCGGAAACTTTCATTTATGATATAGATCAAATCATTTCCATAGCTGATCTCTTAAGCGACTTTCAGAAATATGTTGGCAAGGACTTTGAAATTCTTGAGGAATCCCCCCAAAGATTACTTATAACCTCTAATGATAATTTGAGATCATCCTTTGTGTTAGGAAAATACAAAGTTTTAAAGGAGTATGGTTCATTGCAGCAACTTAGAAAGGACCTTGAAAAATATGACTATGGGAGAATCTACATAAGATTTGAAATTGACCCAAAATATTATTATAACCTGAAGAAGGATCTGGAATTCAATGCCCTGGGTATAGATGATATATTCATATTCAGGTTTGGCAGTAAATACTATACAAGCATGAAAGAGGAAAACTAGACAAAATTTTAATTGTGGAATCCCATGACAATTTATGAAAGCAAGAGATTTACCACCCAAGGATCTGATAGAAAAATTAAAGGAAGAGCACAGAGAACTCCCGGATCAAATTGATGATGCTATACTTACATTCAAAACAGGAAATTTAAGTGGGGCTTTTCCTCTAATTGCAGACATCAGGGAAAAAATAGGACAGCATACCATTGATGAAGAGGCAGTTTTGCTCAAGATAATAATAGACAAGCTAGGAAAAGATGCTGCAGAGCCATATATTGAAATCCTGCGAGCTCATGTTAAGATTACTAAACTTGTGGATGATGCAGTGGAATCCACTTATACAGGTTGGTCTGAAACAGAAAACCTCCTTCTTAGCTTAAAGCAAGAGCTAAAAAATCACCATAATCAGGAGGAAGATACCTTTTTCCCAAAGGTTCTTCAGCTAATATCCTAAAATTAATTGCTATTCAGGAATAAGGAGTCTGAAATTATCTTCTTTTCATAATTTCTGAGCTTTCTGATGAAGGTGCTTTTGGAGATACCTAGCATTTTTGCAAGGTCTTCTGCCTTCACTTTTCTTGGATTTTCATAATAACCCATTTCTAGCACGAATCTTAGTAATTCAAATCCCTCACTGAACTTTCTTTCCTCCAATTTAATCCTGTTGACCTTTACCCACCTGTACCTCACTTTATTAATATCTAGAAAGTATTTGAATGCCTCGATTTTATCATCAGTGATCAAAAATTTTAGTTCAAATTTTTCGGGTGTGAGAACTATCGGGGGCTTCAGAAATACATTTCCTCTGAATTTGCTTATCAATTTCCCAGCTAGTTTTGGTAATTTCTGTTTTATGAATACCCAATAGGTTTTGCTCCTTGCATCGTACTTCAATATTTCAAAATACATAATAGAATATTTATTTTTAACCTTCTCACCTTCTCCCAAAATCCTTTCCAATTCTTTTATAAATCTTTCCTTCTTAAGACTGGCGAAGTAACAAATTATATGTTCATCATAGTATATAATATCATTAATATACAGAACCTTATAATCACCCTTTCTGAACTTTGATATTAATGGTATTGATTCAGAATCGAGAGATAAATGTATCAATTGCACATGGGGGTATACGCGCTTAATAAATTAATATTATCATCTAAATAAAATCTCGATATGCTTTTATATTGCTTTACCATGATGTCAGGCATCCTGAGGTGATTAATTGGCAAATGGACTGATGGCAGGAAAACAGATGAAAGAAGAGAGAAATAAGTTAAGATGGTCCGATAGGGATTATAAGAGAAGAATATTAAGGTTAAAAGAGAAGAGCGATCCTCTGGAAGGTGCTCCACAGGCCAGAGGAATAGTTATAGAAAAGGTTGGTATTGAAGCTAAACAGCCTAACTCGGCTATAAGAAAATGCGTTAAGATTCAATTAATAAAAAATGGTAGGCAGTTAACTGCTTTCGCTCCAGGCGACGGTGCCATTAACTTCATAGATGAGCATGATGAAGTTATAGTTGAAGGCATTGGAGGAAGAATGGGTAGATCAAAAGGCGATATACCTGGGGTCAGATATAAGGTAGTTAAAGTAAACAATGTGTCCTTAAAAGAGCTTGTAAAGGGAAGAAAGGAGAAACCTGTGAGGTGATTTAATTGTCTATTTTGTTATTTAATAAATGGGATACTAAGGATGTAGTTGTACAAGATCCGGGATTGGTAAAATATATTTCCTTGAGGCCCACCATGAGCCTTCATAGTGGTGGCAGGCACGCCAATACTTTCATGGGTAAGGCAAACGTAAACATAGTTGAGAGACTCATTAATGATCTTATGAGGACGGTCAGGTGGACAGGAAAAAAGGAAAGTGCCTACAGAGTTGTAAAAATGGCATTTGAAGAGATAGAGAAAAAAACAAAGCAAAATCCAGTACAAGTGTTGGTGAATGCAGTTCAAAATGCTGGACCAAGAGAAGAAGTTACCAGGTTAAAGTATGGAGGAATCGCAGTCCCAAAATCAGTAGATACATCGTCTTCACGAAGGCTTGACCTGGCGATAAGAAATATCTCTCTGGGAGCCAGGGAAACAGCTAAAAAATCAAAGAAAAATCTTTATTTGGCATTGGCAGATGAAATAATAGCGGCTGCAAACAACGATCCAAACTGCTATTCAATAAAGGAAAAAGAGGATATAGAGAGACAGGCTGCTTCAGCAAGGTGATTTAAATGGGAAGGAAAGAGGAAAACATTCAAAAGGCAACTGAAATAATGAAGGATATTAACAGGATAAGAAATATCGGTATAGCCGCGCACATAGATCATGGAAAGACAACACTTTCAGATAATCTAATTGCAGGTGCCGGAATGATGAGTGAGGAGCTTGCTGGAAAGCAGCTTGTTCTAGACTATGACGAGCAGGAGCAGGCAAGAGGAATTACCATAAATGCAGCTTCTGCTTCAATGGTCCACGAAATTGAAGGCACAAACTATCTTATAAATTTGATTGATACACCAGGTCATGTGGACTTTGGAGGAGACGTTACAAGGGCAATGAGGGCTGTTGATGGTGTTATACTGGTAGTAGACTCTGTTGAAGGGCCCATGCCACAAACGGAAACCGTCATTAGGCAAGCCCTCAGGGAAAAAGTAAAGCCAATACTTTTTATAAACAAAGTTGACAGGCTAATTAATGAACTGAAGCTAGGACCCGAAGATATGATGAAGAGGTTCGTCAAGATAATTACTGATGTAAATAGATTAATCAAAAGATATGCACCTGAAGAGTTCAAGGATGCATGGCAAGTAAAGGTTGAAAACGGAACGGTAGTATTCGGATCTGCCTTCAATAAATGGGCAGTTTCCACCAAGTACATTCAAAAATCTTCTGTAGGATTCAAAGAGGTTTACCAATATCTTCAGAATGGTGATCAGAAGACTCTCAGCAAGAAAAGCCCACTGCACAAGGTATTGTTGGATGCTGTAGTCCATCATTTGCCATCGCCTCAGGAAGCGCAAAAGTACAGAGTACCTCAGATATGGAAGGGGGATTTAAATTCAGAAGTTGGGAAGGCGATGCTAAACTGCGATTCCAACGGCCCAATAATGATGATGGTAACAAAAATAATCGTTGATGAACATGCAGGGGAAATTGCGGTGGGAAGACTCTTCAGTGGAAAATTAACCAAGGGAGTTGAACTTTACATATCTGGAATGGGTGATAAAAAGTACAAAGTTCAACAGCTAGCTATGATGGTTGGACCTGACAGGATACCAATTGATGAGTTGTGGGCTGGAAATATACCTGCTATAGTGGGACTCAAGGACGCTATTGCAGGTTCAACGGTGTCAAGCATTAAGGATGTTGAACCATTTGAACCAATGGTTCATTATTCTGAACCTGTGGTTACAGTAGCAATCGAGGCAAAATATACAAAGGACCTGCCAAGGTTGATAGAAGTATTGAGAACTGTATCAAAGGCAGATCCAAGCATCCAGGTTGAAATAAATCAGGAAACGGGGGAACATTTAATCTCTGGTATGGGAGAGTTACACCTTGAGGTTACCCTGTATAGAATAAGGAATGATTACAAGGTAGAGGTTGAAACCTCGGACCCCATAGTAGTGTATAGAGAGACTGTTGCTGGAAAGGGAGGACCTTTTGAGGGTAAATCTCCAAATAAACACAATAGATTCTATATAACAGTTGAACCACTTGAGAAAGAGGTAGTTGATGCCATACTAGAAGGGGATATTGCGCAAACAGACAGAATTAAGGATAAGAAGTCCTTGGTAGCACAGCTTGAGAAACTGGGAATGGATAGAGAAGAGGCCAAAGGAGTAGAAGCAATTCATGGCCCAAATATACTTATCGATGCGACGAAGGGTATTCAATACCTAAATGAAACCATGGAACTTGTAAAGCAAGCTTTCACCGAAGCCATGGACAAAGGTCCACTGGCCAATGAGAAGGTTTATGGTGTTAAGGTAAAGTTAGTGGATGCAAAGCTACATGAGGATAGCATACACAGAGGACCTGCTCAAGTTATACCAGCTGTCAGGAACGCAATATATGGTGCGATGGTTCAAGCAGGCAGAGTTCTCCTTGAACCAATGCAGAAGGTTTATGTCGATACCCCCATCGAAGAATCAGGATCCGTTACAAGAGAATTCCAACAGAGAAGGGGTGTCATCCTGGAAATGAACCAGGAGGGGGATATATCCAAGATAGTAGCTCTAGTACCAGTGCCTGAGATGTTCGGATTCGCTTCAGCTATAAGGGGAGCTACAAGCGGAAGAGTACTATGGAGTACAGAAAACGCAGGTTATCAGCAGGTACCCAAAGATCTACAAGATGAAGTAGTAAGGAAGATAAGAGAGAGGAAAGGCCTGAAACCAGAGCCATACGATGCAGATTATTACGCAAATCTGTGAGAAAATCGATAAGGATATATATGGAAAATAAATAAAGGCAAGCTAAATATATAATGGAGGTAAATAGAATATGGCAACACAAAAACCACATCTGAATTTGGTAACAATCGGTCACGTTGACCATGGTAAATCAACAACAGTAGGTCGAATACTATTCGAGCATGGGGAAATTCCACCCCATATAATTGAAGAATATAGAAAGGAAGCAGAAGAGAAAGGAAAGGCAACCTTCGAATTTGCCTGGGTTATGGATAGGCTAAAGGAAGAGAGAGAAAGAGGAGTTACAATTGATGTAGCTCACAGGAAATTTGAAACTGACAAATACTATTTCACTCTAATTGATGCACCTGGACACAGGGACTTTGTTAAGAACATGATAACAGGTACCAGCCAAGCTGATGCCGCCTTATTAATAGTATCAGCAAGAGAAGGAGAAGGTGTCATGGCTCAGACAAGGGAGCACGTGTTCCTAGCAAGGACCCTTGGTGTCAATCAAATGATCGTTGGTATTAACAAAATGGACGCTACTCAGCCACCTTATTCACAAAAGAGGTTTGAAGAGGTCAAGAAGCAGGTCGAGCAGCTATTGGCATCCGTAGGATATAAGAATGTACCAATTCTCCCTATATCTGGATACAAGGGAGACAACATAATGAAAAAGAGCCCCAACATGCCATGGTGGAATGGCCCAACGCTGCTGGAGGCATTAAACTCATTACAGGTACCACCGAAGCCAATTGACAAACCATTAAGACTGCCAATTCAGGATGTATATTCCATTACGGGTATTGGAACTGTTCCTGTTGGTAGGGTCGAAACAGGTGTATTGAAGGTAGGAGACCAAGTAGTATTTGAACCATCCCATAAATCAGGAGATGTCAAATCCATTGAAATGCATCATGAACCATTGCAGCAGGCAGAACCCGGAGATAACATCGGATTCAACGTGAGGGGTATTTCAAAGACTGATATAAGGAGAGGAGATGTAGCAGGACATCCAACAAATCCTCCAACAGTGGTCTCAAGCTTTACAGCACAGATAGTTGTTCTGAATCATCCGTCAGTGATAGCACCAGGTTATACACCCGTGTTCCATGCACATACCGCACAGGTAGCTTGCACAATCACTGAGATATTGAAGACCATTGATCCGAGAAACGGTACAACAAAAGAAGAGCACCCAAGCCACATCCAAACTGGAGATGTCGCAATTGTAAAGGTTGTCCCAACCAAGCCAATGGTTATTGAGAAGGTGTCTGAATTCCCGCCCATGGCAAGGTTCGCCGTTAGAGATATGGGACAGACAGTGGCTGCAGGACAATGCATTGACGTGGAAAAGAAAACACAGTAAAGTGGTGAACAATGGCCTCCTATAAGATGAAGATCTCCCTATCAGGAACAGACGTCAAAAAGGTAGAAAGTGTCTGCAAGGAAATTAAGGAGCTCACATCCAGGACTGGGGTGGAAATGAGAGGACCAATTCCTCTGTCCACCAAAAGGTTGATTGTACCGGTCAGGAAGGCACCCAACGGTGCTGGTACTGCAACTTGGGATAGATGGGAGATGAGGGTGCATAGGAGGCTCATCTACATCGACGGCGATGAGAGGACCATAAGGCAGGTCATGAGGATTCAGTTGCCAGATGGTATCAACATAGAAGTAAAGCTCCAACAATAAAAAAATTATTTTTTATTCTCTATTCTTATTGCGAAGATCATTGAAATTATTATCAGGGATCCTCCAATTATAGTTTGAACATTTATTGGATATTTAAATACAATTGTAGATACCAGTACTGCAAAAAGAGGTTCACTTATCAAAATAAGGGCCGATATATAGGAGTTTGTGTTTTTTATGGCCACACTCATTATAAAAATTGCCAGGGCAGATCCAAGTATTGCATTGAATAACACTGAGAACAGCACATACGGTATCTCAATTTTAGTAAAATTTAGAATTGCCTGAGGATGAAATGCTAGGCTCAAAAGTGCAACCATCAACAACTGGAAAAATGTAAATTGAAGTGCATCCCCATCCTTTAGATATTTTTCCGTTAGTATTATCTGCAATGCATATGATATGGCACAAAATAGAGTGAGTATGTTTCCTATCAATTCACCAGAAGAAGTTGATAAGCTCATCAATGCGACCCCTAAGAACGCAACTGATGCCAGTAGAATCTCAATCTTCACCATTTTCCTCTTTAAGAAAAATACAGATAATACTGGTGTTAGAACCACGTACAATCCTGTTATGAGACCAGACATGGATGGTGTCGTATACTCCAATCCAAAAGTTTGCGTGAGATATCCAAAAAACAGCGTTACCCCCACTATTGAGCCATATATGGCTATGTTTCTATTGATTCTCCGTATGATGAATGGCAAAACTATAACTGAAGCCACCAGGAATCTAAAAAAAAGAAATGATAGTGGATCCACAAATGATAAGGTTTCCTTTATGATGGGGAATGTAGATCCCCAAATGAATGCAATAAATATCAGAGAGGCATAATATTTGTATTTCACTGCAAGGTGATTCTTCCTAAATCTAACTATTTTTCGCACTTATTAAAGTATATATGGATAGTTAATATAGCGGAAACAATGGATCCCAGGAAATTAATAATAGTCCTCATGGCACTAGTAATAATAGTACCTATAGCTGCATATTCAGTATACTATTATGAACAACCGAAATTGAAAATTATAACGGACGGATCAACGGTCTCTCTCTGGTATTATGGATACATTATAGTTGACGGCACCAACCTAATATTTGATACAAATATGGCTTCAGTGGCCAACAATAATACAACCTATCCCAAGGCTCCGGACTTTACTTATCATCCACCCTTCACCCCCCTAAACGATACCGTGGGTTCGGGTCAGATGATAAAGGGGTTTGATCAAGGCCTAATAGGGATGGCTCAGGGACAAAGTGGAATAATTGTTGTACCACCAAATCTGGGATATGGAAATATAAATGCAAGTTTAATTTCCAAAATCAATATTTCAGGCTACGTTAGCATAACCCAGAAATTAACTTTTAACCAGTTCACTTCCCTATTCAAAGTCTTCCCAGTTACAGGTGAACTCTTGACTTCACCCATTTATGGATGGCCAGTTCAGGTTACTTCATACAATCAATATTATGTCTACATACAAAACATACCACAGATAGGGGTTCAGTACTTCCCATATCAGGGTGTAAATGGGTTTAGCATCGTGCCCGATTCCATAAACTCCAACAACACCATATCTTATTACTTTGCTGTGACCAATGGAACCATACTTCCAAATGGAGCATATATTTCCTATGTAGGAAGTACATACTTTGAATTAAACAAGAATCCATATCTAGCTGGAAGAACCTTATATTTCTATGTGGATATAATAAAAGTTAATTAAAAAATTTATTTTTCTAAAACAAATTTGTAGCCATATTGTATAATTCCCGTTTTACCCTCTTCCCTTATGCGCCGTAAAGTGACCCTCACCCTGGACCCTATCTTAACTTCTGACGGATCCGCATCAACGATTTGCCCCGTAATCAGCGGACCTTCATCTGTCTTAATCATAGCCATAATGTATGGTACCTGGAATTTAAATGGTTCTAGACCATCATGTACTATTGTATAACTATAAACCTCGCCGTATCCTGAAAGCTCCAGTTCTTGCATCTTTCCAATGCTTTCCCTTCTGCATTTCGGACAAACATCCCTGGGCGGGAAGAATATGCTTCCGCAATTGTTACATTTGGTACCCACTAATCTGTACCTGTGATTGGATTCCCTCCAGAACCTTGGAACGTCACTCATCTACTCCACCCCCAAAACTGTTGTGACCGATGTTGCACCTATACCACCCATATTGTGCAAAAGCGCATATCTTGCACCTTTTACCTGCCTTTGCCCTGCCTTGCCCCTTAACTGAAGCGCAGCTTCTACAACCTGATAAATACCAACAGCTCCAAGTGGATTCCCGTGTGCTTTCAATCCACCGGATGTATTAGTTGGTCTTGATTTATTCCAATATAACTCTTCATTCCTAACTAAATCCAAAGCTTCCTTTTCGCCGTAAAGCTCCATCAATTGTAAAAGTCCCACTATGCTGTATGAGTCGTGCAATTCCAGAATATCCACCTTTTCCTTGGTAATTTTAGCAGATTCCAAGGCCTTTTTTGAGCTTCTTTTGAATGCATTGATTGAATGAATGCTGGATCTATCATGAAGTGAAAGATAATCTGTGGAAATCTCAGATGAAAGAATCTTAACCGGATTTTCTGAAGCATTTATTAATGTACGATTTGCGCTAATTACTACTGCAGAAGCCCCATCACTGAGTGGAGCGGAATCAAACACCGTAAGAGGCTGTGCCACGTAAGATGCTTTTAGAACATCTTCCAATTTTATAGCATTCCTGAAATGTGAAGTTTCGTTCATAGATCCGTGCCTGTGGGAAACAACCGGAATAGAAGCGTAATCTTCCCTCCTTATCTTCCCTTCATACTCCAACCTCTTAGCGATCATTGCTGCTAAAGATGCCTCTGTTACACCAAAGAAAGTTTCCCACTCGGCATCCAGGGATCCACCAATAATTTTATTGGCTTCCTCTGGAGGAACATCGGTCATTTTCTCCACGCCACCAACAACCACCGTATCATACTTTCCTGAGGCTACTGCCAAATAAGCTTCATGCAAGGCCGCACCACCGCTTGCTGACCCTGCCTCTATCCTAATGGAGGGGATTCCCAATTCAGATAAACCTGCAGCATCCGCAATTAGAGATGCTATGTGTTCTTGATCTATGAACTGCCCTGCCGATGTGTTAGCACCATAAAGTGCATTTACATCTTCTGAATATATTCCTGCATCGGTTATTGCCTTTAAACCAGCTTCAGTAGCTAAATCTCTCAGGCTTTTGTCCCACAGTTCTCCAAATTTAGTCGTCCCCACTCCTACTATGTAAACATCCCTCACTTTAATCCCCCCTCATGATTATTTTCTTTCTAAACTTCACATAATTTGCATAATCTACCCATATGGGATTTTCCAATTGCTTTCTTACGGTTGGGGCTAAATCCCTGTTGAATGATTTTATAGAATCATTAACAGTGATGTCGAATGCGTCTGACCCCGCTCCACTACCAAATGCAACTGCTAGGATTCTATCACCTGGTTCAGCTTTATCTAAGATTGCTGACAACCCTATTATCATAGAATCCGAATATGTGTTGCCTATGTACGGGGTCATCAAACCCTCTTCAATCTGTGAATCCTTAAATCCTAACATTTTTGCAGCCCTAGTAGGAAACTTACCGTTAGGCTGGTGGAATACAGCATAATCGTAATCCTCTGGCTTGGTGTTCATTAATTCCATCATCTTTTTTGCTGCAGTCAGGACATGCTTGAAATAAGCTGGCTCTCCTGTGAATCTGCCTCCATGGGATGGATACTTCTCCCCTTCCCTCCTCCAGAAATCTGGAGTATCTGTTGTGAATGAATATGTTCTGTTAATATCGGCTATACCCTTTTTGCCAATAATAAAAGCTGTTCCTCCGGCAGAAGCCGAATATTCCAAGGCATCACCGGGAGCACCCTGTGATGTGTCTGCACCTATGGCCATCCCATATTCTATCATGTCACTGTCAACAAGACCAATTACATTCTGCATCGCTGCGGTTCCAGCTTTGCATGCGAATTCATAATCTGCTGCCATAATGTTGTAATCAAGTCCCAAAGACTCTACCAAAATAGAAGCAGTTGGCTTAACGGCATATGGATGGCTCTCAGAACCAACATAAATAGCACCGATTTTCCCCCTATTTTCCTTGCCCCATCTATTTATAGCATACCTTGCGGCTTCTGTAGAAATTGTTAAAACATCTTCATCAGGGGCTGGTACCGATTTACTATAAACCATTAAACCATTTTTAATATTATCAGGATTTTCGCCCCATATCCTTGCTATCTCCTCTGCTTTAATTCTATATCTAGGGATATAGGACCCATATGAAACTATTGATGCCATGCATTGTTATACTCATTTCATATTTATCCTTTGCCGAATGCGTCATTCGACAATTAGCGATTAAAACCACCGAATTATGATATTAACCACAAAATTTGGTAAGTATGGAGGATAGAAACCCATTTTTGAATACCTTTTTATAATAGGCTCAGCTATTTTGTCAATTTCCCTTACGATCTGGTCATCCAAGTTGAATGTTAAGACGTTTATTATATCCTCTGCTTGCTTTCTATTTTTGAAGCCAGGTATTGGTACAACCCCTTTCTTAATTTCGTATGAGAGAACCAGAGTTGCAGGGGAAATATTCAGTTCCTGTGATTTATTCTTTATATAATTGAGTAAAGGAGTGTATTTTTCCAATGATTCCTTACGGAAGAGACTGTTGACCCTTCTTATAAAACCTGCTGGTTTCTTTTCCATATATTTACCAGTTAAAAATCCCTGGCCAAGAGGGCTCCAAGCTATAATTTTAATATTATTTTCATTAAGATAATTGATCTCCTTTTGGATCGGCCTCTCTATGATGTTGTATTTTATCTGATTGCTTTCTACTTTACAGTCCTTAAGATAGTTTGAAATTTCTCTTAATTTTTCGCTGCTAAAATTGGACACACCAATATGCCTTATTAGACCTTCCCTACAAATATTCTCAAGCTCTTTAAAAGAATCCTTAAGATTTGTATATGCACTGGGTTCCCAATGAACCTGGTATAAGTCAATATATTCCGAATTAAGCCTTTCCAAACTACCTTTAAGTCTCTGTCTTATTTTGTTAGCCTTAAAATTTGAGCCTGCGATCTTTGTAGCTATAAAATATTGTTCCCTCTTGAAATTTTTTAATACCTCCCCTACATTTCTCTCAGATTCCCCATTTCCGTAGATCTCAGCAGTGTCAATGAATCTAATTCCTTTGCTTATCAGGAATTCTAATGATTCCTTGGCCTCAGTAGAACTGTAGTCCTTCCCCCAACCCTTCATCCCAAGCTGCCATGTTCCTACTCCGATGTTAATCTGATTTTCTTCAAATAAGGATTTCATTGAGTATTTAGTTGATTATTGTTAATAAACTTTGGCAAAAAATTAAGAATAAACCTCTGATATACTTAAAGATAAAATGCTATTTGAAATAGAATTCCCCCTTTCAGAACAGCCTCAGGATGCTTGGCAAAAATTATTCGAAAGTCTTGATGATACTAGAATCTGGCAGGGCCATATAGAAATAAAGAAAATAGAGGAGAAAAAAGATTCAGAGGGCTCTACATATGAATACATCAGAGAATCAATATTGGCTTTTAGGAAAAAGAGGCAGATTGAAATAATAATCAGGGATTCAAAAAATAATGCGTTAAAGATTATTTATGGAAAGGGGCCGTTGAAGGGTTATCAGATATTCGATTTTGAATATGGTAAAATAATCATCACGGGGGATATTAACCTCAGGGGAATTTTATATCCATTTACAAGATTTGCATTAAAACACATAATCAATGGAGAAATAAACGCCCTTAATAGATTATTCAATAAAGAGCTCAATATGGATTCTTCGAAGGAATTGGAAAAATTTGGAAAACATTAAATAAAATTTGATAATTAGGCCCGAAGCCCCGGTAGTGTAGTGGCCTATCATACGAGCCTGTCGAGCTCGTGACACGGGTTCAAATCCCGTCCGGGGCGCTTCAATTCTGCTTAATAATAGTTTAAGGCAGGCGATATAATTTATCATCTTCATCATTTATAACCTGAATAATCATTTAAACGCCCTTATATATACATTCATATAGAGCTAAGATGTATTTGCAAAAATTCAATCTTTCTATTCAAGGTATAATTCCTTCATATTAAATACCATTTTAAGGTTCACTATTTAGATTAAATTCAATCTTTGGATGCTATTAACGCGGTTTGTGTGAACCAAATATTACCTTTATATTTTTGGCATTTTCCGTTTCCGGAACAGACCCGATAGGGATTAATAAAAGATATAATTAATTATTTTAATGAAGATCGCTAAGGTCCTAAAGTTGACGAAATACACATTGCTGATTATTATATTGATTTTCCTTATTTCGGTTGGAATTTCCTCATTCTATGCTTCACAGGGTATATTAGCTTCGCCTGATTCAGCTATATCGGTCACCGGTTTTAATTACGAAATTTCAAATGGTTCGTTATTCTTAAAATTTGACTTGCACATTCTAAATAAGGGATTCTATTCCTTGCAGAATTCAAGGTTGCAATATTTTATAGTGAATGGTTCCTCAAACATAACAAGTGGTAAAATATATTTAGGAAATATAGTTGGTGAGTTCTATATTCCTATTAGCATTCCTGTGAGTATAATAAATCTGGTTGGCCACTTTTTAACTTATAATATCTCCCAATTGGAGAATCCTGTCAATCTTAGAGTTTATTTGAAATTCCTTTCTTATTATGCATTCAATTTCTTTACCATTTCATTATCTAGCATTGGAAAAATTAAACTGCCTCCACCCCTATTATATTTTAACTTAGGGAAGCCCCAGTACAACATAAATAATTCATACATTAATATTGAATTCCCATTAACAATTGACACTGCGTTCTATCTGAAGACAACATCCATAATTAAAACGATTCTTCAATTCAACAATACAATTCTAGGCTATTATAATGCTACTTTGGAGTTGGGAACTAACTATACGCTATGGTTGAAATATAACGTTCCCATAAGCTATGAAAATTCCATGGCAAATAATTACAATAAGATCAGTATTCTTGTTTGGATCTACATTTATGACTTTAAACTTTACCTGGGTGAATTTAAATGAGTAATCAGGATGCAATAAAGTCATCGATTTCTCAATCAATAAAATTTTTGATCATTCCAACTTTGATTTACTCCATATTATCAGATAATATAGGCATTTTCCCTTTAGGATTAAACGGTATAGTAGTAAAATCAAGTATAGAACCTCTGATGATCTTACTCCTTGGCACACCTGTTTTAATTTCCCATATTGCTTTTTCATCTTTTGATAGAAATAAAAGTAAATTGATCGCGGCCTTTGTAGAATCAGCATTTCTAATATTATACTTTTTTTATTTCATTCAACAAGGTTCCATATCTATCTCATCCAATAATTTTTCGCTGAGCATATATTATGGAGAAATATTCATGCTCATTATGGCGCTATCAATAGTATCGCTCTTTTCAAAAATTGATTTTTGAATGATAATGAATAGCACTGATGCCATAGATAAATCATTTAGTGATCAGCGCTACCTAATTTTATAATTTCAGAATTTGATAAATATCCAATGATTGATTATAACAAGATCATGGACGAAGTAAAGGATCTTGTAAGAAAGTACCTCAATCTTGGAAGACCCATAGGATTAGCGATCTCTAGATTTAGGATTGAGGTGGGTGCTTACTGGGTTTTAGGCTCCAATTATATCGTTTTAAATCAAAATCTTGTGGATGCCTTGAATTCGATTACAATTGAGGAGCGGGAAATGAGAGACATAATCCTGGTAATACTCATGCACGAGTACCTTCACTCACTGGGATTTCAGGGAGAGGAGGAGACTAGGCAGAAGACCAGAGAAATTATTGGTGCGTTCTATGGTCCTGAAAGTATGGAATACAGGATTGCAGAAGAAGGTCCCTGGGGTTTATATCCAGAAATAAAGGATTATCCATACAAGATAGAAGATTCTATAACATTTCAGAAGAACTTTGATTCAGAATCTTTCGATTATTTCAGCTAAGTGATTCATCTTTATATAATAAATTCTTAAAATAAATAAAATTACATTAAACCTGAGGATGCCTTGGCTTTGAGTTTATTGCTTGATGAGACTCCCCAGAAGTAGAATACCAAGGACAACAATGCAAATATCAGGGTATCATAGGGGAATGGGACCACATTTCTGCCGCCAAATTCAGAGCTCCCTAGATATGAGAAGATAAGTGTGAAAATTAAGAAAACTAGATACCATAAACCTGCAAAGAAATCTTGTCTGGAGAACTTTCTTTTCTTTATGAGAATGTAAATGAAAATCAAACCAACGAAAACTGATGATATAGCAATCAGAACGTTATAAAATCCGGACCAATATATCAAAAAACCCCCTACTATAAATGCCACAGGGGAGAGAATTTTGTATGCAGGCAATCTGTACGGCCTTGAAATATCCATAAACTCCTTCCTGAAAACTGCGAGACTGACTGCGGCAGGAGCATAAGAAACTAGTATTGCATCCACAAATACCCCTAGAACCGATGAAAAGGATGGTAGTAATATTAAATACGGTATTGATATGAGAACCACAAGTATAGCAGAATTTATAGGAACTCCCTCATAGTTAAGCCCCGATAAGAACTTTGGGAAGTATTCATCATACCTAGATAGTGCATTGGAAACTCTGGCAGCCCCTCCAAAATATATTAATCCATCACTGAACGATGCTATAACCACAGCTATGATTATAATTGTAGTAAGGCTGTACACTTTAATTGCCTGTGAAGAAGAAATGAATGGATAAGGAAGATTGCCAAGCTGTCCCCAACTACCAGGAGATATGCCAAAGGATTGCCAATTAACTGTTCCTAAGAATGCGATACTCTCCAACATATAGATAATTAGAACGAACAGTAACGAAATTATTACTGCCTTCGGTATGAACTTCCCTGGATTTTTTACTTCTTCAGAATAATCTATGGGCTGCCTAAAGCCTGCATATGCCAGTATTGTTGCTGAAACAGCCAAAAATAAACCACCAAACCTGTAGGGGGCTGGACCACCATATGAAAAGTAGTTAGATGGATTGAAATGATATAGTAGGACTGAAATTATGATAATGATAAGAATAATCTTAACTAGTGTTAAGCCATTATTGATATTTCCCAGAAGTTTTACTCTCTTAATATTAACGTAAAATATCATCAGCACTATTATAATTGATATAAAAATCCCTAAACTAGAGATTTTGTTATCTTGGTACAACGTTGGATAATAGAAGCTCAGATACTCTACAACTGAAGTTACCACTAGGGGCATTACCAAGGTATAACCTAGGAACGCTGCCCAACCATTTAATAATCCTACCAGAGATCCGTGACTCTTTGCAGGATAATATGCCACCCCTCCAGCTTTGGGCCACATGGTTCCTAGTTCTATATAAACTAGGGCAATTGGTATTATCAATAGAAATGCCAATATCCATGCAAATATCCCTATTGGCCCCCCAAATGTCAAAACTGTTACCGGAATATATGCAATTGCAGGTCCTAGTATCGCTCCAACAGTTAATAATACCACATGCCAAAATCCAAGTTCTTTCCTGTACTCGTTTCTTTCCATATTCACCTACCTAAATTTAGAATTCAATGGCAAATACTCTGGCTGGAGCTCCACTTCCGTTCTCTATTTTTAGTGGGGCTGCTGTTATCAAATATTTTTTTCCTTCCTGCAATTGATCCATACCATACAAGTCTTCTATTATAATAATCCCTGCACCTAGTAATTTTTTATGAACTCTGAAATCTGAATGATCAAAAGGCTCTATTCCCAGGCTATCTATTCCTACCAATTTAACACCTCTTTTTATTAGAAATTCAGCTGCATCCTCTGAGAGCCCTGGAAAGTCATATTGGAACTCCCTGGTAAATCCCCTCTTTTTGTACCAGCCTGTATTTAAGAGTATTGCTTTCCCATTATAATCGTCTCTCCATCTTTCTCTCAAGTGCCCTTCATTAATTTCTTTACCCTTTGGAGAAATTTTAATCATGAAGCCCTCTGAAACAAGATTTTCCAGTGGTAGTTTGTCCACAGAATCGCCATTTTCAAGCATGTGAGACGGTGCATCTATATGTGTTCCACTATGTGTAACGCCACTTATAGACTCTACTAAATATCCGTCTCTGGGAACGGTACCTACAGGTTCTATCCTTAAGTTTGGGTTTGTAGGCCACAAGGGCATAAAGCTTCTAATAGTTACTGAAAGATCGTATACTTTCTTGTATACCATGTAAAATGAGGAATAATTTAAACTTAAGCTTTTTGTTATATTAATTAGACTTTTTTATACTGAAATTCAAAATAGTTAAAAAAAATTTAACAAAATGTTAAAATACTATTGAATTAGGAAATTTAATCTATCAACTATCTTTTTGATCCTCTCTTTCTGCGTTGAATCGATCTTGGATTTGTCCACACTTTCAACCAGATATTGAACCGAATCCTCTAAGGTTTCGATTACACTTTCAGGACTATTTTGTTTTAAATACAAGTCCCATCTGATCCTCCACCCCGGGAAGAAATAACCTGCCTGCTCAATTATGGCCTTACCTTTTTCTGAAAGCTTATAATAGATTTTATTATCCTTTTCTATTGATTCTAAGAATCCGCTTAATTTCAATTCTCTGAGATACGGATAAACCAAGCTTGGGGAAAGCCTAGTCATACCATTGCTTTCTTTCTCCACAAGCTGCATTATTTCGGACCCTGTCATTTCCTTGTCATATAGTGCGAATAGTATTAGGAGCCAACCCTTCTGTCCTATGAAACCGTGGCGTCTCCATTCATCCCAACCATGCATATGTCCATACATATTTATCACCGATATCGGATATTCGATATTAGTACTTTAAAATTTCCTATATATTTTTGTTCACAAGCAATAGCAACAAGATGAGCCAGATCAATGCGTTATCACTCTATTAGGAGCCTTCAAATTAGTAAAATTATTTGATTTCTTTCCTGAAAATGTCTATAGGGATTTTCCTAGATTAGCAATCCTAGCCCTATACCCATAAGTGGTGAAATTATCCATATGCTAATTATCCTTATTATTGGTTTATAAATTAAGAATCTAATTCTATTTGAGAAAGCGACTCCTAAAATACTAAATGTTATAGCCTGTGAATTAGAAAGTGGAATAGAAAAGAGAGAAGCCAATTCCACAAGTACTGTGCTAGTGGCTATCGATATCATGGCACTGGAATAGTTCATGGAAAATATCTCCTGCCCGATCCTCTTTAAGACTCCATCACTGAGAAATAATGAACCTAGAGCTATGGAAATAACCGATAAAATTAGAGAAAGAATGTTGAAACCATATATTGATAGAATTAATCCCATTGTATTTTCCCCTAAAGTATAAGCTGAGGCAAAGGAGAATATAAATATCAAAATACGCATGGATTCTGATTTTTTCCAGATGTTGTTAAATTTTATTCTTGAATAAATTTTTACCAATATGAAAGAAAGTGATAGGGCAAATATAGGAGCTAGGAACCACATAAATACTATTTTTGAGAACGTACTCAGCTCATAATATCTTCCATACCTTATCATCAAACCAATGGAAATGCCAACTAGAGCCATTGTTAACGATAGTGGAACCCTAGTAGCCTGGGCTATGATGAATATTATAATTGCGCCTATAAGTAGGTAAGCAATTATTTCTGAATTATAATTGAAGATTACCCTAGCCGTTTTAAGCATTATACTTCCCGATATTATCAGTCCTGCTGAAAAACCGGCAATTCCAATTATTTTAGCTACTCTCTTATTAGCAATATTTGAACCAACTAAGGTACCAACTGCAGTGGCCATATTATTTCCCGCAACTAGGAATATGAGTATTAGAACTAGCAACAATATTGCTGTCAGGATGTCACCGTTATTGCTACATTTATTAAGATATCAGCAATATCCTGTGAGGTATCTAGCAGGTCATCAATTTTATGTGTAATTTCTGCTAGATGAAGGAAAGTAAGGTAGTGAAGCTCATTGGCCTCTTTATACAAAGAATCAAGTAACTCATCCTTGAGGTCATCCACTTCCTCCTCTAGGCGAGATACCCTGGACCATAAAGATACCATTTTCTCAATAGTATTCTGTTCTAACATTTCCATAATGGATTTTTGAGCGTCCAAGTTATAAATCAACATATTCCTTAATTTTGAGTAATACTGGCATGTCTTTTCCTTTACATTCTCATTGCTGGTCAAAAGAAAGTCTTGATATCGCAAAATTTCTCTGCTCATATAATATAATCTATCAAGTATATCATCGCACTTATCAATTAGAAGATTAAATGAATCCATTAAATTAGGGGTGATGGCTCCGTTAGTTATTTCATTTTTCAATTCAAAAGTTAGGTGGTCACCGTCCATCTCATTCTTTCTAATTGTTTCTTTGTACTGTGATATTTCCATATTTGAACAATCCAACATCTTTATTAGATCATTTGTAGAAGTAAGAATGTAATTGGAATACTCGTTGATCCTCTTGAATATAGCTTTCTCGGTAGGATTTATAAAATTAAAGAATTTCTTCCTTAGGCTCATCCGGTTTTCACGGTTAAGGTATGCCCAATATATATTCTTTTATATTCAAAGAATTTAACTATCGTGTGGAATCCTGGCACCATCTTTTTCAGAAAATTGCCATACTTGACTTGTACATACGAGACTTCAAATGCAATAATATAGATTATATTGATTTAATTTACCGTGACCCTGACGGTGAGCTCGACATCCAAACTAACTTAGGTTTTGATAAGGTCACAAGTGAACCTATTAAATGGCTACTAAATTCAAAATTAAATAAAAAAAGTTTAATTGATATCAAATGGCTTTACATATTCCCCAGATTAAAATGCATAGGCAACGTAATTCAGTTTATAATATTGATCAATAACCGGTCATTGGAAGCCTTTACCCATCTATTACTGGAAATCATTAGCCTTGATCAAAGGAATATGAATGTTTCTTTGAAGTACATGGATGAAACCAGGGAAATACCTTTGAAATCATTGGGGGATATCCTGGGACTTAGATTAGAAAGTTTTCAATTCTCCTATGTTTCCCCCACCATTGATTTCTTCATGATAAAGAAATTCGATAATATCGAAAATTCGCAATTCCTAATTTATACATACAGTTCTAGGGATTTTTCAATAGTAAATTTCGATTTTCTTTTTCCTACTTTCAACGATATTCCCTATTCTGTCTTAAACGATATCTTAAAAGATTTCGAAGAAAATAAGATCATCTCTCTTGTTGGTTCGTGCAACGGAAATTATTGTGATGTAAAAATTCTCTCTAAAAGATAATTTCCAATTTGCCATTTATGAATTCTTGTAAAACTTCTTCTGGTTTATTACCCTTTGTTAACCATATCCTTATGCCTAGACCCTTGAGCATCACCTTTGAATTTTCACCTATTTCATGACAGATAAGATCCGTTACTCCGAACCTTTCACATATTTCAACCAAATTTTTACCGTACTTTGATGATGCTTTATTCTCTACTCTATCCATCAGCTTAAGGTCATTTGGATTATAGATCAGAAAATATTCTGCTCTGCTCACCTTATGGCTTATAGATTCCCCATCCATTGGTATCAAGACCTTCCTGATTCCTTTGACACTGGGCTCAATGTGGATGCTTATATTCCTTATATCCTTGAATTTTAGGTATATTGTCTTTTCCAACCTGTCTGCTATTTCATGGGCGTCAATAATGGTCAATGTTGGTTTAACCGTGATCACCACTTCACCGAAGATAACAGGGCCTGACCATCTCAATCTTAAATCCTTTAATGATTCCACATCTTTGTCATGCAAGATTTCATCCCTAACTTGTCTCATTAAATTTTCATCTTTTGGAAGATCAAGGAGTGATATTACGCTGCCTTTTCCTATTTCATATGCTGTAATCAATATGGCAATTACCGCAATTGCAATTGATATGTAGTAAAATAAAAGTTGTCTTGTAATTGAAAATAATGCCAGGCCTATACCTACACCTAGACCTTCATATACATCCGCATAAGTATGTCTGCCATCTTCCACCAATGATCCGAGGCTCAGAATCTTACCTGCCTTTATTTTTAAAATTCCTGCAGCTGCCAATGGTATTATAGTGGCAATTTGTATTGCTGCGGGATAAATAGACAAGAGGCCTTCAGGTTTTATGGAATTTATGGCTATGTCGAAAGCAGAAAAAGCTACTATGATTGAGATTATAAATGATACCAAATCATCCAGTTTGTATAATCCATAGGAGAATTTCTTGGCATATTCGCCCTCAATAACCTTAAGTGTAATTAGAACCGTTGAGGTTATAGTTAGATCAATTAATACGTGAAATCCTTCCAGCAATAACACAGAATTGTGTAAAAATATCCCTGCAACTATTCTTGATAGCATTATAAATACCTGCAGGGCTAAAACTAATACTATGAGATTTCTTACATTTTCATTTGATTTCTCTTCCCGATTGCTTTGGGGCCTTTGGGATTCCAACGCTTGTTAGTAATTTCAAATAAGAATATTTTTCCCCTTTTCAGTCATGCTCATTATTTCAGTATAGATCAAGACAATAATAAGGAAACCAAGGAAGGTATATGCTATAAAAGGTTTTGTTGACAATAATGAATAAACCAACACGGTGATGGAAAGAAGCTGGGCCATTGACCCTACAAAAATTTCATTCAACCTTCTGATCATGGAATCTATGTTTATTTTTATAAGTGAAAAATTTGCAGATATGTGGATGAACAAATTTCCCATTCCAGCCATGGCACCCAAAATAATAAATGCATGCAATGGCCCCAGTTCATAAATCATTGGGAGGGTAACAATCACGTAAAGGGTAATTGTCAACAATGATGCTGTTATGGGATTGCTATTTCTCAACAGTGAGAATACTTTTGGTATCAGATTTCGAAGTGACATTGCGTATATATTTCTTGAACTGGCTAGCATAAATGATAACACAGAAAGAATTCCGTCATTAATTATGGCAAATAACATCACATAATAACCCCAAGGACCTACAATTCTTAATACCTCTAGAATAATGGGCACTCTAGATTCTGTAATATCTGAAATTTGACCGTGCCAAAATAGGCCATTAAGCAATCCATAAATTACTATAGAATTCAATACTCCACCTACAATTATAACGCTTATTGCTGCCCTACCTATATTCCTCTCAGCTTTCTTGACTTCCCCGGAAACGGGTGCAATGCTCCCATAGCCCGTGGGAATACCTATTGCATAAAGTATACCTAAGAATATGGCACCTGTTGAAATGTTGGCGTAGTATTTTGGAGAAATGGGATTATAAAAATGAAAGTTTGCATAGATTAAAGCATAGATGAAGACCACGATGAAGATTGCAATTTCCAAAATAGCTGCAAATATGGCATATCTTGAAGAAGGCCTTATTCCGACAATCAGAAAAGCAGAAGCCGGTATGATGGATATTATATAAGCATACCAAATATTAATGTGAAGAAGATAATTCACCAGAAAGGTAGCCCCCGCAACATAAGCGGAACCATATAAAGTTGAATAATAAGTATAAACCATTCCGGTTTCAAGACCTAACCTTTTACTTAACCCATAATATGCGTAATTGAAATAGCCACCTGTAGACGTAAATCTTTTAGCCAGGTAAGCCACTACAAGCCCATTTAGAAGCACTATAGAAGTTCCTATCAATACAATTACTGGTGCGAATTCTTTCGTCATTACTATAACTATAGTTGTGTAAGTTAAAAGGCTGAGGAATGGTGCCTGACCCCCAATGGAAAGAAAGAATACTTCCCAGAATTCTATTTCCCTCTTGAGACCATCGTTCTTTGTGATTTCTTGCTTTTTAGCTACAGATGGCATTGTAATATCTCTCAGGCATAATTATATTCAGTAAATATACCTTATCTTAATTAGTTTTCATTACCACTCCGCTACTTACTTTTAATTGCTACCTTTAATATGGATTTTTTCATATGTTCAAATTCTACCACATAAGTTTCTAGAATTTCCCTCGGGAAATCTTTCTCTGATAACCCGTGGGAGTTTTTCAATCTACCCATATCATTATCATAATCAAAAATTAAGAAAGAACCCTTTTCCGAGGTGAATCCCATTATATATGGTATGGATTCAAATTTATTGCTCCAATGGTGAAAAGAAAATGTGGTAACAATTAGATCAAATTTTTCATTCACTGGTATATATCTACTGCTTCCCTGAAATATTCTAACTTTACTTTTTAATATTTCATTCTTTAATCTTTTACTTGCTATGTTTATCATGAACATTGAGGGCTCTATGCCATATAACTGGGCATTGTGGATTTTGGAGATCTCCTTTAAGAGTTTTCCGGTACCTGATCCAATATCTAGGATTTTAGTTGCCTCATACTTAGATATTTCTTCTGCTATTATCTTATAATACCCCTTTAGGAATGGTTCAGCAAAATATCTATAAATGTACGAGCTTATAGGTCCAAACTTTTCATCATTAGAATCGTAGTATTCATTCATATTAATTCATTAAATCCTCCGCTAGATTTTTTGAAACTTCCTCGCTACCTGTTTTGGACCATTTTTCTCCCCAATCTTTCATGCTGTTTACTATTAAGCCCAAATCTTTACCTTTCTCTGTTAGGACATAAGTTACCCTTATGGGCCTCGTATTACTAACTACTCTCATTAATATATTCTCCTGCTCAAGAAACTTTAATTTTTCAGATAACATTCTTGATGATATTCCCTTAACGGATTTTTTCAGTTGATTGAATCCTTTAGGCTCTGTGCAGAGGTCTCTCAATATCATGAATGTCCATGCATCCCTCAATATATACAACGTCCTTTCCACAGGACATGGCGAATTCTTTCTTGCATCTATATCGTAATGTCTCCTCTGCATATTACCTATATTTGAACTAAGTTTAAAAGATTAACCTATATACTTCTTTATACTTGATAACAATATTCGCGATACAATATATACTCCATTATATTTTGGAGAGAACGATTCCATTTTAGCTCAATGCGGAGTTTACCTTGCTTGATAATCATTATTTAATATTTTTATCAATAAAATGGTGCAAATCAAGATTGAATCTGTGTATTCATAGAAAATCGCTTAATTTCATGCACTTCCCATCTCTATAGATTCCTCTATCTCCCTTTTCTTCGCTTTGAAACGTTAAATATCTATTATCCCTAGTAGGGATTATGTAATATTCTTTGATTTCGCCTGAGGAATTTTTCAGAACAATTTTTAATTTTGATCCTTTACCTTTGTCATTCACAGCTTCATATTTATACAATAGAAATTTTCCGGAACACACATACTCTCTTCTTTCAGTTATTCCCCTCTTATTAATCGTTATGCAATCCTTTTCAGAAGAACTGTCTTCTTCCATAATAGAAATAAACAAATTTAATTAATTAAATGTTCATTGTGCAGGGTGGCTTATAAAAGAGATTACTTGGATCCATTGATATTTATGACCATGGCATCATTCTGGGCCCTGAATTATTCAGTGCTAAAGCTAGCATTAAACTTTGAACCCCCCTTTGTAACTTTATTCTTTAGAGTTCTTTTTGCCCTTATAACCTCATTGATATTTGCATTGCCTTATTCCTCATCCTTGAAATATATAAGCTTCTTGGACACTTTTGTATTGGGCTTTTTCAACATTTTTCTATTTATGGGGCTATGGTTCCTGGGTGAACAGGTGGAGCCTGCCTCGATCTCTTCTATTTTAGTGTACACTTATCCTATTATTTCTGTGCTTCTCTCAATAGTATTCCTGAATGAGAAATTAAATCTTTCAAGGATTTTTGGCCTATTATTTGGATTTTCAGGTATTGTACTGATTGCGTTTAGGAATTTGAGAACAGGAGGATTGTTGGGAATTTTTCTACTGTTAGCTGCCGCATTGTCATGGTCAATAGGTACTACATATTTCAAAAAGCGATTGGACAAGGTTAATGTTCATACTGTTAATTTTTTGCAATATGCTTTCGCCTTACCTTTAGTAGGGATAATCTCATTGACAGAAACCTTCAAGCCATTACAATGGCCATTCGTTTTTTATACCTTTTACATGGGATTTTTTGGAACTTCGATCGCTTACCTAATATATCTATATCTTGTGAGTAAACATGGAATTGTTAAGACAAATCCTTATTTGTTTATGGTCCCAGTTCTGGGTACTATCTTTTCTTTACTGATCAATCATGAAGGATTAAGTGCATTTACAATTGGCGGATTAATATTGGTAGGTGTTGGAGTATACTTAAGCTTTTCTGACAGATGAAAAATTAGAAAAGGCAGATCTAAGATTTTTCAACAAAGGCCACTTCTTTCTGAACTTAGATCTCGATCTTAAAAGCTTTGGATTCAAAAGTTGATTATTTATTAATTAAAGAAAATATGAAAGAATAATTGTAGGAAAATTCAGCACCGATCAATAAAGTTGATTCCTAACTCAAAATTCGGTGTTGAGTCTCTGGAATATTTTAACATCCTGAGATAATGCCTTATACCGTTTATTCCAAAATGAAAAACATAAAATTTTGAAAAAATATACGATGAATTATAAGATTTCGCCTGCCTGATTCCTTTTATTGATGGGAAACATAATGAACGCTATATAAATTGTGGCTAAGAATGTAATAAGCATCAAAATGAATGTTAAGATGGCGGCCTCAGGCAATATTGCAGGTATGTTGAATAACGGGTTTATTTCCTCGCTCGCGGGTATTCCACTATTCCCAATTACTATTATATATGGATATCTGGATACATTCATTTGAATTTCGAAAAACATCATTAGGAAATAAGATAGAGCTGCCCCTATTATGGATAATGGATAAATTAGATTCTTCAATAGCAAGCCTATGGAAAGTAGGACCATAATTATAGCCAGAACCTCACTTATGACAAGAGAATAATTACCCACCATTTGCGTGTAAATGTACTGGGAATATGATTTGACTTCATATACAAGCCAAAGCATAAAGATTAGGGCCATCAATGAGGAAATTATTGTTATATTCCTAGATTGTTTCAAAATATGTTCTCCAAACTCACCTTTCTTTAACCTGTTATATGCATAAACCGTTACAATGAATGATGTTACGGCTATAGATATTAGCCATGTATATAGAACCAATGGGAGGTAAATGGGGTTCATGAAAACGTTTTGGCTATTAGGTACAAATAGAGTCAATCCACTTACTGTTTCTACCTTCACCCCATAAGGATAGTCAATTGTTGCGAAAATTGAGCTCATTCCCAATGGAACCAGTAATGCTCCTAGCGCCATGAATATTCCAACTACCATATGAACTCTTGAACTCATCTTGTCCCATGTATACCAATATATTGCCATAGAAACAATAGCTATCATTATTCCAACTATTGCCAAGCTAACTGGATAGAACAGGGTATCTGTCGCTGTGAATAGGAGAGAAGGCCAATATCCTGCGAGGAAAACAGTTAGCCATGTTGCAAGAACACCGGCAAAAAGATCAACCCTTATAAGGTAGGATGTCAATTTCCTTGCGAATTCCACGTTTTCTTCCCTTCTTCCAAGTCTACCAGTTATTTCGAATATTGGTATAAGGACGGAAAGTCCCAATACCACTGTTACAAAGAAGTAATGGGCAAAGAATGTAAATGCAATTCCTATTAAACCCCACTGGAGGTTATTCACCTTACCACCCCATTATATTTTTTAAACCCTTTTAAATAAATCAAATAAAATCCCCAGAGACCTGCAAAGAGAATTGCCAATTCCATCAGCATAATCATTATTGTAAACCATATAGTGATTGGATGGGGCGTTACAACTTCTGGATAAGTGACAAGGCCATAGATCGTCCATGGATGCCTGCCCATTTCCCTAGCTGCCCATCCTGAGATTGATGCAACAGCTCCTGAAAATGCTCCTAAGAATGATGCATATACCAAGAATTGTTCCGTATTTCTTCTGAATATTGCCCTTATGATCCTGTCAATGAATTTAACATAGAGACCAAAGTATGCCACAGCCAGTATGAATAGAACAACACCGAGTATTACCATGGTATAATAGAAGAAATGTATCCATGGACCATAAGTGATGCTGGCCTGAATAGTCATCTGAGCATATGGATTATTTGCCCCAGGGAGGGATTCCAGATATTCATATCCTCTGAAGTAATGGTTAAAGTTTCCATATAAGAGGAAGCTCAATATTGGATCGTAGCCACCCCTTGGCCCAATTCCTTCTGATGCATAAAATATATTTCTCTGGAACAAGTATAACAGCCTTCCCTGCTGGTCCCCTGCGATTGGTTGAAGTATGGAAGCAATTGCACCCACTCCAAAAGTAACTTTCAATGCTTTTAAGTTATAATCGTATTTTCCATACCCTTTAATTATCTTGTATGAAACATATGAAGCAGCTATGAAGGATGTATCTATTGTTGCTGCAAGTAAATTATGCACATAAGTAATGACTGCTTCAGGGTTTACTATAGCTATCCAAGGATCTGTGGTGAACGGTGATAACAATTGAAACGCATTGGGAGATGCCAGTACTATAGATCCATAATTTGATAGTGCACCAGCCAATATTCCCAGTGATTTAGAGTTTACAACATCTGGTCCCAAAGTTGGAACCCATGGCAGTATATTTTGACCAACAAAATTACCTGTTCCCCATGGAACCTGCATCCATGCATTAACGGCAAGAATCATATATGCGGACAGGTTTGATCCAAAAAGCACTCCGAAGCCTAATAGCATATGAATTATTCTATGATTTTTGAGAATATCAAAAGTAGTGAGATAGGTACCTATAAGGACTATTTCAATTATGAATGCGTAAAGCTCAATAATTAGCGGGGCAGCAGCCATGGATGCTATTAGTGCAATGGATCCAGACCATATGACCACTAAGCCAAATTCAACTAAGGTACCGGTTACTGCACCTGCAGCGAAGCTTATTCCCCATATCTTTGATGCATTCTTCGCCAACTTGAAATAATCATTGTCCTTCTTTATGGTGCCTATAGCCTCAAAAGTTAATACCACTATTGGAAAGCCCACCGCAAATATAAGAAATAAAGCATGAACGTAAATCCCAAGAATGGTCATGTATTCGGCCAGATTAGCATTTGCCCATGCTGAAGATAAATCCAACGGGACTTTATTCAGGGGCAATAATTGCGGAATAACCATGGAATCTAGCATGAACAATGATTCGTATCTATAAATATGAAAATTGTTCAAATTTAGGGGAATTTAATTTTTTTAAATTTCAGGGACCCTAAATAATTATTTAGATCTGTATTCCCTGAGTTTTTCGTCTATCAGGCTTTTTAAACTTTCGCCACCATCTTTTTTAAAAAAGAATAAACCGAGTCGTCTTTTTATAATATCCTCTGTATATAAAGGCATTTCATATCTTATTACTTGGTCTAGCAATGTTTCAATTGTTCCCGGGCTATTTCTCTGATATAATATCTGCGGAAGTCCTTTGGTATATATCTTTCTCCCCAATAATCTTTCGATGTATTTAGCAGAATGCCTCGCTGCATTTCTGTAATTTGTGATTTTAACTCCCATGATAGAAACCATTCTCCTATCAATTTCTATATGAAAATCTCTGGTAACTCTGCCTGGTGAATTTCCCCTTCCATAAAGAGGCCTTATACCTGCATATCCTCTTAGAATATCTTCTTCCTTTAGATCTGGTATTATCCTCTTTGCAGATCTGAAAATATAATCTCTGTCCTCGTCATCAATAGAGAATTCATTTGGAGAATCAACGAATTTATCAGTCGTACCAATTATTAGAGTTTCGTCCCTAGGTATAATGAACATTTGCCTTCCATCTATATGAGACTTAAATGCTATGGGATTTTTAATATACCCCTTGTTTTCCACTATTACATGAGATCCCTTGGATAATTTTAAATTGCTTATTTTTTTACCTGTATACATTTTAAGCGTTTCATTTACCCAAGGACCTGTGGCATTAATAACTATTTTGCAGATTGCCTTACCTGAAGTCCCAGACACCTTATCTAATATTTTTACCTCCACTTGGTTAGCTTCTTTATCATTGATTTCTGTCACCTCTGCATAATTAATAGCTTTTGAACCATTCATTGCACCTGATACTATGTTTGAAATGGTTAGATAGGCATCATCTGATACCGCGTCGGTATACGTAAAATACCCCTTGAATCCCTTGTAACTGTATTTATCCCTATACATTTTTGGAATTCTAAGCTTTCCACCAATAATTTCATATAGGAACAAACCGAACCTTATGGTCATTGGATTCCAGGAGTAGTTATCTATGAGAATGTTGAATTCCTTCTCTTCTACGAAATTTGTATTTTTAACTAAATAGTTTCTCTCGCGCAGCAGCTCTCTTGTTAATAGTATATGCCCCTGCTGCAGATATCTGATCCCGCCATGAATGAGTTTTGATGAATAACTTGATGTTCCAGATGCAAAATCACCCTTGTCCACAAGCAATGTTGAGATGCCATTGGCTGAAAGAAGATTGAATATTCCAGCACCTGCAATGCCACCACCTATTACGCAAGCATCAAAATATTTGCCATTTAATCCATGAACAATTATCTCTCTGGTTTTAAGTGAAAAATCTAGCTCCATTATATCACCTGTATTCATTTAGAATGTCAACCCTGTCAGAGATGACACCGGCATAAGCCTTTTCTTTTAGTAGTATGAATAAACCTGGATCATTAACAACCCATGGTATGATTTTGCTTCTCTCATAAACATCCAATATTGACAATAAATTTACTTCTGGCAAGACTAACCCTATCTTTTGTAAGTAAAATTCAACATTTCGCATTCCCAGCATTGCAATGGATTCCGAATCCATATCTAATCCGTACGTATATTGTGGCCATTTTTCCTTACAATATATTAGAGGTAATGGATCAAAAGAAATTATTGTGTCCCTTCTTCCGTAAGTAAGGGATAGTGATATCACCTTATCTACCAAATCTGGATAAAACCTCCTCCCTTTTTCATCCATGGTCTTTAACTCAACATATAGTTTAACATCTATATGTCTAAACACATCTTCAAGGGTAGGAATCCCATAATCCTTTCCTGGAAATTTTAACCTCTTTATTTCCTCCCATGTAAGGTCATATATGAATTCCCCCATATGAAATAGCCTTCTGAGATCATAATCATGAAACACCAAAAGCTCACCATCTTTTGATTCATGAACATCCAGTTCTATGGCATCAGCACCATTGGTCAAAGCGTCCTTGAAAGCTGGTATTGTATTTTCTATGTTGTTCAGTGCCAAACCACGATGTGCTATAATTTCCACATAACCGGAAGCCATATTACCATATTTATTATTCGCAATTATACTACTAATCTGGAAATTCCATTTCAAATTCGGAATGTTTGTTCCTATCCTAGCAAAAATTATAAATTCCGCGCCTATACTTACAATATGACTCTGTTTAATTCCAATATAGTCGACTTATTGTTGCTCTGTATTGAACTCGTTTTACTGATCCTCACATTCATAACCATAGTCCTCCACAGGAAAGAGGAGCAAGGGAGAGAAGAATTGATAGAAAAAATGCTGCAAACTGCCAAAATAGTGTCAAGGCAGGAATACTTCAATCTGGTAATATCCTCTATACAGGAGTCAAACAAAGAAATAGCGGGACTGATCACTGGGTCAAAACCATCAGAGGAGGATAGGGAGCTAATAAAGAAAATATCTTTGGAATTGAAAAAAGCCAATGAGAGAGGCGTAAGGATAAGATACCTTTTGCCGAAATCAACCGATAGATTTGAAGTGGCTTGCCTCTATTCTGATTCAGGCGCCAACATTAGATTTCATCCAGGTCTTTTGGTATCAGACGTTAGATTTACCATAATAGATGGAAAGACGTTGCTTCTTGGATTACCTTCCATAAGTGGAAGGGATAGTCCAACCAAGGAGGGATATATTCTTCCATCTGAGGGAATAAGCGGAATATTCATGAACATATTTGAACAACATTGGAACGAATCTGTAGAATGCGAGGAATATATTAAGGAAGTACTCGTGGATCTTTACAAGCATAATCAGAAACTATCAAAAGATAAGATATCACAGGAGCTAGGCATTCCCTTAAGAATGCTTGATTATGTATCTAAAAAATTAGAGGGCAATGAACACATTTAAAAAAGATTAAATACCAGTATTATCATATTAAAATTTAATGATCGGAGGTGCTTTCTGATGAATAATATTAGTGGAGGTAATGGAGAGCAGACCTTAAGCAGGTTGCTCAAGAGCCTCATGCATATTTACAACGATATGGCACAGGAATATCTGGAATTGGCATCAAAAACAAGTAAGGGCAATATCAGGAAAGTTCTAATTGAATTTTCTGAGGAGTCAAGGCAAGACAGCAAAAAATTAGAGGAAATTATTAAAACTGGTATATCAGATTTTAAGGTAAGCAACGATGAAATTGGTATTATTTCGCATCTGGAACCCAGAATGGAAGAACTTGATGATGAGGAAAAACTAATATTCGATGCCATAAAAAGAAGCGAGGAATTGCAGGGACTCTATAAATTGATAATAAATGAATATAAGGATGAGAAAATCGATGAGATCTTCAACTTGCTAATTTCTCACGAAAATTATAGGAGGAAGGAACTTCAGGAACTATATGAAAATATGATAATAAAGGATGAATGGTGAACTAAAATTTGAAAAATTTTATAAGAAGTTTTAAGAATGATAAGAAGTATACTGCGCTTGTTCGGCCAAAGCTTTTAATCGAAAGACCTAGACCTATACCTAGACCAATCAAGGTTAAAACAAAAGCTATTAGAAAAATCGAAACTCTTTTCATTCCATTTTGACTTATTTCAATTTCCGTATTTGAAATTTTTTAATCAGATATGCGTTTACAATGCCATAAAATATTTTAGGAATCAATCTTTAAATCCCCATGGAATTCAAAAGACAAACTGAAGATTTTCCCTACTCATTCTACGCCTACATAGAGATTTCCCAAGGTAGCAATGTGAAGTATGAGTATGATGAAGAACTTCAAGAAATTGTGGTTGACCGTATTCTATCCACATCCATGGTCTATCCAGCTAATTACGGATTTATACCTTTTACTAGGGGAGAAGATGGTGACCCTTTAGACGTCCTCGTATTTTCAATGACACCCATAGCTCCAAACAAAGTGATAAGGGTGAAACCCATAGCACTGGCTGAGATGGAAGATGAGGAAGGCACAGATAATAAAATAATTTCTGTTCCCTATGGTAAATCAGACCCTGCTTATAGTTACTTGGAGAACTTGAATGATATACCTCCCCATATCAAGGATACAGTGAGGCACTTCTTTGAGCACTATAAGGAAACTGAAGAGGGAAAATTCATGAAATTCCTTGGGTACAAAGACAGGGATGATGCTTTAAAAATAATAATAAGCGCTGCGAGGAAATATATTGCAGAAGATCTGGGATTCAGGAATATTCTTTAATTTTCAATACCATTTAAAAAACTATAAATTTAATCCTATGATTGTAGTAACATGAGTCCTAAGCGAGAGATACATGCCCCGAGGGGAAGTAAATTAAATACAAAGGGATGGGGGCAGGAAGCAGCTTTAAGATTGTTGATGAATAATCTGGATCCAGATGTTGCCAAAGATCCAGATAATCTCATTGTCTATGGTGGTAAAGGGAAGGCAGCCAGAAATTGGGAGGCCTTCGATAAAATTGTCCAGTCACTCAAAGAATTGGAAAATGATGAAACATTGTTGATCCAGAGTGGAAAACCTGTCGGTATATTCAAGACCTCAACATATGCTCCAAGGGTTTTAATTTCAAATGCACAGATTGTCCCAAGATGGGCAACGGATGATGTATTCTGGGAACTTGAAAGGAAAGGTTTAACAATGTTCGGACAGATGACTGCAGGTTCTTGGATTTATATTGGTACACAGGGAGTTTTACAAGGTACATATGAAACTTTATCTGCTCTGGCAAGAAAAGAGTTCAAGAGCGATTCTTTAAAAGGGAAATGGGTCCTGTCGTCAGGCTTGGGTGAAATGGGAGGAGCTCAACCACTAGCAATTACTATGAATGAAGGTGTGGCACTTGTTGTAGAAGTGGATGAAAGCAAGATAGACAGGAGAATTAAGGGAAAATACTTGGATTACAAGAGCAAGGACCTTGACGAGGCACTAAGAATGAAAGATGAATTTCTGGAAGAAGGGAAAGCGTATTCCATTGGTTTATTGGGAAATGCAGCCACAGTTTACACAAAACTTGTGGAGATGAATATAGTTCCTGATGTTGTTACTGATCAAACCGCAGCCCACGACCTAAACATTGGATATATTCCAGAAGGGTATACTATAGAACAGGCCATGGAGGAAACTCAGAAAAATCATGAGAAATACATAAGAGACGTATATCAATCTATAGTAAAGGAAGTAAAGGCAATTATATGGTTTAAAGAGCACGGTGCCAAAGTTTTTGATTATGGAAACAACTTGAGAACAAGAGCCAAGGAATGGGGGTATCAAAGGGCATTTGAAATTCCGGGATATGTACCCGCTTATCTAAGAGATTTATTCGCCATTGGATCAGGACCTTTTAGATGGGTGGCCTTATCTGGAGAGCCTTCTGATATTTATAAGATTGATGATGCCATAATTAAGAATTTTTCACAGGATGAACACTTAGTGAAATGGATAAGGCTAGCTAAAGAAAGGGTAAAGTTCCAGGGTCTGCCCGCAAGAATATGCTATGCCTCATATGGTCAGAGAGAGGCAATTGGACTCCTCATCAATGATATGGTCAGAGATGGTGAGTTATCTGCACCTGTGGCAATTGGGAGAGACCACCACGATACCGGGAGTGTTGCTTCGCCTTTTAGAGAGACGGAGGCGATGAAAGATGGGAGCGATGCCATTGCAGATTGGCCGATTTTAAATGTACTGCTTAACGCATCATCTGGCGCAACTTGGGTTTCACTTCATCACGGTGGAGGAACAGGAATAGGGAATTCAATACACGCTGGATTTGTACTTGTGGTTGACGGTACCAAAGAAGCTGAGGAAAAGGCAAAGAGAGTCCTAAATGCTGATCCTGGAATCGGGGTCATAAGGCATGCTGATGCCGGATATGAGGATTCCATAAAATTGATAAAGAAAGGAGTTAAATTTAAAACACCGTACTTTTGATGGAGCTATCAATGATACATAGAGTATGCCCGCAGTGTGGATCAGAAAATATAGATTTCGAAATAGGGTTCATAACGGGAAAATATAAATGCAATGATTGCGGCTACGTTGGATCAGTAATTTTCGAATTGGATGACAAAAATCTTGAGAAATTCAGGGAAGATTTAAAGAAAAAATAGCATAAAATTAAATAATTGATTTTCGTTAATATTATATGAATTTTTTTCAAGAAATAATGTTGCAGGCTGGAGGATTGAGTATAGGAGAGGAGGTTCTAATATTCATAGTAGCTATCATCATCCTGGCTTTTCTATTCTATTCCATTAAAATCGTGAAAGAATATCAAAGGATAGTAGTATTCAGATTCGGAAGAGCTCTTGCTGAGAAAGGACCCGGTATAGTATTCATTTGGCCCATAATTGATTATCCTGTAAGGGTTGATCTAAGAGAGAAATTCCTTACGGTTCCTCATCAAACGTGCATCACCAAGGATAATGCACCGGTAGATGTGGATTTTATAATTTACTTTAAGGTTGTAAATGCTTCCGATTCGGTCATCCAGGTACAGAACTTCGAAGGGGCTGCATTGGGCATTGCCACAACAACTTTGAGAGCTGTCATTGGAGATATAATGCTTGATGAAGTTCTATCCAAAAGGGAAAATATCAACGCTATTCTAAGGACGAAGTTGGATGAAGTTACCACAAGGTGGGGAGTAAAAATAACCAACGTAGAGATAAGGGAAATATTGCCTCCCAAGAATGTTCAGGATGCTATGATATTGCAGATGAGTGCGGAAAGGAGCAGGAGAGCTGTTGTTACAGAGGCAGAAGGTAAAAAGGCTGCTGCTATAACTGTGGCAGAAGGTGAAAAACAGTCTAACATTCTAAAGGCTGAAGGAGAAAGGCAGGCTGCAATATTGAGGGCAGAGGGTTATGCATTGGCTTTAACCACAATATACAACGCGGCCAAGCAGATAGATAATAAGACGCTGGCATTACAATACCTTGATGCACTAAAGAACATAGGCTCGAGTCCATCAACGAAATACATAATACCCATGGAATTTACAGAGTTGATAAAACCATTTACAGAAACATTAAAGGGTGCGAATGATAATAATACTAAACAATGATTACATGCCATGTCTCATGAGCTAACATTGATTCAGAGGTATGGGTACAGGACAATAATCGTACTCATTTTATTATTTGTATTTTCAACTTTCTTGCTTTTTGAATACATAGTTACTGGCTATGTGCATACAACATTATTAATTCTTTCCATCCTATTCTATACAATAACCATAGTGCTTATAGTTGGATTCAGCCTTACGAGAGTCAAAAAGATAAATAAAAGCTATTTTACCATGGAGAGCCTGTTAGGTAAAACAGGGAAGGTAATAAAGGCCTGCAAACCAGGAGAAAAGGGTTCGGCTACCGTGGCTTCCGAGGATTGGAGCATTGAAAGCGACCAGGAACTTTTTGAAGGGGATACCATCGAGGTAATTGGCATTATGGAGGATAAGGTTACACTGAAAGTTAAGAAAATATAATTTCAAATAATTTTTTTCACTCTTATCTTCCCTTCTGAATACTCTAAGACAGTAATCTTCTCTCCCGCTTTAATTATTTCATCCGAGATTGCTGTCCAATCCTCTGATAAAACGTTCGCAACTCCTTCCTTTCCAGGAATGATATCAGTTTTTGCTACCCCATTTTTCCCCACAATCCTCTCTGGTCCAACCTTAGCTGGAGCCCTCATGGCTGCCTTTCTTAGTGCAATTATGTATATGGCACCTATGGGTAGAAGAGTTGCTTCTATAGCTATGAGTGCGTAATTACCGAATGAAAGGTAGGGAACATTGGATGAGTATGGAATGTCGACAGTCATCAGTAGACTACCTGCCACGGCCAAGAACACGCCTGAAAGCATAGCCAGACCGTGTCCTAATTTTATTTCCAAGAATATGAGAGCCATTCCGATGAAAATCATTAGTAGACCAACTGGCTGTGCACCTATTAATTGGGATCCCCATAGGCCTATGGCTATTGAGATTATACCCAGAACACTTAAGAGTATAGACCCATGATAAATGTCAAGGAGAATGGCTATGGTCCCTATGAGTATAAAGAATCCGGCAACCGTAGAATTGCTAATAAATGATTCGAATTGCTGTATTGGACTTTCTGTAAAATTTATGTCACTATAACCGGAATATCCAAGAATATTCTTTACCTGTGATAGGGAATTTGCAATTCCATTGATAATTTTAACCTGTAGTGCCGATAATGCAGAATATGCTGTGTTATTTTCCACCATGGTTGCAACTGCTGATACATTCCTGCCATGATCTTGAGCAAGTGCTATCATATAAGCAAGGGAAGCATTTACCACATGCTGCTCTTCTAACGCTGTACCACCAATAATATATGGCTTTGAAGGACCAATAAAACTTCCATTGCCCATAAATATATTGTCAGATGCCATGGCAATGTACGATCCGGCTGAGGCTCCCATATCGCCCGGTGGGATGTATGTTGTGATATTAATTTCAGATTCAGCGCTTGTTATCATGGATGCAATGGAAAAAGCGTTTACAAGATAGCCACCTGGGGTATTCATGATTATTATCACGGGATAACCATTCTGTTCCGCATATGTCAGAGTACTCTGAAAATAGTCCTGAGCACCGGAATCCACAGCATAATCGAACTCAATTATTACTACACTTTTCTGGTCGGCTGATGCCAATTGTAGCGCAAAAAACAATATTATCATAAATGAAATCAAAATGATCAGAGGAACCTTCATAATTTTTAAACAAAATTAAATGAATAAGGATTTCTAAACTATACCGAGTTTTTAAATATCGTCATTACATAACTAATTATGCCTGAAAAACCAGTTATTAATTGGGGATTAGAAGGTATTTACGTCAATGAAAGCTCAATATGCAAAGTTGATGGACAGAATGGTAAATTATGGTATAGAGGATACAGAATTGAAGATTTGGCTAGATATTCCAATTTTGAAGAAGTTTCATATCTGTTGCTGTACGGAAAGTTGCCTACCAAAGAAAATCTTGAAAAATTTCAGCAAAAACTGAGGAGCAGAAGGGAGGTACCCGAAGAGGTTCTAAATGTAATAAAAACCATGTCAAAAAAGTCCCATCCCATGGATGTATTGAGAACTGCAGCCTCCATGCTATCTATGTATGACAATCAAGTCATGACAAGGGATATGGCTTTAAACGAGGATAAGATCATAACTCTAATTGCCAAGCTCTCCTCCATAACTGCTGCAATAGGAAGAATTAGGAAGGGGTTAGATTACATAGAACCTGATGAAAAATTGGACCACGCACAGAACTTTCTGTATATGTTGCATGGAAAGAAGCCTAATGACTCTGATAGAAAGATCATAGATTTGATGTTCATATTGCACGCTGAACATAGCACAAATGCATCTACCTTTGCGTCTCTTGTAACCGCATCAACATTGGCAGATATTTATTCATCAGTAGTCACAGGAATTTCAACATTAAAAGGTCCATTGCACGGAGGTGCAGATGAAGCCGCCCTAAAGATGATGTATGCCATTGGTGAGCCTGAGAACACTGAAAAATACATATTGGAAGCCTTAGAGGGCAAGCAGAGGATTATGGGTTTTGGACACAGAGTTTATAAAGTTTATGATCCCAGGGCCAAAATTGTGAGAGAGTATCTAGAGAAGAGACTACAGGAAAAGCCCACTGAAGAGGTAAGAAAATTACTGCAGATAGCTCTGAGGGCAGAAAAACTCATGATAGAAAAACTGGGAAATACCAAAGGAATCTGGCCTAACATAGATTTCTTTGCAGGACCACTCTATAGGTCTGTTGATATTGAAGCGGAGCTGTTTACACCCATATTCGTTTCTTCAAGGGTATCAGGCTGGGGTTCGCACATCTTGGAATACTGGCAGAACAACAAATTATTCAGGCCACTTGAATGGTACATGGGAAGATTGGATCTTGAATACATTCCCATTGATAAGAGGGAAGAATGATTTTGATATAAAAATTTAATATTCTATTCTAATTAAGGTGTTTGCATGGCGATATATCAAGGTAGAGCTAGAGTAAAGATTTCAGGCGGAGTGCTTAGAAGATTAAGGCACAAGAGAAGGTTCGAACTCGGAAGAGAACCAACCAATACAGTAATAGGTTCAACAAAGAGAAAGGTAATTAGAACTATGGGTGGAAACTCGAAAGTCGTTCTATTGCGTGCAGAATATGCTAACGTCACAATTCCAAATGAAAGGAAGACTGTTAAGGCAAAGATCTTGCATGTTAAAGAAAATATAGCAGATCCACACTTTGCACAAAGAGGAATTATAACCAAAGGAGCCATTATAGAAACTGATCTTGGAATTTGCAGAGTCACATCCAGACCTGGTCAACACGGAAACGTTAATGCAATTCTATTGAATAAATGAAGAGAATAATCTGGGAAGCCTATTTTGATCCTTCAATCTCCAGGAAATATGGAAGAAGGGTAGTGAAGGGTCTAGATTATCAAAAAATAGAAGAAGTATTAAGGTCCATGGGTCTCAATTTCAGTGTTTCAACTGCCAGATATCCAAGAGTACCCTGGAAAGAATATAAAAGATATGAGGTTGAGTGGGAAAAGCCTAAATGGGCTTTAATAAAAGAGATAGAAAAAAGATTGAAGGGTTCATAGCTTCAATAGATTTTATAATATAAATTACATTTAGCAATAGATATGGAAATATTGGACTTTTATAAAGGGGAGCTGTCTGATTCATTCTTTTACAGGGAACTGGCTAAAAGGGAAAAGAATCCAAATCTTAAAGAAAAACTACTCGAGTTGAGCAAAATTGAATCCGGACATGCAAAGTTCTGGGAAAGCATGCTTAAGAAATACAACATACCTTATGATACAAAAATAAGTACTTCTAGGCTAAGGTATCTGATATTCCTCAAAAATGTTTTCGGCATATCATTTATAATAAATTTTCTAGAAGGAGGAGAGGCAAAGGCCATAGAAGACTATTCAAAATTCGCAGTTGAAACTAGTGATCCTGAGATAAAATCAAAGCTTCAAGATATTATAGAGGATGAAAAGAACCATGAACAGGCATTCATTCAAATGAGCCAGGAATTTTCATCCAATGCTGAAAAGACCAAAGATTCCATTTATGGAATGTCAGATGGTCTGATTGAGGTTCTGGCAGGTGTGGCCGGACTAACTGGAGTTCTATCCAACAACTTTTATGTGTTCATAGGGGGGCTAATTTTCGCTATTTCTGGGATGATCTCCATGACAATAGGGGCATTCATATCAACCCGGGCATCATCCCAAATTAAAGGGGGGAATGATGGTTATTCCTCACTTCATGCTGCTGCTAACACAGCATTTTTCTATTTCATTGGCGCTGTATTCCCACTGATCCCGTTCTTATTCTTGCCAAAGTATTTTGCACTAGTGGTTGCCGTTGTGTTAGCATTAATAATAGATGCTCTAGCGGCAAGTGTAATATCGATTTCTTCAAGGGGGAATTTGAGAAAAGATATAATGGTCTCTTTGGCATTAATTTCTCTAGGGATAGTAGCTACATTCCTCATTGGTGAAATAGTTCACCATTTCCTTGGAAATATAATTTGACTTTATTCTCTTTTAAATTTTCCCATGATTTCCGTTTTACCAACGATGTACCTTTCTATTTCTCCATAGAATTGTTCCCGCGTCAGACCTGTCTTGAATTTTTCGTCTGTGGACAGTGCAAACAGTTTAAAATAATACCTGTGATAACCGTGGCCCCTTGGTGGGCATGGCCCGTTGTAGCCGATTTTTCCAAAGTCATTCTTTCCTTGTACTATGCCATTCATAAGATTACCCTTTTTCTCTATTCCTTCGTTTAAACTGGTCACATTCAATGGAATGTTGTATATTATCCAATGAGTGAAAATACCCACTGGTGCATCTGGATCTTCTACTATTAAGGCAAATGATTTTGTTCCAGCTGGATAATTTCCCCAACTTAAATCAGGTGAAACATCTTCCCCCTCGCATGTATATCTTCTAGGGATTTCACCGCCATCTTCAAAAGACTTGGTTCTCAACTGCATATTCAGAATATTTACTTTCCATTATTTAACAGTTAAGAACTTATTAGAACGTACTATCTTAACTGTAGAAAAAGAATTTTATTTGTTGGACAGTTTTTTCCTAAAATTAGTTGCTATTTCTATATATTCATCTAGACATGATGGGTTTGCCATGGAAGATCTGTTCAGAGCTTTCTCAGGATTTATGCCCATAAACAATTTCTTTATGGGTACTTCCATCTTCTTTCCATTTATGGTTTTTGGTATCTCCCTGACATAAATGATTTCATCTGGTACATGTCTAGGTGATAATTCCTTCTTTATGGTCTCCGCAATCTTATTTTTTAAATTTACCGCATCGACCTCGCCCTTGGGAACCACAAATAAAGGCATGTAATATTCTCCCCCCTCCAGCTCCACACCTATTATCAAACTTTCTTTAACTTCAGGTATGTTCTCAACAACCCTATAGATCTCAGCGGTTCCTATTCTTATACCTCTCCTTTTCAAAGTAGAATCTGACCTTCCCAAAATTATAGCTGTTTCCCTTTCAGTTATTATTATCCAATCTCCGTGATTCCATATTCCAGGGTACTTACTCAGATATGTTTCAATATATCTTGAATAATCAGGATCGTTCCACAGTGAAACAGGCATAGATATGTATGGCTTTGTGATAACAAGTTCGCCTGTTTGGTTTATCAGATCATTACCATAATCATCGTATGAATGGATGTCTGCCCCTAAATTTATGCATTGCAATTCCCCCTCATAAACCGGCCTAGTTGGGCATCCTCCAAGGAAGGCTGTACATACATCTGTTCCTCCACTGATTGATGCTAGCCATACATCACTCTTTACTCTTTCATATACGTACCTGAAAGCTTCAGGAGGCAAAGGAGAGCCTGTAGAACCAATCGCATAGAGATTCTTTAAGTCATATTTTCTTTTAACATCAATTTGCTCTTTCATACAATAAGTGAGAAAAGCTGCACTGGTTCCGAAGAATGATATCCCAATCTCATCGGCCAATTGCCATAGAGAGTCCAGATTGGGGTAAGTGGCGCTGCCATCATATGTTATTGCTGAAGCTCCACTCCCAATGGAAGACAATAGAACATTCCACATCATCCAACCTGTTGTAGTGTACCAAAAGAATTTTTTCCCATGGCCCAGATTATAATGAATCTTTAACAATTTTAGATGTTCCAACAATATGTTTCCATGACCGTGCACAATAGCCTTTGGTGGACCAGTGGTACCTGATGAATACAAAATCCACAGAGGATCATTGAAATTCATCCTTTCATAAGTTGGATTTTTCTTCTCTTTTATTATATCATGCATTTCCGTAAATTTTCCTGTAGAATTATTGCCATTTCCTGGTACAAGAATCACTTCCCTTATGCTCTTAATTCTTTCCGTTATCTTATCAATTACGTCTTCCCTCTTGAATAACTTTCCATTGTATTGATAGGATTCTACTGCAAACAAAATTTTCGGCTCAATTTGGGAAAATCTGTCCAGTATCCCCTGTAACCCAAAGTCCGGTGAAGAACTTGACCATACAGCACCTATGGATGATGTTGCTAGCGACGCAATGATTGCTTCTGGGATATTAGGCAGTATAGATACCACTCTGTCTCCCGGTTTAACTCCTTTTTCACTTAGATATCTTCCTAAAGCTCCAACGTAACCTTTTAATTCATCCGAAGTGATTTTTGATTTTAGGCCATTCTCGTTATAACTATATATTGGAACGTCAGATATTTTCTCCCTTGCAAGAATATTTTCAGCATAATTTAGCTTAACATTTGGAAACCATTTCTGATAAGGCATAGTGGTTTCTGAAATTACTGTATCAGTTGATCCTTCATGTAAAATATTGAAATACCAAAAGAGTTCTTTCCAAAACTCCTTATAATTTTTCACAGACCACCTTCTGAATTCAACATAATCTCTAAATTCCACGGAATATTTGTTCTCAATAAAATTCTGAAATCTTGAGAATTCGGAATTTTTCGTATATTCACTAGATGGAGTCCATAGAATTTTAGGATTTGACATATTTTCTCCTATGGTTCTGAGGATTCATTTGAAAATTTCTTCAAGAGGTGCAATTCATTTGGTTTAAATATTCCATACTCCGTTATGAACCCAGTTACATATTTATTGGGCGTAACATCGAAAGCCGGGTTATATGCATTTGATTCTTCAGGTGCAATCAATTCTGAACCGATTTTCTTCACTTCATCCTCAGATCTTTCCTCAATGGGAATTTTTGAACCGTCTTCAATGCTGAAATCGAAGGTGGTAATAGGTGCTGCAACATAAAATTCCTTCCCGTGTTCATGGGCCAGGACTGCTTTTTCATAAGTGCCTATTTTATTTGCAAAATCACCATTAGAGGCTATTCTATCTGCACCCACTATAACCAGATCAATCTGATCCCTAGAAAATAACAGCCCAGCTGCATTATCTGCAATGATTCTATGTGGGATCCCCTCTTGAAGCAATTCCCATGCGGTGAGTTTAGCACCCTGAAGTCTTGGTCTAGTTTCATCTACCCAGACAAACAGTTTCTTTGCATATTCCTTGGCAATTCTAATGGGAGCAAGGGCAGTTCCATAGTCCACTGAAGCTAAAGCTCCTGCATTGCAATGCGTCAATATTCTCGTTTCGTTTCTAATAATTTCATTGCCATTTAAACCAATCTTCCTGCTCTTTTCTATAATGGAATCCACATATTTCTTTGCATATTCTTCTTCTTTGCCTTTGTGTGAAAGAACATAGTCTACTGCATAGAAAAGATCATACGCTGTTGGTCGTGATGACTTTATCAATCTGGCCGCGCTGTCTAAGTCCTCACCCAAGGCCTTTGCCTGGGCTATTCCATAGGCTGCAGCTGCACCGATGGATGGGGCACCCCTGATTGCCATGTCCTTTATTGCCCTATAGAGCTCCTGGGTATTTTTGATCTCTATTATTTTCAATTCTTTTGGGAGCAATCTTTGATCTATCATTTTAATAACTGGACTCTCATACCAGACTGCCCTTATGTTCTCAGTTTTACCATTCAAATTTACCTTCATAGTTCTCAAATATGTGACATTATAAATTGTTTACTTATGAGTTCTACTTTTGAGAAAATGTTAATATTAATTTCATCATAATTGATTTGTGGATCTTCCCCTAGCCGAAAAATATAGACCCCAATTATTGGACCAATTGAAAAGGGATAAAGCAGTCGAAGAAATCAGGAAATGGGCTAGGGCATGGAAAGAAGGCAATCCCATAAAACCTGGCTTGCTGATATATGGTCCACCCGGAACTGGAAAAACATCCGCTGCAATGGCACTTGCCAGAGAAATGGGATGGGAATATTATGAACTAAATGCCTCAGATATTAGATCCAAAAAATTACTGGAACAGACTGCTATTCTAACATCACAATACTTCCAACTATCCGACCATCCTTCCAGGCTAAAATTGATAGTTCTGGATGAAGTGGATTCGCTCTATGAACGAAATGAGCAGGGTTACGACACTGGAGGTAAATCTGCGATTTTGCAACTTTTGAATAATACCAAGAATCCAGTTGTGCTAATAGCCAATGATCCGTACGAGCTCAAAAGCACCATAACTGGGAGGCAGATTGCTGATAAGTGCATTGAGGTGAATTTTCAAAGGTACAGATCAACTCAAATATTTTCAACACTTAAAGAGATATGCCTAAAGGAAAATATGAGCTGCCCGGATGATGTCCTCAAGGAAATTTCGGAAAGGGCTAATGGAGACATGAGGGCTGCCATAAATGACCTTGAGGGTTTTAATTCAAATTTCAGGGGTGAATCAAGAGACCAGACTGAAAATATATATTCATTAATAAATGATGCACTCTTCGGAAAAAGGGATTTCCAAGAGATAAAGTCAGGCATAATCAATTTAGGTGAAGATCCCAATAATCTCATTCTTTTCTTCATTGAAAATTTATTCAAACTAACTGATGATAGATTAAAGTTCCATGAAGCTATGGAAAGGTTGGCCAAAGCTGATGTATTCTTGGGCAGGGTTTTGAGCAGGCAAAATTATGCAATGTGGGGATACGCTAACGACCTCATGTCATCGATTTCCACAATGAGACTATCTCCCAGCAGAACTTATAGATTTTCCTATCCTAATTTAATTAAGAAAATGGCAGAACTGAGAACAAGCAGGAACATAAGGAGGAATATTTCTGCCATGGGCGGCAGGTATGTGCATAAATCTTCAAATTTTGTCTCCTTAAATATATTGCCAATTATTTCACTTATCTCCTCCAAAGACGAAAATTTTAACAAAAGGATGAAGGAAAGATTTGGAGATATATTTGAGGAATTACAGTCTATTGAACCCTAATTTCTCGTACAATGACTTTAACGTACCGCTAACCCTTATTACCTTAATCCCATTTTTGTCCAGGTCCTTTTTTAGTTTCTCCAGATTAAAATGTTTCACCGCTAAAAAGTCAACACCCTTATATTTTACAAATCTGCCATCATATTTTCCCAGAATCCCCTTTAGCACTAAAAAATTTGATGGTTGGACATATAGATATCTCCTGCGTCCAACCTTTGATTTAACAGTCATTTAACTGTTGTTATCTTTTCCAAATCTTTCTTCAGTATTTTAACTGCCTGAACAATTTCTCCCTTTTCCTTTGCACCAGTGCAAACTACTTTTCCAGATCCGAAAAGCAACAAAACAACCTTAGGCTCTTCAATCCTGTAAACTAGTCCTGGAAACTGTTCGGGTTCATATTCAACGTTTTCAAGACCTAGTGACATGGCAATGTTTGTGAGATTTAATTGCATCTTTAAATCATAAACAGCAACTATATTCTGCACTACAATTTCTGGGTTATTGTTTACATTGATACCTGCTTTTTTCAATTTATCCACTATTGTCCTAATGGTCTGATTAACCGCATCAATGGTCTTTGCCCCTGTACAGTTGACCTTTCCAGACCTAAATATGAGAACTGCTGTCTTCGGTTCCTGGAGCCTATATATCAATCCTGGAAACTGTTCGGGTTCATATTCTGATCCTTCCAAAGCAAGAGCTATTTTGCTTAAATCAAGTTTATCTGCCAGGGATGTTGATGCCACAATATTTTCTATTGCAATTTCCTCTTCCTCTGACATAATTATCGAACTTTATATACCCTATATATATAAAATTTTGCAACTTAAGATCAAACATGTTACTGTAGATTCAATAGAATTATCCCATACAATTGATCATGAAAAATTATTAATGATTCAGTTTCTATATAAATATAGCTGATCTAATTTAGCATTAATTTTCAGTTAATATTTTCCAAGAAAGTTTTTCAATGATTATAGTATTGAGACTCAGTGAGGACCCTAATATTAAATGGTAAAATAGGTATTCAAAAATTGAAGGAAATCTTCAATGAGGTAACTGATGAATTAGAATTTGTGAAAGAATTTAAAACAAACGAGGTTGTAATAAGTATATTTGGCGGGTCTAAATTCATGTTCAGAACAGGAGATTATGTAGGCGTAGTTTTCCTGATAGAAACATATGAAAAGATGCAGAGAATCGACGTCATTTCACTGGGTGGTGGCAAGGGTATATTTAACCTAAAATATGGTGCTGGAAAGGCCATAGAGAATTCCATTATGGAAGAGATAGAAAAAGTAGCAAATAAGATGTCAGTGGAATTTAAAGAGGAATGACTTTAAATTTTGCTAAAGTAAAATATTGGAATATGTTTTATTTAAAAAAGTCATAATGATAAGAGGAGTATGACTGAAAAAATCAAGATGAAGAATCCTGTGGTCGAAATTGATGGAGATGAAATGACAAGGGTCATGTGGAAATGGGTTAAGGATAAATTGATATTACCATTTGTTGACTTAAAAACTGAATATTATGATTTGGGCCTCCCAAACAGGGATAAAACCGAAGATAAAGTGACATTTGAAGCTGCAAATGCAATAAAAAGATGGGGGGTCGGTGTTAAGTGCGCAACAATCACCCCTAATAAAGAAAGGATCAGGGAATACAATCTTAAGAAAGAGTGGCCGAGTCCAAACGCCACAATAAGAAAAGAGCTGGATGGTACTGTCTTCAGGGCACCCATAATAGTTAATAGCGTCAAACCTGCTGTTAGATTCTGGAAGAAACCCATTGTTGTGGCGAGACATGCATTCGGTGACATTTATGACAATACGAGCATCAGATTCAATGAAGCTGGTACCGCTGAGATAATATTCAGGTCAAAAAAAGGAGAAGAAATCAGGGCAAAAATGCCAGAGTTTAAAGGTCCCGGAGTTTTGCAGTCCATATACAATATTGATGAATCCATTTATGGTTTTGCCAGAGCCACCTTTAACTATGCCCTGGCTATGAAGCTTGATTTATGGTTTGCTTCCAAAGATACAATATCAAAGGTTTATGATGCCAGGTTCAAGGAGATATTCAATGAGGTTTATGAAAAGGAGTTTAAGGAATCATTTGCAAAAGCTGGAATTAACTATAGTTACTTCCTTATTGATGATGCAGTGGCTAGGATTGTAAGAAGTGAAGGTGGAGTAGTCTGGGCATGCAAAAATTATGATGGTGATGTGTTTTCAGACTTTGTTTCAACTGCATACGTGGGAAGCCTAGCCCTGATGACATCTGAGCTTATGTCACCTCATGGATATTATCTTTCTGAGGCAGCCCACGGAACTGTCCAAAGGCACTATTATAGATATCTTAAGGGAGAAAAGGTCTCGTCAAATCCCACAGCATTGATCTTTGCCTGGACTAGAGCATTGAAGAGAAGGGGAGAATTAGATGGTACACCTGATCTTGTGGAATTTTCAAATAATTTGGAGAAGGCGGTCATTAAGACCATAGACCAAGACGGAATTGTTACACAGGACATAGCAAGGATCATGGATCCTCCCGCTGATAAGTTCGTTTATACCGAGGAGTTCATTGATGCCATTGCTAAAAATTTGATTGAATTGTTGTAAATGGTTTAATTCATTAATTTTAAATTTAATAAAATTCTATACCTTGATGCCTGAAAGGTTAAGGGGCTTTAGGGATTTCTATCCAGAAGATCAAGAGATAAGAAGGGAAATTTTTGACACCATGAGAGATGAATGCAGAAAGTTTGGATTCAGAGAGGTCGATGGCCCCTCAATTGAAAGCGTGGATCTGTATGCACATAAATCAGGCGAAGAAATAATGGCCCAGATGTTCAATTTTATGGACAAGGGAGGAAGGGAAGTGACCCTTGTCCCAGAGTTCACACCAACCTTAGCTAGGATGGTTGCCTCTCGCAAAGATTTAATAAAGCCTCTAAAGTGGTATACGCTCGCAAAATTTTGGAGATATGAAGAACCACAGTCTGGAAGATTTAGGGAGTTCTATCAGTTGAATGCCGACATATTGGGATCAGATAGTTTACATGCTGATGTTGAAGTTCTGAATCTTGCGGGTTCCATAATGAAAAGTCTCGGCTTAGGTAGCAAGGTAAAGCTCAAGATAAGTTCTAGGTCCTTATTGGAAGATATCATTAAATACTTGAATATTGAGAAAAAAGATACTCTATATTATCTTTTGGATAGATGGGTAAAAATAAATGAGAAGGATAAAGAAAATTTAATTGGAGAACTAGGTATTTCCAAAGAAAAATTAGAGTCAATTATAACGGGAAAGATAATAAATGAGTTGAAGTCGTCCAATTTAGATAGACTGATGAAGATTATGGACGAATTTAATGAATACGGCACCATTAAAATTGAATTGGATTTGAAAATAGTGAGGGGTTTGGCTTATTATACCAGTACTGTCTTTGAAATTTGGGACTTAGAAGAAAAAATGAGGGCCATAATGGGTGGAGGAAGGTATGATAATATCATAAGTCAAATGAATGGTGACTATACACCAGCAGTGGGATTTGGAATGGGGGATGCAGTAGTTGAAAACTTATTGAAGAGGGAAGGTCTCTGGTATGAGAAAGATAAGAGGAGGGTGTTTATATCCATTGCGGATGATAAAGGCAGGAAGTATTCGTATTACGTTTCCAAAATGTTTAGGGAAAATGGAATAATAACTGACGTAAATGTAACAGAAAGAAATTTGGGAAAGCAGATAGAGTATGCTGCAAAAATGGGCTTCAAATACAGTATTATTTTGGGTGAAAGGGAATTTTCAAACAAGAATGTGAGCATAAGGGACCTTATTACAGGTGAGCAGTGGAGCATGAGCTTAGAGGAAGCCATTAACAAATTGAAAAATAGCTAAAATATAAATAATAACCTAATATTGGTATTGGAAGATGGATCCCATAGAAGATAAAATAGTGCATAAGAAAATAGGTAGAAACACAAACCTGACGGTAAAGGAAATAATGGATCTTGTTGAAAAATATAAAAAAGAATATCCAGATAGGGAAGTGTTCTTTGACGGAGATGAATTTGCTATCTGTTCTAGAAAAAAGGAGATGAAATCTTAGGTATCAAATAAATTTCCAAATTCTTTAACTAAATCACCATTCTTGATCAATTTTGAAATTTTTTCGATGTATGGAGTCAGAGCAACATCACCTTCTATATTTCCTAATTGAGACCTGAGTTTCTCAAAAACGTCAGTAAGATATTTTCCAGATACCCCATACATCAAAGTGGCCTTGTAATTTACAAGAAACTCAATGGAAATTATACCTATGAGATTATCAACAATCTGATTCAATTTCCTAGTCCCAGTAGCACCCATGGATACATGGTCTTCCTGGTTTGCAGAAGTTGGAATACTGTCAATAGATGAAGGAGTTGCTAGAACTTTATTTTCATTGCAAAGAGCTGCAGCTAAGTACTGAGATATCATTAGTCCTGATTCCAGACCAGGATTGTTAGCTAGGAATGGGCTCAATCCAGATAATTTTGAATCCAATATCCTGAATATTCTCCTTTCTATTATGTTGCCTAAATCTGTCAGGGCTATGGACAAATAATCTGCTGCCAATGCTATTGGTTCTCCATGAAAATTGCATCCCGATATGGGTTCTTCAAATATCAGTGGGTTGTCCGTGGCTGCATTTAATTCCCTTTCTAATATTTCCTTAACAAAATTCATGGTTCTAAGCACTGATGCAATAACTGTTGGAGCACATCTCAAAGAATATGCATCCTGTACCTTTGTTTTTCTCCCCCAATTTACTCCCTCATTATCAGTTATGATATTGCTTATGATCTCTGAAACTTTAATCAATTCTGGAAAATTCCTTGCCTTGGCGAGTTCTAATCTCAATGCTTTGTCCGTCGCTTTCAAAGTGCTAAATGACCATGCAGTAGAAATATATGTATTCCTTATTGCTAATTCTGCATACCAATATGCTATTGCAAGCAGAGATAGCATGTATGATGTTCCATTTATTAGAGACAAACCCTCCTTCTCCTTAAGTTCAAGAGGTTTGATACCTCTCTCTTTGAAAACCTCTGAAGTATCCCTTATTTTTCCTTTATCTATGACTTTCCATTCACCTATTAAAACCAATGCCAGATGTGCTAATGGAGACAAATCCCCCGATGCGCCCACACTCCCTTTCTCTGGAATATAAGGAATGATGTCCTTGTTTAAAAATTCAATAAGCAATTCAATAAGTTCTGGAGAGACTCCAGAGAAACCCTTAGCCAGCGCATTAGCCCTGGATAAAATTATTCCCCTTACAAATTCTCGTTTAAGAGGTTCCCCATAGGCGGTTGAATGTGAACGTAAGAGATTAATTTGGAGCTCCCTTTCCTTAGCCTCGTCAATCCTCACATTAACCAATTCCCCAAATCCTGTATTAATTCCATAGACAGGTTCACCATTGGAAAGCATTCTCTCGACTTTTTCTCTGCTTTCCTTAACAACCTTTCTTGCCCCTTCGCTTAATTTGACTTTCTCATCATAAATCACAACCTTAATGAAATCCTCTAAATTGAGATTATTTCCATCAATAATTATAACCATGATTTTGTAGATAATACTTAAATTTATTTTTTATGTGTTATCCTCTCCTCATCTCATCTCGGATACATTTGAACATGCTACATGCATTGAAGAAATTAACAATTTTTTTAGAAAATATAGCAAAAGATTTGTATAAGTCGGATATTTTGTTTAAATTGAAGGGGTTTTTCTCGAAAAAATTTATATAACATGTGTACTATTATCAGCTTGAGGTGTTCTATTGACCGAAGAAAAACCTATTGAGGAAGTGGCGGAGCGTATAGCTTCTAAATCAGACAAGAAGCTAAGGAAGGCGCTCACCCTGCAAGATCTATTCTTCCTCTCTATGGGAGGGATAATAGGATCTGGATGGCTACTGGGAGTTGCAGGAGGCGCCAGCATTGCAGGACCGGCAGCCATTGTGTCTTGGATACTTGGCGGAATAATAGTGCTGTTCATTGCATTAGTATTTGCTGAAATAGCAGGAGCAATTCCAAAATCTGGTTCAATAGTTAGGTATCCACATCTTGCATACGGTTCCTATGCTGGATTCATACTTTCATGGGCATATTTGCTTTCCGCAGTAACTGTACCAACTGTTGAAGCTGAGGCTGTTTTGAGCTATGCTTCCGTGTACATACCTAATCTATTCTATACAGTAACAATAACTACCCCAACTGGTACACACTCAGTGTCTGTATTGACTGGATTTGGTATATTCCTGGGGATGATCCTACTTGTACTATTCTTCTTTCTAAATTACGCCGGAATAAGGTTCCTTGGTAAGTTCAATACTGTTGCCACATGGTGGAAGTTCATTATTCCAACCATAACATTCATAGCCTTATTCTTTATATTTAACAAGAGTAACTTTACCATATCGGGTTTTGCACCTTATGGCTGGAATAACGTATTCTATGCAATACCTGCGGGAGGAATAGTATTTGCTTACCTTGGTTTCAGGCAAGCTCTGGAATTTGGAGGAGAAGCTAAGAATCCACAAAGAGACATACCTAGAGCAACAATTTACTCAGTATTGGCAGCCATAGTCCTCTATACATTGCTCCAGATAGCTTTCATAGGTGCTTTAAAATGGGTTCCGAGTGAAACAGGAAATTTGGCCCCTGGTTCATGGTCATCCATAACTAGTGCGCCGGTAGGAGGGGCTCCATTCTTTACAGAATTGGAATACAGTGGGATTGCAGCTCTAGCGGCATTCAGCTACTTATTACTCATAGATGCCTGGATTTCACCATCTGGAACAGGCTGGATCTATTTAGGTAATGGTGGCCGTGTCGTCTACGGTGTTGCTGCAGATGGCTATCTCCCAAAGAAGTTCCTTGATATTTCCGAGAAGACAAGAGTACCTTGGGTTGCACTTATAGCAGCCCTATTGATAGGTTTTGTATTCTTCCTTCCATTCCCATCATGGTATTTGTTCGTAGGATATATATCAAGTGCTACTGTATTAACATATGTAATAGGACCGATTGCACTTCATGCATTTAGGAAGCATGCCCCGGAACTGAAAAGACCATTCAAGTTGCCAGCTGCATCCATAGTAGCACCCATAGGTTTCATAGGTGCAGGATTAATTGTCTATTGGGCTGGATTAGCAACATTAACTCTTGTGTTTGGTACAGTATTCATAGGGCTCTCACTATTCTATTTATTCTATGCGCCAAATAAACTAAAACTCAGTAAGGGTTACTCATATGCTATTGGAATTATAATCCTAATATCAATGCTTTTCACTACATACTGGTCCTATGCCAAGATTGATTACCCGCCAGCCGGGGAAACCTATTCACAAAACTTGCAGGCTTTCCTACTAGTATATCTATTAGACTTAATAATCGTGATTGGGACAACTTTGCTCACATATTACAAAGTACCACAGGAGCACAGGGTTATTTTCAAATCCTCTGCATGGCTATTAACCTTGATATTTGTAACTTTCTTGGTCTCATACTTTGGCTCATTCGGAGTAACAACTATAATACCTAATGCCCCTCAGGTCAGCTTCCTTGCATTCCCATACGATACATTAGTAATGATTGTAATCCTTCTGATAATATATGTCTTAGGACTTAGGGCTGGATATAAGACAGAAGATCTTCAGGCAGTAATAGACGAGCAGGCATCGACAGTTGAGGAACCTCAATAAAACCTTAATTTTTTATATCAATTTTATTTTTAATTTTTATGGATTTTGAATTAAGAGGGAGAGTAACCATTGGAATAGTTTACATAGAAAATCAAGCTTTTGTTATTGATTCCGGCATAGATGAAAACGAAATTAGGAAGACTATAAATTACTTAGAATCTAATGGCAAAAAAATAGAAGGGTTGTTATTAACGCATTATCACGCAGATCATTCAGGCGGAGCTTATTTTGCCAGGAAGAGAGGTATTAATATCTATGGGGATGATGAGACTCAATTTATTTTAAGGCACCCTGAAACAGCACATTTACTTTTCACCGGTTTTTTCAATGAAGTATTTATTCAGTCCAAATTCATAACACCAAACCCTGTGGAAATCTATAATATTAACCAATTAAACTTTAAAAATATCCCGAAAATAATAGATTTGAAGGGTCACACGATGAACCAAATAGGTTATCAGTTTGGGGATTTATTATTTGTGGGTGATGCATTATTTTCAGAAACCAACCTTGAAAAACACCCTATACCATACTTTGTAGATTTTTCAAATTTTAAGAATACCCTGATGAAAATAAGAGATATGTCAATTAGTAAGGTTGTATGTAGTCATGGTGGGCTACTTGATAATCCATCAAAAACTATCGAATTTAATTTGGAGAGATTGAGGGAAATAACTGAATTGATTGATGATGTTGTACGTAGAAAAAATGATTCAATGAACTATGTAATTTCTGAAATTCTAAGACACTACAATATCCCAAGAAGCAGCATTGAATATTTCCTGGATACAGCAGCTCTTAAATCTATTATAATGTCCATTTTTAAAATTGAGTATTATGAAGGTGAGCTTTATCTGAAAGAAAGAAAATAACAGTAGATTCATGTTAAACTTAAAATTTCTTTTAAAATTTTTGTTCTTACCTCCGACGGAGTACCCTTCAATGGTTCATATTTCAAATTAACAAGATATGTAGAAGACGTAACCTCCTCTATAAAAATATCCTCTAAAGATGCAAATCCTTCTTCGGCCATGAATGTGCTTATTTTCTGTCTCAATTCATCAAAATCTTTGCTTTTTGAAACTTCGAATCTTATGTTGTGAATTCTTTTTTCTGTGTGAGTCACTATAAGAGCCTGTATCACTATACTATTAGGCATTTTAACTATTGTTTGATCATCTCTCTTGATTATTGTATAAAATATGGTGATTTCATCTACAACACCTTTAATTGAAGCTAAAAATTCGTCTCTAGAGAAGAATTTGGGTGGTATTGTTGGCATCAAGAATCCGTATTGCCATGTATTTATTTCTACGTAATCTCCTAAAATAAATGGCTTATTCCATATTATCAATATACCCGCAAATAGATTAGAAAGAACCTGCTGAGCTGCAAGTCCTATTATTACAGATCCAAATGCGGAACCTAATATTACTGATGATAGATCGATCCCTAACGTAGCAAGAACCGCCAGTACTATTACAAAGTAGCTTAGAACAGAAACTAGGAAAAGCAATGGCTTAGCATTTTTCTTTTCCAAATTAGTTTCTAGAACATTAGCAAAGGCTTTTAACAATATCCTAAATATAAAAAATAAAACTATTGCTATTAATGCAGCAGTGATATATTTATCATACTTAACTTGGGCAAACAAAAACACCTGAGTTATTATGAATATTATAGCCATTAGTATTGTTCCAGCTATGACTATTCTCCAGAATAATTTGCCAACTTCTTTATAGCCCACTCCCAAGCATATCCTAATTATAAATAATACTTTCTGAGAATTAAATTGTTTGATATACCGCACGAGATTTAATTGAAGATACAAAGCTATTGTCTCAGCCAACTACCTTCGTATAAATTACTGGCATTGATCTTGTTTTTATAAGAGTATTTTATAACCCTATAGTATGGCTACTTATGTTATAGAGTACAAAAGGTCCTTCTTTTCGAAAAGGGAAATACGTGATATTTTCATATCAATAGTTGCCCTTTCAATAGCATTAGAATTAGCATATAGGTTTATTCCCGTCTATTTGGGGTTAGGAATTTCATTTCTAATGGTTATAACTGCATTTTTCCTCCACGAAATGGCCCATAAATTTACTGCAATAAGATTGGGTGCTTGGTCAGAGTTTAGGATGTGGCCATTGGGTGTGCTTTTAACCTTAATAACCTCCTTATTAGGTTTTATTTTCGCTCTACCTGGTGCTGTTTACTTTGCAAGCTATAGAAATCCCAGAATTGAATCAAAAATAGCCCTTGCAGGTCCAACAACTAATATTGTGTTAGGGATCATAATGCTCCTGATTTTAATGTTTGTTAATTTACACGGATTATTGTTGGTTGCAATAGGTTATCTGGCATTCATTAATATCTGGCTGGCCTTCTTCAATTTACTACCTATCCCTCCCCTCGATGGAAGCAAAATTTTCCGATTTGATAGGCTGAATTGGGGATTGGCTATTGCAATATCAGGGGTTATGCTAGTTTATTTCTGGCTTAATTTCAGTATGATATTATACTGAATTTTATTTTCTATTTTCAGTAAATATGAACCATGTGAAATCCCCTATGTCCACATGTTGCTCGATCTTGTACTTCTTCTCTCTTAAAATAAGCGTATCTGAATTTTTGAGAAGCTTCCATTCCTTGGTACCCACCTGAAATCCTATACCATAATAGATTGGATTATCCGAGAATTTTATAGGTTCTGCCTTAATTCTTTCATTCCCCAGCTTTATCTCTTCCACTGGAATTCCTCCTTATGAATATATACGCTATATATATTATAATGATTACTAATGCCGCCATTCCTATATAGTTAACATATGACAATAGTTCAACATATCTATAACCCACCACGTAACCGATATAAGCTAATCCTCCAGACCAAATGAATGAACCGGATAAAGTTAATAAAGAAAATTTTAAAATATTCATTTCAACAATTCCTGCAGGTACACTCATGAATGATCTTATGCCTACTACAAATCTCCCAGCAAAGACGGTCCATTCGCCTTTAGTATTGAACCAGATTTCAGCCCGCTCTAAATGACTCTCCTTTAGACCTAGGTATTTTCCAATCCCTAATATTACAGGCCTCCCCCCAAACATTGAAATATAGTATAATAGAAGGTTTCCAAAAAAGCCACCGACTGATCCTGCGACCATGTATTCAAAGAAGATCAATGGTTTTCCGCTAGAGTATATACCGCTTAAGGGCATAACCAATTCAGAGGGAATTGGAATCCCTAAACCTTCCAATGTCATAAGAAAAAAAACACCAATTGGACCAAATTTCCCTATAACTGTGAGTGAGTATGATATTAATGTCTGAATTATTGATGATAGAGATATAATCACGATTCAATAGAATGAATGTGTATTAAATTTTTATGCCGCGCTTTCTTATCTTTTCTAATGAAATTTCGAAAACTTGACCCATTTTGGCTTGAGGTTATTAATAAAAAATATTCCCAATACTCTCCAATCAATGACTTTTCCCCACTTGGTGATAATAAACCATCTAAAATTAGTTGGGCTATGGCGAGAAAGATCGTTTTGGATAGAGATCAATATAGATGCAGAATATGCGGTAAATCCTCTTTAAATGAAGAATACCAAAATTTTTCCAAATTAAAATTAGATGTTGAGGTTCATCACATCATACCTAGGAAGCTGGGAGGTAGTGATTCATTTGAGAATTTGATTACGCTTTGCCACTCCTGCCATGTTAGCACTTTTGCAAATGAATACTCAGGTATACCGGTTCCAAGGGACGGAATTTATTTTGAATTCTTTACAGACATTAAAAATATATATGAAAAATTCCCAGATAGAGAAGAAATTCTCATCAAGGAATATTTTTTAAATGGCAGGATCCTAAGGTCCGAGGTTGGGATTAATGGTTACCTATGTATGGGAAACAACAATATAGAAATTGATGAAATTATATCTGTTTTCAACCCAGATCTGATAATACTTAAAAATCCTAAAAATAATAAATTTATAAGGGGTTATTTATCCCCTTAGAACCTTCTTCTGAAGTTTCTTCCACCAAAATCTCTTCTTGGCCTTCTTTCTGTTTCTTCCCTTGGATACTCTTTCTCACTCATATCCAAGGATTCGTTTATTTCCTTCAGATCGGCATCAGATTTCTTTATAGAGCCGTATTTCCCCACATTCAACCTCATGTGGCCCCTTACGAAGCTCACATATCCGTTTTCTACAACAATTGTATCTCCGGGTGATACCAAATTCGCCTGGTCTTCCCATAGAGACATCGTCACTTTTCCAGTATCGTCTCCCAATACCGCCTCAGTTACGCTCTTTGCTTCTCCATATCTGGTCTGTATTTGTTTGGGTTCTCCAACACTCAAAACCTTTGCCAAAACATTTACTTTCTTGGATCCCTGGTTGAGATCCTTCACCTTTGTATATTCTTCCATAGTCTATCAGTCCTTTTTTCTTATTTAGGCATAAAGCCAAATGGATAGCATAACCTACGATTTAAACCTTTTCATTTTTAAAAAATTTATGTTGGCAAACTCCGCCTAGGCATATCTATTCACTTAAATCGTATTTCGAATAATTCATGGTAGATGTCAAAAATTCTAATATTCATAAATTTTCAGAATCATATTCAGTAATGTATATCTTGAGAATTGTATTCAATATTATTCTAATTGATTGAATCCATAACCTTTATTATTCTTAATGATGAATTTCACACCTTAAATCATACTAAAATTGAAAGTTATTGAAACAATTATTTCGTTAGATTTAAATATGGATAATTTCTAACACGAACCGAGGCATAAATGTCAATCGGTATTCATATAATAGCTGATCTTAAGGGCGTAGATAGCGAAAAAATTTCCACTATAAATGAGATGAAGAGAATAATTGAAAACTCTGTGAAAGCCGGTCATCTTACAAAGATAAGGAGTCACTATCACCAGTTCTCTCCCACAGGGGTCAGTGGAATTGTTCTCATAGCTGAGTCTCATATAAGCTTTCACACATGGCCGGAATATGGGTTAGTAACTCTTGATGTCTTTACCTGTGGACCAACCGAAGGAGCTGAAGCAGCCTTTGAATTTATAATTAAGGAGCTTCAACCTAAAGAAACGGAATATAGGAAAATAGAACGAGGGATTGAATTTCCAAGGGGATCCGTTAAGGGAAATGTTGCCGTAGAGGTTTAGAAAATATATTCTATGAATTTAGTTAAGGGCATACCCTCATCCCATTTCATAGTATATTTTCCACCTCGCGTGATTTCTATTTTTGGAATAATCTCTCCTATAATTCTGTATTTGCCCTTAAACTCCAAATTAAAAGTAAATAGCCTCCATGGATCACCTTTTACACCTTTCAATCTAAATGCATATATTGGCATTATTCCCATATTTCCTAATAGCCTCACGTATTCTTCAGCCTGCCTCTGTGATCTTCCAGAAGATGTAGAAAAATTGAATAAATTTTCTTTCGCACTTTTTACTTCTATTGGAAAACTTATATCATCCCTAAGAGCTAGAAGATCAAAACCATGCGATCCTGCCGCCCTAACAACTAAAAATGGATGATTAATTATCTTACGCCTTAATGTTTCATCTAGCCATGAAATTCCAGTTGATTTATCGAATTCACCAGATAAGATTGATTTCAGTTCCCTTTCGAAAATATAGCCATTCTTTGGCAAGCTTATCTTCCCTTTTCAGAGCCCTTCATATACAGATATCCCAAGAAACTCTCAATTTGAATAATTTCCCTTCCACCTTCGCTAATTCTAAAGTCCACTTCACCCAGTCTGTATGCCAAATCAGCTTTTATTGAATCTGGTACATTCAAATCAAAGATTACCCTATGCATTTGCTCTACAATATCCTGACCAGATATTCCTTGCCTAATTATAGAGTCTTCCAGCAATTCCTTGGCCTTAATAATTTCCCCTCTCAATGCAAGTTGAATTACATTTTTTGCCCACTCCTTATTAACCGTTCCTGATGCTTCATACACGGCAGATGATGTAACTTTTTCTGAAAAAGCTGCTGTGACTTGCAAGATATTTATTGCCTTTCTGAGGTCACCCATAGACATTTCGGCAATTAGTTCAAGCGCATCATTATCATATTTTATCCTTTCATTGTTTAGAATCTTACTCAGTGCCTTTATTATATCTTCTTCAGTTATCCCCTTGAATCTAAAAATAGCGGTTCTGGACTGAATAGGTTCAATAATTTTTGAAGAGTAATTGCATGAAATTATAAATCTCGTTGTTTTTGTATAATTCTCCATAGTCCTCCTCAAAGCTGCTTGTGCCTCATCTGTCATATAATCTGCCTCATCCAAGAATAGAATCTTGAATCCGAGAGGGTTATTAGGCATAATTTTGCAATACTCTTTAATAGTATCCCTAACTATCTTGATTCCCCTATCATCAGAGGCATTTAATTCGAGGAAATTCTCTCTCCAACTATCTCCGAACAATTCCTTTGCTACCACCATTGCAGTTGTAGTTTTTCCAGTCCCAGGTGGCCCTGCAAAAAGCATGTGCGGTATGTTCTTTTCCTTGATATAGCTTTTAATTCTTGATATTACATGATCCTGACCAATAATATCCTCGATCCTTGATGGCCTATATTTTTCTATCCAGAGATCTTCCATTCAGACATTATATTCACACATATTAAATAATATTTTCCTCACGAAAATCCTATGCAATTTCTTTCGAGTGTCTATATTGATTTTTACCCATTTAAAAGATCCCTATTCGCGATACCTCTTTTTTAGCTTGTCCGAAAATTATAAATTTTTTTGACTTAATTGTATATTATATAATCACTATAACTAATTTTATAAAAAATACCTTCTCATAAACATTTTATATTCACATCTGTTTCCGTGTAAGGTAATCTTCATGGTTAGGAAACCTGCAAGGATGTATAGGAGACTTGAAGGCCCCGCTTACACTAAAAGAGAATACATGGGTGGAGTACCCAATCCAAGAATCCAGCAATTCGTTATGGGTAATGTTAATGGAAATTATGATGTAGAACTAAGGCTTATTGCTGAGGAAGATTGCCAGATAAGACATACTGCATTAGAGGCTGCCAGAATATCATCAAACAGGCAACTTATGAAAGACTTTGGAGAAAAGGGATTCTTTATGAGGGTAAGACCCTACCCGCACCACGTTATTAGGGAACATAAAATGGCCACCGGTGCAGGAGCAGATCGTATTTCAAGTGGAATGAGTATGGCTTTCGGTAGGCCAGTGGGAACTGCCGCTAGGATAAAAAGAGGAGATGTGATTATTATAGTTAAAGTACCAAAAGGGGGCGAAGCCAAAGCTAAGGAGGCATTGAGAAAGGCATCTCATAAGATTCCAACACCGTCTAGAATTGAAGTTCTTTATTTGAACCAGGCCCAGGAACAAACTGTAACAAATTAAATTTATTTTATAAAATTAAGCACGTTTTTAAACTCTTTCTTGATTATAAGATAATCCTGTTCCTTAATAGTTCTATTATCCAGAGAGATCAGTAATATCCCATTTACTCTATTTATATAATCCTTGATTGTTGAAATGAGTTTAACGATATGCTGTACTCTCTCTTGATTTTGATTGTATATATAATCAATTGAATCGATATATACCACACCCCTTTCCCGAAGATTTGTTCTGATATAATTGTCTATTCTTGACAAATCGGTAGGACTTACCGAGTTGTCCATGTTCTCATAAGTTATGTAAAATATCTTCACATTTGATGAATTCACTTTGAATTTTAATTCCCTTGTAAATACCAACACTGGCAATGTTCTAGCTGAGACCTGTTCTATTATTTTTCTTCCCATAGCATTGGATTCTTCGATTAGAAGATATGATTCTCCGAATGAAAATTTTAAAAGATTCCCTGTTTGATCAATTTCATTCTCTAACTTTTCAATAAGTTTTGTATCTGCCCCCATGGCTTTAGCTATAGTGATGGCCCTTTCAATACCATCTCTGTAACCAGCCTGATAATCCTTATTTTTCATAGCTTGATTCTCTCGATGCAATTATTTCTTGAATTAATCTAGCTGCTAAAAAAGCGGTATTCCCATTATCAAAGAGAGGTGTTATCTCTACTATATCCAAGGCTATAATTCTATTAGAAATTAAATCTATTATTTCCAGCATATCCCAAGAACTCAATCCAAACGGTTCTGGAGTACCTACACCTGGAGCATACGCTGGATCGATTCCATCAACATCGATGGAGAAATAAAGATCACTACTACTGAAATCTTTTATCTTTTTAATTGAGAGCTCTCTTTTCCACTTAAAATCATAGGAGGAAATATAATCCTGTGTTCCCACATCAATTTCCTCTTTTGACACTGACCTTATTCCTACCGATAGAATGTTATTCTTGCCAACAATGTCAGCAGCCCTCCTTGCCACAGATGCGTGAGAGTATATGTTACCCATATAAGAATTTCTAAAGTCGGTGTGTGCATCTATAAAGAGTACTTTTTTCTTTATCCTTTTGATGGCCCCAATAGAAATGCTATGCTCTCCCCCCAATAATATCGGGAATTTACCATCTGAAACTATACCATCTACCTCGGAATAAACTGCATCTATCATTTCCTCGCTATCGTGGGTTTCATCCAAATCTCCCATGTCATAAACAAGTGCTTCTTTTAGATTGAACTTTTTCCTTAATACTAAAGATTCCGCATTATACGATGCCTGCCTTATGGCGTTCGGAGCTAGCTTCTCTCCTGGTCTAAAAGAAACTGTAGAATCAAAAGGGACGCCTAAAATTACATATTTGGCGTCCTCATAACTCTCAATTGTATCACAAAATTTCAGGTATGATGACATTTAAGCTCTCATTATCTTTCTTTTTCCCATTGATTCCCAATATTCAATTTCTTGCCCGCTCTTAATCTTCTCCTTGAATTCATCAGGGATTACTATATTAAACTGTTCGAATGTTTCCATATCCATTACCAGTGCTTCATTTCCTTGTATAGATAGCACCTGGCCCGTTTTCTTCTCAATTATTGGAACTTTAACTTTGTGCTTTGTTGGGTATATTACACTCCTTTTCTGGTTATCAAATACCCCAATGGCTACTATCCTTGCTTTAGCTTCACCGTGCTTCCCAGGTTTTGACGTTGTAATTTCAACGATTCTGCATGGTTCATCATCTATTAATATGTATTTGTTCTCTTTTAGTTCCCTAACTTCTTGCTCTTGCCAACTCATGAGTTATCTTACCTTTAATATATGTGTTTATTTAATTTCTTTGCTTAATTGTCTTAACTATGTCAATCTTTGCCCCAGCTCTCTTTAATGTTATGGAAATGTTGCAGTATTTCTCCTGTGATAGGTTTATAGCTTTCTCAAAATTATCTGAATTAACATTTCCATAAACAATGTATTCAAGTTTTATATGCTCTAATACCTTCGGATGCTCCTTAGCCCTTTCGCCCTCCACCTTTATCTCAAATCCCTCTACAGGTTCCCTCATTTTTTGGAGAATAGAGATTACATCCATGCCTGTGCATCCTGCTAAGGCTTGAAGCAATAATTCTGTTGGGGAAGGTGCAATGGAATCTTCACCGGATGTACTGGAGTCCATGACTATGGCGTGTCCTGAATCGCCTACAGAAACAAATTTCAAACCTTCTATCCATTTTAGTTGCGCTTGCATGATTACCCTATAACTTGAGGTTAAAAATTATTTTGAGACTTTAATTGCCATAATGATTAATAACAGAATTCTCATAGCCCACTGTGCCTTTACTAGATATAATATTTATTATCATATTGGCCTGGATCATAGTCTATTATCTGGCCCTAAGGTTTGGAAAGAAGTATTTTGCACCTTACGGTCCGGCACTGTTATTGAAAACATCAGTGGGTATAAAGACCATAGAAAGGGTATCTAGAAATAAATTCTGGGATTATTTCTTGAGCGCCTTTTATTATATTATACCACTACTTGGCTTCCTGACGATTATATTGCTCATATGGGAGGCTGTATTGGTTCTTTCAATTCCAAAATCAGAGGCCTTGCCATTGACATATATTTTGGCCCTGCCTGGAATAAATCCAGCAATACCAATCTTATATGGGATTGTTGGTTTGATCGTTGCGGTTGCTTTGCACGAGGCCTCCCATGGCATAGCTGCCAGGAGGTTCAATATAAAGGTTAAGAGCACTGGACTGCTATGGCTAATAATTCCAGTTGGAGCCTTTGTGGAACCAGATGAGGAGGAAGTTAAACAAAGGGATCCAAAGACAAGAGCGAAAATATTTGCTGCTGGTCCGGCTATGAATATTATTATAGCAATCGTCACAATAATTGCAGCTGTATCAATTGCAAATTATATAGCACCAGTTCCTGGAGCCGTGGTATATGGATCAATAAATCCAAGCTTTCAGCCGGGAGAGATAATTCAATCCATTGACAACATACATATAACAAATTATTCCCAGATATTCTCATTGTCCTTAATTCCTGGAAATATGGTAAATGTAACCGTTTTAAGTCATAATCCTAATGTGGAAATTAATGGAGATAGAGTGTCAGCCAACAATTCTATGAATATAAACGGAAATGAATATTATAGGTTTGAAATTAGGACTTATTATGGACTCTATATAACAGGTTTAATAAAAGACTCCCCTGCATATAATTCAACAATAAAGGTTGGCAGTGTTCTAATTTCCTTGAATGGTCAATATATATACAATTATTCAGATTTTTTAAAAATTTTCTACAAGTATAAACCGGGGGATACAATAACACTGACGGCTCTATCTAGCGGAAAATTGGAAAATTATACTGTAACTTTGGGTTCAAGATACAATTATCTGCTGTCCCAAGGAGTAACCCCCTCTCCCGGAGATAAAAATCTTCCTTACCTTGGCGTATATTTGGATCCACTAGGATTAGAATATTTCGATCAGTATTCTTATTTAAACTTGATCAGAAATCCCTTCAGCCAAGGGATTCTTGGTCTTTTCATTTATGTGGGCCTTCCCCTCCACTTTGAAATGCCTCTTCCAGATGTACTGATGTATTCCTATGCATCATCACCCACCGTTTGGATCTTAGAAGAAACATTCTATTGGTTATTCTGGCTCAATTTTGCACTTGGACTAACGAACGTACTTCCAATAGTACCTCTTGATGGTGGTTATGTGCTAATGAATATTCCTGTACTAAATAAGAATGAGAAACTTAGGAATTACATAGTGGCTGCTGTTTCACTTATTATACTATTTCTAATAATGTGGCAAATAATCATTCCAAGGATATAGGGAGCGATTTTTGGAATCCGCTCCCCTTTTCTTTGATTACTAGATCAAAGTATGTCACTGGCAATGAATCAGTACCTGAAATATCTCTAGCCTCTTTCTTGAATGATACGAAATTTGGGCAAAGGTTGCATTTGGATATGGAGCTTAACATGAAATTGCAGTTGCCTTTTTCATAATAGAAACATAACTCTTCAATCTTTGCCATTTCATCTCACCTTCTTAACCTAATTACCCAATATAGAGCAGGGATCAAGGATGTTACAGAGAGCAATATACTCAGATAATAGGGAATGTAATTTCCAGAGTATTGTACCACTAAATTTGAATTACCTTGAATTTGCTGTACAGTATAGCTTTCACCTTGGGCTAAATAAATCTCATTAGAAGGATTAACAGAGGAATCATTTAGCACAATTCTTGAACCATCTTGAGATATTACCATTGTCGTGCCCGTACCTGAAATCCACATTCCATTAATATTGGCTGATTGAAAATTCAATTGTGGTTTGAGAGTTATGGATTGGCCTTGAGCTAAATGATAACTTAAATTTTCATAATGAGGTAGCAATAAAGAAATTGAACCCAAAACGATCAAGATTAAAATGCCTGAAATTAGGAGATTCCTGCCTTTTTTAGCAAGCTCATCTTTCATTTCGTTTTTGACCTTGTCTGTCCTGATTTCACTAAATTTTATATGTGAAACGTAAATCTTAGTGGAAGAGATTATGAGAAACATCATGGCAATGGTGTAAAAAACAATGTATAGTGGCATATCCAATAATCTGTTAAGATAGTTAAAGATCCAAAAAACTACTATTAGCAGACCAATTAAGATAGTTAAAGTCTCCACCCAAAACGATATCCTTGATATCCTTATTATCCTCTCTGAATCTCTAACGAAGTCTATTTCAATATTGAAAATGGACATTCCATTTACAATAATTTCATGATAAAAATGTTTTCTTAATAGAGACCCTTAATGATATTTCTTCAGATGAATTTGATATTTTTCCAGAATACTGTCGACTATCTCCATGGAATTTCCTATGTAATCCAATGGATTGGCCTCTGGAACATTCAAGTTGGTTATCTTCCTTACCTCATCTATTAACCTGGTTTGATTTTTCCTAGCTTCCATTGAAGATTTCCTCACGATTTCATGCGCATCCTGCCTACTGTATCCTCTTGACACCAGGTACATTATATAAGCCTCCCCCATAATCAAGTCATTCATCATGAGGTTCTTTAGCATCTTTTCCTTGTTGACTTTCAAATTTGAGAAAACGTAATTCGTTTTCAGCATTATGTCATCTATTAATATTGAGACATAAGGTATAATGAATCTCTCAGCAGCACTGTTGGTCAAATCCCTTTCGTGCCATAAAATTGCTGACTCATGCATAGGGGTTAAGAACCCCCTAATGATCCTTGCTAGCGAGCAAACATTTTCAGAAATAACAGGATTCATCTTTTGTGCCATGGTGCTCGATCCAACCTGTTTTTCTTGGTCAAAAGGTTCCTGAACTTCATCTATTTCTGGCCTCTGTAGATTTCTGATTTCCGTAGCAAATTTCTCTAAGGATGTAGCTATTCCTGCTATTACTGATACGTACTCTACATATCTGTCCCTATTCACAATTTGAGTTGGACCTTCCTCTATTCCAAGGCCTAAACTTTCCATTAATTTCTCCTGAACTTCCATGGTCTTCTTTCCCAATGCTGCTCCTGTCCCAACGGCACCCATAAATTTCCCAACGAGGATCCTCTTCTTGGCTTCAATCAACCTCTCGTGGTGTCTCATGATTTCGCTTAAATACACTGAAACTTTTAAGCCAAATGTTATAGGAAGTGCATGCTGGCCATGGGTTCTTCCTATCATTGGTGTTTCTTTGTGTGATTTGGCCAGTGAATATAGTGTATTTTCCAATTTTGAAAAGTCCTCCTCCAGGTAAATTAAGAAATCCTTCAATTGCAGGGCTGTTGCAGTGTCATTTATATCGTTGCTTGTGGCACCTAAATGAACATACTTTCCTGCATCCCCAGATACGTTTGATAATTCCTTTACCATGGCCATTATATCATGATTTATCTCTGATTCTATCTCCTTCACTTTTTCTAGCTTAACATATTCTATATTGGCCTTTTTTGAAATTTCTTTAGCAGCGCTTTCCGGTATTATGGCCAGTTTCGCTTCTGTATTTGATATTTCGCTTTCTACCATTAATAAATATTTTAACCTGCCTTCCTCTGAGAATATCTCTTTTACTTCCTTCCTACCATACCTGTAATCTATTGGTGAAACAATCACTATTTGCCATGCAAAGAATGATTATTTACTTTTTCCATGGTTCTTAATTTTTGGAGAATCAAATCAAGCTCAGGATGGATATGATACCTATGGAAATTATAATTACACCCGTGAGTATCAGTGCATATTTTTTCTTATTGCTAATAGCATAATTCCCCATTATACTCGGATCGCTTGAAATCTTTATTATTACATACAGAGGAAATGCCAGAACTATGGAATTTATAACCATGATGGTTAAAGCTAATTGTATCAGAAATTTGTAATAAAGAACAATGAAAGCAGCTGGAATTATCTCAACAAAGTATATTGCATAGAAAGCCAGATTTTCCTTTATTGAGGTGTTGAAGGAGCCTTTTATCTTCAATGCGTCGCTCATTGCATAGCTCATGCTCATGGATATAACCATCAGAGCTAGAAAACTTGCTATTAAAAGTGCCACAGCAAATAAATAAACAAACCAGACTCCGACTGCGTTTATAAATACCTTTTCCAGAAGCGAAAGTCCGTCTTCAGTACCGGGATATCCATATTGACTAACTCGCCAGGAGAATATGACTATAGATATCATCAAAAGTTCTGAAATCAATGCCCCCAATATTGTGCCCTTATTCTCCCTGTCCAGATTACTTATATTTATTCCACGGTCAACATCAGCAGATTGATGATAGAAAAGCATCCAGGGCATTATCACCGCCCCTATATTTGCGGCAACAAGCATCAGAAATGAAAGGCTTGGGGAATATGGAATTAGATCCTCAGGTCTCACGGGATCCGGATGTATGAATAAGTCAAGCACTGGGAAAATGAAAAGTATGAATGATATAAGAACCAACTTTCCTTCAATTTGAATATACCTACCTGAAAATATTATGAGAGTATGAAACAGAAGTATTAGCAGTATTGTCAATATTACTGGAATTCCTAATATCAAACTAGCAATAGATGCTCCTGTGAATTCTCCTACATAGGCAGCAAAATCTATAATTCCTGTTGAAAAAACTGTAAATACCGTGTATCCATGGCCGAACTTCTCAGATATAATCTTTCCCAAGGATTTTTGTGTCACTGCCCCTATCCTGGAGGCGGTGGACTGAATCAGATATAGAGGTACTGTTAGAATCAACAAAAGCAATATGAGCTTTCCTTGAAATTGTATGCCGGATTCAACTGCCGTTATCACTGACGGCCCATCTAAATCCGCCATCATTACGACCCAGCCTGGCCCAAGAATGGGCAATAGTTTTTTCAGCTTTGGATTCATCTAAATCAATCTAACAGAGTTCGCTAGTTTTCCATTTACCTCAGTTGTGCCATTGGGACCTAAAATTTCCCATCCTGTACTATATTTATTTACTTTTACTTCCGTACCTGGAAAGATGGAATTGCTGGCAAATTTTTTCAGAAGTGTGTGATCTTCATAAGTGAGCCTAATTAGTCTATATTTTCCTCCAATTACATGATTGAGATTTGTCTCGTTTAACTTATCTTCCGGATTAATAGGATTACCATGAGGACAAGTTGAAGGTCTACCCATATTCCTCCACAGCCTGTCCATAAGATTATCCTTTAAACTGTGTTCAAATTCCATTACCTCTTCGTGGGTATCCTCCCATGGAACCTCCAGCATTTTATAAACAAAGAGTTCCGCAATTCTGTGATTCATAATAACCCTCTTTGCATTTTCATAACCAAAGTCAGTAAATTTTATTCCTTCCTTTTCAAATGAAATAAAACCCATTGATTCCAATCTGTGCAATTCCTCCCAGGCTGTTGGCACTGACGTCTTTAACCTTTCACTTACATCCTTAATCAATACCTTATTATTGGTTTCCATTACCTCCCACACCGCTATAATGTAATCTTCGTAGTTCTTTCTCACTTATCTGTAATTAGGTTACCCTAATTAAATTTTTATGATACCTGCAAATGAAATTAGGTTATTCTTAATTCCATGGAACTTTCTGTTAAATAAAGGAGTGATTATTTAATGAATGAATAAGAGTGGAAGAAAAATTGACAGATTAAATTTAGTTCATGATTTGTCCATTAAATTTGATAATAATCTGTATATTGCGGAAAAATCCAATTTTCCTAATCCTGCATTTACCCCCATTGTGTATATCTGTTCAGCTAGTGGGGTTAAAATTAAGGGGAATGTCATTCTTCTTGCAAGCTCAGTTGCATAGCTAATGTCCTTCCTTTCGTGCTCTAAATTGAAGAGCGGTTCAAACTCATTTTTCAATATGTTGTTTTTCTTTAGTTCAAGCACCTTAGACGAAGCTGAACCCGTGGAAAGTACCTTGATCTGTGTTTCAGGATTTATTCCTAAGAATTCTCCAAATTTTATGGCCTCAGATAATATGAGCATATTCACACCGAGAATTATGTTATTTATCATCTTCATCTTTATTCCACTTCCAGTGGGCCCAATATAAATTATGTTTTTGCCCATGGCACTAAAAACTTTTTTAGATTTTTCGAAGGTATCGAGTTTTCCACCCACCATAATGGTTAGCTCTCCTTTTTCAGCTGCAGGTATTGATCCAGTGACAGGAGCATCCAAGAATTCAGCACCCTTACCTTCAACCATCTTTGCTATTTCTTCAGTTACTGTAGGGGAAATAGTACTCATATCGATATATATCTTGCCTGGGCCCAATCCGGAGAGAATGCCGTCAGGCCCTTGAAAAAGCGACTTAACTGCCTCTGAATCGGTCAACATTGTTATTGTAAATTTGCTATTTTCTGCAACCTCCCTTGGCGTTTTCGCTATTTTGAATTCTGTATCTCCCAGCAACTTATATTTTTCCTTTGATCTGTTGAAAACGATAACATTGTATCCGGCCTTTTGAATGTTCTTCACCATAGGAATACCCATCTTACCCAAGCCTATAAAACCAACATTTTCCATGCTATGGTATTACAAGAACATTTAATAAATTAATGCAATAATAGCCCGATGGATTTAAAATATCCTCATGTTCATATCAATTTTGCATGCTCTATGGATGGAAAGATCGCAATGCCAGATGGTAAACCCTACAAATTCTCGTCCTTTGAAGACATGGTCAGGGTTCATAAGTTGAGGGCAGAAGTAGATGGAATACTTGTAGGTAAAAATACAATAAAAAATGACGACCCAAAGCTCACAGTTAATCCAAAGTACTATAATTCAGATAGAAATCCTAGGGCCATAATATTAGACAGCAAGTTGGAGCTGGATAGAAACTATAGGGTTTTTCAATACAACAGGGAAGTAATCATTTTTACAACGGTTAGCGGAATTAAGAATGATTCAAGTAACATTAAATATGTTTCTTCCGAAGGTGAGCCTCTGACTGTGAATTTCATATTACAAAAATTAGGAGAGATGGGAATCGAAAGAATTTTAGTGGAAGGAGGAAAAACTGTTATTAGCAATTTCTTGAAATCAAATCTTTGGGATGTTTTGACAATATACTATTCCCCTATTCTAATAGGCGAAGACGGGATAAACTTCTATGATGAAGGTCTCCTTAAGTTAGAAGACATCAAGGTGGAGAAATTCTCTGAAGGTTTTCTTTTAACAGCTGTAAATATAAGAAAGAAGGAGCTCCTTGATCACTAATTAATCGTATATTGGAAAATTCTAATTAGTGTCACGGATTAACCATTATATGAATGATGGATTCAACAAAATTAAATGGGCAGAAGAATGGATGAAGGTTATTGCAAAGATAAGGGAGGACTTCAAAAGGGAGAAACCGTTTGAAGGTATGAAAATCAGCATGGCAATGCATCTTGAAGCCAAAACTGCCGTACTTGCGCTCACCTTAATGGATGGGGGTGCTCAAGTTAGCGTAGCGGGCTGCAACCCTCTTTCCACTGATGATGATGTCGCCATATCCTTAAAGAATGATTTCGGAATTGATGTTCACGCCAGAAGAGGAATGACAAGCGATGAATACTATGAAAATTTGAGGAAAGTCTTGTCTATTAAACCTAACATTATTATAGATGATGGAGGAGATTTAACCGCCCTTGCCATAAAGAATAAGGATCTCTCAGAAAACTTAATTGGTGGAAATGAAGAAACGACCACAGGAGTCATAAGACTGAAGAGTATGGAAAAGGCGGGAGTGCTAAAATTTCCCATGTTTGATGTCAATGATGCCCTGATGAAGCACTTGTTCGATAATAGATATGGAACCGGTCAAAGCACCTTGGATGGAATAATGAACTCAACAAATCTGATCATTGCTGGAAAGAAGGTTGTGGTGGCAGGATACGGTTGGTGTGGTAAGGGAATAGCGAACAGAATGAAAGGTATGGGAGCCATCGTTACAGTCACTGAAATTGATCCGTTTAAAGCAATTGAAGCAAAGATGGATGGATTCACCGTGATGCCCATGGAAAAGGCAATTGAAGATGCAGATTTGGTGGTTACTGCTACTGGCGTCAAGGATGTGGTTACTTTAGAACATGTAAAAAGGGCCAAGGATGGCATAATCCTAGCAAATGCCGGTCATTTCAACAATGAGGTTTCCGTAGAAGAATTTGAAAAGGTGTCAAAGGGTATTGAAGTTAGAAGAAATGTCAAAAGATTCAATCTATTCAATAAAAAAGTGTTTGTTCTTGCAGATGGAAGACTTGTAAATCTGGCAGCAGGACAAGGACATCCAGTTGAAATAATGGATTTATCTTTCTCAATTCAGGCGCTTACTGCCAGATATCTGGCTAAGAACAGGCCAAGGGATGCTAAAGTTTACCCCGTTCCGGAGGAAGTAGATAGACAGGTTGCTGAAATTTTCCTAAAAGTAAATGGGATTCATATTGATAAACTAACGGAAGAGCAGTTGAAATATATCAATTCGTGGGAAGAGGGCACATAGCCCCCATGGCAATTGTGAGGAAGTTAATCACGTTCTGGGTATTTAATTGATTTCTTATATATTTTCTATAGGAATTCGCAAAATCATATATATATAAAACTCATAGAAGTCTGTGCCCTTCGAAAAGCTAACAGAAATGATCTTGCCACGCATTGTCATAGGTGGACATGGAGCTATTGAAAAAATAGGAGAGGTTTATGAAAAAGTAGGAGGGGCAAAAAAATGTATAATTGTTACCGGTGAGGTAACTTCTAAATTGGCTGGAAACAAAGTATTTGAAATTTTAAATTCCATGAATGTTGATGCGAAAATAATCAACGTAGGAAAAGCCACTGATGAAAATGTTGAAACGGTTAAATCCGAAGCAAAGAAAATAGGTGCCGAAACTATTATCGGGGTAGGTGGGGGTACAAAGATAGATATTTCTAAAAAAGCCTCGTTTGATCTTGGAATTGATTTTATTTCAGTACCCACATCAGCTAGCCATGATGGTGTTGCATCCCCAAGAGCGTCCATAATCAGAAATGGAATATCCGTGTCCGTGGAGGCAAATATGCCTGTGGCTATAGTAGCTGACACCGAAATTATGGTTAAGGCACCCTTTAGATACCTGGCGTCTGGAGCTGCCGATGTTCTTTCTAATATCACAGCAGTAAAAGACTGGGCTTTGGCCCATAGGCTTAAGGGAGAGAGGATAAGTAACTCTGCAATGATGATATCAGAATTTGCAGCGAAAGAAATAATAAATAATGCTTCACAAATTAAACCGAATCTGGAGGAAAGCGTTTGGTTCGTCATGAAACAGATAGCTTATTCAGGAATAGCCATGAGCATTGCGGGTTCCTCCAGACCAGCTTCTGGATCAGAACATATGTTTGCACATGCCGTAGAGGCACTGGGTAAAAGCCAGGCACTTCATGGCGAACTGTGCGGTATCGGTACCATAATTTCTATGTATCTGCACGGAGGGGACTGGAAAATGATTAAAGATACATTGGAAAAGATAGGGGCCCCAACGCAATTTTATCAAGTTGGTCTAACAGAGGATGAGGGTGTTCAGGCTCTCATGATGGCCCATAAAATAAGGCCGGACAGGTATACCATATTGGGAGAAAATGGCCTTAGCGAAGCTGCTGCTAGAGAGGCTGTAAGAATAACAGGGGTGGTATAATTCAATGATAATAACCTTGGTTCCGCAATACCTTGCAAAGGAGGGATCAGAATTTTTATTCATTGGACCTTTAAAAGAGTGTGGGACATGCAATTTAAAAAATGTGTGTTATAATCTTAAACCCAATAAACAATATAGAGTTGTAAAATCCAGAGAGAAGGAACATAAATGCTTCATTCATCCCAATAACAAGGTTATAACAGTGGAAGTTGAAGAGTTACCTAGAAATGTTATGGTGCCAAAGAGGTATGCGAAAGAAGGTGCAATAATTTCATATAAAAGGGTCGAATGTGAAAATATAAAATGCCCATTTTCTTCAATCTGTATATTCAATTCAGTTCCAGAGGATTCCAAGTTGAAGATTTTGGAAATAAAAAGCGGTAGATGCCCCCTAAATTTTGGGCTGGTAGAGGCAGAAGTTGAATGAGCAATCAAATAGGGATTATCGGCAAACCCAATGTGGGAAAGAGTACCCTTTTTTCTGCCCTCACTGAAAATATTGTGGGTATTGGAAATTATCCATTTACAACAATTGAGTCCAATATTGGAGTTGCTTATGTCAGGGCAAAATGCCCAGATTCAGAAATTGGAAAACACTGCAACCCAAAATTTGGAAAATGTGAAAACGGCATAAGGTATGTGCCTATACAAATCATAGATGTTGCCGGTCTTGTGCCTGATGCCCACCTCGGCAAGGGGCTTGGCAACAAGTTTCTGGATGACCTGAGGAAAGCTGAGGGATTTATACAGGTTGTGGATTCAACAGGATCTCTTGACAGACAGGGTAACTTCGTAGGATATGGAAAGTTCGATCCTCTGGATGATTATGAATTTGTTCATCGAGAAATTGTAATGTGGATAGCCGGCATAATAGGAGATAATTTACAGAAAGGTCTAAGAAAGATAGAATCAGAGGGAGGGAAAGTTGAAGAGTTAATACATTCAAAAGTAGCGGGACTTGGCATAGATGAAAAGACCACAGCCCTGGCAGTAAAAAGTGCTGGAGTACCTTCTAATTTTAAAAATTGGAGTGAAGAGGATACATTGAGAATAGCAGAAGAATTGATAAAATATTCAAAACCCTCCATGATAGTTGGGACTAAAGCTGATCTGCTCTCTCCCGGGCAGCTGGAAGCAATAAAGGCTAGAGGTATTTTTCCAGTTTCTGGAGATTTTGAATTGGCTCTGAAGAAAGCAAGTAAAGCTGGCCTCATTAAATACAATCCTGGTGATGATGATTTTGTGATAATAGATGAATCTAAATTAAATAATCAGCAGAAGGATGCTCTTGAAAGGATAAGGAAGTTTATCAAAGCAAATGGAGGAACTGGTGTACAGCAGGCTCTTGAACGAATGGTATACGATGTTCTAAATTATATCGTGGTATATCCGGTAGAGGATGAGACTCACTGGACTGATAAATCGGGCAATGTCCTCCCTGATGCAATACTGATGAAAAAAGGTTCTACAGCACTGGATCTAGCATATAAAATACACACTGATTTGGGCGAAAACTTCATTAGAGCAATAAATGGGAGAACTAAGAGAATACTTGGGAAAGAGTATGTACTGAACAACGGAGATGTAATTAAAATCGTTGCACATTAACTTTTGTTAATATTTAAATAAAGTTCCAGCAATTCTTCAGGTGCTAATTCCTCTGGCCTTCTATGTGGTAAATCAGGATTTTTCAATATGGTGGAAATCATTTTCCTTCTCTCTGAGAACAACTTTTTCAGGAATTCATCAAAATCATTATTTATTGGTATATTTTTAGGCTCCAGGTGCAGTACAGTACTGTATACCTTCGGAGCCGGCTTAAAATTTGAGGGTGAAACATCAAAGCACTTTTTAATTTTAAACCTGAGTTGCATCCCCACGGACAATCGAGAATATTCACCATTCCCTGGAGTTGCCAGTATTCTGTTTGCTACTTCCTTCTGCACCATGATCACCCCCTCCTCAAAATTTTTGTTTTGCAGTTTTTCCAAAATTGGGGTTGAAATGTTATAGGGGAGATTTGATATGAAGACTTGGAAATCAGGCCATTCCACCTTCAGTGCATTCCCTATTATTAAAGTTGAATTTGGAAATTTCCCATCTATGTACTGCCTGAATTCCTCTTGCAATTCAATCAAATACAGTTTTTTATAACCTTCCATGAATCTTGTCAGGGAACCTGAACCAGGTCCTACCTCCAGTACAATTTTATCCTTAATTTTCGCGCAACTGACAATCCTCTTTGCAATTTCCTCATTTAACAATATATGTGTCCCTGAACTTTTTCCAAACTTCATCTTGCAACAAATATCTTGTATTTCTCGTCCTTATTCTTCAATTCTCTCAGTATTCTTTCGACAATCATCTTTTCAGGATCCCTTAGCCCCTTTACCCTTGCTTTTAAATCTTGGAAATCTTTAAATGGTCCTTTCTTGCGCTCATCCAATATTTCCCACATTATGTTTTTTCCCACACCGTATAAGAGGTCTAGCTGGTGTAACCTGTTCGTAATAGGTCCTGCTGTATTGAAAAAATTGATGAACCTGTCCTGATTGTTTTCCACTATCATTCTGAGGACATATTCCAGTTCGTTTTGAGCACCCGGGGTTAATTGATTATAATTTATCCTGCCTCTTACACTTTCTATTTTATCTCTTTTCTCCTTATCTTTTCCTATGTATACCCTATCCCCAATGGTAAGCACAGCACCCTGCTTGGGAACCAGTTCTAGCAGTTTTAGGTTTTTCTCTCCTATAGCTAGAGCTAATGGCACCCTCTTGTAAATCTTCTCCTCCAACCTTCCCTGGGGGAGAATATCTAATATATATGCATAGTCGTCAAATTCATCCAAAAGAAATCACCTATACTTTCCAACTATTTCAAGAATTTTCTGCCCCAATTCAGTATCAAGGTTGGAAAGATGAGGATATACTACTGCCCTTAATTCATCAATATTATTAGGTAAAATATCAACAATCTTTACAGAAACAAATTCGCTTAAGCCCAAAGTCATGAGCTCATCTTTCAATTTCAACGCATCATTGGAGGACAGCTTCGATGTTTTTTGAAGATGTTTCAGAGCCTCCTTTTGCACATCATTTAACTGTGATTCCTTTGAAAGATTCTCTAAATATTCCTTAGCAACTGAAGATGGAATATAATTTATTTTCATATTCACGCCCTTTTAAGATGCACTGGGTGTGATATCACAATTTTTTCCTTTCCTCCGTCACTTATCCTTACTATATATGCGTCTCCCCTAACACCTTCCACTACGCCTGTATAGCCCTGGAATCTTTTGAACGGCATTCCATTATGATATGATGGCTCAATATCTATCGCTACCTTGTCCCCTATCTGGAAAGCCTTAACTAACCTATTAACCGGTATGGGACCTCTCTCACTTAACCTTTTTCGTATTTTGCTTCTCGTCTTGGCTCTTGGTCCGTGTGACATCTTTGCCATAGGAATCTACCCCTAATTAACTTCTAATACATTAAGATAATCTATTTTAATGTTTACCCCAAGTATGGACGAAAGAGAAGGCGTCGTTCTTCCATTGTCACCATGAATGAACTCCTTTATGTAAGTCCCACTGGAAGCTTTTATCCTTATTTTAGCTTGTGTATATTTATAATCCACCACTTCTATGGAATATACCATTTTTTTCCTTACGAGATCTGATCTTGACTTTAATACCCTATTAGGGGTCCTCTGCAGTATCTCCAGATTTTTTATGTTTTCTAATTTGGATTCCAGATTTTCTATCGGGGATTCCAATTCTATAGATACCTCATACAATTTATCATGCAATTCCTCCTTCATTTTCTCTATCTCTTCTGAATTTGCAATATGCAATTCTCTAACTTCTATGGCACCCCCAGAAAAATTACTTATTTTATTCTCAATCTCCATTAAATCAGAACTTCTCTTGACTGGCTTTAGTACTTCCACATAAAATGGTCTACCGTTACCCAACATCAATACATCCACGTCTTCCCTTCCTGAAGCAAAGAAATTATAATCCTTACCCTTGAAACTTTTAGTTATTGGAATTCCTATATATTCAGAAACCGATAAAGATTCATTGGCACCAGGATGAATCCATGGTGACTGTGGTATTCCTCTTTTCAATTTAAGATATCTACCTGCCACATAGATTGGCTTAATTTCCAGTTCTGTTGAAAAGTCTTCCAAGTTGAATTTGAATACTAGTTCTGGAACTTTGAACTCAACAGTTTTTCCTGTCAATTTCTCTATTCTGCTGCCAATTAAGGAATTAAAATGATGTTTCAGCCCCCTTCCTTTAGAAAACTGTTCACTTAAAATGGATGAATCCAGTTCAATCTGTTTTTTGGGGAACGAAGAGCCTATGAGAAATGTAGAGAACTCATATTCCTTTGTTTCGTTCAAGAATAGGTCTATGAGTTGGTCAACCTTTTGAAAAACTCCATTACAGATATGGCATTGGATTCCTTCTTCGAATCCTTTTGGTATCCCGCCATATCTACGAATGCATTCTTGACAGATTTGCATTTATTTGACTTCTATCACTTTTATAGTATTGGAAGGTATTCTTATGAATACCTTTGACCCACATTCGCACTCAAATTGTGAGGTATCGCGTTCATCCTTTAGTTCTCTTCCACACCTCACACACTTAAACATTCTCTAAATTCACTCTCCTGAATTCCTTATTTACTTCAGGTGAATAGGCATCACCCACAAAAGTGAATCCACACTTCCTGCAACCCCATATACCAGTACTCTCCCTCTTTACAGATACATGGTGGCATCTTGGGCAGAGGTAAGTTGATTTCCTCAATTCTTCTATTTCCAGCCATCTCTTTCTCATTGTGGATCCATATCTTGCACCGAATCTGCCTGCACTACCAACCTTCCTTGTCCTTTTGCTCATATAGTTCACCTCCCAAATAATCTCTTCCTAATATCTTTTCCTATTTCAATTGACTTGTCTATGGCACTATAAACTTCTTCCTGCGTGAAGCTTCCAGAAAGACCTTTTTGCATTGCAACTATATTCCCATTTTCATCTGTGGCTATAGATAATCTGGCAGATGAAACCTCTTCCTCTTCTAAACTAGGATCTACAAAGAGTTGCTTGCCAATTTTGGCAAAAGTTGTAATAACAGGCACATGATTTATTGGTAATGGGAAATCTTCCATTCCATATCTTGAACCTGGAACGGTGGTATTAAGAAGTGCAGCAACTGCCCCAAATTGGCTTGCATCTATGAGGTTTCCATCATAATCCAAAACGTGTATGTCCACATATACTATCCATACCTTTTCCCCAGGAGTTATTACAAGTTTTTCAAGATCTATCATTTTGGATTCCCTAATTGATCTGTCCACAACCCTAGCCAATTCTATTGAATCTTCATTAGGAGGACCTGCTTCGAAAGTTGGTGAAGCCATTGGAATCAGTTCAGCATTGGTGGTTAAAACTCCTTGATTTGGAGTGTCTGGGAATGGTTCACCTGGTTCCATTTTAACCCCAACTAGGACCCTTGTCTTTCCGAGTTTTACATCGGCACTTCCCTCAGCCCTTATTACATAATTGGGGGTTATTACTATGGGACGATATTCAATTGCACTTCTTCCGTCTATTCTTGTCCCCTTTGAGGATATCTTTTCTAAATAGTCCCTCTTAAGTCCATAAACGATTTCGTCCGATCCCTTACTCACCCTTGTTCACCCCCTCATTAGAATTTTCTTCAGTCTTTTGTATCTCACCTTTTTCATACTTTGCTCTTAAGGCTTCCTTTTGGAGATTCGATATAAATAATGCCGCTTTTTTAGCCATTTCTATGGCTTCCCTGACCTCTTCCCTTGTCATGTTTCCATCCATCTGCATCAATACAATTTCTTGAGTCCTTGGAATAATTGCAAGTGGTAAATCTGCCTCTCCATAATTGTCTTCTTCCTTATTTAGATCAAGGACTATTTTTCCATCAACTTTCCCAGCTGCACACCCAACAACGAGATCCTTCATAGGTATTCCAGCATCCGCAAGTGCCACCGAAGCTGCTGTGAGACCTGCAATTCTTGTTCCAGCATCGGCCTGTAAAACCTCAATGTACACATCTATGCTTGTCCTGGGGAACTGTTCCACAAATATAGATGCCTCCAATGCTTCTGAAATGACTTTACTTATTTCCACCGCCCTTCTGTCAGGCCCGGGTCTCTTTCTTTCATCGACGGAAAATGCTGCCATGTTATACCTAGCATTGACAATAGCCCTTGAAGGATTTTGCGTATGCTTAGGGAAAGCCTCTCTTGGCCCATAAACCGCAGCCAATATCTTATTTCCTCCCCATTCAATATACGCAGATCCATCCGCTCTGTTCAGAACTCCCACTTCTATCTTAATCGGTCTTAATTCATCAGGTTTCCTGCCATCTATTCTTAATCCGTTTTCATCTATCAATTTAATATCCGACTGCATACCCATAACAATCACCTTGATTTTTCAAGTCTGCTCTTCACTGCATCTGTTAGTCCTGATGCAGTTGATTCTTCCTCAATAAATTTCAAAATTCTTATTACTTCCAGAACTTTCTCAGGCTCTCCATCCAGCCATACAACTCCATTCTGCCCCAGCTGAATTTTTACACCCGTACTCTCCTTTATCATGTTTACCATTGATCCGCCTTTTCCTATAATTCTGGAAACTCTGCTGGGCTGTACTGTCACTATATGACCACCTTCGATCTTTCTTAGGCCTGGTTCCTTGATTGATAACCATATCTGCCTTGACTCTGTTATTTCATTGACTTTGGCATAGACAGTATCGCCTACATTCAATATTTTCGCTAATTCTCCAGACGATGGTTTCCATGGCGTATCATTTACATGCAGGAATGCGGGGTATGGACTGTTTATATCTAGGACCCAAAAAGAAGGGGCGATCTCTATGACCTTTGCAATTACTTTGTCATTTTTTGAAGGAAAGTATTTTCCAGATAGTGGTATTATATTAACGAAGTTATTATAAACCTGAATCAGGCCTAGCTGATAGGAATAATACTTTCCATCTTCGAAATATAATCCATTTCCTTGTTTGAAGCCATTTATATCAATTTCCTCTCCCGGCAATACAATTTTTTTATTTAAATCCAATTCGACACACCTTCCTTATTTCAATATCTTAATCTCAGAGTTACCTTTAGTCCTTTTATTTACTACTTCGAAAACTTGATCCTGTATGCCTGCTGGAATTTCCAGTACCATAGTATAACTGCCATCATTGCCCCAATTCTCGGATTTTATCTCTCCCATTCTTGTCAACTCTGAATACAATTTCCCATAATCACTTCCAGGTATTTTTATTTGAAGCTTTACATGTTCAAACCTTATGGGCAGAATTACCTTTATGGCTTTAAGCACATCCTGTATTTGCTCCTCAGCAGTCTTAAATGGATCAACCCTTACCTTCGCTTCTTCCATGGCCTTTTCAATTCTGTGAGGAGGATGTGGTGCACCTGTTTGTGGGTTCATGGATTCTCTGGCAATTATCTCAATTATCTGTCTCTTCCTTTCCTCTGTCATTTTTCTCCTTTGTTCAGTTGTCAGCTGCACCTGACCCTTTTTGATTATATCTTTTACCACTTCATTTATGTCAGTAGTGCCAAAAGCTTCTTTTATAGATTCTTCGCTTGCCTTGTCACCTTTTGCGTGGTCCTTGAATATGGTATCAATTGCCATATATTCTCTGACGTCAACATTCTTGCCAGATTTTATTAAATCTACCAGTTTCTGATCTATCAATATTTCAAACTTATGACCCTTGGTTTCATAGCGGGCAACTAAGGCATCTTCAACCCGTACCATCTTTACCCCTTATATTATATATTAAACAACTTCTTTAATTCTTCTTGTGACATTATTTTGAACTTTTCCCCTTGATTTATATATCCAGCACTTATGGTCCCCAAACTCTGACCCTGCTCCAGTCCAGCTTTTAGTGCTTTTAATGCTAAATTTGCAGCTTCCTGAAGGTTCATGCCTTCTTTATATTCCTTCTCCAATATCTCTATTGCTTGATCCCTACCTGCTCCTATGGCATCTGCTTTATATCCGGTGCTTAAGCCACTCGGGTCTGTTTCAAACAGGTGTGGACCGGTGTCATCTATACCCCCTATGAGCAGTGAAGCTCCAAAGGGCCTTACTCCTCCATACTGTGTATATTGCTGCAGTAGATCGCAAACCTTCTTCACCAATGCTTCTACAGTAACATTCTGCCCATAGGTTAATTTTTCTGACTGTGCCTGAACCCTAGCATAATCAATTAATATTCTTGCATCGCCTATGAGACCGGATGTTGCAGCTCCAATCTGCTCATCAATAACGAATATTTTCTCTATGCTGTTTTCCTCAATCAATGGACTTTTAATTCTTTTATCTGCTAGAAGAATAACACCTGTCTTATAAACAACTCCCACTGCTGTGGTTCCTCTTTTAACCGCTTCCCTAGCATATTCTACTTGGAATAGCCTACCATCAGGAGAGAAAACAGTAATTGCCCTATCATACGCCATTTGTGCTGATTGCATCTGTTCACCTTCTTAATCATGAATTGAAACTATTTAAAAACCTTTATCATTTATCCTTTGCTAGGTTATTTATTTATATTGAACATTTGAAGATATTCTTCCTCCATGAAATGTAAAGTGCCTGGAAGAATTAACGTAATAGGAACTTCAGGGTCTTTTGATAATAAGTCCTCAATCTTACCGTAAAGTATTGATTCAGATTCCATACCTAAACTTGATACCACCACCATTTTCGTTTCCTTGGTTAATAAATTACCCTTTTTTTCCGATTCCATCTCTAATAATTCTTCTAAGGCCTCTTTTAATTTTAGAGGAGGTGCTGTATCAAGCAGAATTATTGTATGAAGTCCTGCTGTAAAATTTTTCAATATCTTATCATAGGAAGAGTAGGGCCTATATTTAACTGTAAATCTTGGAAGTGATACGGGTGGCCCAATTTTGTAAACATGGAGGCCAACCCTCGTAGCTGCAAGTGGAAAAATGGTGGAGTTATGAAAGATTCTAGCCTCGATCCCTTTCCCAATGGCTTCCACATAGATGTTGTAATGGGTGGTAGCTACGGTTATATCTCCTGGCGACACTATTGCTACTTTTCCTCCCAATTGGAAAATCCAGCTAAAATTTTCTAGCATTTCTCTATTTGCAATTATCAAATGCTTAGATTCAAATTCCTTCATGAAATTAGGCGAGGTGTAAGAATCCACTATAATATGATCAGACTCCCTCAAAAATTTCAATTCTTCAACCGTCAGACTATCTGGTGGATTAAAACCAGCTGAGATAAAACCTATTATCATAACAGATCACCTAAATTCCCAAGATCTATGATACCGTATGGCTCCCATAGCCCATATACTCTTGCACTGTTTAAATCAACCCCTTTCAAAACTGGTGACATTATATCGGATTTGAGCATATCTGAACCACCAGCAAAGATTGAAAGGGCTGGAAGGACTATCAATTTTTTATCCTTGAAAAATAGAAAACATGGTATTTTAACAACTGAACCAACACTATCGCGCAACCCCACTGAGGGATGTTCGTTTCCGATAATTGCAAATTCCTTCCACCTAAATTTCTTATGTCCATGATGAAAAACATATCTTCCCTCCTGGTACTTGTCAAAAACCTTAATGTTTAGTTTTGATGCGATATTTGCTACATAATTGTCATGATTCCCTTTCACTACTATTGCTTGGGATCGTTTAGATATTATCTCGAGTAATTTGTAAACATCCTGCCATTCCTGTGGAGTATTTTTGGAGAATTCGTGCTTGAGATCTCCATTAATTATGAATTTAGATGGGTTGTATTTGTCCATAATCTCCTGGACTGTATCATAAATTATATCTGACTGTACCCTTGGAAGGAATATCCCATTTTTTGCCAAGACCTCCTCATAACCCAGATGTACATCAGAAACCACAACAGCCCCTATATCTTCCAAATAAGCGGCACCAAATCTTGTTAGATATACGTAATCGGCTACCTCTATTTCATCCATTTCTTCCACTATTCTTTTAAAATACTTTTATTTAACTTATTGTGAAGATTGGAGAGTTGGGTGAGAGCAAGATTATAGAAAAAATCTGGAAAAGACTTGGGAGGGATAATGAAAACGAAGATGTTCATTTCATTCCACAGGGCAATAAATATTTGTTAATGGCCATGGATACGCTAAATGAAAATATACATTTCAAAAGGGATTGGAGTCCCCTAAAAATAGGTAAATTTTTAGTAGATATAAATATGAGTGATATCATTTCAAAAAATGGTCAAGGCTTGCAGATGATGGCATCCTTTACATTTCCTCGCGATCTTGATTACCAATGGGTTGAAGAACTAACCGAAGGAATTTTTAAGGAATTGGAAAAGTTCAAGGTAACCTATGAAGGTGGAGATATGAAAGAGGGAGAAAGAATATCTTTGACAGGTCTAATAATCGGGGAGGTTGAAATGGGCAAAGAAATAAGGAGGAGGGGAATGGAACCTGGTGATTATATCTACATAACTAATAAAATTGGGAAGCAATACCTTGAGTATAGGAAATACTTGAATGGAATATCAAATGGAGAAGGAATTATAGATGTTGATGTCTCCTATGATAAAATAAAAAACATATTAAGATATTCTCCGAAAGCAGCTATGGATGATTCCGACGGACCTTTTAAATCGCTCCAAATTCTATCATCTTTGAATAATGTGAAAATAAAGCTTGAAAATAATGTCTGCGAAACTGAAGACTACAAAAGCTGCTATGCCTTTGGTGGAGATTATGAAATAATATTCGCAAGCAGCCATTTTACCGAGGAATTCCCTCTCTTGGCTAGAGCATACAGGGGGTTTGGCCTATATGATTCCAACGATGAACCCATTGATTTACAGGGTTATGAACATTATGCTTTTAAAAACTAAAATAAAATAAACCTGACCTGATTTAAGTAATGTGGTGATCTAGTGATTAAGAAAGCTATTTTCATAAGGCACGGCGAAAGCCTTGCTAATGTCATGAATATCATTACGGAGGACCTGGAGGGGTATCCATTAACAGAAAGAGGAATGGAACAGGTTTTATTTTCGGCTGAGCAGTTAAAGGGATTGAAAATAGACGGTGTCATTTGTAGCCCCATATTGAGAACAAGACAAACTGCAAATGCGATCGCTGATAGACTTAATTTAAGTGTCAAGATAGATCCCAGAGTGAGGGAAAGTGGGCTGGGTCAATACAATGGATATAAACTTGAAAATGTTCCTAAACTCAGCAGAGAAGATTTGGGAATGGAGTCGTGGTTATCACAGGTCAAAAGGATGAGAAGCATCATAAGCGATTATGACGGGAATTACGTGGTGGTTAGTCATGCACTGCCCATTAGGGCGGTAGTTGCAAGCTTTTTAGATTTGGATGAAAGGGAAAGTTTTGGGATAGAGATAAGACCAGCATCCATGTCAGCTGTAGATATTGAAAATAATAAAGTATTATCCATAGGAACATTACTGCTTACAGATAGAATTAGGAAGGTATTCTCTCATTGAAATTTAATCGAAATTCAATTCATTTAAACCGGTTTTTTGGTTCAATTTTCTCTTGAGTACCACTTCTTCTAGCCTTATTACGTGCAGTTCAACCAATGGATCCGCGACTGCGTTGAAAAAATGTCCCCCCTTAACTATATGATCACTCGTAGCAACTGCAACGTGTGCATGAACATATGGTTCATTGGAGGTTATTGATCCGTGTAATGAGACCAATTCTCCAGCTTCCTTTATAACCTCCTTCTCATATTCTTTGCCATTCCAGTATCCGATTTCCAGATCTCTCAGCATACCAATCCCGAAAACTATCAAACCCGAATAAATTCCATAGTCTTCAATCAATGACTGGATGGATTCTAAAACAGGCTCATCTTTTTCTATTTTTGCAATTATATTGTTCCTTTCCATATCAGAGATCATGATACTTCAACCTGAATATGTATAAATATGGTTTCCCTTTTGAAATTGAGTTGTAATTACAATTGTCACACTTGTATCCTATCACTCTAATATTACCATCCAAATCAGCATTTTTTATCTCTAACAGGGGTGAACTGCATATGGGGCAAGCATCTCCATTGCTCAATTTCCCTTTCCCGAATTTAATCTCAACCTCAATATTCTTTGACTTGAAGGCTACCCTTCTGATCCTCTTTGGCGATACCTTTACCCTTATTTTTCTCAACTCTTTCCTTAGATTTTCTTCACCTACAACGGAGCCCTTCTTTTTTAGAATTCTCAATATATAATTTTCCAGCTGATCATCATTCAATTTAAACATATATTGATGCGCAGCAGTAAACGCCACATTTTATTTTCTTTCCATTAATGAAATTCTCCTCGATTATCTCAAAGTCTCCCTCTTCTAAACTGTATCCCTTTATGCTTTTTTCTTTGAGTAATGATGGATTTTCACGAACAAGCTTCAATATCTCACTGGAATCCCCTTTAAACTTTTTAAAACCATTGGCTGATAGTTTAATGTCCACGATTTCAGCTTTAACATCTTCCTTCAAAACCTGAATATTCTTGATGTTTAGAGTTCCCTTTATTTCCTCCAGATCAAATTCCTCACTACCTCTTGGAACTATAATTGCACCCTCTACTTCCTGATTTAAAGGAATCTTTAACGATGCCTTTTCAGATCTTAATATGGAAATGGCCTCGATTGTAGATTCCCCTATCTTGGATTTACTTTCATCATATTGGCTTGGTTCTGGCCAAGAGAGAAGCTGTATGCTCTTTCTGCCCTCCTTTTCTCTGAAGGCCCTCTGATATGAATCCTCCGAAATGAATGGCAGCATAGGGGAGACCATTATTATGGATTTAAGTATAATATTGTAAAGGTTCTTGAAAGCCTCATTTCCGGAGATTCTGTGCTTTACAGCCTCTATGTAATTATCTGCTAGATCATGCCACATGAAATCTTCTATGATTTTCATAGCTTTATCGAATGCGTACTGATCCATATATAACGTTGATTCCTTTATTGTTTCGGAAAGGCGTTTATTTATCCAATGATCTACTGGTCTAAGCTCATCTTCTGTCCTCTCAATACCATTCGCAAAAATGAGGAAGTTCACTATATTGTATATTTTATTGACAAACCTTTGACCCCTCACCATGTCCCTTTCCTTGAAAGGTGTATCTTCACCTAAACTACATTGAGATGTGAAATACCTGAATGGGTCTGCACCATATTTATCTATAAGTACCAAAGGATCAATCACATTTCCCCAGCTTGCATGCATGGGCCTGCCGTCAGGGGCCATTATATTGCCATCCACCATTATTTCATACCAGGGAATCTTTCCTGTTAAGAGCTTTGACCTGAGTATTGTATAGAAAGCCCATGTTCTGATAATATCCTGCCCTTGCGGCCTAAAACTTAGGGGATAAAGTTTCTCAAATAATTTCTGGTCCCTTCCATAGAAGGCTAGATACAAGGGTGATATGGATGAGTCCATCCACGTATCGAAAACCTCGTCGCTTGGCTCTAATTTCTCATTACATACAGGGCATTTTTCAACAGGAGGATTGTCGATCAATGGATCAACATAACATTGCTCTTTCTTTGCTGGAATAATATGGCCATTTTTACAGTACCATACTGGGATCGGAGTTGCAAAATACCTTTGCCTGGAGATAACCCAATCCCAAGACAATGAATTGATCCATTCCTCCAACCTGATCCTCATGAATTCTGGGTACCATTTTATCTCCCTGGCTGCCTTTATTAATTCATCCCTAAATTCCAGTGTCTTAATGAACCATTGTTCCTTCTGTAGAAACTCCAAGGGATGTCCACAGCGCCAGCAGGTTCCAACATTGTGCTTAATCTTTTTCTGTGAAATCAGAAGACCTGAGCTTTTTAAATCTTCAATGATTGCTTTTTTAGCTTCATCTGCATCAAGTCCAGAATATTTGCCTGCGATGGAAGTCAATCTTCCCCTCTCATCTAGACTTTTCAAAAACGGAAGACCGTGCTTGTATATCATTTTCAGGTCATCCTTGTCTCCAACGCTGCAGACCATTTCAGCTCCTGTTCCGAAATCCATAAGTACATTCTCGTCCGCAATAATCTTAACCTTTTTACCAAACAGCGGAACTTCTACCTCACTTCCTATTAAGGATTTGTATCTTTCATCATTAGGATTAACCGCTATTGCCAAGCAAGCTGGCAACAATTCTGGCCTTGTGGTCGAAATAGTGATTTCAAAACCTTCTCCTTTGAATACAACATCATTGAGGAAAACATCCCTCTCTTCATACACTATCTCTGATTCTGCCAATGCTGTTTCACATCTTGGGCACCAGTTCACAGGATGCAGAGCCCTGTAAGCCAGATTCCTCTCAAGCAATTCCAGAAATGTTATTTGTGTTATTCTTCTGTAATATTCAGCATCAGTACGGTAATATAATGATGGATCGAGCGAAACACCCAGTATATTGAATTGTTCTATCATACCGTTTATGTTTTCATTTGCAAATTGCTCACATAGTTTATTGAATTCTTCCCTTTTATAATCCTTCATTCTAATTTTATACTTCTTTTCAACATTCACTTCAATGGGCATTCCATTGACATCAAAACACAGGGGGAAGAAAACTTCATAACCCCTGAGCCTCTTGTATCTTGCAACGAAATCAATATGAGTGTAATGGAATGAATGACCAATATGGAGTTTCCCACTTGCGTATCTGGGTGGAACATCTATACTGAAAGTTGGTTTATCGCTGTTAAAGTTATACTGGAATATTCTTTCCTTCTGCCAAAATTCCATCCAATTCTTTTCGCTGTTCTTTATATCGTAAGGCATTGCGCGTACATATTGGCAATATAAAAAAACTTTGCTAAAATTTACTTACGGGAAAATTAGCAAGAAAGCTTCAATCTTCAGATAGGAGATGAATTGCAAAAAGTGTGAAAAGTATATCAATGCACAGCCAATAGTATGCATGGAAAGTACTGTGAATAAGTCCTTTGCAGAAGGCACTCAATATACTTCCATAATAAAACCAGTTAAAAACTGGTTTGGAATACCTCTGCAATCTGTCCCAAGCATTGCGGGCAAAGGCATATCCAGATTGCATACAGGCGGGTATGCATGCAAGGGGAGCAATGATACCCACAGAGGGGCAACGTTCAGGAAGGGAACGACCCTGAAACTCAAGAATGGAGGCTCTGCAAAACGCTCCCAGACCGTGAGGAATGATGGAGTAACAGGAAGCAAAAGCAGAACCTCCGTCGCTTTAGAGAGGAGAGTATGTCAGATTATTCCTGTTTAATGAACCTAGATATATTTGGTTTTATCACCGACATTTAGCAATAACAGTTTTACATCCAAGTTAATTGAGCATTCAAGCATTGATTTCCAATGGAGAGAAGATTATATTACTTCTGCAAAAAATTGTGTATTTCAGTATAAAAAATCTAAAGGATCATATCAATGAATTAGAAATCGCAGAAATTCAAAAATCAATATATTATGTAATTAATTATATCAGATTTCGATGAAACCTTTTTCCTTGCTTAATTTTTCGATTTTCATTAGCATTTTAGCAAGGGCCTCAATAGCTCTTGAGGAGTATTCATCTACTCTGTCTACGGCTTGGTCATGGGTTGCACCAGGTCCCACTATTCCCAATGTAACGGGCTTATCAAATTGATCAGAAAGATCCAGAATTTTTCTTACTGACTGATTAATTATTAATTCATCGTGCTTTGTCTCTCCCTTGATAACCGCGCCTAAAACAGCTACTCCACTCAAATCCTTGTCCTGAAGCAGTTTTTTTACGGCAAGTGGCATGTCATATACACCGGGTACTTTCACAAGCCATTTGACATCTAAACCAAGCAATGAGGCATGCTCTAGAGCCTTCTTAGACATCATATAAGTTATGTCATAATTGAATTCCGAAACCACAATTCCAATCTTCTTCGTCATTTTTATCAATCCCTTAATGGCCCAGCATGATTATAACCTTGCCTTAATCCTTTACCTGCATAAGGTGTAAGAGCCTCTCCCCCCTCTGTTACCAATTTTACTAAATTTTCAGCGTGTTTCCTTGCCCTGTCCATAGCAATATTAAGCAAACCTTCCTCGCTCTCAGATTCATCCTCGTGGACTGTCACATCCATAATGTGCTTCTTGTAATGTATTTGAACATTTATTAGTCCAGTGCTTGCGGCGAGGTAGCTGTATTTATCCAGTTTAGTCTTGCCTACCCAGCCCAATGTTATAACTCCATCACAACCCATTTCAAACAATTTTGCAGCAGCAACCGGTAGATCCTTTATACCTGGAACGGTATATCTAACTATTGTAGAGCTTGGAAGTATTTTCCTTATGGTTTCTATGGCAATTTTACCCATATCTACTCTTGAAAATGTTGTATCTGCAACCCCAAGTTTTGTCATTCAAACAACCCCAATATTTCTTTGCCTTCAACAAATATATAATTGTTTGAATTTGCATATTCAATGGCCTTTTCCTTTGATAGGCTTTTTCCATAATCAAGCATCTCAGCAATTACCATGCTTCTTTTCAAACCAAGGAATTCTGCAAGCGAAGTTACAAGCTCAGTATGCCCTCTTCTTTCTTTGAGACCTCTGGAAATCAAAATAGGAACGTGACCGGGGGAATAAAAGTTCTGTCTGAAAAGATCGTAGGGATCTTCACTTTCTAGCAAATTGTGAAGCTCCTTGATAGTTGTGGCTCTATCTATATCGTTTATTCCAGTTTTAACATTCACGCTATTAACCCAAAGTGAAAATGAGGGATAATCTCCATATTTTGGTCTTTTAACCAAGTGAGAATATTTATTGTTCTCTCTTAGCAGATCAACCATCAAATCTATTCCCAGTTTTTCTGCTTCATTTCTTCCAATAACATAGCAGATCAATCCACCTGCGTGCGTTCTAAGGGTGTTTATGGATTCCCAGTTTATGGTTCCCGCATAAAATACCATATCAGCTTCTTCTTCTCTTCCATCAAAGTCATATACTATAATGGGCTTTCCCTTTAATAGGTCAGATCTAATTAGGTCAATTTTAACATCCATGGTGCTCTTCATCAGTAGTTAATTTAGAATTCATATAAATGCATTTTCATTTTTTTGGTAATACCAATTATTTGGTAATTAGGCTAAAAAATATGTATACGATATAGAATAATAAACCCGAGGAAAAAATCCTAACATAATTCTTGAAAAATCTCGTTATCAAATAAAAAAAGATGGCATTGGCGATAATGGTGATTGTTAAAATATAAGTACCGAAACTATAATAAAAAAAACCAGTTAACAGGGCTAAGGCAGGATAAATAGTTATAAAAATGAATGATTCGCCACCCAGATTCCCCAGTGCAAGCTCCAATTTACCTTTCCTTCCCCAGAAAATGGAATTCATCAATTCTGGAAGTATTGTTCCTATGGGTATCAATATAAGCGAAGCATAGAATGTTGGAATCATCAATTGTTTGGAAATTTCTTCTATGCTGCGCAATAGAAAATAGGATGAGGCAGTTAATAAAATAGCAGATAGAGCAATAAACAGGACTCTGAAAGGATGATTATATTCCCCAACTTCTTTCACATCCTCTTTAATATTTTTATCCGTTCTTTTTGAATTCTTTGCAGTTGCGAACGCATAAATTAAAATTAAGAATATTGCAGAAACATAATTTCCATAAGGTATCAACATCCCCAATAGTATCGTAATGCTTGAAATTGCTATATAAAGAAAAAGCACTTTGCTTTCAATAGTTTCATCTTCTCGAGTTCTTACATTGATCATGGCAATCGAAAACAAGAAAAACCCCATGGATAGGACAGTGAATGGTTCTCCTAGAACAACTCCACTTATAACTTCCTTTGACAGATTTTTACTTAAGATGAAGAGGGATATCAATATTATAATCAACTCAGGTGCTGAAGTAAATAGAGGCGCAATCACTGAACCTATGGTTCTCATTGAAAATCCTCTGCTTTTAAGTACATTTTCTATGTTCTCTGTAAATACATAGGAGGAAACCATTATTCCTATAAGAGATGCTATCAGATATATAGCTTCTAGCAATTTCTTTCCTGTGAATATTTCAAAATAGTTTAAAACTTTTAATGATAGTATTCATATAGTATAGTGGATTTTTCTCCTCTCCTAAGGGAAGAACTAATTGAGAAAAGGGACTATCAGATTTCTATAGCTAATTCATGTATTAGGAACAATACTTTAGTTGTGCTCCCCACCGCCTTGGGGAAGACCCTTATAGCCATAATGGCAATTTCAAAATTGATTGAAAACGGAGGAAAAGCAATATTTGTTGCACCCACGAAACCCCTTGTCCATCAGCACAGGTCCAGCTTGATAAAATTTCTAAAATTGAATGAAGATGAAATATGTGAATTGAATGGTTCAATTCCCAAAAATGAAAGGAAAGAACTGTATAAAAAATGCAGGGTCATAATTTCTACTCCTCAGGTCATACAGAATGACCTGGAATTTTTAATGGGAATGAAGGATCAATTCAAAGTATTGGTAATAGATGAAGCACATAGGGCAATTGGAAATTATTCCTATGTTCATATTGCTGAATCCTTCAAGGATTCTGCCAGGATTATAGCTATGACCGCATCACCTGGAGGAGATATCGCAAAGATAAATCAAATAATGAATAATCTCGGTATTCAGAATCTGGAGATAAGGGACGAGAATTCTCCAGATGTGAGGCAGTATATAGAAGGTATAGAAGTCAAGTGGGTTAATGTGGAAATACCCACTGAAATGAGAAGGGCTATTGAAAAGATTAGGGAAATGCTCAATGATAAATTAGAGAAACTCAATAGTTTTGGTTTCAATTTAAAAGGAAATTCAAGAAAGGAAATAATAGAGATAGGCGACATAATTTCAAGAAGAATAAGAGAGGGGGATAAAAGGTTTTATTCAGCTGCCAGAATAAGGTCGCAGGTAATAGCTCTTGACCTTATACTGGAATTTGCGGAAACACAAGGTCTATTGCCATTAATTGAATATCTTAAAGAGCATCAAAAAGATGAAAAGACAAACTTTTCCTCCATAATAAATTCAGTAGAATTCAAAAAGTTGCATGAAGACCTTATTTCCCTATCTAAAGAACCTATGGAAAAACATACGCCAAAAATTCCAAAAATTCTTGAGCTAATAAGAACAAACAATGTCAAAACCATAGTATTTTGCCATTATAGAATAACTGCCACTTTACTATCAGGATTACTAAATAAAAATGGCATACCATCAGAAAGGTTCATTGGCCAGAGTGATAGACTTGGAGATAGGGGACTAAAACAATCTGAACAGAGAGAAATACTAGAAAGATTCAGGGAAGGGTCAATTAAAGTCCTTGTAGCCACGCAGGTTGGAGAAGAAGGTTTGGATGTACCCTATGCAGATATGGTCATTTTCTACGAACCAGTGCCCAGTGAAATTAGAAGCATCCAACGGAGAGGAAGAACCGGAAGATTTTCAAAGGGTCTTGTTTATATACTGGTAACTAGAGGTACAAGAGATTATTCCTATCTCTATTCTGCTAGGAGGAAGGAATTTAAGATGAAAAGTATTCTAAAGGGGCAGAAAAAGCAGCATAAGCTGGACGAATTCCTATGAAGAAAGGTATTCAATAACTGCCCGATTTAGCCTGTTCAGGATTTCCCTTTCAGTTTTTATGGCTATTCCTTGAATACCCTTCAGCAGAGCCTTTCCAATATCCTCGTAGAACTTTGGTAATTTGCTGAGACGTAATAGAGCTTCATCTTCTGAAATATTGGCGGATATGTATTCCAGAAGTACGAAGAACATCTTTTTATCTTCGCCCACTATTTTCTCCCATTCTATTTTTCCTGGCATCTTCTTAAACAGAACATATTCGAGGAATTTTACTCTCGCCGTGTCTTCCTGTATTAATATTTCATTACCGCTCTTTTCTATCCTTTTCAATGCTTTCTTGAAGTTTTCGTAGGATTTTTCAAACTCTCCGCTGTAGAATTCTATTTCACCCTCCCAGAAGGAGTATTCCTCAGAGTATTTGTCTCCCAGTCTCCTTGCCATTTGCAATAAGTTTTTATTATCAAAACCTGCAATTTCCAACAAAAGAGCTAACTTGAATATGTAGCTGGATATTTCCAGGAAGTTACCCTTCTCTATAATCAAGTTGAGAGCCCTAGTAAGAGTTTCAATTGCTTCCTTCAGGTTCCATTCATATAGGTAAACGTCGGAATAGGAAAAATATCCATTGGCTAAACCAACTTTTGCAAAATCCTGGTTCTTTAAATTCTTGAGTTCTTCAATAAGCTCTTTGGCCTTCTTGAGGTCCATCAATTCTATGGCTATTGGAACCATGTTTCCTGTGGTTGTTGAAAAACTCAATTCATCACCCATTTCCTTTGACAATTTTCTTGATTTTTCATAGTATTCCAATGACTTCTCAAGGTCCATTATCTGATAACTTAGTATTCCAAGATTATTGAGTGATTTTGCCATGCATTCAGTTTCATTTTTCAATATGGCTATCTGATACCCTTTCTCATAATATCTCAGAGCCAGTGAAATCTTATTTTTTTGAAGATATAGATTCCCCAAGAGTCTAAAAAGTTCACAGTCAAAATTAGACATATCTAAAATGTCTTTAAGCCTTGAAAATACCATTTCTGCTTCATCTATGTTCCCTTTACCTAAGGCGACCTTTATGAAACTTCTGTATAGCTCAACCATTCCTTCCTTTGGTGTTACCCCTTCAATTGAATTTAAGAATTTATTTGCCGCAGAAAATCCATAATAATCAAAAATGGCTTCAAGGTATCTTTTAGCCTTCTCCCACTTCCCGCTGAAATAGCCCCCTTCATCCAGACTCTCAAGTATTTTCAAGGCTCGCCTTCTATTACCCACATGATAAAGGCTTATGCCGTAGTAAAAATTGTCATCATCAGTTGCCTCCGATATTCTGAACAAAATTTCCATGGACTTTATTACTCCATAATAATCGCCTTTTTCAAACGGTTCCTTTATCATTTCCCTGATATTCTTGGCCGCATTTTCCCAATCATCTGCATAATAGTATAAAAATGAAGCAAGGGAAGACAACTGCAGTTTACTCTCTGTTATCTTCGCATACTCTAGCAATAATTTTTTAACATCTTTGGACTTTCTAGGCTTTAAGTCTTTAACGTTTGGGGAATCTATGAAAAATGAATAATTACCTTCTGTAAGGATACCTTCTTTAGCCATCCCCATAATTTTATCGAACAATTTTCGATCATTTTTCAAAATGAACTTCTTTGGAACTAAATAAATCAATTTTGAGATTTCAGAAACATATTCCATATACTCCTCAAATTTCTCCTTATCATTCTCTGTGTCAAATTTTTCATATTTAATATTGGATGTCAGGTTCAAGACCATAAGTTCGACATACTTATTCCTGTCATCTTTGCTTATAATTATATAAGATGCCTTTGTGAGCAAATTCTTTAGCCTCTTAAAATTATTAGAAAACCCATTATAAGTGGCAGTGGCAACGATATTTACCCCATCATCAAGAAGTGAGTTCAAGATTTCCAGAGACCTGGCATCAATAAACGATAGCTCTGATATGAATACGCAGTCAAATTTTGATTTTATAAATTCCCTAATTTGCGATACATTTATTTCCTCACTGGAAATTAAATTTGAAAAAATTGAATAATCAATGGAGGAATATTCTTCTATAGTTCCCAATATTAAATTGCGGCTCCATATGCAATATTTCAATGCGAATTTGGAAGGAATTGTGTTCTCAGCTAGTATAATTTTGAATTGGCCTCGAGTGTCTGCGGATAATTTATTCCTTTTAGTTTTATTTAATTCCATTTTATGATTATTTTATCCAAACTCTTAAATTCTTCCATAATTAGAATTTTATTTATGAATGTTTGCAATAGCCTTTGAATGTCACTGGATCTCAATGCTTTGAAGAAATTAAAGCTAAAATTATTCTTGGATTACGATGGAACTCTGGTCCCCTTGACCTCAAGACCTGAAGATGCTAAACCCGATGATGCGTTGCTCATTCTTCTGAGTAAGTTAGATGGAAAATTTCCAATGTTCATAATAACTGGTAGATCAGCAAGCGATATTCAGAATTTTCTCGATTCTAGATTTGAAATAATTGCTATGCATGGTGCGCAGATAATACATAAGGGAGGAAAACCTAATTTTCTCCCTGGATTAGAGAAGTATGAAGATATCTGTAATAGATACTATTCCAAGCTAAAATATCTTGAATCAGAATTTCCAGGTTTGATGGTAATAAATAAAGGAGGTGGAATTCAATTTCATTATTATTATTTGAAGAGGGATATAAACGATCTTTTGCCAATTGTTATGGAAAATATTCCACCTGGGATGGAGCTATATTCAGGAAAGTTTGTTTTGGAATATCGCATTAAGGGAATAAACAAGGGCAAGGCAATATTACAGCTTCTTGATGAGGGTGAAACTGCCTTTTTTGCTGGAGACGATACCACTGACGAAGAGGCATTTGATTTGCTGAAAGGTCACATTACCATAAAGGTTGGAGATGGGGAGACCAAAGCTGCCTACCGTGTTAAGGATTATAAAGAGTTCAGGGATTTACTTTGGAGAATGGTGGGAGATGATTTTTAATAGCTTAGATGAATTGAATTCAAACCTTATTTCATGCCAAAAGTGCCCAAGGCTTGTAAAATTTAGAGTGGAGGTTGGAATAAACAACAGAAGGTTCAGGGGAGAAAAATTTTGGAGTAAGCCTGTCCCAGGCTTTGGTGATATAAACGGAGAATTGCTAGTACTGGGTTTAGCTCCGGCGCCCACAGGTGGAAACAGGACCGGAAGAGTATTCACCGGTGATAAAAGTGCGGAATTTTTGATTAAAAATCTCTTTGAAGCAGGTTTTGCCAATCAACCCATTTCCATAAGTATTGACGATGGTCTTAAACTTTACAATACCTATATAACTGCAGCTTTGAAATGTGTTCCACCTGACAATATTCCCACAAAGGAAGAATTAAAAAATTGCTCCTTGTACCTACATAATGAGATAGATTTAATGCCCAACCTAAAGGCTATATTAACTCTGGGAAGGATAGCATTTGACTCCCTCAAAAATTACCTAGATGAGAAAGGACTTGATACAAGACATTTGAAATTCCAGCATGGAAAACATTATGACATAAATGGATTGCGTATTTATTGCTCATACCATCCGAGCCCTAGAAATGTTAATACTGGGGTTCTTAGCAAAGAAATGTTTCTTAATTTGCTATTGGAAATAAGGGAATATATAGGGAAGGATAAAAATTAATTGAGGGAAAAATATTTTTTAACAATTGCTGCATTTTCTACTTCCACTTTAAATTTCTTTGGGTAATTTGCTGCTTTTAAATTCAGAATCTTCAGATTGTTTCTTCTGAATAATGCAATTGCAACTACATCACCTGGTTTAATCCATTTCACATTATCTAGCTTTATTCCTTTCCACTCCTTTAGGTAATCCTCAGTGTATGCCTCAATCATCCTCTTTCCATCCACGGCGATTATTTCGTCACCCGGAACTATTCCTGACTGATAGGCTGGATAGTCTTTGATTGCAAATCTTACCAATAGCTTCCCGTTGGATGTTTGGAAAATTAAACCTAGAAATCCATTGTTCCTTTCCTGTGCAGAAATCTTAAATCCCATTCTCTGTAACCTTTCCGTCAATTCCATATCTCCAGGTACTTCCGCCAATTTAGGCAATACCTCCTGACCTAATCCTTTGTCAATTGATTCCAATATTTGCTTCAAGTCATCATAGGTGATTCCCATTCCGCTTTTCTTGTATCTCTCCCAGAGAGCCCTCATGAAATCATCTATTGATTTGCTACCATTTGTCCTCCTAAATATTTCTTCATTCAATGCAATGGCCATGAGTTCGCCTTTCAAATAATAGGAAATATAATTGTTTATTATGTCACCATCTGGCTTATATAACTTGATCCATGTGTTGAATGATGATGAATTGGCATCCCTATAATTATAGCCGGGTTGGATGAAATAATAATTCAAAGCCTCTGACAGGTGATTTGAATAATCTTCAATCTTTGCAATTGAAGCCCTCAAAAGAATTATCCATTCATAATACGATGTGAAGCCCTCTGATAACCATAGAAGTTTAGTATATGTTTCTTTGGTATAATCAAATGGTCCGAGCTCAATGGGTCTTATTCTCTTAACATTCCATGTATGGAAAAACTCGTGGGAAATAACGGTCTTGAATATGAGATAATCAAAATCATCAGCAATTCTATTTTCATTTCCCATTATAACCGTAGAGTTCTTATGTTCTAGACCTCCGGCTATGTCATCTGGAGCCAAAATAAACAGGAATGAATACCTTTCGTATGGCAATTCACCAAATATTTCCCTCGCTGCTTGCACTATTCTCTGTATTTCATTTACAAATTCATCAAAATTTCTGTTGAAATTTCCCACCAGAGATACGTAGTGTTTTTTACCATCAAAATCGAATGCCTTGAACAGCCCGTCATGCATTAGTATAGGGGTATCTATGAAATCATCATAATTTCCCATATAATAGTATTCATCTTCCGCATCCATGGAAGTTGAAATGTACTTGTGCGGGTTATTTACAATTTTTACCCTGTATTTTTCGTCCTTTCTTCCTTCCACGTAAAAAAACACCGATGATCCGTTTATTAGGATAAAATCCTCGTCGGAGTAAGAAGTTTGAACAGAAAGTTCCTCTGCATAAATTGAATATTCAATAACGATCTTCTTGCCCTTCACCTTGTAGCTTTTCTTATCTAATTGCTCGATCTCACCTTTCTTTGCGTTTATACTGGAGATGTGCCTTGAAAAATCCCTTACCATATATGAGCCGGGGGCCCAGACCGGCATAGTAATTATCTCTTCATCTAATTTATTTTCAAACTCCATTTTTACTTTCAAAATGTGGCTCCTTGCTTCAGCTAAATCTAAGACAAAATCTATCATGGACAGTAATTTTAACCACGATTTAAATTATTTGCAAATTGTATACAATTCTGAAATTTTGTTTTTTATACCTTATTAATAATATACCATGAACAGGGGCATAATAATAGGAATAATAGTAGTATTGCTTGTTCTCGCAGGCGCCCTGGGATACGCATATATGAATTCTTCGGCAAACGTTAGTTCATTGAATAACAAAGTGACTACACTTAAATCCCAGCTAAATTCAATCAATAGCACCTACATGCAGCTGCAGCATAATTACACAACCTTGGAAAATGAGCTGAATGTATACAAAAGCAATGTAAATTCGCTTAAAGCAGATCTTTCCCAGAATTCTAGCTTCGTTGTCCTGAATGCTGCCTTCTCCCATTGGGATTATATTGCAATTGAAAATACATCTCTATTGAGCATGCAGTATGCCTCCAATGCTACATTAAATTGGTTAGGTGGACCACTTTCCGGTACTTATTCTGGCATCAACAACATCACCAATGTTTGGAATAGATTCTTTGGACTATGGAGCGCAGTTTGGTTCTACACACCATCCCCACCATCTGTAACAGTTTCAGGAAATTCTGCCAACGTTTCATCTGAAGTCCAATTTGTACTCACATCATTTAAAACACCTATGGAAGTTGACTACCTCAATATAACCTACTATCTAAACTTCTATTCCATGGGGGGGCACTGGTTAATAACTAACGAGGTATGGCACATAGCTTCTCATGGACCCATTTCATATACTTATAACTATGTGAACTACCTTCAAAACCAAGAAATAATGAACATTTCATTTTCACACTGGGACTATATAGCCATAGAAAATACATCATTACTTATTCCTCAATACTATAGCGATGCAACTCTTCATTGGATTGGTGGACCATTATCAGGCACATACGTGGGACTCCAAAATATAACTTCCGTATGGAATAGATTCTTTGGTTTGTGGAGCGCAGTTTGGTTCTATACCGTGAATCCTCCAACATTGGCAGAAACCAATGGAAATTATTTCGTCAATGCAACTGTACAGTGGGTATTAACCTCATTCAACACACCAATGCAAGTTAATTCCATTATAACCAATTACACACTTGAATTCCAGATGATAAATGGAATGCCACTCATAACCGATGAAGTATGGCATATTGTAGGCGCACAGATAATTTCTTATAGTGCATCCTATGTGGAATCACTACAGTCACAAGCTCTTCTAAATTCATCATTCTCCCATTGGAACAACATTGCAATTGAAAATCTTTCCTTGGTAATGACACAATACGAACAGAACAGTAGCCTGCAATGGATCGGTGGAAAGCTGGCTGGAAATTATACCAACTACACTCAGATATCACAGGTGTGGAATAAATTCTTCTCTCTGTGGGCAGCGGTGTGGTTCTACTCAGAAGCACCCCCAATGGTAACTCTTAACATAAGCCAGGGATTCGTAACCGGTGGAACCGTCACAGCAGATATACAATTTGTTGTGCAGAGCTCAACAAATACAAGCGTATTTGAATATATAGATGTGGTATATACCCTGGATTTCCAGTTCGTGAATGGCCACTATTACATAACTCACGAAATATTCGACAATGTTGGTTCAGGCCCACTATCACAGGTGGCACCGTTTACATGAGCTATTTAATTGAAATAAATTTTTATAATTCTTTTAATTTTTTATTTGAATTGGTAACTAAAAAATACGATGAAATCAAATTGCGAGACAAATATCTAAAAAGATCACTTTTCTGGCTGTTGATAGCTTCAAGGGGAGGTGATACTAGAGCCAAAATATTAAGGGTTTTAATTGATAATCCTATGAACAAGAATGAACTCAGCAAAAGGTTATCCTTGAATTATAGAACAATAACTCATCATCTTAAGGTACTGCAGGAAAATAAAATTGTAAATGAGGATGATAGATATGGAGGTTTGGTATATATAGAGGACGGGATAGTAGAAGATATTAAAAAATTTCTTGAATATTATGGAGGGGAAAATTAATGGGAATATTCTGGATAATGTCTTTGACATTGGAAGTTTTAATGCTAGTTGCTTATGCTGTATTAACCGCGGGATTTATAGGGCTTTATAATTCAAGAAAACAAAGGGCAATACTCAGTCTTTCTATATTTACAGTCAGCATGGTGGCTTTCTTTGCCATAATGATCTATTTGACCTATTTCCTGGCACTTAGATATGGATATCCATTGGCTTCAGTAGTTCTCAGCGCAACAGCTTTGGTGTTCGTTGGTTCGTTTTTCCTAATAAGGGTGGTACAGTCTTAATTCATCATTCCTTTAATTCTTCCATTACCATGGCATTGTGAGCGTCTATCATTAGAACAATCTTTTCGTCCTTGTGGACAAAAACTGCAGTCCATATAGGTATATGGACTAAATACACATCTGATATATCCACCGATGTTTCTGCCGCAAGGAAATTGTGATGGTATATTTTCTGGAGTTTTCTCATCTCCCACTGTTGAATTAACACTTTTCCCATTACTCTAGCTTTTTCTTCTCCAATGGTTCCATTCAATAATTTAACTGGAGAGTTCATATCCGAGCTACCTATGGGCCTTTTGTTTTGTAGGTTGAATATGTAATCTGGCGGCTGATATTGCTTGAGGTTTTCCACAGCTATCACTGGATATTGCACCATTCCCACGTCAGTTCCAGATTCTATGATAGTCTGAACATTTTCCGTTGGACCTATGAAGCCTCCTCTCCCCCCTAAATTCATGGCTACAAAGCCACCAGGCTGTGCCTGCACTTTCTTGTATTTGTATTGAGTTGTGTACCCAGCGTCAAGTATCCAATAAGGTATATATGCCAATCCCAATTGATCTAGCTTGCTCTTCTCATACAAATGCCTGTGCAATATGCTCTTATCAAGGAAGTTCTTTGCAATGGTTAAGGCTTGATCTTTTAACTGCACTCTTATATCCAATATGTAATGTGATTTTACCTTTGACCAGCCCGCAGAACTTAATGATATAGAGGTGCCGCAGTACTGACATACAACCATTTCTTCTCCCGCAACTGGATTCAGCGGAGCCCCACAGTTAGGGCATTTCATTTCCTTTAAAATTTCCGTTCCTACTGTATCAGAATCCTGATTCTTTGATGTTTGAACTTGCTCCATGCTTTGTGGTGCCCCGCATTTTGGACAAAACAAGGAATCATCAGGTATTTGTGCTCCACACTTTCTGCAATACATTTATTCCACCTTTTCCCCACAATTTGGACAGAATTTAGCCCCCGGAGGTATATCATTACCACATTTTTTACATTTTTGTGCCAGAGGCTTGCCACACTCTGGGCAGAACTTTGAATTAGCCGGAATTTCCTTACCGCAATATGGGCATTTTATTGTTTCTGTCTGTTTAAAATTATATCCACATTCTGGGCAGAATTTTGCATTGGAGGGCACTGTAGCACCGCATGAAGGGCACTTTTTCGTATCTGCTTGCTGCTGTATTTGAGGTGGCTGCTGAGCCAGGCCTTGTGAAACTGATGCTGCAAATGGGTAAGCTAAACCGGCTCCCGCTCCGATCCCAACACCTAACCCTGCTCCCACTCCTGCAGCGCCTGATGGATTTTTAGCAGCATCCACGACAGCCTGGCCACTCTGATACTGCATATAATTAACTCCCAAAACCTGCATGCTTGACCTGGTGTCGATAGCCTTTTGAACAGTTTCCGGTAGATTTATGTTTAGTCCAGAAATTTTATTTATTTCTATTCCGTATTGCTGGAAAGCATTCTTTGATTCTGCAATAACAGCTTCTTCGATGTTCAATAAATTGGAAGGAATATCCGTTACGGAAACTCCCTGATCCTTCATCTTACCTAATATGTTGTAGATAAGAAGCACTATTTGTTCCTTTATTCTTTGTTCCACCTGCGCTGTGGTTTCTAAAGAAAAAGTACCTACAAATTGGTTTATGAATATTGATGGATCTGATACCCTATACCTGGCTTCTCCATAGAGCCTTAGAAGTACGATTCCAAAATCTTTATCCTTAAAAGCATAAGGTTCCGCAGATCCGAATTTAATATCGAAGAAACGTCTCTGAAGATAATAAACCTCTGCTTGCTGCTGTATTCCTGTTAATAGTTTTACGATTTCCCCTACCACTGGAGCATTTAAATCTGTTAGTGCATACCTGCCTGGTTTATCAATATATGCCAGTGCTTTCCCATCCCTATAGAATACCGCAATCTCGTCTTCCCTTACCACTATGTTATCATTGAATCTTATTAATCTTGGAACCTTCCACATTACATTATTCTCTTTAAACTGATCCTCCCACTCTATCGTTGTTGATCCTAGAACGCTTCCCCCCGAACTGGGTATAGGATCTGATTTCTTATGGAATACCATATCATATTCCTCCGTACAGTAACCTATTTCTTGATGAATCTATATCATGTACCCCTGCAATTTCCTCGAGTACCTGAGTATATTTGCCTAAATCAAACCTGCCCATCAGGGAGTCTGCAACCATCTGATCTATGTTGTTTTTCAGGTTTGTAAGAGTTTCATATATCTTCAAGTCGAGATCATAGATAGCGTTCAATTTATCAGAAGTTATCCTCACAGCGGCAGATATTCCAGAATAGCCTGCTTCATGATGTTTTATTCTCTCTGCCGTTTCCTGTATATTGGACCTTAAAATACCCAATTTCTCTAAATACTGAAATAACCCCTGGCTGATTAGGTTATTTTCAATCTTCTTAACAGATTCATTTATGTTTAACATGAATTTGTATATTTCATCCTTTAAATAAATATCTGCGTCTCTCAGATCTTCATTAACTCTGTATCCGTGATAACCTGGGAAGAGCAGCTGCAATTTCTTTATAGCACCTCTATCATTGGATACTTCGTCTCTGATATCAGCCATCGAAGTAAATAATCAATGGTAATATTAAAATTTATTTAAATAAATCCTTTGAACAAAAAAGACATTATGAAATGGTAAGTCGGGAATATTTATGCATTCATTTTTTATATAGTAACATGAAAAATGAAGGTGAGGAAGGAGGAAAGGAGCTTGGTGATTTAGCTATAAAATATTCAAATTATTATCATGGTAAAATATCATCAATTCCCAAGGTTCCCATTAGGTACCTTGATGACTTTTCAATATGGTATACACCTGGTGTAGCGCAAGTTTCTCTAGAGATTGCCAAAAATAAAGAGATGGCATATGAATACACATGGAAATGGAATTCCGTAGCAATCATAACTGATGGAACCAGAGTTTTGGGATTGGGTAATATTGGACCGGAGGCTTCGCTACCCGTCATGGAAGGAAAAGCCTTGATTTTCAAATACCTTGGAGGAGTTGATGCAATACCTATCCCCCTCGGGACTACAGATAAGGATACGATAATAAGAGTGGTAAAGTCTCTGGAACCTGCTTTTGGAGGTATCAATTTGGAGGATATTGAATCTCCAAAGTGCTTTTCACTATTGGACACCCTATCAAAAGAGATGAATATACCGGTTTGGCATGATGACCAGCTTGGAACGGCCGGTGCCACACTTGCAGCATTGATTAATGCTCTTAAGATTACTGGTAGAAACAAAAAGGACACGAAAATTGTCCTATTTGGCTCTGGGGCAGCTAACATTGCCACTGCGAGATTATTAGATGCAGCGGGGTTTGATCTAGGTAATATAATAATGGTAGATTCTCATGGCATACTTCATCCCGAACGGGAAGATATGGATAATTTAATGGTCACCAACCCATGGAAATATGAGCTGGGCATTAACACCAACAAAAGGAGAATAAAAGGTGGAATTCAAGAAGCTTTGGAAGGGGCAGATGCAGTTATAGCAGCTTCTCATCCCGGACCAGGCATAATAAAGGGAGAATGGATTAAGAAAATGGAAAAAAGGGCCATAGTTTTTGCACTTGCCAATCCGGTTCCAGAAATATGGCCAAGCGAGGCTATTTCAAATGGGGCTGAAATCGTGGCAACCGGTAGATCTGATTTTCCAAACCAGGTAAATAACAGTCTGGTATTTCCAGGAGTTTTCAGAGGTGCACTGGATTCAAGAACCAAGAGGATCAATGAGCAGATGATTGTGGAAGCTTCAAATGAACTTGCAAGATTTGCTGAGGAAAAGGGATTATCAACAAATTACATAATACCCAGGATGGATCAATGGGAAGTATTTCCAAGGGTTGCATCAGCTATAGCATATTCTGCTGTGAAATTTGGATTTGCCAGAATATCGAAGTCAAAGGAAGAATTCTATGAAACTGCCCTAAATATAATATCAAAAAATAGAACTATTATAGAAAAGTTAATTGAAATAGGTTTGATTGAGGATATAAGGAGGAGTTGAATATGGAACCGATAATTAGAGAAATGAAAGAGGAAGATATAGAGCAAGCTGCCAATCTATTACTTAGGCTTAAAAAGTTTAATTCTGAGCACGATCCTCTATTCAGTTTGGCGGAGAATGTTGAGGAAGAAGTCAAGAAGTACCTAAGGCAGGCTGTAAAGGAGCAATTCAGGGATGCCTATGTAGCTGAATATCAGGGAAAAATAATAGGCCTTATACTTGCCGATATAAAAGACAGACTATTCTACAATCCGAGAAAAGAGGTAAGGGTTACAGACATATATGTGTTACCTGAATTCAGAAAAAAAGGTCTGGGAACAGAATTGCTAAGGGAATTAGCTAAGATTGAGAAAAAGAAGGGTTGTTCGGTTATAACTGTTGAATTCCCCACCGAGAATTTGGTGGCTACAAAGTTTTTCCAAGGAGAGGGAATGAGGAGCATAATTTCAATATACGGAAAGTTAATTGAATAATCATGAAGGCAGTAATCGTTGAGGAACCTGGTGGATTTGAAAATCTTCACATAGGCGATACGCCAAATCCCAAGGGTGAAATTGTAATAAAAGTCAAGCATGCCGGCCTTAATCCAATAGATGTTAATACCATAAAAGGAAAGACCAATTATAAGATATCCCCATTCCCCCATATTCCTGGAGCTGAAATTGCAGGGATAGTAGAGGAAAGCAAAAACGATAAATTCAAACCGGGGGACAGAGTTATTGTCTATCCAAGATTTTTTGACAATTCTTGCACATATTGCATTTCAGGAAAACAACATCTATGCGAATTTGGCGGAATTTACGGAGCCACTAGCAATGGAGGATTTGCAGAATTCTTCGCTGCTCCGGCTATGAACTTCCTAAAGATACCTGATGCAGTTGATTTTGAAGATGCTGTTGGTTTACCGGTTGGTGGACTCACTTCATATCATGCACTTTTGGAAGCTAACTTAAAAGCCGGAGAAAGAGTGTTGGTTGTAGGAGCTTCAGGAAATACCGGCCAATATGCCGTAATTCTCTCAAAAATATTTGGAGCTGAGGTATATTTCTATTCTAGGAAGAAGTGGCTGACTGATTACGGGGCTATTGAATGGAAAGGTGAAACGGTTGACTTGATAATTAATTCCCTTGGGACAGAATTTTTTAAGAATTTCCTTCCTTATTTGAACAAAGAAGGAAGAATTGTCACTTTCGGTACATACACTGGCAAATTGACAGAAATTGATTTAGCGTATCTTTATACGGGAGAGAGGAAAATTATCGGATCAACAGGTGGAACCCTAAGTGAACTGCAAGATCTATTGAGAATTGTTAAAAATTACAGAATTAAAACAAAGGTGTGGAAACACTTTAAATACACAGAGATAAAAGAAGCCTTGCAACAGTATGATTCAAAAGATGGAAGAATAATAATAGATTTTTAAATTTATTCAGTACATTAAGCTATATGCAGGGCTTCTAGGATATTCACCATATACAGAGAGAACAGCAATATGGCAAAGACTACGAGAGCTATAATAGCAAATGTTGTATCCTTCTCATAAAGGAATATGAATACTTGTAAGAGCATTCTTCCAAAAGGAGTCAACAGAAGGATAAGAACCCCTAATTGGATTATGGCAAAGGGCTTGAGAGTTAATACCCCACTCCAGATTGATTGAATATAAAAAGGGTATGTACTGAGGGATCCTTTTGCTGTTATTAGAGAGTTAAGATTTTCCATATTATATCCTGATTTACCGGTTACTATGAATAGAATAGTTCCCACGATTATTATACTGACAGAGATTATGACACTCCATATTAAGTAAATAGTGAGAATTTTGCTGCTTATATTTTCTTCCGCCGATAATTTCTGTTCTTTAGATGCAACATCGGTCAATCAGATTACCCCCGCCCCTCTCAGAATCATCTCCAGACCCACAATCAGTATTATCACCGCAAATATTTTTCTAACAGAAGAACTTCTTATTCTTACAAGGATTTTTGTTCCAATGATTGCACCAAGTAAAACACCTATTGCCACCGGTGCTGCTATGAATGGATTAACATCTCCTGTGAAAAAATAAATGCCTGCGCTGGCAGCTGCGGTAACTCCAATCATAAAATTTGATGTGGTTGTTGAAACTTTTATGGGCAGTCTCATGGCCAAATCCATGGCCAATACCTTAAATGCGCCAGAACCTATCCCCAATAATCCAGAAATTGTCCCTGCCATGAACATCATGGCTGCTCCTGGTTTAACTCCAGTGACCTTATATTTGACCTCCCTCTTTAGAACTGAGTCATAGTATTCCCCATATAAACCCAATTTCTCAGCAAGTGGATCGTTTCTTTCCACATTAGGCACTTCCTCCCCTATCTTTTTAAGCATCGGAATAACCGAAATTATCAGAACTATCCCGAATATAAAAAATAGAACCTTAACTGGGGTTATATGCTCTATGAATGCACCCAATATTGCTCCTGTTGTTGTAAATAGTACTAAAAATGTGCCAATTCTTATGTTTGAAATTTTATCCCTAACATATGCAGCAGCTGACCCGCTTGAGGTTGCTATGACCGAAACAATAGAAGCACCAATAGCCAATGATATTGGAACATGAAAATACAAGGTGAGGAATGGGACTATCAACACTCCCCCACCTAACCCCCCTAAAGCACCTATTATACCTGCTGCAATTGACGCTACCAAAATTTCCATTAGGTATCCAATCACTATATAGATCATTCAAAACTTAATTAGCTTTAATTAGAATAATTTTCCCTTTTCAAATAATTTAAATTAGGGTATACCAACGCGATCTCCTCTTAACTTTCATCTATTCTTCCTATGAATCTGGCCTTTTCTAACAATGCCAGTTTATTGAAGCCCTTTGGTATTGAAATATACCCTACGCTACTAATTGATACTATAAATTTAGCGATATCTTCCTCATTGATATCCTTGAATTCAAGTCTTTTAACGTTTCTGATTACTATTCTTCTATTAAATTTCCTTATCTCTTCACCTGTCAAAGAAATTTCATCGACGTTTTCTATAACCTTTATTTCCCCACTCTTTATCATATTAATAATGTCATTTCCGGCTTTTGATACATCGTCAAGGGCCATAATTATTGTATTGTATGCTTCATTCGTGATCTCACCGATGGTCTTTCCAGTCTCCTTGGCAAGCTTCTTTATTTTATCGTAAACCTCTGAACTAATCCCCTTAATGGTAATATTTTCTTTTCTATCCTTATCTTCCATATTAGAGTAATACCAGGTAATACTTATTATTTATGGGAAACCTAAAAATTCATTTATGACTTTGGCAACTTCCTGCGGTTTCCTATAATGAGGTACATGGCCACCATTTTTTATGATCACAAACTTACTGTTTTTGATTTTCTTGTTCAATTCCTCACCATAGCTTATGGGTATTATTCTGTCATCATCTCCCCATATTATGCATGTTGGCGAGATTATTCTATAAAATTCCTCATCTTTTATCTTCCATTTTGCATTCGCATTGTTTCTTATTATGCTTTCTATTACATATTCCTCATTTCCGGGATTGTTCTTCAGTATATTATTTACAAACTGCTTCCTGATATCTTCAGCAACCTCTCCATATGTAACATTAATTCCCGCACTATCCTCCAATATTAACTTTTCCGGATTCATAACATCAATGGAAAACCTCATAGAGACCCAACCACCATAAGAATTTCCCATAAGCGCAAATTTCTCAAATCCCTTATTTTCTATAAATTCTTTTAAGACCGTTTCTTGAACTTCTATTGTATAGTCTATTTTAGGCTTATCTGATCTTCCGTGACCTAGCATGTCTATCATGAACAGAGCTATATTTTCATTTAGGTACGTATTCAATTTTAAGAATGAGTTTCCAGTGCCGCCTAATCCATGCAAGAATATTAGTGGGTAGCTTCCATCCCTCTTTAAATATGACAACTTTCCAAGACTAGTTGATATAAACTCCCTCTGCATATCACCTTAATACGAATAACATAAAATTGCTTTCCAAATTCCAGGGCTCCTTTATGTTTCAGTTTTAATAGGAATTATCCACCTCTTAGAAAATCAATCTGAATCATATCTGCAAAACTAACTTACCCAAGCTCGATAAAATTCATCAAATTCATTTGAAATACGAATTGAAGAATTAGTTTCGGGGCATGTGATAATATAATGCGTCCTAAAATTACAGTTCTTTACTCTTTTACTTACCACTCTCAAATCGCTCTATATTATAATGAAAATTTTTTGATAAAACTTTAAGAAAATTTATTCTCTGTCATTTTTATTACATAAATGTAACAACGACCATTATAGTGAATACCGAAAGGAGCCCTATCAAGTCTGCAATCATGTATTTTCCCATATTAGCCAGAAGATTTTGCATTACATTATATTCTTTTTTCTTGAATGCGCTATCGATCTTCCTGGTCAGAGGCATAAGAACCCCCATTCCTTATATATACGATATGACAGCTAAGAAAGCCCCAATATAAATTAATTCCCCCCATTCACTGTGATAATCCGGGAGCTTTCCTCCAGTTATGATAAACATCAGTATTGGCCCCATAGAAACAGTTAGTGTGCTGAATAACCCCATAAATGCTCCAGCCTTGGGTAGAAACCTCCCCATGAATTCAATGGAAGTTTCTGGTGCCATGCCCTTAAGAGAGAGCTTCAATGCAAATTCCATAAGCAAAGCCCTACCTATCCAACCTACTGCAAATAACATGTGTAGCCAGGGGACATTATCACAAGGATTTGAGTTATCATTTTAGACACCTCGATCCAAGTAAAGCTTGTTGTGGCTCTCGATTCACTTCACATTCCTCTTTTCTTATTCTTTGCTCATAGGTTCTGAACTTCCTGATCCAAAACAACTTCTTATTGAACATGTTGAGAACTATTGCCATTAATTCAAATAAATTGGTTTTACAATATATTAGTAAAATCGTCTCCATTACACTTTTCAATTCACATTCTCTCAATTTTTGAAATTCATTCAGTCAATAATCTATGAATGAATTAATTTAAAGATAATGATAAAATTGCCTTCCTGTACCTACTTGTATGTTGCTAGTATAGAAGATTCCTTCTTGATTATAAACTATTGCTGTTAGAAGACCATTAGCCTTTGGCTCATTGCTTATAATGTTAAATTTTATTGATAAGCTCAGAACATATATACTTTGATTTTGACAGGCTAATTATAAGGACTTGATGCAAATCATATAGAAAGCCAACATTTATTCAGTTGATGAATGTCGATTACCATTCTATTATTAATTAAAGAATAGTAAAATTATTTTGTATCTTACATTGCTCCGCAATCTCGTAGGCATTCAAAAGTTATGAAACAATCATATTCAGAAGAACTCTCGAAAAATAGAAAAGGTTTTAATATCGATTTTTGGTTAACCCCGTGGGTGAGGTCATGAATCTCATAAGGCGAAGACCGGACGATGATGATGACTTTGACGATGATGAAGATGATGACTTCTAATGGAACCATAAGGAAAATTGATTTAAAGGATCTGCAGGCTGTGAAAATTATCGAAAATGAAGCCTTCCAACAACATTCCTATAACGAACAGGAAATAAGATCCATGTTGTTGATAAAAGATGGAGAATCTTATTTATTTGAAATAGATGGTCAGCCTGCAGGTTATGTTTCTTTTTATATAAGAAACGGGAAGTGCAGGGTTGAGAGCATTGGAGTAAGGCCTCAGTATAGAAGAAATGGAATAGGTAGAAAATTGATGGCTTTGGTGGAACAGAGGTGTAAAGAACTCAAGGCAAAGAGCATAATTTTAGAAACCTTTGAAAAAAATGAAGCTGCAATTTCGCTCTATGAAAAACTAGGGTATGAGGTAATTGGGAAGATTATAGATTATTACAGCATTCCTTTCGATGGGTCCAGAGATGCAATAAGATTAAGGAAGAGATTATGACAAAAATATCTAATTAATTGTTGTTTATAAACCTATCATGGTTAGGATTATGGCCACGGGTGTTTTCGATATAATACATCCCGGGCATTTGTTTTTCTTAGAAGAAGCAAGAAAATTGGGAGACGAACTCATAGTAGTTGTGGCCAGAGATTCGACAGCGAAAAGAGTCAAAAGATTCCCAATTTTTAATGAAAATATAAGGTTAAAAATGGTCAATTCCCTAAAACCTGTGACAATGGCTATATTGGGGGGCGAAGGCAATATTTTTGATATAATTCCCATGATAAGGCCAGACATCATTGCTCTGGGTTATGATCAACATTTTGATGAAAGAGAGATTGAGAAAGAAGCCATGATTAGGGGCTTAAAAGTTAAGGTAGTTAGGATTCAGGAGTATAAAGATATAGAATTGAACGGCACTAGAAAGATAATAAAATATTTAAAAGAGAATTATAAGGAATTATAAATTATCTGGCCAATCTTTAAGCGAAGAGAGCCTGTTTGACATAAATTCTAAAATTTTCACTACATTTTTAGAATTATCAAATCTTTCATAGACGCTTATGGACTCATTTTGATCAAATGATATCATGTTCTTGAATGCTCTATTCACATCATCCACAATTGATATATGACCCGCCCTGGAAGTTCTGCTCAAGGGATTAAGGTCTATAGTTATAACCTTTTTCCCCATTTTTCTCAATGCTTCCGCCCTATCTCCATCCTCTAATGGAATGATAACGGTATCGGCCGTATATATTCCATCAAACTCACATCTTCCCCTTTCTGATTCCAACCCAGGAATCCTCATATTCTGATTCCTCCCTAAAATACTGAGACCCTTTGATTCGAAATGTCTCACTATTTTCTCAATCCTCTCCTTGGACCAGTGGAAAATATTAGCTTCTACCGTAATTCCATATTTCCTTGATAAGTCTATGATTGCATCATCGGCAAGTGCTGCCACGTTTCCATTAACTGATATTACCGGCTTCTCTGACTTCAATATTAATCCCAAAGCTGCTTTTTCTGATAATATCGCATAATCATTGCTCTTTTCACCCAGAATATAATCAAATGCCTCTCCCCTTCCATGGGATATCAAACCCGAAATCGTGACTATTCCTTTCTCATAAAATTCGATTAATCTGCTTCGTCTCACAAGACTTTCATACCTTGGATGGTTCTTTGGTATTTCCAATTTGTTCACCTATTATCCTGTCTAAAATTAGGAGAAACTCATTTATTTTTTCAAGAGGGATCGTTCCTCCGGCCGCGATATCATGTCCTCCTCCGTGCCCTCCAACCTTTGAACACGCCATATTAAGCGCCTTGGAAAGGTTTACCCCTTTGCCAACTAGATCAAATGTTGCTCTTGATGATATTTTGCAATTGGAATTCTTGGAAAAAGAAATTGTAGGCTTTTCCTTGTTCAAGAAATATATCATCCCTATTGACGCAATTATTCCTGTCAGAGACTCATTTGATACTTCCATCACGTTAATATTCTTCATTTCGTAAGCGGTGGATAGTGATTTCCTGGCCTCCTCAATCACCTGCCTTTTGAATTCCCGGTGCAGTTCCATCATCTCCAATAAGGCATCACCATTACCAAGTGAATAGCTCACTGGAAGCCCCATCCTCCCATTCCTTCCAGCTGCATCAAATATATCAGATAGGTGCGAAACACTTAGCCCTGAAGCTTCATCCATAATACTGTCAGTTACCAGGTTCTCGAATCCCTCTCTTGATGTATTTCCCTTTAGAAGTTCAAGAAATAAAATGTTCGCAATTTTTTCCATCTCTGAATTTGAAAGCTCACCAACTTTGCTTTCCTTATCTATTTTAAGTGTTTCCAGGAGTTCGATTACTTTCTCTTCGTATCCTGTTAGATTTGCAAAGAATGGATCTGTTGAATATGTTATGGCATCAACTATTTTCCCAGGTCCAAGGTTTAGTGATTTTTTATCTTTTATTCCCAACTTTTCAATTATTTGTTTATTTAAACCTTTAAAACCTCCTACTCCCTGCTTATCCCCAATTGAACCTGACAAAAATAACCGGTATAGATCTTTATTTTCCTCATTTATACGAAGGGATAGAATGAACGCAACTGTTGAAGAGCATGCTTCTTTTGTACCATCATATCCATAGCTCCTTGGATTTAAATTTACTATGTTTTTGCTATTTGAAGGTGGTTCATGATGATCCACAAGTATTACTTCAAAGTTTTCTGGATTCAATTTATCAGCGCCTAAATCACTTAATATTACTAATTCTCCAGCATTTTTAGAGATTTCATCTATATCTAACTGCTTCAGAAAAGTCAAATGAAATCTTTTATTCAGCCTGGTTAAAGAAGATGCAATTATTGATGCAGATGAAACTCCATCTGCATCGTAATGAGAATAAACTCTTAAAAAATTTGATTCCTTTATTTTGTTTGCTGCTAAATCAAATGCTTTTCCATATGGTTCATTTAGCTCTATCATTTAACTAATAATTCTGCATTTTCTATGGAATAATACCAATTTGACGGTAACTTTTCGACTCTCTTGTAATAATCTGTAAGCCTTTTAATCTTTGCTTCAATCAACTGTAGATTCCTCTTGTTTTTTAAGTCCTTGGGGTATTTGTTTAGGTGCCTATTTAAGCTAACTGCTTTTCTCATTAAGGCCAATAAATCCTCAGGAATCTGATCTTCTAAATTCGCTTCTTTAACCACATCCCCTATTCTCTTACCAATAACCTGCTTTACCTTTGGTATCCCATATTGATCTCTTAATACCATTCCTATCTTGGATTTTGTTAGGCCTTCTCGCTTTAATTTTACTATAAGCTCATTAATTTCTTCTTGATTCATTTGAATCCAATCAGGGGCACTATCCCTATATACCATCTTTGATCCTGATTTTCCTCTCTTCCTTGTATGCATCCTGGCCATCGATACACCTTTAAACCAAATTTAATTATAATACTTAAAAATGTTGATTAAAGATGTATGACATAATTACTGTAGGGGCGGGTCCGGCTGGATCTTATTTTTCAGGTCTTGCCTCTAAGAATGGTTTTAAGGTACTCCAATTGGATTTTAAATCAGAGATTGGTATACCAAACCATTGTTCGGGACTGGTAAATGAAAGGATCATCAAATATTCTGGGGATGATCTTGTCCTTGAAAAACCTGAGGGTGCTACCATTTTTACCCCACAGGGAAGTATAGAATTAAAGAATAGGAATATGGTGGTAATTGACAGAATAGGGTTAGATAAGAAGCTCAGCAATGAAGCAATTGAGTCGGGCACAATACTTTCTCTAAATTCCAGATTTATCGAATTCAAAAGGGAAAATAATGCTATCGCAGTTTATTATCAAAGAAAAGGAAAAATTGAAAAGGCAAGTACAAAAATCTTAGTAGGGGCAGATGGACCTGCAAGCAATGTAAAAAGGAATTTGGGGATCTCAGGACCTTTACTTCTTCCATCAATTCAATTTGACATAAAAAAGAGAGACAGCAACGTCAAAATTTGGCTCAATAGGAAAAAAATAAAGGATTTCTTCGCGTGGGAGGTTCCTCAAGGACAATCCTCTGAGGTAGGAATTTCGGGTCGTTATTCCTTAGATTTTCCATATGATTTGCTGAGCAATTACCCTAAAATAGAAATTTTTAGGAAGAGGGGAGGGCTAATACCCATTGGAAAGAGTACTTTAGGAGTTCCAGGAATTTATTTGATAGGGGATGCTGCAGTAGCTAATAAGGCAACAACTGGTGGAGGCCTACTAGGGGCCTTCAAAAGTGCCGAATATTTAATGAGTTCTCTAAATAAAACAGATACATTAACATCTTACAGGAAATTATGGGAGTCAGGCTTTGGGAGAGATATTAGGAATGCATATTTTTTAAGAAAGATTATTGATAAGACAGAAATCCTTTATAACCTCTGGTATAACACATTTAAGTTCTCGAATAAAGTAATTAATAAGGTTGGGGATGTAGATTACCCCGAAATAGCCGCAATGGCTATTTTGGATATATCTATAATCTATGCCCCAATACTTCTTAAATATTTTATTTCTGACCTAGTTCAAATCCACAATTATAGCAAACAATAGCATCCTTTGAAATCATTGTACCGCAATTAGGACAGGGCATCATTTCCTCTTCAGGTGCAAGTTCCTTTCCTTGTATTATATAAGATACATGGCCCCTGAAGTCCTTAATTAAACGTTCCAATTGCTTCAATTCGTTTTCAATTTTTTGATTCCTTTCTTTTAAAGATTCGTTTAATTTCTTATTCTCCTCAGTAAGGTCATTTAGCTTTTTCATTTGAACCTGTAGCTCCTTATCCCTTGAATCCAATTCCTTTGACTTTGATTCGAGTTCTTTCTTGAGTTTATCCAATTCATCCTCTCTAATTATAATCTCTCTTTGTCTTTTATTAAGAGAGTCATTAAGATCATTAAGGGCCTTTTCTCTTTTATTTAACTCATCTTCCTTCTTTTTTAGCTCCTCTTCCTTCTTTCTAAGCTCCTCATCCTTCTTTTTTTGCTGCTGAATAACAGTTTCAATTTGCTGTAAAATGTTGAGTGTGCTATCAGCCATATATATCAAATATGATATTTCATTCTATGTTAATATAATTTTCTTTACCTCCTATCATATATTTCAATCTTTAACTGTTTCGAAAACCACATGACTATAAGTTCCCTCTACTCCTGGGAAAGACCTGATTTTGTTGATCACTTTTTCTCCCAATTCCCTTAACGTCTTTGCCCTTACCTTTGCCAATATATCAAATTCACCGGCAATTAAATGAACTTCTTCAACACCATCTATTTCAGCAACTTTTTCTGCTAGATTTCTCTGACTCATTTCCGGAGCTTTCTCATAGGATATGAATACAAATGCAAGGACATTAATACCAAGCATTTCATAATTGATCTTAACAGTAAATTTTTCAATTATACCCTTTTCTTCCAATTTCTCAATTCTTTCCGCTGCTGTAACACGATTAATGTTTAAGTCATCAGCAATTTTGGTTACCCTTTCCCTTCCATTATTCATGAGGTATTCCAATATCTGAAGATCTATTTGATCAATATCCTTCATAAACTTTTATAACATATTGCTATTTAAAACCTCCTACAAATTGTTAATTTAGATGTGTTAAAAATTTAAATATGCAGTTAAATTTTCATTTCCATGAAAAACTTGTTACTCAATGAGGCAATAGAGAAATATTATGGATTGGATCGAGAAGATATATATGTATCCATGAAAATGAATACCGTTGTCAGGGAAGAGATGAAACTTTTTTTAGACAAAGATGGATTCATAGAAGTTAACCCTGTGATAATTTCCCCCATATCAGATCCATTGAACCACCCTGTTCAGGATCCATGGATCGATTACTACGGTTATCGATATCGCCTGACCAAATCCATGATCTTCCACAAGCAGCTTTCAATGGTTTTCTTTGATAAGATTTTCATTTTTTCTCCAAACATACGTGTAGAACCTCTGGATAGGAAAGGCACAGGGCGACATCTAGTTGAATTCACCCAACTAGACCTTGAGGTAAGAAAAGCCAAGAGGGAGGATGTAATGGATTTAGCTGAGAAAATGATTGAAAAAGTGGTTAAGAGAGTATTGGAAGAGTTTGAGCCAAAGTTCCTAAATCCAGGATTAAAAGTTTTCAAGAGACCTTATAAGAAAATAAAATATTTGGATGCTAAGAGCGAGTATGGCGATGATTTTGAACTCAAGCTAAGCAAGGAAATGGATGAACCTTTCTGGATCATTGATATACCTTTGGAAGCAAGAGAATTCTATGATAGAGAATCTGAACCTGGTTCGGGAATACTGAGAGATATGGACCTAATTTATCCAATGGGATTCGGAGAAGCTATTTCGGGAGGAGAAAGAGAATTTGAATATGACAGAATATTAGAAAGAATTCATAGAAAAGGACAGAACCCAGATGAATTTGCATTACTCCTTGAAGCTGCAAAGAAGGGACTGTACCCATCTGCGGGCTTTGGAATAGGCATTGAGAGGCTTGTTAGATTCCTGAGAGGCAAAGACGATATTTCCTCTGTAACGCTATTTCCAAAGAAGATTGGAGAATTCACAATTTAATAGTTTTCTATTATTTATCATGGTTAAATTTTTTCCATCTTTCCCTAAATTTATAAACTTGATTTCTATTATACCTCACCGGTGATGCCTGTTTGAAACTATACGTATACATTATTAGAAGGCTCCTTTTAATGATTCCAGTCTTGCTAGGTGTGGTTGCGATTACTTTCGCACTATCACACGTTAATATAAATTTACTGATATCGGAATACGAGGGAAGAATACACACCGCTCAAGCGAGACAGGCAGTCATAAATGCATTGCATTTAAATGGCAACTTCCTAGAACAGTATCTGTACTATGTGGTGGCCGTATTTACCGGAAATTGGGGGTATACGGCACCATCAGATATTGATCCTGGATCTCCTGTAGTACTTGAATTTATGAGAAGGTTTCCACCTACTGCCGAGCTAGCAATAGTGGCTACCTTAATAATGGTAGCATTATCCCTACCATTGGGGATACTCAGTGCTGTAAAAAAGGACAGACTCGTAGATCAAGCAACTAGGTTATTGGCGATGTTCTTCTATTCAATACCCGTTTTCTGGTTCGGATTGTTGGTAATACTAATAATTGGGCCAGGATCCAAAATCGTTCCTCCATGGTTACAAGATAGTGGAACAGGGCAATTAAATTTCCAGAAATATGCTATTGTTTTAAAAAATGGAGTTTATACTCTTGCACCCTGGGCTGTTCAGGGAGGTCTATCCAGGCCCACTGGATTTCTGGTAATAGATACCGCCCTATATGGGGACTGGCCAGCATTCCTCGATGCGCTAAAACATTTAATGTATCCATCTATAGTTGTTGGTGTAACTTCATTTGGTGTTTTCGTCAGATATTTAAGATCGAGCATGCTTGAAACTTTGGGTCAAGATTTCATCAGGACCGCCAAATCTAAAGGAGTGCCTGAAAAATATGTAATTAAGAAGCATGCGAGGAGAAACTCCCTTGGACCGACAACAACCATAATGGGATTGACTATTGCAGGATTATTAGCCGGGGTTGTTGTAACAGAAAATATTTTTGGATGGCCAGGTATGGGTACATGGCTGTATGATGCGGCAGTATCAGATGATCTGGTTTCAATAATTGCCACTACTTTTGTTTTCACTATAATTATTGTAATAGCCAATTTGATTGTAGATATATTATATGCATATCTTGATCCGAGGGTGAGGTTAGAATGAGTGTATCTCAAAATAAAAACAGTGCTGGAAAGAGCGAATTCATGAGGTCTCTAATGAGTCGATTTGAAAGTTTTAAAAGAACTTTCTATTTTCTCACTAGATCGCCATTAGCGGTAACAGGTTTAATTATTACAATCTTTTACATTTTGCTTGCAATCTTTGGAGATTTCTTTGTTCGGGGAAATCCATGGACCATGGTTCAAGTTTTGGAATATAATGGACAATATATTTACAATACACCACTGCCACCATCAAGTACTTTTCCATTTGGAACTACTTACGGGGGTTATGATATTTTTAATGGAATAATAAAGGGTGCTAGGGTAGATGAAGGTGTTGCGGCCATAATAGTTATTACGGGAGCATTAACAGGTGTAATCCTGGGTTCAATTGCAGGTTATTTTGGCGGAATAATTGATGACATTGTAATGAGAGTTACTGATGTTTTCCTTTCAATACCTGGATTAGTATTGTTGATTGCTTTTATGGCCATATTGGGAAGAAAGCTTGAAATACTGGTATTTGGGTTCATAGTGATCTGGTGGCCAGGATATACTAGGATAATAAGGGGGCAGGTTTTGTCCTTAAGAGAGTTAAAATATGTAGAAGCTTCAAAAGCAGCAGGTGCCAGTGCATTTAGGATAATAACTAAACACCTCATCCCCAATGCAATTTATCCAGTATTTGTTCAAGTTTCTCTTGATTTCGGAAATGTAATATTAAGCCTGGCAACATTGGATTATCTGGGATTTGGCTTTGCCGGTCAGAATCTTGCAGAATGGGGAAATATTATTGGATTAGCCACACACGGAGCGTCGGGTGTACTTAGTATTGAAAACTATCCATGGACCGTCACTATCCCAGGATTAGTTATACTCATATTTGTGCTTTCGTTGAATTTTCTGGGAGATGGCCTTAGGGATGTTCTGGATCCCAAAATGAGGAGGTGAATAAATCTTGACAGAAAATCAAATATTAAGCAAAAAAGAACCAATATTAAGAGTTAAGAACTTAAAAACTCAATTTTTCATTTATGATGGAATTGTAAAAGCCCTAGAGAATGTTAGTTTCACTCTTTATAAAGGAGAGGTTTTAGGCTTAGTAGGGGAGACAGGATGTGGAAAATCTGTTACCGCTTATTCCATAACGAAGCTGCTGGCAGATCCACCGGGTAGGATTGTTGCAGGGGAGATATACTTAGGTAATCTGAACATATTGAAAAATGTCTTCAAAGAAGCCAAGATAATTCCAAGGGAGAAGAAACCGAAAGTTAAGAGATATACTTCAGTAATCAAAAGGAATGAGCTATTCTTTAATCAGATTAGAGGAAAATACATTTCAATGATATTCCAAGAGCCCATGGCTGCTCTAAATCCAGTTTATACTATTGAAGATCAAATTGCAGAGACTCTATTTCTACACAGAAGAGGATACCTATTAGAAGTTGCCAGAGATGCATCAAATAACAAATCATTTCTTCTTAAATTAAAGGGAACTCTAGATTCTATCAGAAGGACCAATGAGGGAGCAAAATCAAAGAACAAAAAGGATATATCGTCCATAGAAGAAGACCTGAGTTATAGTAGTGCCGAGGAATTTAAGAGCATTTATAACATAGACTATATAAATTCCAATTTGAAAGAGGGGAAATTAAGGGATGAACTAATAAAAAGTATTAAAACCAAAAAAGGCATCGAAAGCTTTTCAAAACATGTAGAGCTATTAATAGAAGCTGCTAATGCATATGAAAAAAATAAAGCTAAATACGATAAGTTAATAGAAATTGATAAAAGAGCAGAACAGCTCAGAAGAGACTTACTTTCTGAAAAGGATGATCAAAAAGTAGAGAGAATCCAGAAAGAATTGAATAAATACACTAAAAGTATCAACCTTATTAGATTGAGTAAAGAACTTAAAAGGAACAAAAAAAGCCCCATTATAATTGAGGCCAGAAGAGAGGCGTTCTATCTACTTGAATCTGTAAATATACCAGACGCCTATGGGGTACTAAAGAGATATCCACACGAACTTAGCGGAGGAATGCTTCAGAGAGTAGTTATTTCAATTGCATTAGCAAACGACCCTGAAATATTGATCGCCGATGAACCCACCACTGCACTTGATGTTACTGTACAGGCGCAGATTTTGGAAATTATGAGGAATTTACAGAAAGAAAGATCCACATCCATTATTTTAATAACGCATGATCTGGGAGTAATCGCTGAGATGTGCGATAGGGTGGCTGTAATGTATGCAGGTAACATAGTGGAAATAGGCGACATTAATGAAATTTTCCATAATCCCAAGCACCCCTACACAATAGGGCTTCTATCATCAATACCTAGAATTGATAATCCTGATAAAAAGCTGAAAAGCATAGGCGGCAGTGTACCGAATCTACTGAATCCTCCCAGTGGCTGCAGATTCCATCCAAGATGCCCTTTTGCCTTTGAGAGGTGCAAAGTAGAGGTTCCAGCACACATAGAGGTTGCACCTAATCATATAGTTGCTTGCCATCTCTTTTCTGGAAAGGAGGTGACCGATTATTAGCGATAAAGAGTTATTGATAAGGGCCATAGGGATTAGAAAATATTTCCCTATTAAAGGTGGCATTTTAGGTACTACTAAGGGTTATGTTTACGCAGTTGACAATGTCAATCTTGATATATACAAAGGAGAAACCTTAGGTTTAGTGGGCGAATCAGGATGCGGTAAAACTACCTTGGGAAGGTTGCTGCTAGATTTACTAGAACCTTCAGGTGGAACTTTAATATACAACTTTGGAGATAAGGAGAGTAAAAAATTGTTAGAGAGTTCAGATAAATTAATAGAGGAATATTCCAAAATCAAAGGAAGGAACATAAAAGAAATCAGATTAAAGGAAAAAGAAATTATAAGCAAGTACAGAGTCAGAGATATATATCGGGTAGGAAAATTACAACTGAAAAGATTCAGAAGAAATGTTCAGATCGTATTCCAGGATCCTGTGTCCTCCCTCGACCCAAGAATGTTAATAAAAGATATCGTTGCTGAACCACTTTATGTCAATAAAATAGCAAGCGGTGAAAAAGCCAGGCAAATGGTTTTGAACTTGCTCAAGGAGGTTGGTTTGAATGAAGACCACCTATATAGGTTTCCGCATGAATTTAGCGGTGGACAAAGGCAAAGAATCGCATTCGCAAGGGCTGTTATTACAAATCCCAGTTTCATAGTTCTGGATGAACCAACATCAGCTTTGGATGTATCAGTTCAGGCACAAATACTTAATCTACTAAAGGACATGCAAAGGAAGAGAAACATCACATATCTGTTCATTTCACATAATTTAGCTGTAATTAGGGCAATGAGTGATAGAGTAGCGGTAATGTACCTTGGTAAGATAGTGGAGCAGGCACCAACCGATGACCTGTTTGAGTATCCGATTCATCCTTATACTCAGGCATTGCTAAGTGCTATCCCAATCCCTGACCCACAGAAAAGGAGGAACAGAATAATACTATCCGGAGACGTACCTTCGCCTTCAAATCCACCCTCTGGATGCAGATTCCACACAAGATGCAGATTTGCCACAGAAAAGTGCAGATTGGAAGAACCAGAGCTTAGAGAAATCAGACCTGGACATTTAGTTGCGTGCCACTACTCTGAAGATATCTTAGCAACAGAGACTAAGCAACATGCAATTTTGAAAGAGACTAACGTAGAAAGCTTGGGAGAAACGAACATTGAACAAAAATAGGAGCTAAATGAGATATACAGATGAAGAGAGGCAGAAACTAATCGATGACCCTGGTCTTCCATGGAAGAAATGGTTTAGGTATGTTTTCTTTAAATATTGGTATGCCTTTTTTTGTGTCCTTGTAGATATAGGTATACCAGTACAATACATTGAAAATTACGAATTGGTTGGTAGCTCAGGATATTGGTTGATGGTGGCATCTTTCGTTTCTGTTCCCTTCATGATAGCTGTCGAAGCTTATCTCTATAGGAAATTGTTTCCAAAAGAATTTTAGATACTTTATTTTGATTCTAGATTTTTTTTAATGATGTTACTATAATTTACCATATTTTCTCATAGTGTTGCTATAAATGAAAAGATTTAAGTATAAACTTCACTTAAACAATCCGTGGTTCTATGAGTCAACAAGAAGCACAACCGACGGCTCCACCACCGGAGAAGAAAAAATCTTCTGCCGGAAAGTGGATAGCTGTGATAGTGGTTATTATAATAATAGCGGCAGCTGCGGTAGTATTGCTATCGCACAAGTCTACAACAACCACCACAACAACTACAACAGCACTTCCTGCAACAATAACACCAACATCTACAGGACTATCAGCACAGGCCGGATCGCCCTTGACATTCTTTACAGGACTCTCGAGCAATGTTGAGTTTACTAAAGTGGTCTGGAACTTCGGCAATGGTGTAACACAAACTGTAACAAGCGGAACGGGTGAAGTTACCTATACATATAACACACCTGGCAGCTACCTAGTATCTGTAACTGTGTACAATGCAACATCTTCTGTAAGCAACAATCAATCTCTCCTTCTGGTGACGATAACCCCAGGTCTGACAGCTAACCCTGCAGCAATCTATGGTCCAATTACAGTGAACATGAACAGTGCAGGAAACACAAACCAAACCATTCCAGCAGGCGGATGGATAAATATGTCCTATTCAGGTTTGACAGCAGCAACACCCATAATGCTTGGATCACCAGTTCCTGGAGATCCATCGTATACCGTATCTGCATTCCAGTGGAATATAGATAATGGAACAAGCGTGATATTGAATACAAATATTAAGAATCCCAATGGAACAGTTAACATGAGTTATGCCGGAACAGTTAACTTAACATTCTCCACACCTGGATTCCATACAGTTGAACTTAATACAATATCAACAGGCCCAAGCGGAAATGTAACTGGCAGCTACATCATGACAGTTGCGGTGGGCAATTATGCAGTGTTGAAAGTTGCTCCTAAGATTGCACCAAATAAGAATATGATAGTGGATGCAACATGGATACCTGGAGGGCCCAGAACATTCGATCCTGCCATCGCTTACGATACTGTTTCATATGAGGTTGTCTACGAAATCTATCAGCCACTAGTATTCTATAACGGAACATCCACAACTCAATTTAATCCTGTCATAGCTAAATACGTTCCAACCGTCCAGAATGGCGGAGTAGTGGTAAATACCACAACTGGAGCGGAGAATATTACGTTCTACATAAATACGAGCTTACAGTTCTCTAATGGAGATCATGTTAATGCTTACGATGTTTACATATCATTCGCTAGGACTCTCCTATTTGCAAATGATCCTGGCGATCCCGGCTGGATAATAGCTCATGCTCTGTTGCCAGCACCCAGCATATATGGACCGTTCAACAATTCCTTCTACTGGGTACACCATGCAATAACTTGGAATAACACAACACAATCAGTAACATTCCACCTATTACCAGCAGTACCCACATGGTTGCCAAACACTTCTGCGGTATATGCGGGGGTCAACTATGGAGTGCTAAACCAATCATTCCCAGTTCACAACTATGGTGCTAATGCATACTTCCTGCAGCTGATATCTGGTCCTACCGCTGGAGATATAATGGATTATAACTGGCTCGTACAGCATGGTGGTGCACCTGCAAATAATTCAGCATCTTATGCTGCGTTTGCAAACCCATCTAACGGGCCTGGCGTTAGTGGATACTTCAACACGTATATACAGTATAACACTCTCGGTACTGGACCTTATGAACTGAAGCTGTATGAACCTTCTCAGGAGGTTATATTGACAGCAAATCCTTACTATCATCAGACACCTGGCTTATTGCCACCAAGCAAGCTGATACCTGAGGTTGTAATCGAGTATCTGTCACAGGAAACAACTGCACAGCAACAATTTGCATCCGGGCAGGCCCAGTTTGCTGAGGGAGCATATCCAGTAGATGCTACACCTCTGTTACTTAACCTAGTAAAGAGCGGAGTGGCACAGATGACTTCTGTTGGTCAATTAGCAACATTCTCATTCTTCATAAACTTTGCAGTAAACATAACTGGAGCACAGGTTTACGATTCGCAGACAAACATTCCACCGGGATTCTTTGCAAATCTAAACGTGAGGAAGGCATTCTATTATGCATTCAACCAGACCTATTGGATAGATGTTGCCAACTCCAATTCAGGAATAACCTTCGCTGAGAATCTCAGCGGAATAATCCCAAGAGGAATGCCAGAATATCCTGCGAACCTATCATCACAGGCACCTGAAGTTTACAACTTAACTTTGGCGAAATACTACTGGTCATTGACACCGTATGCTAAGAATGGAACCAAACTTTACATTCCTTTGTTCAATGTTCTTGGAAACCCAACAGTGGATGAAATGTACTCTGTGTATGAGCAGGCACTATCCGCAATGTCAAACGGCCAGATAGTGGCTACAACCTACGATATAACATTCTCCCAGGAACTTGCTTATACTTCGGTAGGTCCTGGCCAGAATCCTATGCCAATATACTTCCTTGGATGGATAGATGACTATCCTGATGCATCCGACTTCGTGGCCCCATTCTATCAACCATATGGTATATATACATATCCTGACGGAGTAATACAGTCTAACCCATACTTCAATCCAAGCACAAACCCCAACCAGTGGGCAATGATAGAGGAAATGTGGAATTACCTAAATATGGCAGAGGAATCCACAAATCAGACATTGGTAGACTACTACTATTACATGGCAGAGAAGATAGCAATGAATCTGTATCTGTACATTGGCGTAATGCAGCCATTAGCATATCTAGTTTACAGCACAACCATAAATCCAAACAGCCTGGCGTTGACTGAGAATCCTGTAGTAGGTGCCTCATTCCTTGTGTTCTATACAATGCAGTACAATAGTTAATTGAATATAATTTATTTAATTTTTATTTAATTTTCTTTAAAGAATTCTTCAGATCATTTAAAATGTCTTGTTTATCCTCAATCCCTATTGACACCCTAAGTAGACTTTCTGTAATGCCTATTCTTCTTCTTTGCTCGGGCGGGATGTATGTATGGCTTGTTTCCCAAGGCAATGTTATTAATGATTCTACGCCTCCGAAAGTTGGTGCTTTTTTAATAATCTTCAAACTGTCCATAAATTTCTGGCTTCTTTCGTAATCTACACCGAGGTCAAATGATATGACTCCGCTGAATCCCTTGAGATTATTCTTCGCAATTTCATAGTACTTGTTTTTTAGGCCCGGATAGTTTACTTTTAATCCCATTTTTTTAAGCTCTGTGGCTATGAAATATGCTGACTCATTTTGCCTATTAACCCTTAAATACATGGTCTTTATGTTTTTGCCAATAACATGCGCTGTATATGGATCCATTATAGTACCGAACGCTTTCCTCTTAGCTGCAATTTCTCTAATGAGGTTCCTTGGGCCTGCCACCAGCCCTCCCACCACATCATCCATACCTGATATGTACTTTGTCGCACTGTGTATAACTAAATCAAAACCTAAATCAATCGGATTCTGGTTAACAGGAGATGCCATGCTTGCGTCAACAATCTTGATTGCATCAGGAGCTTCCTTAGATAGTTTTATCAAATCTGCAACTTCCAGTGTAGGGTTTATAATTGATTCTACAAATATGGCCTTGTATTTTTTAGTATCGAAATTTATAGAGTTTATGCTGTCTATATCCGTGAAATCTACCTTTATGCCCAGATTTGCAATATCATTCTGAAGGAGGTCTAGAGTTTGCCCATATAAACCTGAAACAGCAAGGAGTCTTTGGCCAGGTTTTAATACTGTTAGGATTGTTGTTGATATTGCCGACATACCGGATGAGAATGCCAAGGCCGATTCTGCATTTTCTATGGAGGCATATTTTTCTTCAAGGCTCTGAACTGTTGGGTTCCCTAGCCTTGAGTATATGAAAGGCAACTCCCTGGGTTTATCTATTATCTTAGATTTATCATTCGGATATAGAAATACTGAATCGCCGAAAAGTGGCGTGTGTATATTCCCTATTTCTGGATTGACCATTTCTCCTTCATGGATTACCCTAGTTTCTGGAGATAATCTCTTTACCATTAATTTTCACCCCATATGTCGCTCAAAATTTTGTCCTCTGTAATACCTTCGTTCATTAATGATGTCTTAAGATCCTTGGCAAATGTCAATCCACCGCAGATATAGTACTTTCTTTCCATATAGTCTGGGACATGTCTTTTTATTTTCTCTGTATTTATTCTTCCCTGGAAGAAATGTTCTGGAATGTTTTGATCCCTTGTAATATTTATGAGAATTCTAAGACCGATTCTTTCGAATGATTCTAGCTCATTTAATAGAATTATATCATCCATATGCTTTACACTGTAAAACAGATAAGAATCTATAGATACATTGTTGATTATTGAATGCCTTAATATGGAGAAGAAAGGTGCTATTCCAACTCCCGCGGCTAGATAGACTGATTTTGTTTTTTCCTCTAACAAAAAATTTCCCCTTGGTTCCCCTATTCTTAAAACATCACCTACTCTCTTATTTGATAGATAAGAGGTCATTTTACCTTTAATCATTTCAATGAAAAGTTCAATGAAATCCCATTCGGGAGCAGAAGCAATTGAATAAGATCTGAAAAGTTTTCCATCTTCTGAAAAAATAGTTATAAACTGTCCCGGCTTAAATTTATAATTCGGGCCACTGATAGGATTCAATTTGAAGCTATATATGGGATGACTATCAGAATTCCCTTTTGTTAATTCAGTAATTTCCTTAATCTCAAAATCCCTTATCTCCATTGCTAAGGAAATCCTTATAATATTAAATATTTAATTAATGAGATGCATAAATAAAATATAAATTTCCAGTGGGATTATCTTGGAAGTTAATTTCATGTTAGAAGAGTACCTAAAGATGTTAATGCATTCTAAGGGTTATTCTACCCTTACTCCTGCACAATCATTAAGCTTCAACCATATATATGAAGGAAAAAACGTATTGGTTATTTCACCCACTGGGGGTGGCAAAACAGAATCAGCTCTATGGCCTGCTATGATTCGTTCCAAAGAAGATAAACTGAATACAGAGGGCTTTAAGATAATATATGTAACACCATTGAGAGCTTTAAATAGAGATATGCTAAAACGCATCCAAATTTATGCGGAAACTCTTGACCTTAGCGTTGGTGTGAGGCATGGAGATTCCAGTGAAAGTGAGAGAAGATATCAAGCGCTCCATCCACCAGATATTTTAATTACAACTCCTGAAACCCTGCAGATCATTCTAGCCGGAAAGGTAATAAATAAGCATTTGAAAGGGCTTAAAACTCTAATAATAGATGAAGTACATGAGCTCCTCAATGATGAAAGAGGTTATCAGCTACTGGTGGCAATTTCAAGGATAAAGAAATATGCGGAAAAATTTCAGATTATCGGTTTATCTGCCACAGTAGGAAATCCTGGGGAAGTAGCTGAAGCTTTATTCTATCCGTGGAACTACGAAATAGTAAATGCCGCTGCAGATAAAGAATACAATATAACCGTATTAATGAATGACAAAGTTGATGATAGCTTTGCTGATCTTATTGGGGCGGAAAAAAATTACGCAGGTATTATTAAGGAAATATACGACCTTTACCAGCAAGGGAAGCAGTTCATAGTTTTCACCAACACTAGATCTACTGCAGAAGACATAGTAATGAGGCTGAAGCTAATCGATCCTAAAATAGCCATTGAGGTGCATCATGGTTCACTGGGTAAGGAAATAAGAACAAAGGTTGAAGAAGATTTCAGACTGCAAAAGTTGCGTGGGCTTGTATGTACTTCCAGTATGGAGCTAGGGATAGATATTGGTTCAATTGATCATGTATTGCAGGTAAACTCACCTAGGCAAGTAATTAGGTTAGTGCAGAGAGTGGGAAGGGGGAGACATAAATTAGGTGAAGTCTCTGAGGGAACAATATTAGCTATTAATGAGATTGAAGCTGAGGAAGGCATTGCAATAGCTAAACTAGTTAAAGATAAGAGGATCGAACCTGTAAGGATAAGAGAAAAACCCTTAATAGTTTTGGCAAACCAAATAATGAGTATTCTAAATGCATCAAGGGAAATTGAATTGAGGGATTTGTTTAACATTATCAAGGGTTCATACATCTTTAGAAACTTGGATTATAATGAATTTATGGATTTTGTTAAGTTTCTATCCTCAATTAAAATGCTGTATTTCAATGAGATGACCAATAAAATTAAAAAAACAAGGAAGACCATGAATTATTTCTTCGAGAACATTTCTATGATTCCTGATGAGAAACTGTATTCTGTAAAAGAATCTTCCACAAACAAATTGATTGGTTTTCTGGATGAATCTTTTGTTGCAACTGAAATTGAGATAGGATCAACTTTCGTTTTAAGAGGGGATACCTGGAGGGTTTTAAATATCAGAGACAGCAACATATATGTGGATTATGTCCAGGGAATTTCAGTACCTCCATCGTGGATAGGAGAAGAAATACCTGTACCATTTGACGTGGCAGTGGAAGTTCAGAAGATCAGAGACCAGGGGGTCGGAAGAGAATTTGCAAATGAACAAACCATGGAAAAGATTGAAAAGATCAGGAACAGTTTTCCTAAAAATAATGAAATATTAATTGAAAAAGAGGGAAGTCAGACTGTGATTCATGTATCACTTGGAACAAAGGGAAATTATACTCTCTCAATACTGTTATCCGGTTTTCTGTCCCAGAAATATGGAGAATCCTTTTTAGTGGATAACACGCCCTATTCAATATTCCTTCAAGGTAATTACAGGTATAGCACGGAAGAAATAAAGGAGATCCTTCTAAACATGGGTTATGTTATGGATTCATTAGATGAGCATTTAAAAAGAACGAAGCTGTTCCAATATAATTTTTTAAATGTTGCAAAGAAATTTGGTGTAATTTCCAAAGACAGCGATATGACTAGGATCAAGATAGATAAAATCATATCATTTTACATAGGAACTCCGCTTTATGATGAAGCCGTAGAAAGGTTCAGATGGGAATATCTTGACATAGATGCCCTAAAATATTTGTGGGAAAGAATTAGAAGCAATCAAATTAATTTCAGATTTAACTCTAAGTTTAGTGATATTTCGAAGATGTACCTTGAAAATCTTAAAGAAAAGATGATGCCAATTAGACCTACAGCACCTATTCTCAATGCCATAAAAAAGAGGCTATTAAATGAGGAATTGGGATTTTACTGTCTGTCCTGCAACAGAAAGTTCTCTAGAAAGGTAAGTGAAATGAAAGAATTCAGGTGCGTATATTGCACCTCTCCGAGAATAGCTCCAGTCAAAAAATATGAACTGGAGGAAATCAATGAATTGAATCCAGAGATAAGAAATAAACTTTTGAACAATTTTCATTTACTAAGGATGCATGGAATGAATGCACTCCTAGTACTTGCCGGGCATGGAATTGGAACTGAAACCGCAAATAGAATTCTCAGAATTCCAATTAGAAATGAAAACGAATTATTAGAAAAAATATTATCTAGTGAAGTTGAGTTTTCAAAGAATAAAAGATTCTGGTCATGAGCCATTTAGCTCTTTCTTGAAGTCCCCCAGTTTTCCTCTTTTCTCAGCGTAGGCGTTGTGTTTATGTATTGTCTCGTAGCTTTCGCTCCTAACTTCAATTTCAATGTCCTCTGGTAAATCTTTGAATTTATTAACTATATTTTTTACTGCGTCCCTTACCACATCTTCCACAAACTTTGGATTTTTGTGTGCATTTAATACCAGCAATCCCTCTTCCTCTCTCTTTAAAAGTTCATATGTAGGAGCACTCATGCTAGCTTCTGCAATGTCTATCAATTCATCAACTTCTACGTCCTTCCCGTTCGGCACTTGCATTATTATTGTAACATCGTTTCTCTGATTATGTGATATGAATGGTGGTTCGTCAGAAGGCCTGCCTAACAGTCTTGAAACCGTAGTCATGGCAGATGGACATACAGAAATACCAGTAGCTACAACACCAATGTATCTCTGTGCCTCTTCCCCAGCCCTCTTTTTAGCGATTCCCATTATCGTATATTTTTCAACTGTTTTTCGCCCTTTTGGATTCAATCTTTCTAAGAAATAATCGGCAGTTAGATGAGCTTCTGCATAGGTAGCATATGGATGCCTTTCTAGCAGCCTGTTGACTATTAATTCCGCTACATACTCTATTCCCTTAGATCTTCCTTCCACTTCTCCCTCTACTACGTCTTCAAGCGCTTCTATATCCCTACTTAAATCACTACCCTTCCTCGAAGGAGGTAGGTCCACAAAAACCCTAAAAGTGGGTATTAGGGTTATAGTTTTCTTCCTGCTGACTTCAATTGGTCTAACAACATTAGTTAAACCTACCCTGTCAAGATGTGATGTGACAGGTGGACTCTGCGACTGTACGTCTTTAAATTTTTCCATGAGGGTATATCATTTACCATTAAAAAATGTTTTTTAGGCCTATAAAATAAAAATTGGCAATTTATCAGGTAAGAGATTGGTGATCAAAGAATTAATTTACTTAACTAGTTTGTGATTATATGATTACACATTTAGTTTCATCGTTGTTTCATCTATATGAGTATTTGAAATTATTAAATAAACGTACTTAGTATGATCTAATAAATTCAACAAATAGACTTAACAGCTGCTGCCAATCCACAGCTGGTTTCTTATTGTCATTTCCCTGAAAACCTACGAAGAAACCCTGCGGGTGGAAAAACCATCCGTTTGTATCCACGTTCCTGTCTTTTAAAAATTCTCTAAATTTGTATAAGTTAGGTTTATCAATTTTTGCGTTTCGTGTAATTGAAAATGAATTGTCGTGATACTTTATGAGAAAATTTGGATTGAACTCCTGGAATAAAAGATCCTTGGGATAGTCTCCCAATACCAGCAGAACTCCATCTGAGTTATATTTTATCTGTTTTTCAATCTCGCTTAATATCTGATAGTCCCTCTGAAACTTTAAGAGCAGGGCATCAAAGATGTTTGAAAAAAATTCAAGGATCTCTTCTGGCTTTTTATTGGCATATTCCATAGCCTTTATGGATGTGTCTAAAAGATTATCCATACCTGCTCTTGTTAATATTCTCCAGCCGGCATTGTCCTGCCAGCATACAGCTTCTGCGAACCTCCTTTCTGGATAACCCAACTTGAAGTAATCTACCACTTTCATGGCCGAGCATGTAGCTTCAGCGGTATCATGGTGATCAAACCTGTACACCCTTGCCTTCCCGTGTGGTGTGTCAACAAGGAAATCTGCTTCAGTATTTTCTATCTCTTGGTGGGATAGGAACTTAACTTCTTTTATTTGATCCTTAAGTACTCTTTTTATTAAGTAAACAGAAGCTAGTGAATCCAAATCGATTGGGCTGGCTACAACTGAGTATGTCATAGTTTAAGCTTGGATGGATCAATTTTGGACCAATCATCCAGGAACCTTTTCAGTCCCTCATCGGTCTTTGGATGTAGTATTAATTTTTTGAAAACCTCGAATGGCATGGTTGCGATATCTGCACCGATCAATGCCGCTTGTCTCACATGTACTGGATGTCTTATTGAAGCTACAATAATTTCAGTTTCAAATCCATAGTTATCATACATTTCTCTTATATCTTGGATGAGGTTCATTCCATCTTCCCCTATATCATCCAACCTCCCAACAAATGGGGAGACGTAGGTTGCCCCTGCTTTGGCTACAAGTAAGGCTTGGCTCAGAGAGAATACTAATGTTGCATTTGTATTGATCTTCTCCTTATTTAGAATTTTTATAGCCTTGAGCCCCTCAACTGTGGTTGGAATTTTTACTACCACATTTTCTCCCAGTGATTTTAGTACCCTTGCTTCTCTAAGCATTTCCTCATGGTTTGATCCAGTAACTTCTAGCGAAACTGGACCATCAACTATCTTTAGTATGGCAGATACCAATTCTTTGAATGTAAGCCCTCCCTTAAGCTCTTTAGATATTAAAGTGGGATTTGTAGTTACGCCATCTACCGCACCCCAAGAGACTCCCTCTTTTATTTCTTCAATATTTGCAGTATCTAAAAATATCTTCATCTTTTTCTAACCTCCAAACCCTGTTCAACCTTTTTTACTATCCCTAATGGATTTAACATATATTTATCCATTAGTTCCCATGCTGATCCTGATTCACCAAAAACATCTGGTACCCCGTGCCTAATAACTATGGTGGGGTAATTTTCAGAGACTACTTCACTAACCCTGCTTCCTAAACCGTTTAAAATACTGTGCTCTTCTGAAGTAATAATTAAGCCAGTTTTCCTAGCATATTTCAATATTGTTTCTGCGTCTATTGGCTTAATTGTGCTGGCATTCAATACAGCAGCATCAACCCCCTCGTTTTTTAAGTAATCGGCTGCTACTAATGCTGCGTGCACCATGATTCCTGTGGCGATTATAGCCACGTCATCGCCATCCCTGAGAATCTCTATTTTTTTAAATTGGAAATTGCTCTCATTATGGACCACCGGCACCTTTTCCCTTGAAAGCCTCATATATGCGGGCCCCCTGTACCTATAGAGAAATTCCACTGCTCCTTCCGTCTCAGGTGCATCGGCCGGAGATATTACAATCATATTTGGCAAACCAGACATCAATCCTAGATCCTCAATCATTTGGTGAGTTGCCCCATCTTCCCCCACCGTAAGCCCTGCGTGTGTTGCCACTATTTTAACGTTCTGATTAGAATAACAAACACTCTGTCTAACAAAATCATAATCCCTTCCAGTGGCAAAAACTGCAAAAGATGATGCAAATGGAATCATTCCCGTTGATGCCAAACCTGCAGCTACTCCTATCATATTGTTTTCGGCTATCCCCATATTGAAAAATCTGTCCTTGTACTTATTTCCGAACATGGATGTGTGTGTGGATGTAGAAAGATCCGCATCCAATACTACAACTCGCTGGTCCTCACCCAGCTTTATTAGAGTCTTTCCATAGCTTTCCCTCTGACTTTTCCTCTCTACGGAATTTATAAGATTTGGAAGCCAGGTCAGTTCATGGTTTGTCATTGTTATTCCCTCTCAATTTCATCCAAAGCCTTCTTTAAGAGTTCCTGATTTGGAACAGGCTTTCCATGATATTCTGGATTATTCTCCATAAAGGATACTCCCTTCCCCTTCACTGTCTTTGCAATAATCATTTTTGGTCCTGCTTCTTTCTTTGCCCATTCAACCGCATCATGGATCTCATAAAAATCATGACCATTTATTGTCCTTGTTTTCCATCCAAATGAGCTAAATTTTTTCTCCAGATCTCCCAAACTCATGATATTTTCTGTAAAACCATCAAGCTGGATCATGTTTCTGTCTAAAAATACTATCAAATTTGATAACTTGTAATGTACCGCTGACATTGCAGCTTCCCATATGCTTCCCTCCTGACTCTCCCCATCGCCAATCATAGCAAATACCCTATACTCCTTTTTTCGAATTATTCCAGAAAGCGCCATGCCGATGGCATTACTTAATCCCTGTCCAAGTGAACCACCGGTAGCATCCACACCAGGTATATGATTCACTACATGTCCTTGCAGTTCCGAATTTATTTTCCTGAAGGTATATAGTTTTTCAACGGGGAAAAAACCTCTTAGGGCCAGAGCAGCATACAGCGCGGGGGATGCATGGCCCTTTGATAATACAAATCTGTCCCTGTCATCCCAGTCCGGCCTCTTTGGATCAATCCTTAGCTCCCTGAAATACAGATATGTGATGATATCTGTTGCGCTGAGAGAACCTCCCGGATGACCGCTCTTTGCATTGAAAGTCATTAACAAAATTAACTTCCTTATTTCCTTTGCTTTATCTTTAAGGAGGGGTATGTCCCCAAGTTGTTCCACTGCAGTAGATAAAATTCAGATTATTTTATTTTGCGAAAGCAACTAAACTAATTTAGTTAAATTAAAATAATTAAAATTGATATAATATTTGTGAGGGGAAGAGAAGACCGCGAGAAGTACCTTGAGGCGATCGACTACTTCATAAAACTGCATGGATATGCAAGGCCACTTGAGATAGCGGAATATCTCAAAGTTACCCCTGCCTCTGTAAGTCAGATGCTTAGGAAACTAGCCGAAGATGGTCTCATAAACTACCAGAAGTATAGAGGTATGACCCTTACGGAGAAAGGAAAGGAAATTCTTAAGAAACTGAATGAGAGAGAACAATCGATCTATGAATTGTTTGTACTTATGGGATGCGACAAAAAGATGGCCTACGAGAAGGCCTGCATATTTGAACACCTAATAGATGATGACCTAGCGGCGAGATTGAAAAATTTCGTGAATAAAATAAAAGAAAAAGAAATAGTGGCGACCGCCTAATTTAATTTTATAAATTTAAATATTTATTTACTTTTTCTACATTTTCCTTTACATGGGAAGCGCTGATATCCCAAAGTTTTCTTTCTTCTGGGGTGAAGTTTAATTTGTATATTTCCTCAACACCCTCTTTACCTATCTTCACCGGTACTCCTACGAAGAATCCGTCTACCCCATAATGTTTTCCAATTTCACCACTAAGATAGGCAGGTACTGTAATTACCCTCTTTTTATCCTTAAGCACGGATTCAACCATTATAGTTGTGGATATTCCTGGTGCGAAATAAGCGGATCCAGTTTTAAGATATTGAACTATTTCTCCTCCTCCATTCCTGGTTCTTGCCACAATTTGATCTATCTTTTCCTTTGACAACAGTTCGGTTATTGGGATTCCCCCTACAGAACAATATCTGACGAATGGTACCATGTCATCTCCATGACCGCCTACAACAAATGCTTGTACATCCTCTACTGATACTCCCAGTTCCTTTGCAACAAACGTCATGAATCTTCCTGAATCCAGCGTTCCTCCCATACCAAAAATCCTCTTCGGATTTGGATTTATAACCCTGAATGCTGTGTATGTCATTATATCCATTGGGTTTGTTACAACTATTATTATGGAATTGGGAGAATACTTTTTAACATTCTCTGCTGCACTCTTCACTATATCTACGTTTTTGAATAGAAGATCGTCTCTGCTCATTCCTGGTTTTCTTGCCATTCCGGCTGTTATAACAATCACATCTGAGTTCTTTAGATTCTCATAATTTTCTCCATTAGGTCCTATGGTGTATCCTTCCAAGAAAGAATCTGAATGCCAATGAGGTAAGCCTTCCATTATGTCCAAGGATTTTCCCTTTGCAGCTCCGTCTACAACATCAAATAGGTATACGTCAGCCAATTCCTTTATGGCAATATGTTCAGCAACCATCTGTCCAACTTGTCCTGCACCAATAACAGATACCTTCGGCCTTGCCATTTACATCACATTACCCTATTTTTTCGCATTGTATATACTTTTCACAATGTATTGGACAATTAATGGCAAAATTAAAAAATAACTATTAATTAACCTGTAAAGGGCGCATGGCCTAGCATGGATAGGGCAACGGCCTCCTAAGCCGTGGGTCAGGGGTTCAAATCCCCTTGCGCCCGTAGGGTACATGTCTGCGCCCACATGTTTTTGAAGCCCTCCGTCACTTCCCCTTCCTCTCTGCGAAATAACGCGTTATAGCGCTTCCTCACCACTTCAGCCATATCTCTCTGCGAAAGATGAGTGTGAATAGTTGCCGTCTCAATGCGCGCATATCCTAGGTGAATCTGAACCCATCTCAGGTCAAGTGGTTTTTCCTCCTGGAACCCCTTCAGCAGCGAAGTGGCGCAATAGTGTCTGAACAAATGTGCATGGATCAATCTTATTCCCAGTCTTGCATCCACATTCTTTAACATGCTCATTAGCCCTCCATAATCAATCCTAAATTTCTTTTGTCGCAGTTCTTGTTTCCTTTAGTGATTCAATCTGGTTCTTGTCTTTCCATTAAAGATGCCTTACGCTCGCCGTTGAAAAATTCAGGATTAACTCGTCCATCTCCTATATATTTTAAGGTTTTCTATCATTTGTTTTAATCCCATATATTCGCACGAAAAAAATAGTATAAGATGAATTTTACGAATGAATCTTTATAAGAGTAACCATTTTTCATGACTTCTCTAAATTATGGGTAATCTTAATTTAAGCCATAAATATAGCTAAATAGTCAGATAAATCATATTGCGGAACGTCGATTAATATCCTTGAACCAATTATAGATTATTTGATAATAAGATTTAAATTAACTTGTGTGCGGACATTTAAGTAAACTTCAGTAAGTCCGAACTCTGATTATAAATCATTCATGTGATACTTTTGAAAATGCCACGTAATGAAAGGATCCACTAAACATCCATAATTATACTTAGTTTGTCGATTTTTTCTTTGAGAATTTTCAGAACTTCTTCTCTTTCTCCTCTAAAATAGTATTCATCCCAAAAGACATTATTTCTCTTGTCTAGAATGTTTTCGCTAATTTTACACATTTTCTGGAATCCAATATTCTCTAGAACCTTTGCTGATCTTATATTCCTCGTATCCACATAAGCCTGTACAAATTTCACATCAGTATTCCTCAATGATTGGAAGATTAGAGGATAGATAAGACCTGATCCTCTGAACTCTCTTGCAACTGCATACCATATTTCCGATATATGGGGCTGAAGTTGATCTCCGTATGTCGGCCCAATTTTTTGTCCACAATAACCAATAACTCTATCTTTCTGTAATGCAAAATGCATTGAGATATTACCTCTATTCCATAATTTGGATCTCTCTTTAACACCGGCCAAATCTGGTAAAATATCAGAATAATTTACTATTACATAGGAATCTTTATCAGAGGCTAGGCCTCTTATTAGCTCTAAATATGACTCAATATAATTTTCATTTGCAAGTTCTATATCTACTACAATACCCTCTTTAAGAAAAACCCGCATTGAATACCACTTTCTTATACAGAAACCATATTTAAAATATATTTGCTTTAGATCGTATTTCTCTGTAATTCTCGGAGTATTAAGGTAACTCTCCTTTGTTGATATCTTAATTTTTCGGATAATTATGAATTTTGTATTTCATGATGTTATTACCTGATTATAAGTAACCCTCAGACTATGGTTTTATCCTATACAATGACTAAATCCAAATAAAGGATATACCAGCTAAATTGTGCCCAAAACTAACTAAACCGAGTAATCGTTCGAACAATTTATGTGATTGTTCTAAATCGATATCACATGAATCACTTGAATTACATTTACGAAAACAAATCAGTATAGAGTTGATACATCTCCAGACTTTACAATTCTTATTATATTGTCCGCCACATTCTCTAATTCTGTTTCGTGAGATACCATTATAATTTGTTCAAAGGAAAGATCTCTCAAAACATCTCCGAATCTCTGTAATTGTTCTTTTGAGAAACCGTCAGTTGGTTCATCCAAAATCAATAAACCTGGTGCTGTTGAATTGGAAGAAAGCACTGAGGACAGAGCAAGTCTATATGCTAGAGCTAACGCACTCCTTTCGCCACCACTGAGTGCATTGACACTCATTTCATAACCCGATTGCTTTATTATGGGGGCAAATGATGGATCTATCTGTACTTCCTTTGATTGATCAGGAACGAGTCTTGAAAACCATGCTGATATCAGAGTAGATATCTTTGAATTTATGGCTGAAAGAACCGAAGCTTCCATGCTGGGTACGATATTTTCAAGGAATTCAAGTATGGTATGAGCTTTTCTTAGCTTGTCCAATTTTATTTCCTTGTTTTTTATATTTTCAAGTTTTTCCAATATCTCGGTTTCCCTTTCCTCCAAATTCTTCAAAGATGCCTTTAGAGCTTCCAGCTTTCCTATGGCTTTCTCCTTTGAAATCTTTATCTCCTCCCTCTTTTCCCTTGCCTGTTTAACAGATATTTCTGCTTTTGAAAATTCTTCATCGTCAAATGAAAGTTCTGATAGAACTTTTCTCAATGATTCCAAATGTTGTACTGATTCATCAATTTGGGATTTTGTTTCTAAGATGGATTTTTCCTTTTCAGCGATCCTTATTAAGATCTTTTCATTCCCTCTGGATTCGTCTTGTTGTTTTTTAAGTTTTTTAAGTTTCTCATCCGCTTCTGAAAGTTTGGTCAAAATTTCTTTGTATTGAATTTCAAGCGCCTCTATTTTTGATTTAAATTCCTCCCCGTGTATTGGCCTACCGCATGTTGGGCATACTCCCCTTGATATTAGCGATCTGTAATTGTAAAGTTCTTTTTCTATCTCCATTTTCCTGTCCCTGATTTCCATAAAAATTTTTTCTGATTCTATTATCATTTTATCAATGTTCTCGGGTGATAAGTAATCTTTAGGTACCTGCTTTTTTAAGTTATTTAATTCATCCTCCTTTTGTTTGAGATATTCCTTGTTTCTTTCAATCCGTTTTTGTATTTCCGATATTTCTCTGTTAAGAGACTCTATGTGTTTTCTTCTCTCCTGAAGCTGTCCCAAGGCAGATGTTTGAGAAGTCAATATAAGCTCTGCTTCCTTTTCCTTTAAATTCAGATTTGAGATTTCCTTTTCCAGCTTTTCTATGTCAGTTATTGCGTTCTTCTTATTTTCTTTAATGTTTGAAAATTCCCTTTCTAAATCTGACCTTTCCTTTATCTCCTCTTCCAAATATTTAATATCCTTTGAAACGCCCCTTCGTATTTCTGAGGCAGTATTGGATATTACTGCATATTTATCCACTCCGAATATTCTTCTAATTGTCTCCTTTCTATCTTTGGGATCCTCATACAGTATCTTTTTCATCTCCTCCTGGGGAGTATAAACAGAATATCTGAAAACTGAGCTTTTCGAGCGGTTCACGTTTTCCCTTAAGCCAAGTTCTGATAGTAACCTAAATTTAAGTTCCTGCGGAGATAGAATCTCATGCTGGGTACCTTTCTCGGATTCTATATAAAGTTCGCATCTATTTACCTGACTTACAGAGTTGCCAGAACGCTTTAGTTTCCTTTTAATTGTATAAATTTTACTATTATGTTCGAAAGTTAATTCTACAGATCCATTATCCTCTCCAACACGCAATAGAGATGATAAATCAACATCTCCTGATCCCAGTAGGGCAAATTCTATGGCCATGAGCAATGTTGTTTTCCCTGCTCCAATATCACCCTCAAGAAGAACAGCACCGGGAGGGAAAGTAATCTCAGCGTCTACGTAACTTCTTATATTTTTTAGGGAGATGCCCTTTATTTTCATTGATCCACCCCTATAAGTTTCAAATAAGTATCAAATATTCTTTCGATCCTGTCAGATTCCTTCTCTCCCTCTTTTTTCTCCTGCGACAATATATCCATTATTTGTTTCAGCTGTTTAGAATCAATATCCTTTAAAAAGATATTCTTTTGTTCTAAAAGGGTCTTTTTCAAAATCTCTTCCTCAATTTCTTCAACAGTTCCAGAAACCTGAGTTTCTTTGACTTCGGGTCCCTTTAGATCTCTTTTTATTAGCAGAACTGTGTTTAAAGAATTTGCCCTCTTGGTTAAGGAGGATGTGTCTACCTCTGAAGGAGAACCCGATGATAAATTCCCCTTAAGTCTTAGAACCAAAACTGAATTTGGTGGTATTTCCACAGAATCCTGTTTAAATTGCCATGGAGATTTTCCATCCAAATCTATTTCACTATAAATAATAGGTACCGGACTTATTTCTACAAACTCTGCTTCTCCTTTCCTATATACGAAAAATCCTCTTTTCATTCCAAGTGCAGTATCCTGAAGGTCCGTTACTGAGGAACCAAATAATGCACCTGGCTGAGCCACCAGAGAATCTTGATATTTCATGAAAGCTGGTGAATGAATATGACCTATGGCATAGTAAGACATGCCAGAAGGCAATTCTGATAGAGATACGGCCTCTATTAGTCCTGCTAAGTTTTTAGGCAAGAGCTCCCTTACTGCCGTGTGGGCAATGAGTATATTGAATAGATCATCGGGTGCTCTCTCAAGCCTAATAGATTTCCACAAGTCGGCATCTATTCCATTCCTTCTGGCATCGATCCCATAAAAGGCTACTCCTAGATCTTCGTCTATTAAAGGAATTAGAACATTGTTTTCCAGCCTCTGCACTTTATTTACCAAGCCTGCTGAATTCAATATGTCTATCATGGAATCATAATTGGGTGAATAATCATGTGATCCATAAACCATGTATACCTTAATTCCCTTTTCTTTTGCCTCCCTCAGTAATTCTGCCGCTTCTCTTGCTGAATGCATAGATGGTACGTGCGTATGAAAAAGGTCTCCAGAAATGATAATGAATTTCACATTCATTTCGATAGATTTTCTTATGGCCATCTTGAATGCATTAGAAGAATAGTCCCTTAGAAGGCCACCAAAGGCCCCTAAATGAATATCAGAAATATGAGAAAATATGATATCGGAATTTGTATCCTTCATAGATAGGTTATTCAACATTGTGATATATAAGTCTATTGATTCTGGTCATATTTTTGCCTTAATTAAAAGTAAAGTACATTATGATGAAATATGTTTTAGCTATGGGACTGAAGTTTACATAACGTGGGATAATCATCCATCTAATTAGTTTCTTTATCGATACTTTAAGCCAATTTGACTTTCTTTTCTATATCTTCAAACCGCTACCGGTAATTGCTTTTATTTTCATTATTTTATTTTTGTAATTTAACATGTGATATAATTCTCACATGATTAATTGATTGGGTTAAGCTTAAAATCAATCTGATTTAATCGTTATCAAAAGGTAGCTGCTTTCATTTTAGAAAATTTGCTTATGCTTAATTGTTCATCTACTTTGTAATATTAATTTTATTTTAAACCCATATCCAAAAATTGCCATAAATTCAAGCACACATAAATGACTAAATAGGTGGAATTAATGATTTGTGCCAAGATGATAAATAACGTTCATGATACCATAGGAGAGTTTTTCAACAGGCAGGCAGTCTTCAGCATAGATGCTTCAAGATTGCTACCAGAAGTTTATAGTATATTGGAAGGGATCACTATATATGAAGATCATTTCCAAAAGAAATACTTAGTTCCTGTTCATGAAAGTTATCTTAAATACCCCGAATTAATGATAAGAATTGAAAAGCATAACATTTCTTTTTCAAAAGTAGATAGATTAATTTGGCTAAGCATAAACGAGTTGCACTCAGCTTATCCTAAATCTGAACATTATTTAATAAAATCTAGTAGACTCGATGAGATAGATCAAGCAATAATGTATCCTGCGAGCCCCATATATGGCGGAAGGCTCTATCATCTAGTACATTATAATGATGAGTCCTCACAACTTGTATCCGACAGATTAGTAGATCTGTGCAGTTTTTACAATGACGAATTTGGAGATGATACATTTCGTATAGAACAAATCAAATCTGTGATAGATAATCCAATTGATTTCATTAAGAAATATTCGCCTTCTTCTGAACTGGTTTATATGAAAGTGAGATTTCATGGAGGGCAAAATAAGATGGTTGGTATACTTAATTATCCGACTTTGTCTTTGGAGGAGAATGGTTTCATCATAAAAATTCAGGACTCGGTAGTAAATATGAAATTGAAAGGTTTAGAAGATTTATTGAAAACTTCAGAATTTTCACCATCAACAGTATTCAGAGAGGCCAAGAAGCAATCGGCACTTGCAATATATCTTGATGCATCTTGCGTTAATGGCCAGTGCTTCAGCAATGTAGTGGTAGAAAGAAAACTGATGAAGTATTTCAACACCATAATAAGAAACCTGCTTTCCCAAAACTTTAAGATTGAAGTCAATGAATATCTTATTTTATGATGAAACTTTAAGTTATTTTAGCTTGCTCTCTAAGGGAAAATATATATCCAAATAATTATGGAAAATTATGGACAAAAAAATTAAGTTACCAGTTCATATGAATCTAGGACTAATTTTTCTTGAATTTCTAATAGGGAACTATATTGCAATCTTTATAAATGTTGAAAATAAAGGGAATTTCATGGGATATCTTTCTGGCTATCCCTTCATAGCAATTCATGCAATGCTTGGAGGTCTGATTTTAATAATTTCCATAGTTATAGTTATTACCTTATCCAAACATGGAGGTAGGCTATTTTATGGATCCATAATAGGATTCATAGGAGTATTACTTGCAGCAGTAGGGGGATATGAGTATCTCGTGTCGGGTCTAATTGCAGGGTATTCCTTCATGATGGCATTGGGATTCCTTGTTGCAATATCTGGATATATTATTGCACTGCTTGAAAATTGAAAAAAATTATTTTAATTTTGAACCTGTTTTATTTCTTATGCCCAATGACCAATAAATGAATGGCATGGTTAGCAATACATATACAAGTAATAATAAGATACTCACGATCTTCTCATCATAGATAAAAATGTAAGTTGCGAAATAAGCAATGCTTAGTATATAATATGCAAAGGCGAATCCGGTTATTATCTTATAGGAGTTTAGAACTGAATGCATCAAATAAGAAATTATGGCAAAAGCTAAAGAGATGACAGCATCATATATTAAACCGATACCATATTTTTCTATTGAATAAAACTCATAAAATATAAGTATAGATATGATCCATATTAATGAAAGCGAAATATATCCAATATACTTCCTCGATTCCATGTCATTAAAAATGAAAAATATTATAAAATTTTATCCTATTCGGTACCGTTAGAGGATTTTCTTCAACTCTTCCATTTTCATAACTGGCATGAGCTTCGACATATTCTTTAAGCTCCTTTCATGCGCCTCTCTGTCTCCCGATGATACTAGTTCTTCTACGATTATGGGAATAAAACCCAGAGTTAGAGCATGCCTTGCTGATGTCTCTATTCCTATTTCGGTGGCAATGCCTGTGAACATTATGCTTGTTATTCCACCATTTCTCATCATCAATTCAAAATTTGTACCTGTAAATATGCTAGCTGTATTTTTGTTCAACACTATATCATCTTTTTCTGGGTAAACCTCTTTAATTATGTCCCCAGGATTCCATCCTACTGAGTATGAAACTTTTCTAATGATTGATTCAAATTTCTCGGGCAGTGGGGTGATTTTAGTATAAAATATTGGTATTTTCCTGTTTCTGCACCAACTTATAAAATCCTTCAAATCTGTTACAAATTTTTCCCTGTTGAAAATCCGTCCCACCAAGGCCTCTTGAACATCCCAAACTACCAGTGCTGTATTATCTTTCCTTATGTATTTCTCCAATCCAGTGAACATAAGTACATATGAAAATTCTTATATTAAATTATTGCTTTCCGCGTCTTATTATCACACATGTTTTTATCTCCAATTTAATTGGTGTTTCAATGAATGATTATTTACCCATAGAGGATCACTTACCCATATTAAACAATAGAAGCGGTGCACTAATAACCAGTAATGGTAAGATAGATTTTGCCTGTTTTCCCAATTTTGATTCTCCACCAGTGTTTTTCTCCATACTTGATAAGTCCAAAGGTGGTTTCTTTGATATTGTTTTAAATGGGAACAAACTCAGTTCAAATATTTCATATGAGGAAGATACATTGATCGCAAAGATCGATTATTATGATAAAAACGAAATTATTGGCAAACTGACGTGGTTTATGCCAATGCATAACGAGCCCTCAATTTATTTCCCTGAAATATATGCTAGATTGGAAGCTTTTTACCCGCTAGATGTTGAATTGAATTTTGCCCCTTTCAGGTACAATAAAAGGAAATTCAATATCTATGATAATAGGGGCGTGAAGGTATCTGATGGTGAAAGATCCATAACGTTAATCTCAAACAACGGTTTTGAAATTAAGAATAATGTTGCAAAGTCACAATTCAATCTCAAGCAAGGAAATATCAAATGGTTTGTACTCTCATATGGATTGGATTTTCCATTATCCATTGATGCTTTTCACCCTAATTTTAGGTTAAATGAAACCAGAAAATTTTGGAAGAAGTGGGTTTTAAGGTCAAATTATGAAGGAATAGAATATAAAAGTTTCAATAGGTCCCTTTTGTTGATAAAGGGACTATTTTTTGAACCTTCTGGGTTCATGGTTGCGGCCCTAACAACTTCTTTACCTGAATCCATTGGAGGAGGTAGGAATTGGGATTATAGATACATGTGGATTAGGGATACTTCGTTCGTTATAGAAGCTCTCATAAGGGCAGGTTATTTCAACGAAGCCCTGAGATTTTATTTGAATATAGTTGATGCAATAGAGAAGGAAGGAAAGATATATTCGGTTTTTACAATACATGGTAAAAAGGCCTCTGATGAAGTTATTGATGAAGAGCTTGAAGGCTATTTGGGCTCAAGGCCAGTTAGATTTGGAAACAATGCAGGAAGGCAACTCCAAATAGATCAATATGTTTCATTGGTACATGGATTAAGGATCATATTTGACCAGGGAGGGATGCCAAGTACCCACGTCATCTCCAAGGTAATCAAGATAGGGTTGACCTTAGAGAAAATATGGAAATATCCCGATTCCTCAATTTGGGAGATCAGGGGAAGAAGGAGACAGTACACGTATTCAAAAATAATGGCTTGGCTTGGCTTTTCTGATCTTGAATACTTGGCAAGAAAGACATTTTCTAATTCCTTGGCTGAGAGATTCAAAAGGTCCAAGGATGAAGTTTACAAATTCATAATGGAGAATTGTGTATACAGGGATTCATATTTTTCTCATTATCCTGGGACAGATAAATTGGATGCATCACTGTTAATAATACCATTAATTGATTTTATGAAACCGGATGATCCTATTTTCCTCAACACTCTAGATTTAATCGTTCAGAGATTAGTGAAGGAGAGATATCTATTCAAGAGGTATGAAATTGATGATGGCCTGAATGGCGAAGATAATGCATTTTTAATGCTGTCATTTTGGTACCTAAGGGATTTGATTAGACTCAAAAAATTAGAAGAAGTAACAGAAGGAATAAACTTCTTTACAAAAATATTCAACAAAGAGCACGTTTTGCCAGAAGAAATAGAATTTGGATCCCATAGGTATTTAGGAAATTATCCACAGGCAATAAGCCATTATTCGTGGGCTCTTTTGCTTATGGACTACAGCAAGTTTTTAGAGGGATGATTCACAAAACCATATTGTTGAGCCAATTAAATATGTCCAATGATTTTACTATTTTTGTCATTTCTAGGTTTTTCCTTCTTATCTCTTTCCTATCTTCCCTGATTATATTAAATATTGTCTCAGAAACCTCCAGGGGATCATATGGATTAACCTTGGGTGCCAAATTCAAATAATCGGATATACCGGCGAATTTAGAGATTATTGGCATTCCGCTATCGTTCAATAACAAATATTCCTCCGCCACTAGATTCAATCCATCCTTTATGGGTGTTATAAGGAATATGTCAGAGTTTTTCATTAATGATACTAATTCTGCTTGAGATATTTTCCTATAAATATATAAGATTGGAGACCAATCTAACGTTCTAAATTTTGAATTAACATTTCCAACCGCTCTGTCAATTTCCTTCTTCAAATCACTGTATTCCCTTATGGAAGTTCTGGATGGGCTTACAACCATTATGAGCACTATATTCCCAATTAGATCCTTGTGCCTTTCCAACAGATATTCCATTGCCTGTACTTTCTGAATGATACCTTTTGTCATATCCAATCTTGATACACTTGCAATTATTTTATTTCCGTTCCTTCTTAGCCTCGATAACTGTTTATTCATTTCAGAATTCCCTTTTGATGATTTGCTGAGTTCATAAAGTTTTGTATTCAATCCAATGGGAACGTATTTTATGTTTTTGATCTTAGCGTCAGATATCTCAATATTAAAATATTTTGCAGTTTCTATAAAATTATCCCTGAATTCCCTTGTGTGAAATCCTATTATATCTGAGCCCAGAATCCCTTCAACTATGTCCTTTAGATTAGGAAGCCTTGAGGCGTACTCATGGTCAATCCAAGGAATATGCCAGAAAAAGCTTACTTTTTGAAAACCTCTTTCCTTAAGCATCTTCGGCAATAGAGATAGGTGGTAGTCGTTTATTATAATTAATTCTTGCTTTTTTAATGTTTTAAAAATGGCCTCTGCCATGAGTTCGTTGGCCTTCTTATATGCTGTCCAATACTTATCCTCAAAAAAATCTACATGAGATATATAATGGAAAAGTGGCCATATATAGCTATTGCAATATTTGCCATAGTACATATCATTGAGCTCTTTATCAATTTTGACTCTTTCTATGGATAATCCGTTCTCGTTTTCCTTTGAAAATACGTTGTCATAGCATATCCAATTCAGTGTATAACTTGTTTTTAGGGAGTACAAACTTGCGACTAGCCCTCCCGTACTGAGCTCGGTAAACCCCTTTCCGTATGGTGTGGGACACCTATATGAGACTATGTTCAGATTACCCTGAAATTCCTTGTGCAAATTTATCCTTCCCTTAAATTTATCTCCGTTGCCTAAGATATTATCTATGGCCTTTGCATTGATTCCACAATTGAGATTTCATGTCATTATGCCATATTAACTTTATCGTATACTTACGAAAAGTTTATATAGTATAAATTTATAGCTAATCAACAGTTAGTTGATAACTGGGGGTGAAAAATCATGGTATTCAAAAGATCAAGGAGAAGAGATGATGAGTTCTGGGATGAGATATATGACTTCCTTGAGAATGCCGATAGAGAATATAGGAGATTCTTCGAGAGATTCTTCGATACGTTTGATGAAATAGAGAACTTAAAGGACCAGCCCGGCACCTATGTGTACGGTTTCACTTACAAGATAGGGCCAGACGGAAAACCAATATTCCAGGAATTCGGGAATATCCCGAGAGAACTATCTGGATTACCCGGACCAGAATTCAGGGAGCCATTGACAGATATACAGGATAGAGAGGCTGAATATGACATAACAGTTGAACTTCCTGGGGTAGAAAAAAATGACATTGACCTAGAGGTTACCGAGGATAAAATGACCGTGAAGGTTGACAAGAATGATAGAAAATATTACAAAGAGATTCCGTTTGATGAAAAAGTTGATCCTGACAGCGTGAAGGCCACATATTCAAACGGAATACTTGATGTGGTAGTTAAGAAGAAATCTCCAAAGAAGAAAGAATCCGGTAAGAAGATAAAAATAGAATGAGTGACCTGCTGCCAATACTGGAAAATGATATGCGAAGGCGGATCCTGAGCATATTATCGCTCAGGCCGTCCTATATTTTTGAACTTGCAAGATTTCTGAATACCTCTCAACAGTTAGTCTCCAAGCATATTAGAGCATTGGAAAAGGCCGGGTTAGTTAAGAAAGTTGGTGTAGAGGAGTCGCCATTTGGCCCAAAGAGGATACTCTATTCCACTTCCATGCCCATGATGTCCCTCATAGAATTCCTTGAGGATTTTGTTTCTGAAGATTCGGAAGAGGATCAAAGCGATAGCTATATTAAACAATTAGATTTGGAATTGAAACAGCTGGATGATGAAATTAATGCTCTGAAATTTAGACTAAAACAGCTTCTGGAAAAAAGACAGCAGTTGATTATGAAGCTGGCCTTAGAGCAGAAGATAGATCTCATTGAATTCATAGAAAGATATGTAAAGAATATTGATTGAGCAGATCAGACTGCCTGTCATTCATCACAATTTCAGTTAAGGCTGAAGTCATCATCCTGCCCCTCGGACATCGAAATTTAATTTAAAAAATTGTTGCATCTTCGCTCTTTTAACATATTAACTTTAGTCTGATAATATTTCTTACACCAAAATTGAATATTGTTCCCTATAAACTACTCCCAGCTAAAACTTCGGATCACATTCCTAGTATCCCTATGGGATACGTGATTGGAAATTCATCTAACAGCAACGATTATCCTGTCAGCTTTCCTTTGCGAGATGAATTAAATAATTCATTATCTCCGTTTGACATTGATCTACTGCCTAGCTTCAGCAGTGGAATT
>ERZ1669250.6-NODE-6-length-154135-cov-18.142069_pt1 | contig 154135 bp, 159 predicted proteins | sample MGYA00579295_ERZ1669250 | MGnify/ENA primary metagenome ERZ1669250 (study PRJEB41166, sample SAMN08046056) | hot springs metagenome | biome: hot spring; feature: acid hot spring; material: thermophilic sediment; isolation source: thermophilic sediment from acid...
CAGCATCTCTCGCTATTGTTGTTCATATATGCTCGACGAAGATACCATACGCAAGTGCGGGTAAGGAGGCAATTGCGGAAGTCCCTGAGATAGAGTCTGAGGTGAGGAATGCCATTAGGGAGGTGGCTAGGAAGCTCAGGCTTTACATAACGAGGAAGGAGAAGGAGCAAGAACTCCTCATGAAATACGCAATATTTAGTATGTATGCTGAGGAAGTCGTCAACGCCCTATCATACGTAACCAAGGCCGACATTGAAGAGTTAAGGAGTAGCATGACTACCCTAATAAAGGAGAAACTGAAAATTAGGCGATTCGAAGATTTACTTAACAACTCATTATCCAGTGAGGATGAGAATAACAGTGAAGCTCAGGATCACGAGCCATCATCATGACACTCAGACGCACCAGCAACATCATTAATAAACATAACCGTATAGAGATTATAAACTTAAGCCTTTATGCTCTATTTGCCTTTATTATTTTCAATTCTGATCGGCTCACTTTCACTGAACAGCCGGAGTAAAAAAATCCGTGCATAAGAAAGAACTTAATGACTATGTACACGACCTTAAGAAGGTTATTAATTATCGCAATACTAATTATGGCTATAACCGCAATAATTACGTTGGCAGCATCATCAGCGAGTCAATTCACAACCCAATTAAGGCCTTTTAAGGTAATTAAAACTCCGTACTCGATAATCGAGTACTTCAACTATAGCTCGGTAAGCGAGCCACAGCTCATCATTAGGGCGTATTTCCAGAATAAACCCATTAATATTACCGTTAGCCTATTCGCAATTACGCAGAGGTACATAATACCCATTGGATATTACAGAGGGTTCGGCTTAGTTAGCATCGCATTAGATAACTCATCGGTAATTAATGCCTCAGAGGCATGGTTTAGTCATTATGGAGATGCGGTATGGCCATCATTACTCGCCATAGTTACGTATATAAACAACGACGAGGTCTATAATGCGTTTATAGCAATACCGTACCCACCAAGCTACATAACCTGGAATAAACCATTAACAATAGTATCAATAGTAAATATGAGTAGTATCAAACCAATAGTTATAAGAGGTAAGGGCTCAATGCCAAGCTCAGCATTGTATAATTCAATAAAAGACCCAGTTAATACTCCCCAGGTTAATACTTCGCCAGGCAGTGGCGGTGGTAATTATGGCTATACGTATGTGGGTAGCTGTGAAATTAGTGATACATACGCGCCAGAGCCAGGCAGTGGTTGGGTCCTTGAGGATTGCCAGGAATATCAGGGACCTCTCGTTCAATTCTTCATAGGTTGGAGCGAGAATGCGCTGTCAAACTCAGGTATAGAGTTATTCAGCTTTTGGGATGTGTATGGTGGGGTTCCATCAGGTAATGGATTTTATGGGACGGTTAACGAGACGAACCCATCAACGGGGTACTCCTTCATTAATTTGGTAGGACCGTTAATCACCTTCAACCAAAATATGAATATTGAGTTGGCAAATGGTTGGTCGTTTGTTGAGGTTCAACCTGACCTATCATTATCCGAAGGCACGTATCAGGAGAGTACGCAGAATGGCGGATTGATATACCAGGTAAATGGCCCTGGTTTCGTCTATCTATACTTCGATAGCTACGTAGCGTTTGTCTCGTGGTACCAACCCTCAACGGGCATCTGGGCTAACGGTACTTACGTGCTAGGGTTGGCATCCGATTCCTACCCAGGAAGTGGCAATACCCTTTATCTACTGCCCGGCATTGACATGGGTAATGGACCCGTGAGTGGCATGTTCAATGGGTACTTTAGTACGGGCTATAGCATCTCGCAATTGATAACTGATGGGTCGTGGTTTAGCTCATCTAACGGCGTAAGTACTCAGTGCAATATTGAGTACAGCGGTGTAACATCTAATGAGATTGCGTACTTCTTTGATAACGTTATTAGTTCATATGGTCCAACACCAGCCGGCATAGCCTATGCTGTAGGTTCAGTGCTCGCTAGTATTTTTATTTCCTTTATTAGCCCACCCGCTGGGGTAGCATTAAGTACTGTGTTCAGTATAGTGGATATTGCCGTGGGCTTCATGATACCAACTATGGCACAGCAGGTTCAATTCTACGAAAACGCCAACGTAGCCATTGAATTTAACCCCAATAATTACAACTTCTATACCACGTTCCTAGGCGTTGAGGCCTACAATCCGAGCACCGGCAATACTTATTACTGGCCCATGGGCATGATAATAAACTACACCAGTTACTATCTACAGCCTGAGTATGGTTATCAATGTAATTCATAAAATTGATCGCGATCTTAATACTTAAAATTTCGTGCTTTACTGTTTAAGGTCTCGTGAATTACCACATTTAATACGTGTAAGGCCTTAGTGATATCTTCATTACTTGGACCTATCCTAAATAGGTGCGTCTTATTCTCCTTCTTATCACTATTTCCGAAACCTAAGATTCCAGAGAACCTGCTGAGCAATGCCTTAGCAACATCATCTTCCTTAAAGGGTAGTACCATGACGGCAACTTCATTGCATATGTCATGTAGGTAATCAACATGCCAAAACCTATTAACGACCTTACCAAGGTGCCTAACTATGCGTGCTGCGCATGCATTACCACATGAACCCACGTACGCATAAAGTCCATTACCTATTGCAAATTTCCTACCCCTCGTAATTACATAACCACCTCTGCATTTGAATAGGGCTACATAACTTAATGCCTTCACCATACGTAGGTCACATTAATAACGGCACTCTCCGGGATCTCGCTATTAACTATCGTGCCTGCGTTCGTTGGCGGATAATACTCGGTGGTGTAGCACGTGAATCCGATGTTGAGGGTGTATGTTGAGTTTGGCAGGACTGGAATAATTAATTGTCCATATTGACCAGCCTCATAGGCATACGTCGAGCTCTCATAAGTGTATACAGCAGTTATTGGAATTGATGGCATTGCCTGGGCCATTATGTATACGTAGTATGAGACAGAGCCTGAAATCACCTGGGGATTTGATAACCTATACGTTATTTCTAGATAGCCGGGTCCCTTTGTTTCAAAGTAGAGTTCCTTTGCTGATTGAAGTGAATAGCTATTGCAGTTCACTATTGATAATGTGGTATTTAGGACCAGGTTACTTGCAATGGTAATCCTATGGCTTAATGAACCCTGGTATTGTACCGAGCTCTCATTGGCCATGCACTCATTTAATTCCTGAAGTAATACAGTATACTTAACCAGTAAGTTTGTATAATTATTTAGTAATTCATTATATTTAACTGTGTTAACGTAGACATTATCTACAGCAGTCCCATTCTTAATCATATATAACGAATGTACCAAATACACAAGTACTATCGCGAGTATCAACACTAAGATCACTATAATTAATGTTTTTATGTTGGGCACTCGTGAATAATAATGTGGGGTAAAATAAAAGTTAATTTATCGTAATTCGGAGATAGGCTTTTATAATTTCATAACATTCGTAATATGATTGAGCGTGTCATTACCGAGCTATTGTAATGAAACGGAGGTTCTCGTTAGGATAGCTAATGAGCAAACAAACCCAGAGTGGGGCGTACCGCCAGAGAAGAGGCCCATGGATCTTTACCTCAAGTATGGTTTTGTGGTTATTGATAAGCCGAGGGGACCAACAAGCCATGAGGTTGCTGCTTGGATTAAAAAGATGCTTAATCTTGATAGGGCAGGTCATTCTGGTACGCTTGATCCAGGGGTTTCTGGAGTATTACCTATAGCGCTTGGAGAGTCTACGAAGGCTATGCCTGCAATTAATACGTTGGATAAGGAGTACGTAATGGTTATGAAGATGCATGGGGATGTTAATGATGAGAAGTTGAGGGCTGTACTTAGGGAGTTCACCGGCGCCATTTATCAAAGGCCGCCATTGAGGAGTGCGGTTAAGAGACAGTTGAGGGTTAAGCATGTTTATGAGCTTGAGCTTCTCGAGAGGGATGGTAAGTACGCATTAATAAGGATGAATGTGGAATCAGGGACATACGCAAGGAAGCTTGCTTATGATATTGGTGAGGTTCTTGGAGTTGGCGCAAACATGAGGGAGCTCAGAAGAATTAGGGTTGGTTGCTTCACTGAGAAGGAGACAATTACACTGCAGGATCTTAAGGATGCATACACGCTCTATAGGGATTATGGCATTGAGGATCTCCTGAGAACTTATGTAAAACCTGTTGAGTACATGGTTAGGCATTTACCCAAGGTCTGGATCAGGGACTCCGCAGTCGATGCGGTTTGTCATGGAGCCGCATTGGCTGTTCCTGGCATTGTTAAGTTAACGAATAATATAAAGAGGAAATCATTAACGGCAATCATGACTTTAAAGAATGAACTAGTGGCTCTAGGCTATGCGGAAATGACAAGCGATGAAATAATGAATGCCCAGCGCGGTATTGCAATTAAGACTACCAGAGTAATTATGAAAAAAGGCACGTATCCATCAATGTGGAAGAAAAAGAAAGCAGAGGGTAAGGTTGAGGAGAAGCAGCAAGACAATACCAAGGGGAAGGAGTAGTAATAGCTTTATTACTTCAATTATAATCAAGATGTTGATTGATGAAAATCAGGAATCGCTGATCGATGAGGAACAGCGGATCACCTGATTTTCTTTCCCTCTAAAGTCTGCAATTTAAATTGGAGTACATAGAGTTAGGAATTAGGCGATTAAGTGATTAATGAAATGGAGATCTTCCTGGATGAATGCCCAGCATCCCCACTTAGCCACATACTGGCTCTGCGAGGTAGTGTTGAGGACAATAACGAACTTCCATACCTAAGCATGGACTTCATTAATGACGTAACTATTTACCTAACCCATGCATGCAACCTAGAATGTAGACACTGCTACTTATTAGCGGGTAAGCCATTAAGTAATGAATTAAGTATCGATGATTGGTTACTCATACTTGATAAATTAAGGGATCTTGGGGCTAAGTATGTCTACCTATTGGGTGGTGAACCAATGCTATTAATCAGAAGGGGCTTATTGAAAATAATAAGTCATGCGAAGGACCTTGGTCTTTACATATCGATGAGTACTAATGGTACGTTAGTTAATAGAGAAAGTGCACTTCAACTTAAGAGGGCTGGGCTTGACCAGGTTCAGGTGAGTCTCGATGGCCCAAATCCAGCAGTCAATGATGTTATTAGGGGCATTGGCAGTTTCGATAAGGCTGTTAGGGCTGTTAATGTGTTTAGGGAGGTTGGTATTGCTGTGTCGCTGTCGTATACGGTAATACCTGACAATGCTTATTACGTTGTGGATATGGTTAGGTTAACGGAAAAATTGGGTGCCCCAGTGCTCACCTTCATACGTGTTCAGGAGTTTGGTAGGGCTCGTGAAAACGGCCTATCGATTAGTAATGAGTTGGCAAGGATGGTTATTAATGACCTAATGCGCACTAAGACCAGGGTTAAGCTTGTCCTGAATGGCTTTAGGTTTAGCCTCAGTGATCTATACAATGCGTATAAGAGGTCCAAGGAGAAACTTAATGCCCTTAGGATTATTAATTACACAACATGCCCCGCGGGCAGAAGCAGATTCGTAATAGACTCGGACGGTAGTATCTATGGGTGTGAATTGACCATGAATAAGGAGTTCTATGAGGGCAATGCGCTTAGGGATGATCTTAAGGTTATCTGGAGGAATGGTTTTAGATCGTTTAGGAATAGGAACTATGTGGGTATAAAGCCATGCAGTACCTGCCCAATGGTTAACCTATGCAATGCTGGTTGCCCTGCCAGAGCGTTTGCGGCATTTAGCTCTGTGGATTCGCCTGATCCTTATTGCCCAATTGTTGGGAGATTGATTAATAAATCCAGGTAATGATTATTCCCTGCCTGGTGTAATGATTATTGATGTATTTAAGGAGTTGAATAGGAACATCCTTAGCCTGATCAGGAGGGCTTATTTAATGGACCCTGTCAGGTATGTATACCTGTACTACGACATTGTTTACTACCCAGAGTTCACGGAGGCTTACCTAAACGTGGTTAATAATGACATAGTTGGTTACCTATTGATATTCAGGGGATTACCATACACGGCAATTCACATAATCGGTAATGCATCCCTTAACGCTCTTGATGAGATTCCACTAAACAACCGCCTAGTGATTCATGCGGAAACCGAACCTAAGTACGTGAATCATTTAATCAATAAGCTATCCAGCAAAGGCACGATATCACTATCCAGAGACTTAACAATGATTTGTTGGAGTAATTCCTTTAGGGAATTTATTATTAACGATGATGCTGTTGTTATTCGCAGATTATCGATTAATGATATTAATGAATTCCTTAGGGTAAAGAGTATACAGGGAACGCGGATAAGTGAGGCTGAGGCGTTAATTAGGTTATCATCGCCTCATTGGCATTATTATGGATTATTCATGAACAGTGAATTGGTGGCCATTGCAGGTACGTACTTGAAGCTACCGGAGGTTTGGGTCGTGGGTGATGTATTCACAATCCCTAATTACAGGAATAGAGGATTCGCAAAGGCGGTAGTCTCTGTAATAACTAAGGATGCAATTAATAGTAGTGCCGTGGCGATGCTTCACGTTGATGAATATAACACACCAGCAATTAGGGTCTACAAAAGGCTTGGTTACATTGCGGTTCAAGGGATGATATTGTTGAATTATAATCCTTGAATTATAATTTATTGATTGATTTCATTAATTCCTTATTATTTTTATAATATTTCATGAATATTAAGTATTTTTCGTCATATAACTTTCTTAGATCTTTACTTGGCTCATATACCTGATCAATTTTTCTTGTGCTCTTTATATCATTAAGATTAACTGTGCCTAAGCCATAGGCCGCTAACATAGCTGCTCCTTTTGCTGTTATATACCTTGGATTCTTTACAGTGATCACTTTAATATTCAATATATCAGCTATTATTTGCGGCCATATTTTTGATTGGGCACCTCCGCCGCCCATTATTACGTAATCAACATTATGATTTATGAACCTTAAATAAGACTGAAATGCCCACTTAATATTTAATGCTACGCCTTCCATCACAGCCCTCACAATATCGCCCCTTGAATTATATATACCTAGATTGAAAAATCCACCTCTAAGGTATGGATCTTCAACAGGAGCCCTTTCCCCAAGTAGCCAGGGTAAGAATAGCAATCCATTTGACCCCTGCACCGATTCTAAACAAAGCCTATCGATCTCGTCGTAATCCTTAATGGAGAGTGTTTTCATGGTGTAATCAAGGCAGCTCCCCGCATTTTCCTGTTCAACCGGTACATAGTACTTACCAGGGAGTGCCGAGGGTAGCGATGCAATATTATGGAATATATCTGTTTTCTTAAATGGTACGTGCGTTGTTATCCACGATGATGTTCCAATGTATAGGTGCGTTTCGTAATAATCAACAGCACCAACGCCTATTGGTGAGCATGGTAGATCACCACAACCAGCAATAACCCTAATGTGACTCGGTAATCCTATTTCCTCAGTCACCTTAGGGTCTATTGAACCAACAATAGTAGTTGGTGAAACTAGATCAGGCAATTTATCTCTGGGTATACCAACAAGTCTTAATAACGGTTCATAATAAACCACATTATTTGGGTTCCTATTATCAGTAACCCACAATAAGACTGATGTGTCCCAAGATGCTGCAATCTTACCTGTTAATTTCATTACTATGAAATGAATTGCGTCAAGAAACTTATGCGTCTTATTGAATATGTCAGGCATGTTATTCTTTATGTAGAGAATATGAGCTATGGAATCCTTACCTGACCTTGTCGGTGCTCCACCAGTTATGCGTATCCACATCCATAGTTTATCTATACGGTATCCAGATATTGATGGAAAGCCCCCAATCAGTTTCTTTATTTCGTCCTTACCCCTTGTATCCATCCATATGATGGCTTTGTACAATGGATTTCCATCCTTATCAATTGGTATTGTATCTGACCACTGTCCAGTAACGCCAATAGCCATTATTTTATTAACATCAATTTTCGTATTAGTAACAACATCTCTTAGGGAGTCCTTAACAGCGCCCCACCATGCTAATGGATCTTGCTCTACCTTTCCATCTTTACCAAGAATTAATGGATAATACCTAGTGGATGATGCTATTAATGTTCCATCCCTACTAAATAAAGCGACTTTGCATGAAGATGTACCGAGGTCAATACCAATATAGTATTCACTTAATGAAGCCATAGTTATTCCCACGGATTATACAGCCAATCAATTACGTACTTTAAAATAAGGTCTAGCTGGTCCTTAGGCAGAAACGCTGTTGCTCCATAGATGGGCGCCATGCCAGTTGTAGGTTGGCCCTTCTCTATGGCGTCCTTTATTGATTCACGTAAATCATTTATGAAGCTCTCTTTAACACCTGGTAAAGTGTGCCTATACGTGAGTGCTATATGGAATCCTGGTGGATTTATTAAACCTATTAAGTGCCATCCTCTCTGTGCCATGTAATCCATTATGACGTAGGGATTTATGGAATCTGAGGATATGGCAATTATCCACAGTGGGTCACCAAGTATCTTCAATTCACTTATTTTCTTAATCTCATTAATTATGTATTTACCGGTCTCAAGTATCTCCTTTGTTATTTTCATATAACCCTCCTCACCGAGATGGAGCATTACAGCCCATGTGGCGGCTATGGTAAAGCCAGGCTTACTACCCAGTGTTGTTGGTGTGAAGTAAATACCCCCAGTCCAGTCACCAATGGCATATACCTGATAACTAAATAACTCTGGGTCTCTATAAAGTATTACCGAGGAACCTTTAGGAGCATATCCGTATTTATGAGTATCTAAGTTAATCGAGGTCACCCCCTCTACGTCAAAGTCGAATTGTGGTATATCATAACCCAATTTTCGTGCGAATGGTAATATGAACCCTCCCAATGCAGCATCAACATGCATACTGATCCCATGATCCATGGCTACCTCAGCCAACTCCTTAATGGGGTCTATAGTTCCATATGGAAAATTCGGCGCAGAACCTATGATTGCTATTGTGTTTTTCGTAATGGTGTTCTTAACCTTCTCCACATCAACCCTAAATTTATCATCAAGATCTACGATCTTCACCCTTATGTTAAAGTACTCGGCAGCCTTAAGGAAGGCTGCATGCGCAGATTTAGGAATAATTATTTCAGGCTCTATGATACCCTTCTTATGCCTATAGTAATCCCTATAGGTCTTCATTGCTAATAAAATGCTTTCAGTACCGCCCACAGTTATTGAACCTCTCACATTGCCGTCTCCATGAAGCATATTAGCGCACATGGCTACAACCTCACTCTCCAATTTAACTAAGCTTGGCCAAACGTCAGGATGCAATGGATTGGCAAGTGGATATATTGAAAAGACCTCCTCATATAAAGACACTAAATCATCACTCCCATTATAGACAGCACCCGATACTTTACCGTTTTTCCATGATTTATCTTCCTCAGATGCCATTTTTCTCAAAATAGAAAGTAATTCATCCCTACTAACTCCTTTGGATGGTAACGACCTAAATTCAGGAAAAGCCCCCTTATAGGGCTTGAATAATTTTCCTAACCCAGCCATAAGATTAGATATATCGGATAATGCCATTACTCTGAAATCTATTAATTTATTTAAAAATATCATAAATATATAAAATATAATACTTTATTTAAACCAATAATTTCGAGAACAGATATTTTTCCCTTGTAACATTACGCGTAATTACAATACTTCCTCTTTTTAAATGAATGCAATAATCCTCCGTCTCTTATTAATAATATATCACGATATTGAATCTATATTATGAGATGCATTCATTTAAGTTTGTAAAGGAATTAATGAAATAGAATTCTTAAAATTATTGATATCCATGTTATATAAATATTTTATTTATAATAAGCATTTAAAAGAACTAAGTAAATATTATTATTTTTATATGAATATGATATATGAAAACCGCTGGAGGTGGGTCGTACTCTCTGGTTATACTCTTATTGCTATGTCATCTCAGATTATATGGCTAAACTTTGCGGGTATTGCTGTGCCACAAATGGTATCTTTATTTCATACGAACTTAACAATGATAGGATTAATGGCTGCTATATGGCCATTAATATTCATTCCTCTTTCAATACCTGCAGGCTTCATAGTTGATAAATATGGGTTTAAGCTTGCAGTATCGATAGGCGGTGCATTACTCGCGTTGTTCTCCTGGTTGAGGCTATTTGCCAGCACTAACTTCTACTTACTACTTCTATTTCAAAGCTTAGCTGGTACAAGTCAACCCTTTATATACAATGGCATAACTAAACTTGCTAATAATTGGTTTCCTGAGAATGAACAAACATTAGCAAATGGTATTGGCACAATGGGGCAAATAATCGGTATGGTATTAGCATTAGTAATAACGCCCATAATGGTTCCTGAACCCTCATTTCACGACTTAATTCTAAACATAATTACATTCTCATTAATAGTCACTATATCCTTACTTTTCTTTATCACTACGGCGCGCGAGTCACCAGTTAAGGGAAGAACTCGTGAGATCGTCTCGCAGCAGAGCTTCAGTGCTCAAATAAGGACTATTATTAGGCAGCGAAACATCATAATACTAATGATACTATTCTTAATAGGAGTTGGCGTATTTAGTGCCCTGGCTCAATGGATTGAATCAATACTATACTCTAGAGGTATAGCAACTCTCTACGGAGACCTTGCTGGAATGTCAATGCTCATAAGCGGGATAATTGGAATGGTGGTGATACCATTCATTTCCGATAAGTATCATATGAGGAAGGGGATAATACTAATTAATCTATCATTATTAGTTTTGTTATTTGCCCTATTTTCGTTGAGAACCATATATATTATTTACTTGGTTATTTCAATAGGAGTTGGTTTTCTATTGTTATCGCTAGCGCCTGTTGGTCTTCAATTATCCCTCGAGACAGTAGGTGGTGAATCAGCAGGTATAGCGGCTAGCTTATTATGGCTAGCATCACAAGTCGGGGCATTCGCCATAATTATAGTAATGAGCGATTTATATTACTACTCAATTACATTAGGCAAGGCACTAAAGCTATATTACCTTATTTACGATCCCTGGTTCATACCAATAATATTCATAGTAACACTAGGCATTATTTCATTAATATTTAGTGCATTTCTAATTGAGCCTAAAAAATAACCATTTAATTTTTACATAATCGAGTACTTATTCAATATTAAATCTCGCGATATTAATTCATCATCGCATAAATATTTACCAATTGAAATGAAAACGACACGAACCATAAACAATTCAGCCCCTTGGTGCGGGGGGTGGGATTTGAACCCACGCAGGCCTTCGCCAACGGGACCTCAACCCGTCCCCTTTGACCTGGCTCGGGCACCCCCGCCGATCTATATCTTGCGGTTTTGGTTTTAAGTGTTTTTCTGTGGTTTATGCCATAGTTGTGGTTTTTGTCGTGATTATGTATTTGTAAAAGGAGAAAGTGTTATTAATGCATTTTCGATAACGGCTTCGTGTCTGCAGTTCTTTTTGATAATGTTACTAAGAGGTTTGGGCGTATTGTGGCTGTTGAGGATGTTTACCTCGAGGTTCCTGAGGGTAAGATAGTGGTTCTCGTTGGTCCTAATGGCGCAGGTAAGACTACACTTCTTAGGCTTGCTGCTGGTATATTGGTTCCTGACAGTGGGCGGATCCTTATTTATGGCTATGGGTCAACCGATGTTAGGGCTAAGAGGAGGATTGGGTTTATGACCCCCATGGACCGTGGTGTTTACTGGAGGATAACAGCCATGGATAACCTGGTGTTCTTCGGCACATTATATGGCTTATCACTTAGGGAGGCTAGGGCAAGAGCCAAGAAATTGCTTGAGGAATTGGGACTGGGTGAGAGGATTAATGATTGGGTCGCAACATATAGTACGGGTATGATGAGGAGGCTCGAGATAGCCAGAACATTAATGCATGACCCAGACGTACTGTTGCTTGATGAGCCAACGAGCGGCATCGACATCGATGCTAAGCATAGCATACTTAGTTTCATTAAGGGCCTTAGGGGTAGGAAAACAGTTATCCTGGCTTCTCATGATCCTCAGGAGATTGAGTTGGCCGACATGGTTATTTACATAAATAGGAGGATCCTCAATGAGGCTCCAGCCCTTAAGGTCGTTAAAGTTCTCGTTAAGGGTTCTGTGGATGGACTTAGTGGCTTTAATGTTGAGAGTGTTGGTGGTGATGAGTATGTAATAGTCACGACGATTGATAAGTTTAATGAATTGATGGGTAGGTTAGCAATGAGTGATGGTAGGGTTAGGGTTATGGATATTGATGTTGAGGTGGCTGTTGCTGAGGGAAATGCAAGGAGGATGGAGAGGATCATGAGGAGGAGTGGGTGGTCATAATGGGTGTGATTGACAGATTATATGGTTTTATTGTGATTAGGGGCTGGAAGATGTGGATTTCGTATAAGACGCAGGTTGCATTAACAATGATTAATTGGGTTATTCCCGTATTTATCTATTTCTTCATCGGCATAACCCTTGGTTTTGGAAAATTAAGCGCTATTAAGAATTATACGGCTTTCATGGTTATCGGCACGGCATTCCAGGGCTACTTCTCCGCATCAGTTACCACATTGGCTGGTCGTATCAGAAATGAAGAGTTAATTGGAACCCTAGAATACCTAATAGCATCTCCATTGAGGCCCATGGCACTCATGATGTACAATACTGTTTGGGGCCTAGTAATAAACTCAATTAGTGCTCTTCTAGTACTGCTAATTGGCCTTGGCCTCGGCATTACGTATAGGGCTAACTTATTGTCCTCGATAGTTTTCCTAATACTTTACCTAGCATCAATAATTGGACTTAACCTAATTGCCGGTGCCGTCGTATTGATTGTTAAGCAGGGAAACCCAATAGCCCTATTCACCTCAGTGGCCTCGAATTTGCTTGGCGGAGTCGTATTCCCAATTTCAGTATTACCGACCTGGCTCCAGTACATAAGCTACTCGCTATCTCTAACCTGGGCATTGTCAGGACTTAGGGGTGCTATGCTCTATGGATACAGTATCCCCAAACTCCTTAATTACCTATGGCCATTGGCTGTCTTGGCAGTAATATACATAGTGATTGGTGTTGCTCTGTCTAGTTATGCCTTCATGAAGATACTTAAAGAGGGTTCAGTACATATGTATTAAGTCGCCCTTAATCCTGTGTAAGATTATACCTGGGAAGACCTATCATCATAATGCCTAAAGAATATATAGTAAAGTATTGGATCGAGTAATGCTATGCCGCCTCCCAGGACCATTGATAATGAGAACTCTGCATAATTCATTAGTAACCCGGCAATCGTGCTGCCTAAACCATATGGGACTCTGCGTGCAAGTCCTGTGATTGATAGACCCCGGGCCCTCTCATTCTCATCCATTAAGTCCATGGAAAGCGATTGACGTAGAGGTATTGTTATTGTGTATAGCGTGACTCTAATTACATAAAGCACGGCATCAATCATGAAGACCGGCATTAATGCCATTACAATAAATAGGAATACGGAGATGGATCTAAGTATGGATATCGCCCTAACACGACCCATGAAGACCTCAATTCTTCTAGCCATTAGTGTGAGGATTATCGAGACAACATAGGATGCGGTATATACCTCGTTAATCTCAATCTCACTTGCATTCAGGAATAATCTGAACCATAATGGTAGTAATGGTGTAACCATACCAAGACCTAGGCTACCCAGCGATCCTGCTATTGCTATCCTCGTTATCGGCTTTGACGATCTTCTCGGAAGAATGTCGTTAATACTGAGAGACTTAATCCTGGGCTTATCCCTACTGATTAAGACAAGCAACATTAATGATATAATACTTAATACGAGGGATATCCTGAAAAGCACTAGGTCACTAAATCCAAGGCTTAGTATTGCATATGATATTAGGGAACCCAGTAATGAAGAGAGTAGTGATATTGATGTTGTGAGGCTGAATATCCTTGTCCTCTCATTTAACTCGGTATTGTCAGCAAGTAAAGATGTTTGTAATGGGGTAACGGGACCACCGCCAGCCCCACCACCCCCCATGCTTCCCGTTGTTGTTCCAAATACTGATGTTAAGAATAGTAATACCTTATTATTCGTTATACTGAAGATTACCATAGATATTATAAATAAACTCGACATAATAATCAATGCATCCCTCCTACCTATCATATCACCGAGAAAACCTGAAATTAGTACCAGTATTGCTGAGGATATTGTGGCTACGAGGAAGTAAAGCCCTATAATCACGGCAGAGAATCCAATAGACTTTAAGTACAGTGGTACTATAAATGTTAAGTATCCAAAAGCCAAGCTCCTAATCGCTCTAGACGCTATTAATAGGACAGCATTCCTACGCATTCAGTATTACATGTAAGTAGCACGTATTAAAGGAGTGCTTAATCGCATGCCGTGCACTCGCCGCCGTCAATAACAATCGTATGTCCCGTTATGAATGATGAATCATCACTAAGCAGGAAAATAACGGCCCTAGCAACATCTTCAGGACTACCTAACCTACCCATGGGTATGTAGTTAATTAATCTCCGAGCCTCGTCACTGCCTAACCAATTAACCCACCCGGTCTCAATACTTCCAAGGACCACTGCGTTCACCCTAATTCTTGGCGATAGCGATAGCGCCATGGACTTTGTGAGGGCTATTATTCCAGACTTAGCGACCAGGTAGGGTATGCCAGTAACATCACCAGTCCTTGCCGTTATTGATGAAATATTGACTATCGACCCGCCATTCACCATTAATTCAATACCAAATTTACTACATAGGAATGTGCCCTTCAGATCAACATTAATGACCTCTTCGAAATCGCTCCAGGTTATTTCATGAAATCTCTTGTTCCAGGTAGTTGCGGAACCGTGGCCAGCATTGTTGACTATCCCGTGTAGTACTCCGTAATCTTTCTTAATTAATTCAAACATTGTTCTGACCTCATCCTCCCTGGATACATCAGCCCTAATTATGGCCGCATCGAAGCCATTCCTCTTTAGTTCAAGCATTAATTCCTCGGCCTCCTTGGCTGAAGACCTGTAGTTTATTATCACCCTGGCTCCCTCCTCAGCGATTGCCCTGGCTATAGCCCTGCCAATGCCCCTGGAAGCACCCGTAACTAATATCACCCTATCCCTGAGCCTACCCATTATTGACTTATTGACTACCTGCGGTAAAAACATTACTCTCTTTCTTACTTTTCCTGGTACCTTCTGTATCTCTCCTCTATTGCTCTTCTTATTTCATTCAGTTTATCAAGAACGCCCTCACGCCAAGCCCTATCAACCAGGTAATTCCAATCTATACTGCCCCACTGGGCAGCCAGAACCGCCGCAGCTCTCTCGCAATCGGCATCTGAGGACCAATAAACACAAGCGTTTAGGCTAGTTACTGCATTGTCCTCCGGTGACTCAATATAAACATGCCCATTATCTACTCTCAATACTTTGACCCTACCCACGTAGGTCACGCCGACTATGTCCAGGGCTAATACACCAAAGTAATCACTAACCCACACCCTACCCTCCCTCCTCGCGTTTATGTGATTCAACTCCTCATAAAGTATGCCCATGGCTCTCTCCGAATCCCTAGAATCAATAATTACGTCGACATCCCCAGTCCTATAAACGCCACCACTATAGAGCTCCGTGGCGAAACCACCAACAATGATGATCCTACCCGCACCCTCAGACTCAAGCCTACTATTAACCCTCGCCAAAAAGTTCAATAATGAACTTCCCTGCCCACCATCAACCCTAATACTCATTAATGAACAATTATCATTAACACAATTAATGAGGTAACGGGTGAATAATGACCAATCATTAATAATTAAATAATCATTAGCGATTTGCACGCTCCTCCTTGACATAATGGCGCGTGACAAGTCAATTATCATTTCAAGTCTCTCTCTGGCTCGGTCTGGAGGCAGCCTACGTGCGCCTCTCCTGTTAAATATTGACCTGATACTACGCATTATAGTATCACTATAGTGGATTTGGGTAAGTAATAAAGCTGTGTTTCAACTGATCATGGAATTACTTATTAAGGGATTATTAATTAAGCACTATGATGGACGCCGTATTATTAAGGAGAAACAAGAAGGATCCCAAGGAGGTTAGGGCTTGGCTTAGGGAAAGATTATCAAAACCTGGCATTATCATTGCCCCAGGGGCTTTCGATGCTTTCGTTGCCCTAATGATCCAACAACTTGGTTTCGAAGCTCTCTACGTCTCCGGTGCGGCCTTCAGCAGCTCCCTGGGCCTGCCCGACCTTGGTGTATTCACACTTGATGAGTTGGTTAGGTTTACTAAGTACATTATGGATGCCGTGGATATACCTATCATTGTTGATACGGACACTGGCTTTGGCGAGACACTTAATGTTGTTAGGACTGTTAGGGAGTTTGAGTCAATAGGGGCCTCTGCAATACAGATTGAGGATCAGGAATTACCCAAGAAGTGCGGCCACTTGAGTGGTAAGCATGTGGTTCCTGCTGATGAAATGATTAAGAAAATTAGGGCGGCAGTTGAGACGAGGAGGGATGAGAACTTCTTAATCATTGCAAGGACGGATGCTCGCGGTACTTATGGACTTGATGAGGCTATTTGGAGGGCTCAGGCGTACGTCGAAGCTGGGGCGGATATAATATTTCCCGAGGCTCTCGAGAGTAAGGAGGAATTCAATAGATTCGCTAGGGAGGTTAGGGTGCCGTTGCTCGCCAATATGACCGAGTTTGGGAAGACGCCGTACATAACGGCTAAGGAGTTTGAGGAGATGGGTTATAAGATTGTTATATTCCCTGTAACGACCTTTAGGGTCGCCATGAAGGCTGTTAAGGATGCCTTAATAGAACTTAAGGAGAAGGGTACTCAGAAGGACTTGCTCAGTAGAATGATTAGTAGGCAGGAGCAGTACGAGGTTATTCATTACTGGGATTACGAGAATTGGGATAAAGAATTGAATGAAGAGGTCACCAAGAAATTCGCTGGCAAATTAAGATTGAAGCAATAAATTTCAATTTTAAATTATTATTCCCTAACGCAGTTAAAATGTTATCCCCCATGGTAATACTCATAAAGGAATTAATTCCATAAACTAATGTATGTCCTCCAGCCTCAGCATTAGGAAGGTTGCAGTTCTTGGCGCAGGCACGATGGGTCATGGAATCACTGAGGTATTCGCCATCGCTGGTTATGAGGTTAGGCTTATGGACATATCTGACGAGATACTTAGGAACGCATTAAATCGAATCAGAGACAGTCTAGAGAGATTAAGTAAAAGAGGTGAGTTGAAGGAAAGTGTTGATACGATATTATCGAGGATAACGACCACTACAAATATAGCAGCTGCCGTCGAAGGTGTTGATTTCCTGGTTGAGGCTGTTCCTGAGAATGCCGAGCTGAAGAAGAACATATTTAGAGAAGCCGATAAGTACGCGCCGTCTCACGCAATATTCGCATCAAACACAAGTACAATACCGATAACCGAACTTTCAGAGGCAACCTCTAGGCGTGATAAATTCATAGGGCTTCATTTCATGAACCCACCACCATTAATGAAGCTTGTGGAAATCACGAGAGGTAAATACACAAGTGATGAGACTGTAAATATCACAGTGCAACTAACCAGGTTTTTAAATAAGGAGCCTGTTGTTGTTAATAAGGACGTACCTGGATTCATAGTTAATAGGGTCCTCTTTAGGGTTATGCTTGAGGCGTGTCGTGAGGTAATGCAGGAAGGGGTTAAAATAATTGATTTAGACGCGATGGCCAGGAATGTACTTGGTCTACCGATGGGTCCCTTTGAATTACTTGATTACATAGGTCTTGACACAAGTCTCTTCATAGTTAAGGCCATGACTGAGAGAGGCTTTAGGGCTCATCCATGCCCATTACTTGAGGACTTAGTAAATAAGGGTAAACTTGGTGTTAAGTCCGGTGAAGGTTTCTATAAGTATCCGGGTCCTGGTCAGTATGTCAAGCCTAAAGTACTTCCTGATCAAGGGCTTGATTTGGATCCCGTTAAATTAATGGCGCCAGCAATTAACGAGTTAGCCTGGTTGGTTAGGGAGGGCGTAGCTAGTGTTGAGGATATTGATAAGAGTGTGAGGCTTGGGTTGAATTATCCATGGGGCTTAAGCGATCTCGCTGATGAAATAGGTATTGATAATGTGGTTAGTGCCCTTCAGCATCTCAAGAACGTTAGTAATTGGGATGAGTATGAGCCAGACCCGTTACTTACGGAATACGTTAAGTCAGGTAAATTAGGTAGGAAGAGTGGTGTTGGGTTTAGGAACTATCCCGAGGTTGAGGTGAGAAAGTACGATGAGATACTACTAAGGATAGATCCGCCAGCCGCCTGGATCGTTTTTAATAAACCCGATAAGCTGAATGTATTAACACCTAGGATGGCCGATGAAATAGTAAATGCCCTAAGAGCCGTTGAGGATGATTCAAGGGTTAAGGTAGTAGTAATCACTGGTAACGGCCGAGCCTTCTGTGCTGGTGCTGACATCAATCAGTTCCAAAATTCATCGCCAATACAGATGTTTAAAGCCATGAGACATTATCACTCAATGACCCTAGAAGTTGAGTATTACACGAAACCCGTGATTGCGGCCATAAACGGTTATGCCCTTGGTGGCGGTTTAGAAATAGCTATGGCCTGCGACATTAGGATAGCCTCCGAGGATGCGTTGGTTGGGCAACCTGAGATTAACCTAGGCATAATACCAGGTGCCGGCGGTACACAGAGACTGACGCGCTTAACGAACCTAGGAGTAAGTAAGGAACTAATACTAACGGGTAAACAAGTAAGTGCTAGGAAAGCTCTTGAATACGGCATAGTTAATAAGGTTACGCCTAACCATGCGCTTGAGTTTGAGGTTAGGAGGTGGATTAAGGAATTGGCTTCTAAACCACCATTGACGCTCATGCTTGCCAAATATGCCGTAAACTACGGCTTTGAATCACCAATATGGAGCTCGCTAAACAATGAGGCAGCATTATTCGGTGTGGCAATATCGACGAAAGACTCACAGGAAGGTGTAAGGGCGTTCCTGGAAAAGAGGAAGCCTAAGTTTGTAGGTGAATAACCATTAATTTAATTAGAGATCACGGCTTAAAACCTGTGAATTTTCTCTCGCTAATAATTTCAATTAATACTAAAATCAGTATTGATATCATTAACGAAGCTGACGCATAACCTAATGCCATGGGCAGCCCATAAACCTCGTAGGAATACCAAATCAATATTGGCACTGGGTACACATAATTAAAGAATGGTGGGTTGACTATGTAGTAAGCTAATATGACAATAGAACCAAACTCACTTATGGCCCTGCCCCAAGTCATCAGGAATGATGATACGAGCTCCCTGAATGTCATGGGAACCACGACATGGGCAAAGACACCCCATTGACTAAGTCCTAGGGTCAAGCCGGCGTATTCATAGGTTGGGTCCAACTCATCAAATACCTGTTTCATGGCACCGACGGCTATTGGTGCGGAAACCACGAAGTATGCAGCTACGAGGCCCCATATTGTATCTACGAGAGGTAACTTACGTATTATAGGTATTGGCGATATTGGTGAAACCAGTATTAGGATTGACAAACCAACTATTGTGTGCGGTATTGTTAATGGACTTAGCAATACCCCACTGACTACGCTATCTATTGGCCTTGGTATTAACCTTCTGGATATGGCATAGGCAACAGGCGCCCCCAGGAGTAGATCTAGTGCTGCGGCTATAAATGCGCCGAGCAATGTTACTACAACGCTCTCGATGAATAGACCGCTCATTAATGCCTTTAATAGGTATCCATAACCCTCATAGAGAAGGACTACAATAGGTAATAGCAGCATAAGTGATATTAGAATTATGAAAGGCATAAACATATGCCTTGTGCTATCCAATAATAATCACCATTAGCCACCATATGCCAATAACGAAGAATTCGCAAAGGCCCTAATTAATGGTGGTGCATTGCTTAAGTTGCCATAAAATAATGCTGGTGTTAACGGTTGTATGCCAAGGCTTTCCATGAGCTCATGACCACTCGGCGATATTAGGTAAAGTATCACTTCTACTGCCAATTCCTTATCAGGTGCCTGGTTAGGTATTGTCACAGCTAATTGAATGGGCGTTCCCCTAACAACAATATTAGAACCTCCAACCACAATCGTAACACTGGCTTTGCTATAAAAGCTTGAGTATTGCGGCGAACCGAGATTGACCTGTGGTGGTAATGGAAAATACGGTATATTAACGCTCACGGCAGATGATTTGTAAATAGCTATGTCAAACCAAACCTTACCTGACTCAACAGGGCCGAATAACTCACTGCCTGCGAGAACCTCGTATACATTACCCGTGGAATTTGCCTGATTAAACAGGTTAACGTAGTAATCCTTACCCAAGCCCCAATATATTCCAGTGAGTTGTAGAACCATGAGCGCCCTATACCCCTCAGGATCAGTGTTTGGGTTGGACATCCCTATGGCGTAGGCTCCGTATTCATGAGCCATGTTAAAGGTTTCATTTGAGAATATTAGGTTTAGGAATTCCCTGGTTATTACCATAGCCTCTGCATAATTCCCGGACCTTAACGCTGACCACTCAGCATTGGTTAGGTTATTAACCACATTTAATAATGGCTTAGGTAAGTTGGGTGAGTACGCTATTACCATTTGATCACCTGCTATGGCTATGTACCAACTAGTTATGTTGCTTGGATATAATAGGGAGGTTAGTATGTATGGATCTATACTTGCATATATTGAATAGCCGCTTGGATTTAGGATTACCTGACGGGCAGCCTGTACAGAACCCATCCCGGTCACCACGGTATTTATGCCCAACTTCTCACCAGCATCTCGAAACAACGATGCATATAGAGACGCCGTTATTACACTTAGGGTTTGGCTCGTTTTCATGGTATGTGCTGGGTGCGTTACTGTTGGTATTGAGTATCCCAAGGTTAGCCCTATAATTAACGATATCAGTATTGAGCCGACGATACTTAACCTCATCAACTGACCCTTTAACTAATACGTCTATTTAAGTCTCTCGATGCATCTATTTAAGCCGTGAATAGTTCATTAAGTAATTTAAATTCTAAAATTTCTATGTTAGTGCCTAAATGGTAAGGACTAATTTTGATTCACGTAAGTCCATATTTCTTAAGCGATTGATGGAGGAGGGAGCCCAGAATAGAGTTGACTTTGACATATACGACTTTTTACTCACGTTCAATAAGTCCTTAAATGACTTTTACACGACAAGTAGTTGCAGCGGTAGGATTGCCCTGGCTAAGGCTCCACGACTTAGCTACTCAAAGGGTTCTGGGTTATTTAAGTTCGTTGTTAAGTGGCATAGGCCTGTCACGTATGGCGAGGTTATGAATGTACTTAGTAATATTGATTCTGGCGATGTTTGGCTCTTGGTTAGGGCGCCAATAATCCACTTCGTGGCTAGGGATGTTCATGGGGCATTGACGATACTTAGGATGGCTAGGGAGGCAGGCTTTAAACATAGTGGTATATATTCAGTGACACATGATGGTGTTGTTGTTGAAGTTCAAGGCGAGGATCGTTTTGAGGTCCCCATAATAATTAATGGTAAATTAATAGTGACTATGGATGATTTAAGGCGTATTATTGATATTGCCAATGAAACTCTGATCTTCGGCAAGTTCAGACTGGCGCATTTGATACGATTGATAGAGGTTAGGCTTTTTGGTAAGTCTGAACTGGGTGAAATGCCTAAGGTATATTTCCAGGAGTCATATAGAGATTTTAACATTGAAAGTATAAATATTGAGAATTTGGTGTAGTATATATTAGACGGTCGTAGTGCCTATTTTACGGAATAAAGTTTTTAAGTGAACTCTCATTCGTCATCATGGTGAGATAATTGCAACGATGAAGGAACCAATTCTTGAGGTTATTGATGTTAGCTATAGCTACAAGACTGAGAAGGGTCCTGTGCCTGTCCTTAAAGACATCAACTTTAAGGTTTATTCCCATGAGTTTGTTTCTATAGTTGCACCCACAGGTACGGGAAAGACAACATTACTTAAGATAATAGCTGGTCTAAGGAGACCTGATAGTGGTAAGGTCCTTCTCATGGGTGAGGAGATTAGGGGTCCAACACCTAAGCTTGCCATGATATTTCAGGACTTTGCGCTCTATCCCTGGTTAACAGCACTTGAGAATGTGGAATTGGCGTTATTTCACAGGAAGGATCTCAGTAAGGAGGTTAGGAGGGAAATAGCTAGGAAGTACCTTGAGCTTGTGGGTCTTGGTGGTTTTGAGGATTACTACCCAAGGGAATTGAGTGGCGGTATGAAGCAGAGGGTTGCAATTGCTAGGGCATTAGCTGCGCAACCAGTGGTTTTGTTAATGGATGAGCCCTTCGCAAATCTTGATGCAATAACAGCTGAAGGTTTGAGGGCCGAGATTTATAACATGGTATTTAATGAGGAATCCACGGTAAAGGCAATAGTAATGGTTAGCCATAACCTTGATGAGGTTGTGGAGTTGAGTGACAAGGTTATAATACTTGGGGGAAGACCTGCAAGCATAATGGCCGAGGTCGAGATAAAGTTGTCGAGACCTAGGAATACGAGGGATATAGAGTTTCAGGATTACTTGGATAGACTATACTCATTATTGTCAATAAGTCTTAAGGTTTAAGTGATGGCTATGGGCATTTGGTCCATAGTTTTAGTAGCGTTTCTAGCAACACTTGCGACATTTGGTAGAGTTGCCCTTACTATAATACTGAGCATAGTGCTTGGTTGGTTCTTTGGCTATGCAGCGGCAAAGAATGGACTTTTTGAGAGGATATTCCTATCAATTACCCAAACCCTTGAGGCCGTACCAGTCATCACCTTCTTCCCAATAGTCTTAATATTCTTCGTTAAGTCAATAGGTGGTTACATAGGAACTGAGTTGGCTGTTGACTTTTTGGTTTTCACGGCAGTTGTTTGGAATATATGGGTTGGTGAGTATGAGGCCATTAAGACGGCGCCCCAGTCACTTGAGGATGCGGCTGAGATGCTTAACCTGGGCTTCTGGGGCAAGTTTAGATACTTATACATACCAGTTACAATGCCCAGGGTTGCTGGTAATGTTTTAGTAAGCTTTGCTGATGCGTTGTTCTACATAGTAGTTAGTGAGGTTGTTACCTTAGGCACAACGCAATACTCAGTCTTCGGCATAGGGGCACTAATAGCATCATGGACAAGCAGGAGTGAGTGGACCGCAGCATTTACCGGACTTGGGGTATTGGTAGTCATGGTGACCTCAGTACTATTTGGAATACTTAGGCCATTTGTTGATTGGGCAGTTAAGTATAGTTATGATCCATTCATGGAAGTAACAAGGACTAGGGTCAGGAGACCCATAGTTACTAGTCGCGTTAGGTCATTGGCAGCTAGAAATATGAGGTATTTAAGGAGGGTTGTGGCTGTTGAGGATGCCATAATGCCCATATTCGTTAAAGCCTCGAGCTATGCTGTCAGACATAGACTATTGTCAAGGCCTAGACCTAGAAACATAATAACCGAGTCTGAGAGGTATATAGGCATAGGCATTGTTATTTTCGTTATTGGTTTAATAACCTACTCAATATATGAGTCTTGGAAAACGACTTGGGTTCCCATAATAAATAATCTATACGAATATGGCTTACTTTACCTTTATTATCTAGGGCTTGATTGGTTTAGGGTTATTTTGGTCACAGTTGCAGCAATATTAACAGCTATCCCTGTTAATTACCTAATGGTAACGCATAGAAGAGTTGAGTCGATTTTATTACCAGTACTTGAGGACTTAGCATCAATACCTGTATCGGCTTACTTACCATTGATTGCCATACCCTTCATAACGTATTTAGCGGTGAGTCTCGGTTCGCATATTTCGCTTGAAATACTGGTGTTCGTAGTGGCCTACCTAAGTACTGCTTGGTACGTGATTTATAATATGTACGTGGGTATGAAGACAATACCCAGGAGTCTTTGGGATGTAGCCGAGAACCTGAGATTAAGTACCTGGCAGAAGCTTAGGAGATTGGCGATTCCAGGCGCCATGCCTGCTACAATAACGGGCTTAGCAAGTACAGCAGGTTCAACATGGGGTGGGCTTGAGGTTGCCGAGTATATACAAGGGCTTAATGGCCAGGTCTATATGGTTCATGGATATACGGCTTTAATGGATTATTACACAGCGATAGGGAATATTGTTGGGCTTGAGGCTATGAGCCTAATACTGGGTATAAACGTGGTATTACTAAGCGTCTTTCTCTGGAGGAAGTTATTTAGATTAGCTAGGGAGAGATATAGGCTTGAAGGCGCAATAACGCTTTGATTCCATAGGTTCTCGACATTACGTAATTATTAATACGTGAGGTATTCCACGTTAATGATTGTAAATTGTGTGCAATAAGGCTTATAAGTATTCTAATGTATTCATGTAAATAGTCCTAATTATGGCTAGGGACAATCCGGAAAAAGAGACAGAGGAGGTCTATTCAAGAACTACGATAATGGTTCCTAAAAACATAGCCTCGGAATTATCACGGGTTGCTAAGACCAGGGGAAGGACATTATTCTATATTGCTGGCGAGGGCTTAAAATTAACAACTGAGCTTATTAGGGATGGTTTTGAACCATCAGACCTCATTTACTTTTGGAGATTATATAAAATCTTAAGCTCGATGGATGTAATACCAATGCCTATGAAGCTCATTGAGGAGGTGTGTGGTCATATAATGTCCGTTCTTATTGACTTCTCCAAGAGTGATAAGATATCGGGTGAACTTAGAGAAGGTGCAAGCAAGGCTATGAATGATCTATGGAGCATTTATGAAAAATATGGTCATCAAGTCGGCGCCCTAGTTAGGATGGAGTTTGAAAACCTTGAGGAACTTCTCGAGGCAATTTCAAGAATTAGCAGGTTATTAGCCGTTAGGCATATTGAGGTTAAGAAACTGAGCCCAAATACCATTGAGTTAATGGCTATAGGGCCTAGTGGCACGACCGATATTGGTAACAAGGCCCTCTTATCATTTATTAGAGGTTTTGTTGCTCAATATGATTACGAGGTTGTTTCTGAGGAGGCAAAGGCTAATGTACTTAGGGTTGTTCTTCAGAAGAAGGTCTAATTTTTGTTTTAGCTTATAATTTTATATTATTATCGTTGCTAAGTTCGAGATGCCCGGCCACCTTAATGCTGCTTCCATGGCTACGGGTCCATGTATCTCACTACCCTTGGGTGCGCCATTCTCGTCTGTAATAACTACGGCATTGTCCTCAAAGGCTATCCAGGTGCCATCAGGTCTCCTATATGGTCTCCTTTGCCTAATCACTATTGCTCTGAGTACTTGCTTCCTAACCTCAGGTTTGCCCTCCACAACACTAACAACAACCATATCACCCACGGAAGCTCCAGGTATTTCCCTGTGAATAGGCTTTGCTATATGCCCAATTATACCAATCACCCTAACAAGCTTAGCGCCACTATTATCCGCAACAGGAACTAGACTATTCATGAATATTCCAGGCGTCTTATGAAATCTCCAGCTAACACCTACCTGACGTGCGCCGCCTCTCTTTGCCATTGAAGTGCTAATGGAGCTTAGCTTATTTAAGCTTATCTACCTATTCCCTAATGATTAATTGAAGACCCATCGACTTAGCGATCTCGATTATCGATATCCTCCTAAAAATGGCATCAGTAATTACCTTAATTATATCGTTCATACTAACCCTGATTTGAGCCTTTGTATCCCTATCCCTAATAGTTACTGTACTATCGATGGGTGTCTTATCGTCTATTGTTATTGCGAACGGTACACCTACCGAGTCATACTTGGCATACCTACTGCCTATTGCTCCATCATCATCATAAACAGCCTTAACTCCAACCATCGATAATTCCCTAAATATATTCCTGCCAATACTTACATACTCCTGTTTCTTAATTATTGGTAACACCGCAACCTTTATTGGAGCAATATCAGGCGGTAGCCTTAGTAATGGTTTTCCATTAACCTCTGTATAGGCATGTTCTAGAGTTACGTACACTATCCTATCAACACCGAAGGATGGTTCAACATCATGTGGAATAAACCTCTCAACATGAACCTTTCTCCTTTCCTCCCTAATAAACACAACATCGCTTGTTATGGTATACCCATCAATGATCACCCTACCCTTATTAGCCAGCTCATTGGCTAACCACCTTGGGTCAGCCTTACCAATGGCCTGCATGACCTTAGGCATTTCATTACCAAAGACCTCCCTAATCCTCTGCGGATTCGGGTAGACCCTAACCTCAACAACCTCCTTCGGCGTGGTCAGTCTTCTGTCAACGCTTAAGTCATAACCACTATACCTCGCGTGCCTACCAAGGTCATAATCAGTCCTGTAAGCATGACCGCTAACCTCAACCCAACCAAACCTCTCACTATAAACCATCTGATCAAAACTAGCCGCTGAGTAATGAGCCCTCTCCTCAGGCAACTTAGCCAGGAAGTACTGATGATCAAGCGATATACCAAGCTCATTCATGTATATTGTGGCTAGGCCCATGAAGAACGCCATCCACTCATTAGGCACAATCCCACCCTCAACAGCCTCCCTAGGCCTAAACTCCCTGGGCTCCTTAACACCAGTAACAACATCCTTCTCAGGTATTATCCTCAACTTAACATCCAGTTCATCAAGGTATGGGCACTTAGCATTTTCAGGGTCGAAGAAGAACTCAATCTCCATCTGGGTAAATTCCCTGAGTCTAATTAAGCCCTGCCTAGGTGAAATTTCATTTCTACCGACCTTACCAATTTGAGCAATACCAAGTGGTAGTTTTCTACCCATTAGATTAAATATCTTTGGAAATGACACGAACATTCCCTGGGCCGTCTCAGGTCTTATGTAGCCAATGTTATCGCTATATGGCCCTATTGTTGTCTGGAACAATAGGTTAAAGGGCTTAACGCTACTTAACTCACCACCACATACAGGGCACTTAATATCATAATCCCGAATTAACTTATCAAGCTCCTCGAGGCTTAACCCCTCAGTCTTTATTGAAATACCCCTCTTACCAAGCTCCTCCTCTATTAGGTGATCAGCCCTGAACTTACGACCACACTTAGTACACTCGACTATTGCGTCGGTAAAATGCTCAACATGACCGCTAGCCTCAAATACTATCTTTGGCATTACTATTGGAGTTTCTATTTCAACAATAAAGTCTTGATACGGATAAACAAAGATTTTACGCCACTTCTCAATTATATTCCTCTTTAACTCTACACCAAGTGGTCCATAATCGTAGAATCCACCGACCTCAGCCTTACTCCTATAAATCTCAAAGCTTGGGTAGAAAAATCCGCCCTCGCTCATTAGTTCCATGAATCTTTCGAGATTCATTCAGCACGATAATTATTAGGCATATTTAAATAATTTTCATAGAATAGTCCTTCTCTATCCCTTAAGGAGTGGGGGTTTGTATAGTGTAGGTCTTATGCGTTAGCCCTGGTGTGGGTTTAATGGTTTTAGGTCATTGGTCATTACATGAAAACTCATCATCCTATTCCTCAACGGCACATTGAATTCCACCTTCTTTGCAATGTTTATTGACGAATTGATATCTCAGTAATAACGGTAATTGGAACAATAACAATGAAGAAAAATCAAGGACAGGAACTGCGTCTACGTATATGTAGGAAGTAACGAAGAACTAAAAGGAATTAAGAGGAAAGAATGTATATTTATCTTCGAGAATTACATATCACCGCCTTTAGAGGACGAGAATTTAAGTACGTATGTAATTAAGTACATCAAGGATTAATCTGATTGTTGTGGGTAACGACATTAAACCAGGATCATTTGGTGGTGAGTACTCAACAATGTCAACGGCCTTAACCCTGGAATCACCGTAATCAAGAATAGCCTTAGTAATCCTCAAAAGCTCGCTATAACTAAGTCCAAAACCCTCTGGATTACCGACGCCAGGCATTACTGATGGATCAAGAACATCAACATCAATGCTCAGGTGGATCGAACCAGGATAACTATCAATGGCACCCCTCATGAGCAGTCTAAGTTCATGGTTATTCATGGACTTCACATCCCTAGTTGACAATAGTATGGAATTTTCAAGTCTACTCACGAAATTCATCTCCTCCCTGTCATATGATCTAAACCCAAGGAAAACAATCAATTGAGGCTTAACCTGATTAATTAAGTGCCTCACGAATGTTGCATGCGATAAGGATTGCCCTATCGGCCATTCCTCTCTTGAATCCAAGTGAGCATCAACATGTATGTAAATGCCATATGAACCCTGGGATTCTCTAACCGCCTTAGCAACACCAAGACTTAGTGTATGTTCACCACCTATATTGATTACCCTACCCCACGTACTAATAGCGTCCCTAACAACTAGATTAATCCTCTCCAAATTCCTGTCAATCATACCCTGCAGTAATGATAAATCACCCAAATCACAAATCTTATCAAGTGGATCTATACCCAGGTCCTCCGTAGGTGTAAATTCAAAGTACTGACTCCAGGATCTAATGATGCTGGGTGCAAATCGTGTCCCAGGCCTAAAGCTAACGGTATCCTCCATGGGTATACCAAGTATTGGTATACCACGGCCGCACCTAGGTGTTCCGAAAAGCGTGTATTGAGATGCAACGTAAAAATCAATGTTATTACCCATGGAAAATCGCCTCCTCAATCCTCTCCTTAATAGCTAAAAAACTTGAATACATAACTTCCCAAATACTAACCTTATAATAATTATTATCAGGATCACTGTTAATTTTATCACCAGGTCTAACCACATAAACGTCAACACCAGATCTCCTAAGTATTAAATATGAAGGATAACATAGTGAACCATGAGGAGCTAGTACAATTGTTGCGCCAAGCTCGACACACCTCCTAGCAACTGTTGGTCTTTTATTCGTAGAATTCAGAGCTGGATTAACCTCCTTATGAACCACAACACCATTTTTCACCAGGACTAAATAACGAGCCCTAGAAAATAAGTTAAACGATAAATCCTCATTAACCGTAGTGCACACAATATTATGTTCTCTTTTCATTAATACCAATGACATGCCCCAACACAGCCTTTAAAAGCATTCAGAACAAGTCGTAAAGGTCTCCTCATAAAATAAGTAATACGCATGGATTACTTTACGAAAATCTATTTAAATAAAACAGGCAATAACCACATAGAGCCTATACCTGCCTTGCATTCACGTCATTAGTACGAGGCCCAACGACCCGGCCAAAACCGGGCCGCTGAGCCCCGTACTAATGGTGTGGATGCATGCAGGGGGCAAATCCTTAATTATTTGTTTTATTTATGAGAATATAGAATAAAGGGTTTATAAAAGGCATCTATATCGATATTTTGACCGAATATGAGTGGTTCGGCCATTGAAATAACGTTTTTCGGCAGGGGAGGCCAGGGTGCTGTGACTGCTGCGCAGATTATTGCCCAGGCCGCCATTAGGCGTGGCTTATTTGCAAGTTCGTTTCCTGAATACGGTGCTGAGCGTAGAGGCGCACCCGTTAGGGCTTATGTTAGGTTATCTCGAGAACCTGTTCTCGCTAGAGAACCAATTGATAAACCAGATATTTCAGTGGTGTTTGATACGAGGTTATTGAATGTTTTTAATATACCGCAGATAACGAAGAATTATATAATTATTAATGCGTTGAGTGTTGATGATGCTAGGCAGTCCATAGGTAAGTTCAGTGGTAAGGTTGTTTATGTGAATGCATATGAGATATCCACTAAGCATCTGGGTAAACCAATAGTGAATACCACAATGCTTGGTGCATTACTTAAGGTGCTTGACCTGGTAGATATAGAGACCGTTAAGAACTTGGTCCTAGAGACGTTCGGCAAGAAGCTTGGTAAATCAAATGTGGAAGCGCTGGAAGAAGCTTATAAGGTGGCTGAGGTGATCGTACTATGATGAAACAACTCACATGGAAGGATTTACCAATTGGTGGCGTTATTGTTGAACCGGGTAATGCGCGTAAGAATCTTACCGGTACTTGGAGGACTGAGAGGCCGGTTATTGACCAAGACGCATGTATTAGGTGTAGGATATGCTGGATGTACTGCCCTGAACCAGCAATACTAGAGTTAAAGAAGCCGTACACTACGAAGTCAGGTAAAAAGTATGATTTGACCTATGAGATTGATTATGACCATTGTAAGGGCTGTGGGATATGCGCCCACGAATGTCCAGTAAAGGCAATAAAGATGGTTTCTGAGGTGGTTGGGTAATGGAGATCGCCAAGACTTTGAGTATTAGGGAGGAGATTGTTAAGGAGCGTGTTGGATTAACATCCAATTACGCCGCTGCCTACGCGGTTAAGGCTGTTGATGTTGATGTTATTGCAGCATATCCAATAACGCCACAAACAACGATAATAGAGAAGTTGGCTGAGTTGGTGGCTAATGGCGAAATAGACGCTGAATATATACCAGTGGAGTCTGAGCACAGTGCTCTTTCAGCGGTGGTAGGTGCGGCAGCGGCTGGTGCGAGGGTGTTCACGGCGACGTCAGCTCAAGGTCTTGAATTCATGCATGAGGTTCTTCATATAGCTTCTGGCCTTAGGCTTCCAATAGTCATGGCTGTTCCAGGTAGGGCATTATCAGCGCCAATAAGTATCCATGGTGATTACCAGGATATAATGAATGCTAAAGATTCAGGCTGGATAATGTTAATAGCCTCCACCGCACAGGAGGTTTATGATTCAATAATAATGGCCTATAGAATAGCAGAGGATAATAGAGTCCTAGTGCCAGTTATGGTGTCCTATGATGGATTTCTAATGAGCCACACGACAGAGCCCGTGGAGCTTTATCACGAGGATTACGTGAGGAAGTTCACACCGAGAAACCTAAATAGGCTAAAGCTTGACCCTAGAAAACCAATAACTATAGGCGTTATTGCAAGCCCTGATTGGTACTACGAAATAAAGTACCAAGTAGTCAATGCACTTAAGGAATCAAGGGGAGTCATTAAGGAGATTCATGGTGAGTTTAATAAGACCTTTGGAACAAACTATGACATTGTCGAGAGATACATGCTTGATGATGCGGATTACGTATTAATAACTTATGGAGGAGCATCAAGTGGTAATGCCAAGGAGGCTGTCAGGAGGGCTAGGGAGAGAGGATTAAGGGCGGGTGTTTTAAGGATAAGGCTTTTCAGGCCGTTCCCTGTAGATGAAGTGGTGAGTTCTATTAAAGATGCTAAGATGGTGGCCGTTGTTGATAGGGCATTATCTCCAGGAAGTACGTATGAAGGCCCTGTATTTAATGATGTAGTTACAGCACTTTATAGTAAGGGTATTGAGAAACCCGTGATCTCCGTGGTGCATGGCATTTCTCAAAGGACTATGCTGGCTGATGATTTCTATAACCTTTATAAAACGCTTGATGAGTATGCGAGGACTGGTGAATATCCGAGGAAGACAATATTCCTGGGGTTGAGGGGGTGATGGAGATGAAGGTGTATTTCAGAACAATAAAGGATTTACCTGAGGATGAGTATTTTGGACCTGGACAACTAACCTGTGCTGGATGTGGCCCATCAATTGCAGTTAGGTGGTTGCTTAAGGCGGCGGGTTCTGATGTAATAGTTGTTAATGCAACAGGTTGTATAGAGGTGACTACAACATCGTACCCATACACTGCGTGGAGTGTACCATATCTGCATGTTGCGTTTGAGAACTCCGCGGCTGCTGCATCAGGTGTAGAAGCTGCTCTTAAGGCGCTTAGAAGGAAGGGTATACTGGATACTAAGGCTAAGGTCATGGTTATTGCCGGTGATGGTGGTACTTATGATATTGGCTTACAAGCCCTTAGTGGTATGCTTGAGCGTGGTCATGGCATACTCTATGTACTCTATGATAATGAGGCATACATGAACACGGGAATACAAAGAAGCGGAGGAACACCGCACTTCGCCTGGACAACAACATCGCCAGTGGGTAGTAAGTTTAAGGGTAAGGTCCAGAGGAAGAAGGACATAATGAGCATAGTCATTGGGCACCACATACCATACGCTGCCACAGCCAACATAGCCTACCCAATTGACTTAGCTAATAAGGTAAAGACGGCATTTGACTACATTGATGAGGGCCCTGCCTTCATACACGTAATAGCACCATGCCCACCAGGCTGGCGCTACCCAGAGGAGATGACCGTGGAAATAGCCAGGCTAGCTACAGAGACAGGCTACTTCCCACTATATGAATGGGATCACGGCAGAATAAGATTCAACCCACCAAGCAATACGCACCTCGACAAATCAAGAAGGAAGCCAATAATTGAGTACTTGAAAAGACAGGGCAGGTTCGCGCACTTAACGGAGGAAGATATTAAGGAGATTGAGAAGGAAATCGACGAGTACTGGGACTACCTAGCAAGGCTAGCCAAGGCCTTCGGTTAAAATCATGAATTGCATCCTAATGTCCTTAAAACCACAATTCGCAGATGAAGTCCTAACCGGCCAGAAGAAGTGCGAGGTAAAGATTTTCATGGGAACGATAAGTAAGGGTAGTATAGTCCTTGTCTACTACTCAAGCCCTGTCAGGTTAGTCAGGGGATACTTCATAGCCGGCGACTCAATTATAGTAAGACCAAGCGAGTTAATGAGCATATTAAGCGATAGATGCAGGGACATGCCAAGGAACAACATGAATTACGTAATTACGAAATACCTAAGATCAAAGAAAAGAATACTAATACTCGACATAACAAACCCAACAATACTCCCAAAGGCAATAACAATAACACAACTAAATTAACTGAACATAAAAATACCAAGAAGTTACGTCAAAATAAACGACAAAACTTGCCAAGAAATAACAGCAAAAGCTTTAAATCGAAAACACAATAAACAAAAACGCCGGGGTGGCCGAGCTAGGTCCAAGGCGCGGGACTCGAGAATAACGGGCCATCCCGTCCCCGCAAGGGGGCCCGGGTTCAAATCCCGGCCCCGGCACCAAAATCGTTCAATTTCTCTTTTTCGTGCCTTCTTTTGTGGATTTTTATTTTCTATGTGTTGTCGTGTATTTGATTCGCGGTTTTGGAGCTGAGGTATTGATCATTGGGTGATGTGCTATGTCAATGTAAATTAGTAAGCTGATAATTAACTGCCCAGGTATGCAGGAGGATTTTCAACTCCACCCGACCCACTTTTTATGAACACCCGAAGTAAAAAAAGCCCGCTGTATAGGATATGGGTGGTGGGTATGGGCTTGGGTAACCGTAAATGGGTACTAATAATAGTACTGATCATTATTGGTGTTTACATTTCACTACTTATCTACACTCACATTGGCCGTACCGTCCTCAGATTCTCAGGTCCTGGCTATGTGGTTACATACGTCAGGTATTCCGAGCTTCCCTGGCCTTTGAATGTCCTAACCTTCGATCCACCCAATACTTACCCATTGATTAATATAGTGATTAAGGGTGCACCCAAGCCGTACCTCAATGTCAATGCCAGGTTCTTCATATACGCCACGGGACCGTCAGTTGGCGGCTTCGTGAATATTGGTCATTACCTGAGCAATTCCACAAGCTTCGTAATAAGCGTAAGCAATTACACGGCCTACGCCATCAAGCTCGATAATTATCTGAGGATGACTCCGGACATCGCTGGTCCATCCATTGTGCTCTTCATAAGTACAATAACGAACTCAAGCAATGGCCCGTCCGTGGTCACGGGGTTCGTGACGGTGCCAATAATACCCGAGCTTGCCAGGGGCTCTGTAGTTAATGTGGCGATTAATTACACGGAGATCCCAAAGACATCACTACCCATAAACGCCACCGATAACGCCAAGTTGGCGTTTAACGACCCATCAACGCAACCGCCAAACACTATATGGGCTGGTTGTGTCGTGATTAGTAGCGGCCCTTATGAGAATAAGGAGGAGTGTTGGTATTGGGAGCTCAACACGGTACTACTGACCCAAAGCAACACACCATTCCCAATAACGGCACAAATAATACAATCACCTGAAGTGAACTATATAACGCAGAGTAATATCAATTTAGCAATAACTCTGCAACAAAACACATATACCGAGGCGGGCTTTGCCTTAACGTTGGCGATACCGACAAGTACCGGTATAAACGTTGAAACGCCTGGAATAGGTTATATGCTACAATTACCAAGTAATAGCGCATCATATACATTACTTGCATATGGTTGCGTATTTGCGAATCCATCATTAACTACGTCCGCCTCTGAATGTACGTATGCTAATAAAAACGTTACAGTAACAGCACCAAGTATTAGTGGTGCTGGTGCCTATGGCGTTGCCGTGATTGGTTATTTAGAGATTGCCAATTACACCGAGTATGAGTGTATTGGTCCGTTGGGTGATCCGTGCATTGGCACGGTTGAGGCTGTGCAGTGGGCTATAATGACTTGGTTCGCAGCCTACAACAACACGAGTGTTAATGAGTTCGAGGCAGAGCCCCTTAATCCAGCAACGATGATGAGCTATGTACAACTACTTCTTAATAATGAGGCCTTTAACACAATAACATTTCCAAGCGGCACAACATTAATTTATGTTGGTAACATTGATACTCAGGTGGATGCAACACCATTGTTTGCCTTTGCAGGCGATATGGGCGCGATACTTGAGGCCATGGGAGTATCATTACCTCTAGAACTACAGCAATTCCTAAACTACTTAATAGTAGGCGTATCCTTTAATACGCAGACCATCAGTAATATTCAGAACACGGTATTTATACAGATGAGTTACCCGTCCAATATCAATGTATGCACGAGCCCTATTGCCTATGAATTTAATTACCAGGTCTATGTAAGTAACCTGAGCAATTACTACCCGGCGCCTACGGTCTACGTGGACTTCAACGCAGGCCCATGCTCGTAGCCAGCCTATGCCTTCATTAAATGATGACAACCTTCCTTAAATCCTTATAATCGTGGTGTTTCATCAATAATCCCTGGTTCAAAACGCATTAGATTATATGATGGTAAAAATGCATTGTTATTGCTTCTTCGGATTAATCATCCTTTTAGGACTTGCTTTTATTTTAGTAATTCCTTCAGCTTTCCAATCAACTCCATTACCGCCTCCCTGTGTGTTTCGAAGCTTTCCTTGGTCATGAAGTTGTGGTAGAAGTTTGCGTGTAAACCCTCGGCCATCCTGAAGTTGACGAGTAACGACTTATCCTTGGTCTCCCCATATAATTTTTCAATTATTACATCATAATCCCTATGGCTATAATGCTCCCAACCACGAACCTCGGCAATGGCATTCAACAACACCGTAACAGCGCCCCAATACTTATCACCGGCTTGACTTAGATCACCCCTCGCGTAGAGCTCCTCAGCGGCCCTAAGGTAATCCTCATGAAGCTTAAGGTAAACCTTAATCCTTCGTTGAGGATCGAGTTTCTCGGCGACTAGGTCGGCGAGAAATGCCTCGATATCCTTGTCACCGGCTAGTTCCTTTAGGATCTCTGAATTGCTGGTGATAAGATTATTGACATCATTGACCTAGTAGACTTGTATATTTTTAAGTCCTCCTTACTTGATGGATCGTATATTCATTAATAATTAATTTTTATAAATTTCTATATGGGTAATTTGTTGGGTGTTTATGTCCTGTAGTGTTTATTTGGATAGGGGTTCTTTTTCGAGTGGTGAGCCTATTTACATTACTCTCATTAACCTGGGCAATACGCCTGTTAATATTGGTTCTTGGTGTGTTGTTGACTTGAATGGTAGGGTTGTTTATTCGATTGAGCCTCCGCAAATTATCATTAATCCGAGTTCCTCATTTGTTGTTGTTTGGTTTCAGTTTGATAGTGATGGTAAGCCCGTTGGTAGGGGTAGGTATAGGATTGTTTGGCGTCCTGTAGTTGATGGTAATACCCTTGAGTGTTTTAGTGCTGTTTTTGAAATATCATGAGCTTCTCATTTTCGTTAATAAGTACCTAGATATTGTTATGTATGTGATTGCAAAGATCACTAAAGCTGTGAATGGGTCTACCAGTGGTATTGTTATTATTACCATTATGTAGTAAATAGTGAGTGATATAGCTAGAGCTATAGTTAAGAAGCTCATGATCCACTTAACCAGGTTATTTAAAGCGTAATTAACCTCATTCTTATCAAAACCCCTACTACCGAATTCCTTTATGTATTTCATGTAACTCTTATATAATTGTGATGATACCAATGAGTACTCAATCATTATTACTAAGCCATTAAATAATTCAGGGTTCTGCAGTGGAATAAGTACTACGTGAAATATGAATGGTATATATCCCTGGGATATTAATGAGATTATTAATGCCAGTATTAATGAGAACCAGGATTCAATGGCTAAATTATTTATGAGAAGACCAATTAACCCTGTCGAGAAAACTATGCCAATTATTATTAAACTAAGTAGTGGACTGCTAGGTATTATCGCTATGAAGGGTATTATAGGGAGTATTAATGATAATGTAATTAGGACTTGCCTCACCCTATAACCACCTGCCTAGGTATGTTGATATTTTAGCGATTAATGAGCCAATACCTTCGCAAGCAGGGTCCCAGGTAATTACCTTAACATTCTTTGGTAATGCTAGGTAAATCTTCGTCCTATTTCTAATAACCCATTGGGCACAAGGCGTTCCTTTTATTAGATTTCTCATTAATATTGTTTCAGGTACTATGTCAATTGCTAAGGCCCTTGTTGGTAATTGATTAATGGTGTCGTTAAGCCTACTAATGCTTTCCTTATTCACGTTAGTTACTATAATCAGTGCAGGATCTGTTTCCTGAATTAATCTATATAATGCTAAATCCATGGCATAACCCTTAATGGGTAATGCTCTTATTGTCATTAACTCTCTTAGTAATCTATAGTATTGGGCAATTCCAGAGCTTGGTATTACTCTTGGTCCTATTGGTATTGTCCATAAGCCAACATTATAACCATACCTAAGTAAAACCCTGCTTAAGGAAAGAACTAGCGATATTCCATATTCAAGGGGGTTTTCCTCCACGGTACCATGCCTCATCCACCAACCCACATCCAGTAATATTATAGTTGTTCTGAGTCCTTCTCTCTCGTACTCATTAACCATGAGTTTATGCCCTGGGTTCCTTGCTGTAGCCTTCCAATTAATGAATTTATAGGGATCGCCAGAAACATAGTTCCTTACGGACTTAAACTCCGTGGAATACGGCCCAAGTCTTGACGGTGGGTATCTAGGTAATCCTTGCCTCGGCTTAACTATCCCAAGTACTCTCCTAACTATTTTGATCTTAGGTATGACTTGGACATCCCCCTCTAATTTAATTGAGCCCTTAATTGGTTCATGAATTCCAAGCATATGATAATAAGTATATTCAATACTATCCAGTGAGTAATTGCCTCTTTTAACGGCTCTTAATGTGTATGTAAATTTTCTATTCACGTTACTGAATCCCTTAAAAACCATGTGTACATTATTACCCTTAACCAATTCGAAACCCTCTGCCATGGATGTATTAGGGATTGGTGGCGCCCTAACTATTAATAGACCAAAACCGCCATGTATAATTACATTCAATTCAATATTCAGCTCATCATCCACATACATTACATTCTTATCAGTACTAAGCGATAATAATATTGTTGGCTTATCGCCTAGGCTCAGGGCTATTACTATTATGATTAGTGGAAATAGAACGGAGAGCATGTATGGTTTAGATGCCGTTAATGCCGCAATTGCCGCCATTACTATTGGGAGTAATACAAGGAGTAAGGGTATTTTTGAAGTCTCTTTCATTAATAATCACTTAGGCACAGGAATCTTCTCAACATATTCCCTAACAATGTCCTCACCACTAACGCCTTCTAGGGAAACCTCGGGTTTAAGTACTATCCTATGGCTAAGGGCTTCAACAGCAACTCTCTTTATATCATCGGGTATTACGTAGTCCCTACCCTCAATTGCCGCAATGGCTCTACCTATGCTCATTAATGCCATTAAGCCTCTAGGACTAGGACCTGCAAGCACCCTAGGGTCTTTCCTAATCACATTAAAACTTACTATATACTTCATAACATCATCGCTAACCATAATATTATTCTCTATGAAATCCCTAATAATCAGTAATTCATCACCGCTTAATATGGTCCTTACTTGAGGTGTTGGGTCATTACTACGCCATGAAATTCTTCTCTTAAGTAGTTCAATCTCATCCCTTGGATAACCAAGCCTTATTCTTATCATGAATCTGTCCAGTTGTGCTTCTGGTAGTGGGTATGTTCCCTCGAGTTCGACTGGATTCTGTGTGGCAACTACAATAAATGGTTGTGGAAGCTTAATGGTCTCGCCCTCAATTGTTACTTGGCCCTCCTGCATAGCCTCAAGCAATGCGGACTGAACCTTAGGAGGAGCCCTATTAACCTCATCAGCAAGGACAAAATTAGCGAATATTGGTCCGAGTACTAACTCGAAGTCACCCTTGTCAGGTCTCCATGCCTTAGTACCTATTATATCACTCGGTAATAAATCAGGTGTAAATTGAATTCTGCTGAATTTAAGACCAAGAACTCTGGCAAGCATTTTTGAGAGGAAGGTCTTACCAATACCTGGGACGTCCTCAATAAGTACATGGCCATTGACGATTATTGACGCCATGATCTTTATTATAACTTCCTCATCACCGACGAAATACCTCATTAACTCATTAATCACGGTCCTAATTCTCTCCGTGACGTAATCAATACCTACCTTACTCATCACTAAACCTACTGGGTTGTAAGAGAGGAGCTAAATTAAGTATTTTTGCTGCTTAATAATTCATTTAGTAATTCGTTAACGAGATCAATCCTATCCCTAATCTCCATCTCAATAATCCTCCTACTGATTTTCCTACACGTTGCTATACTGGAATAGTTAATCAACTTGCTTAATTTATCAATAATATCCTCGTAATCTAATCCATCGTTCGTTAGTTCATGAACTAAATAGGCAATTAATTTATCCTTCTTTCCATTGGCCACAAAGTCCTTCACTGCCTCTTCAAAAAGTGAGTATTCCGGTGATGGGACTATCTTAATTTCACGTTTGTGAGCCTCATATAGTTCCTCCTCAACATTCTCTAGTACAGTTAATCCACTGATGTATAGTCTATAACCTGCGTATATTATGGCTATGGAGGCGATGACTATAAAGACAATTAATATGTATGTATTCCATGTGGTGGGTTTTGTAATTGAAAGTAATGAATACAGTAAGCCAATACCGAAAGCCGCGAGAGCTAATGATCGTGAATTCCCAACAATCCTTCTAACATCAATTCTAGGGCTCCTAATCATTATTACGGGGGTAAGAAGTAGATAAATAATGGATGTTGCAGCAAATGGGTAAAATAATGGTAAATACACGGCGCCGAATAAATATCCTAAGCCAAGGAATATGAAGAAGTACGATAGATATCTAAACAATAATTCTGAGTTTCTTTCCTCAACCATACGTCGTGTGGAGTACCTATTTATTATTGTACCAATTATTAATAATGCCAGGAAGTTCATCAGGTAATTAATAACTAATGAATATGCCCTATAATCGAGAACCAGTATTGAGGTTAATCCGCCGATTAATAGGTATATAAATAACGAGGGCGCTACTAATCTTTTGAGAATATCTGCGATAAACGCATTACGATGCTTAACAAAGTCACTAATTAGAATCGTTGTTATTAAGGCCGTTGATGGTAGTATTAATATCATAATTACATAGATACCGACAGATCTTAAAGGAAGTAATAATAGGGTTAATGACGCTAGGATTACATACGTGATTACATACTTAATAAACGATTCATGCCGAGCTTTCACAAACAATCACCCTGGCGTTCTTAAAGACCCTGCTTAAAGCCCTAAGGAATTCCTCATAATCATGCCTATCAACATCCTTAAGTCCATACCTTACATCCTCAAATAACTTGATAATCCTATTAATAGAGTCATTGTCATTAGCAATGATTCCTTCATTAATTAACTGCCTAAAGGCCTCTCTAATTGTTACTGAGTTCTTAATGGCGAAATTTCCCATGTTCAATCTGATAAACTTAATAACATCATCCCTATAATTACTGGCCCTAATGAACATCATCTCATTATTATCATTAAGCCTAACACTTAAGCCATAGCAACCTACTGAGGGCATTATTAATGAGCCATTCCTGAGAATTCCTGATCCTGACACTGTTATTACAGGGTTTTCCCTGACCGCTATAGGTAATGGTATATTAGGGCTCCAAATTAGGGGTAGGTCCTTGGGTATTGGTAGGTCTATTATTGCGCTACCGCCCCAACCGCTCATGGTTCTCACAGTCTCACCGGGCATTAAATCAATGCTTTGCAATGAATTAATAAGTTCAGTATTACCTCTGTTGGTGTTCATCTTTAGTTTCATTGCCATGCTCTCATTAATGCCTCTTACCTGTGCATGTTCCTGGGATTCCCTCCTAATGATTGTTAGTGATCCCGTACTAATTATGATTATTGCAATGATTATCACTATTATTATTAGGATTGGTGATATCCTTAGTGGTGTTATTACAGTGTTCGTATATTGTTGGTTACTTCCTGAGCCTCCCTGTGAGCCTAATGTGTCTTGGGCTCCGCCTGTCATTATTGGTTGTGACCTTAAATTTAACTCCAAGTATTTTGTTATATTAATTGGTATGTTTGGCATTATTATTGGTAATGGTATTAGGGGTACATATAATTCTGTACCACTAGTTCCATTAATGTGTTGAGTTATTGTTATGTTTATTGGTGGTAGTGTAATGGCAGGTTGTGGAAGATTTATGTGAATATTTAGTGAGTTAGTTCCCTGTGAGCTGCCTGATTCATTTATCTTAATCAATGTACCTATTGAGGATGTCAATAACCATGTTATTAGTAGTCCAATGATTAATACTAAGATGGCCGATTTATTCACATCACTTGCTTAACATCCTTATTTAAAATACTTAGTAGCTCTCTACTTTGCTCAATTCACTAAGTATTTTACCTAGGTTAAGCGTTAGTAATGCTGTACCTATACTAATAAGTAATCCACCAATTAATGGTGCCTCTATGGTTAGAATACCGACAATACTAATTAAAGCACTAATCCTAGTTCTCGTCACATTGAAATCACCACCCAACCTATAAAGGGCTAGCATACTTAATACAGATCCAAGGACACCCAGGATTAGTGATGCGAAAATTGGTAATGGCAGGTAAAGCGAGAATACTATGAAGTATTTATTGTAGGTTAAGATAAGGGGCTCCAGCATTATTGGTTGAGGAATTAAGGCATTACCTGTAAGTTCATTAGCCATGAGATAGCCCATGTAGGCAATGTTTATGAAGTAGGAACTCGTGGTTATGACAGAACCAATAAACCCAATTAAATACCTCCTGCTGTATCGAGTCAAGTCTCTAAAACCTAATAGCCAGAATAATACTATCAACACGTATGGTATTACCGTGGATATGAGAAGAAAGTATGAAATTATAACGGTGAATACATAAGCAGCCATAGGCGTAATCAATAATGATAAAAATAATAATAACGTTAGAGTAATCGTATCAGCAGATATTATAAGTAATGACCAACGAATATAACCAATTCCGTGCTCCAGGAAGTCAATTGCCATCTCTCCCCAGTATTTTTAAAGGGCGATGCATTTAAAGTATTATTAAAGCTCAATAATAGAACCAACACCACCAAGTCTGGTTGCCTTGGGCAAAGCATTATATAACGCAGCAATGCCTAAAATGCCCGTGCAATGAGTCCCAACTATAACACTGGGTGATTTACCGGCTAAGTAATTAGTTACTTGCTTGATTCTTTCGTCAGGTAAGCCCATGAAGTGTAGACCACCAATAATTGCGTAAAGCTTGTTCAATCCCGTTACCTGAAATCCATACTCCACAATGTTCTCAACTCCTGAATGTCCGCAGCCCGTAATGGTTACTAAACCATTTTGGAGATTCATATAAAGTGCCATATCATCAAGTACTTCATCTGTAACAGCACCGGTATGACTTGGCCCCCACTTCCTCGGTATTTCACCCGAGACCATCACTTCATTGGTTATTCTATAGGGTTCCTTAATCATTACTAAATCCACACCCTTACTCTCCAAGTATTCCCTCGTGAAGTCTACACTTATGTCCTCGAGTTTACCACCCTCACCAGTGGCGTAGGCCTTTGTGAATAGATTCATGTGAGCGATCATCTTTATTGGTCTAGACCTGGCGTTTAGGAATGCCTTAACGCCGCCAGTGTGGTCAATGTGTCTATGGCTAATCACTAAGTACTCAGGTTCATTAGGGTCTATGCCCAGTGCCTTCATATTATTTAGTAAGGCTGTTCCTGTAAGTCCTGTATCATATAGTATTCTATAATCATGTATATACGCTGCGAATCCCCACTCGCTCAGCAGTCTCCTGCTTAATGAGGATAATTGTGTTGCATAATTATCCACAAGTATTGATACTTTCATAGTCAATTCAATAACTAACTTAGTAATTAAGTTTTATCCTATGTATTTATGCATAGTAATATTTATTTTGCAGTTGTTTTTATATATGTTTTATATTGGGTAGATTTTTAAGTTTATGATTTGTTTTTCTTGACATGACGGTTAGTGAAGTTAAGTCCTTTTTCTATGACTTTCAATTAACAATGGATAAGATACTTGACTATGTCGTTACGGCCTTTCCCAATAATGAGATTGTTTATTGGCCTCCAGGTGGTTCTAGGGTTTTGGTTACATTTTCTCAATTTGCCGATAGGGTTCGTAGGGTTGCAGCTGCGTTAATGGACCTTGGCCTAAGGCCTGGCAAGGCATGGGAGTTGGGTAGTAAGGTTGCTGTCCTCGAGTGGAATACGCTTAGGTACCTAGATCTCTACTATGCGATCCCGAGTATAGGTGCTGCCTTATTCACAGTCAACGCTATGCTTGCACCTAAGGAGATTATATACACAATGGGTGTTGCAAAGCCTGAAGTCTTCGTAGTAAATATTGATTACTTTGAGCCATTACTAAAGCCCATTCTTGATAATGTAAAGAGTATCAAGGCAGTAATTTACATGAGTGATAGGGGTAAGCAGCCTAGCCAGGATTATGGTGTTAGGATGATTCCTTATGAGGACTTGCTCAAGCATGAACCACTGAGGGAATTCCCTGAGATTGATGAAAGAACACCAGCAACGATGCTATTCACATCAGGAACAACAGGACCACCAAAGGGAGGATACCACACTCACAGAGGTCTCGTATTACACACGTTATCTACTGCATTGGCCGTAAAGAATCCACCAGTGAATGCATCACAAGATGATGTGGCTATAGTTTTAGTGCCCATGTACCATGTGCATGCATGGGGTTGGCCATGGTCAACCATGCTTAATGGCCATAAGAAGGTTGTATATCCAGGACGTTTTGACTGGGGTCACATATTAAGGCTTATTCATGAGGAGGGAATAACCTTTAGTGCCGGCGTTCCGACAATACTCTATAACATACTTAATCATCCAGATTCACCAAAATATGACCTAAGCAGGTTAAAGTTCATAGTCGGTGGTGCCGCACTTCCAGAGGGCTTATTAAAGGCTGCCCAGGCCAGGGGTATGACAGTAATTAGTGGTTACGGTTTAACCGAAACAGCCCCCGTATTAACTATAGCGTACTTAAGGCCTGATCATAAGGACCTATCTCCTGAGAAGAAGAATGAGATTTACCTGAGGACGGGCATCGTGATCCCTCTTGTTCAGTTGCGTGTTGTTGATGAGCAGGATAGGGATGTTCCAAGGGATGGGAAGACGATTGGCGAAATTGCTGTGAGGTCTCCGTGGTTGTTTAGAGAATACATTGGTGATCCTGAGAAGACTAGGAATGCCTGGCGTAATGGCTGGTTCCACACAGGCGACGCAGCTGTCTGGTTCCCTGATAATTATGTCAAGATTGCTGATAGGCTTAAGGACGTGATTAAGAGCGGTGGGGAATGGATACCAAGCCTAAGGCTTGAGGATATAATAAGTACGCACCCAGGTGTTAATCTCGTGGCAGTTGTCGGCGTACCCCATGAGAAGTGGGGTGAGAGGCCCATAGCCATCATAGTGCCTAAGCCCAGTTATGAGAGTAGGTTGACTGAGGATGATATCAAGAACTACCTAATGCAGTTTGTTGAGAAAGGCGAAATACCAAAATGGTGGATACCAGACAAGGTAATATTCGTGAAGGAACTACCACTAACGAGTACTGGTAAGGTTGATAAGAAGATACTTAGGGATCAGTATAAGGAAGTATTAAGTAGGTAAGTGCTTAAATCTTGTCATTCATTAATTTTAATAATGAGAATAGTTTCCTGGAATATTAATGGTTTAAGGAGTATAATGAGGAAGAGTTCACTCGATAAGTTACTAAGTATGGATAATTACGATATGGTCTTGCTTCAGGAAATTCGTAGTTCTGGAGACATACCATTAACAATAATAGGCTTGGGCTATGAGGCATACCCATTTCCTGCCATAAGGAAGGGTTATGCAGGTGTTATGACGTTGACTAAGATACATCCAATCTCAGTTATTAAGGGCATTGGAATTAACGAGTTTGATTCTGAGGGTAGGATAATCACGGTGGAATTCAATGATTTTTACGTAGTTAATACTTACTTCCCAAGAGCTGGTGATGACCTTAGTCGTTTAGACTTCAAACTGTCTTTCTGCGGCGCCATTGAGAAATTCCTAGCTAACCTAAGGAGTAAAAAACCAATTATCATGTGTGGTGATTTCAATATAGCTAGGGATAAAATCGACTCCTCATTTTGGGATGAGAAACACCCTGGACTGACACTTGAGGAGAGGGCTTGGCTTAATCAATTCCTTAAGTCAGGTTATATCGACACATTTAGGGAACTTCATCCAAATGCCAAGGTCTATACATGGCATAGTTACAGGGAGAAATGGAGAGCAATGAGAATTGACTATTGCATAGTTAGTAAGGAATTAATGAGCAAGGTTAGGAAAGCTGAGATTTTAACGAATATAGAGGGTTCTGACCACGTGCCAGTCATGATTGAGGTAAGCACTTAAGCAATAAACCACCACGTAACAATAACCTATACACGAAACATTCATCCTCAGATCCACTACAGTAAGCGCTGCACTTTATTTCATCATTAATTATTTCGCAATTGATTATGTGTTCGTCAACGCCGTATTTATCGATATAACGAACACCAAGTCCATAGACTAATGCAATTAATAAATAGTCAATGGGCCTTAGCTCATTAACCTTAATTGTTATGCCGTTAACCTCAACATAATAATCAGAACCTCTCTTATAAAACCTTAAGATCACAATGAAATTCGGAAAATTAGTTACTTTTAAAGGGAATTTTACATTACTTGTGCAATTACCTTGAGGTCCAGGGCTTTAAGCCGTACAGTATGTATGCCGTGATTATTGCGCCAATTATCACCGCAATGAAGAATACAAAGCTACTAACAGCCATCTGAAGGTTTCCGCTCAGTATGTGCCCGCTAGCACAGCCATTAGCCATCCTAGCACCGAATAGTACTAAGTAAGCACCTATGAATGATGCTAGGGCCCTAAGTCCTGGCGTATTTCCAAACCTATTTCTCCAGATATGGGGTGTCCACGGCTTGAATGCCATGAATCTCCTCGTTATAAACACCGACGATATTAAGCCACCAAGGAATGTTCCCAGATCGGAAAGTGGTTCCCAACCAATTTCACTAAATGGCTTATCAACAGGTACTCCATTGACTATCTTAAGACCACCAAATAGCTGGAAGTATGGCAGACTAGCTGCGTAGTGTGGATTTAGGAAGTAAAGTATTTGTGACCATATCCATGCGTAGGTCGTTGATTCACCAAATATTTGCCTAAGCACAATCACAGCAACGGCAACCAGCGTAAAGTCAAAAGCCAGCGCAAATATTATCCTTGACGAACGAGGCTGCTGCACAGACACAGCCTCAATGACATAATCAGGTATCTTGGGATAATCCTCCTTAAACTCGCTAATCTCATCCTCAAGAGGCATAACCTCCTTGGTCTTACCCGTAAGATGCAGTACACACGCCTTACCACCCTGTCTCCTTGGCACAAACAGCCACATACTAATCATTAATATACCAAACACTATAGCCACTATAAGTTCGTCAACCTTCGTTGATAGACCAAAGAGGGTAGGCCACGTTATTGGTCCGAAATTAAGGGTATCCCAAAAGAAATATCTAGCTTGCCCAAATATTAGTGACCAGGTCAAAGCACCGAGTAAACCACCAATTACTGCGTAAACAGCGTCCCTCCTACCCTGGCCAAGAGCTATCCAAATTGTCCCTGGGAAATAACCAGCAATGGCAACACCAATACCGAAGATCAAACCGCCAATTACCACTCCAGGTACAAAGAATGCCTTAATGCCCCAGTGTAACACGGGAACAAACAGATTCAACGCATAAAGTATTATTGCACCAACACCAATTACCAAACCAAAACATACCATCAAAAGTCTATCCTTTAGAGTAATAGCCCTAATTATGACATCTGGATTAGAGAAGTCCCAAATTTCTAAAGGTATTGATAGAAGTATTCCAGCAAATATACCAACCCATAGAGGAGCCAGATATATGTGATAAACTAACTGCATAATGACACCGCCTATTAACATTGCTAATGCGCCTAGGAGTAGTATTGATGCAACTATCCACATGGGTCTTAGGCTTGGAGTACCCACCTGAATCTTTAGGTAATTGTTGTTACCCATATTGGTCATAAGAGTGCTGTTTTAGCCTATATTTAAAGACTTTTTGTTCAAAGATTTGACATTAACAGTAAAGTTTCTACTTCATACTCACGATAGAAGTGTTTTAATATGCTTTTTCTACGGTTTGTTCAATGCCGACTTTCAAACTCGTGCTTAGTGATCCAATGAGTGGGAGGGCTAGGCAGTTGGAGGTTAAGGATCCTGTTGTCCAGAGGTTTGTGGGTTTGAGGATTGGTGATGAGGTTGATGGTGGGGTAATAAAGGAGGTCTTTGAGTTACCGCCTGGCTTTAAGATTAGGATTACAGGTGGTAGTGGCGTTGATGGTGCTCCAATGTTACCAAATATTGATGGTGCTGTTAAGAAGTACTTGCTAATGCGTGAGGGTGTTGGTCATCATCCTGAGAAGCGCGGTATGAGGAAGAGGAAGCTTGTTAGAGGTAACACGATAAGTGATCAAATAGTCCAGGTAAACGCGGTCCTTGTATACCCGAAGGATTGGAAAGAGGGGCCGGTCATATTATTCGGCGACAAGGAACTTCAGAAATTAAGTGGTGGCGAGCAGAAGGCTGAGGAAAAACAACAGTAAAAACTGCTTTAGTTTTTATTTACTAGCATTTGTTTTCTTTATTTAAGGAAAATAGAAAATAATACATTAAGGTCTATGGCATGAATATAATTTTTATAGATGAAATAATACCTTATTATATTTGTCTTATTTATTGTTTTTGTTTTTCGTTTCTTTTTCGTTTTATTCTTATGATTCTTTCTAAAGCGATATATTTATAAACCCGCGTTACAGACTAGACAACGTATGGTTAAGCTAGAGGACCTGGCAAAGAAAGAATATGAAGTAGAGTATGAGGGGAGCAAGTACAAGCTTAAGCCAACGAAGGTTTGGAAGGTGCAGCCTAAGGGTAGGAAGGGCTTCGTAATGGCGTTGTTCAGGCTTCCCACTGGTAAGGTTGTTAGGAAGGTTGTGGCTAAGGTTGATGAACAAGGAAATATAATGGCCTAATAATACAATAACATTACATCTGCCTCAAAAATTAAAAATCAATTATTTCCAATTTCTACGAAGGGATTCACATGGATCTTATTAAACTTAGGATAAACGTTGCAGATTACGATGAATTAGTGCAACTAATGCTGAGCTGCACTAAGTGCGACCTGCATACAACGAGAAAGAGGGTTGTCCCTGGTGAAGGACCTTTAAATGCCAGGATCATGATAATTGGTGAGGCACCGGGCGAAAAGGAGGATGAGGAGGGTAGACCATTCGTTGGTGCTGCTGGCCAGTTATTAACTAAGTTACTAAGTAACGTGGGTATTAGGAGGGAGGAGGTCTATATAACGAACATTGTTAAGTGCAGACCACCTGGTAATAGAGATCCTGAACCTAATGAGATTGAGGCATGTAAACCTTACTTAATTACTCAAATATTTATGATTAAGCCCCAAGTGATTATTTGCCTTGGAAGACATAGTGCTAGGGAGATCCTCGTGATGGCTGGTTATCCGGAGAAATCAGTATCGAACATAAGTAGTATTAGGGGTAAGGTGTTTAATGTAAGACTTGGTGATCTGAATGTTAAGGTGCTCCCAACATATCATCCAGCTGCTGCTCTGTATAATCCAAAGCTCAGGGGTGTTATTGAGGATGATTTAAGGAAGATTAGGGCAATAATTAATAAGGACAAGGGAGGCGGTATACTTGATTATTTAGGTTCATAGGGTTCCATTAAGTATTCTCCACAGTCCTCTTACATACCCAGCCAGGTACGGTAAGGTGATTAGTGTGTTTATCAATTCCACATGCATTATGGAGAGAATTAATGCGGAAATTACTAAGATTGTCATTAAGTATTCTGGGAATAAATTAATGCTTTCCTTGGTCCATTTACGGGAGCCCTTTGGTGTCGGTATCCATTCAATCCTACCAATATTAAATAAACCCATTAAATTTGCAATGGCTATTTTAGGTAGGGCCATTATGAAGGCCAAGTTAGCACTATTTACTGCAAATGCATCCTTAAGGGGATTACCACCGTATTCCTTATCGAGACTGAGTAGGGAGTATAAATACATCGATAATGACGGTACTATGATTATTAATAACGCGACAAATGCCCACAATGGTATGCTCATGCCAATAATATCCATTATTATAAGTATTAATATTGATATTAGTTGAAGAACGTAGGCAAAGTACTGACCTAAATAAAGAGATACTGTGATGCCATGCCTTTTACGTAAAACCCGCCAAAGATATTTTCTAATAACTCTACCCACACCAAAACTCCACCTAAGTTGTTGTTTAAGAAAGCCGGTATAATTAACGGGAACCTCCACTTCAATGAATGCGTTATCAGCATACATAATCCTTAATTCATTAATAAAAAACCTCACACTAAGTTCTACGTCTTCGAGAACATCCTCAGGCCAATAACCAGTTTTCCTTAGGGCACCAATGCTCACCAAGGAGCCACTACCAAGTACTGGTACCCAGTTAATTAAATTATCAAGAGCCTTAAAAACCCTGAAAAAGAGTAAGTAGCCAATCCATTGACCACGTGCCAGTAGTGAATCGTTCTTATTACTGGCAATCCAATGAGGGACAACAGCGCTTGCTGAATCAACGTAACTAATAAGCTCGGTAATAGCCTCATTATTAAGTATTGAATCGACATCAAGTACCAGCATATAATCATCATCACTAAGCCCCAATCTCTTAATTACGTAATTTAATGCGCCACCCTTATATCCACTCGGCTTTTCCCTATGAATTACCCTAAATCCATACTTACTTCCTAACGTCCTTATAATGCTTATGGTTTCATTATCATAATTATCAAGAATGTAAATTACGTTAAGCTCCATACGTAAGGAAGATAGCCTCTTCATTGAGAGTTCTATTAAGTCAAGTGGTTCGGATTTAACAGGGATCACTAAAAATATCCTTTTCATGATACTTGCGTGTTCATTATTTGGTTTATTTTTGTGATTATTAGTCCTTGTCTTAATAATGATTAATTGATATATTATCGGGTAAAATGACATTATCGTTATTACGAGATACATTATTACGATTATTACCCTGTAATTAATGACCATTATGCGGGCATTATAATAATAACTTAATAATTTATCCTCTTTGTTTTTATTTCAACTTTTTATATCACTTAGATCCAGAATGACATCTATATGTATATTCTTATCCCTTAATTTCTCAATCCATGACTTGCTCATTGAAATAAGTACAGATACGCCTGCAAGCCTAGCCCCTGCATTATTTATTATTTCAATCAATGCACTTAATGTTCTTCCTGTCCTAACAATGTCATCAACTATCAAAACATCATCACCTCTCTCAAGTAAATGTCTCGGTAGGTATAGGGATACTCTACGTGGTGGTGAGTCAACTATGTAACTAACTTCGTAAAAATCCTCAGAGGCAATATCCTTATATTGCTTAGCAATGGCTAACTTAGCATTTAACGCGTAGGATGCCATTACCGAGAGAGGTATTCCATCAGTCGCTGCAGTTAATACCTTATTTATTGGTAATTCCGAGAATGTATCCTTAATTCTTCTTTGATAAAGTCTAAGGATGTGCGGATTAAATAAAACGTTATTTAAATCGACAAATCCATCCTTAACAATGACATTCTTCCTCAAAACCTCAGTTAAATCAAGCATTGGTTTCAGTTTTTCCTTTATTACATTTACCGTATCCAATGATGGTAATAAATCACCATTCGCATACCTACAGAGGAGACTCTCTGGTATTTCCAGTATTTGTGATAATTCTCTATATGATAAATCATAAATAGACTTAGCAGTATTTATTAGCTCAACAGCTTCCATCTGTTCATCAACCTTAGCAAGTCTCCTACCTAACCGCATTTAATTAATTATTTAAACAATTGTTTAAAAAGTTAATTGGTAAAATGCTCCATAGATCATATAGTCACGATAAAGTTAAGTATATTACTAATGGTCATGTAGTGAAAGGTTTTTATTGGAAAATAGTTATTTATTTAATGTATGAGTAGTGAGGAGAGAAGGGAGGAAACGGGGGGTGAGGAGGAGATTGAGAGAGGAGGTGTATCGGCGGAGCTCGTTAAGGGTAATATTCTGAAGATTAAGTGGGTTACGGGTAAGACATCGGCTGCAAGACTATTTGGCAAGTACGGTAGGGAGGGTAGACCTGACTTCTTTAGGCTTCTCTTTGGAGCTATTGGTGGTAGCCTTAGGTCACAATTCCCTGAGGATAAGGCGAACGAATTATTTAATAATATTAGGAATTCCCAGGGCTTTAAGGATTCGTTGAATGAGGTCTTTGAGTCAATGAAGAGGTGGTTCTTTGATGAGGTGGTTCCTAAGTATCAGCTTGAACGTGGCGATGTTTTTGTAGTATCAACAACGCTCGAACTTAACATCAATACGGGAGAGCTTAAGTGGAATAAGGAGTCTACCCAGGTTATTTATTGGATAAGGAGTGATAGGGTTGCTGAGAAGTGTAAGGAGCTTGGTATTACAGTAGGAGCTGGCTCTGAGGAGATTGATAGGCTGAGGAGGGAGAGAGATGAATTAGCAGGTAAGGTTAAGGAATTAACGAATGAGAATAATAGGTTAAAGGTCGAGAATGAAGAATTAAAGAGAAAGCTCGAAAGTATTAAGAAGGTAATTGGGCTGACCTAACCACCATAATACCCAATTAAAACTCCATAACCAACAACATCACCCACATTAACAGACCTTACCAAGTCAAAATCACTCTCACTCGATGGTAGTAACTCCCTGTTTAAGGCCAGGACTATTATTACGTACTCATGCGGAGGACCAGGTGGTGGACATGGCCCACCATAACCAACCTTACCAAAATCATTAATGCCCTGGTAACCAATGCCAGGAACGTAGTATTGAGCTGGGATGCCCTGAGGCAATTCCGTTATATTGGGTGGCGCGTCATAAAGGACCCAGTGGATGAAGACACTACCAGGTGCGTTGAGATCCTCCATTATTACCATGAGGGATTTAGCATTGCTTGGTACATTACTTATGTACAGTGGTATTGAGTAATTTAGGCCACTGCACGTGTAATTAATAGGTATTTGGGAGCCATTGCTGAATACTGAGCTCACGATTATCCTAGGCACATTCGTTGGAACCTTAACGAGGCCTATTGTTATGTAGGACTCCTCATGCCTGGTTGGTGCTATGAGTAGGACCACCATTACTATGGCTATGGCGAGAATCAACGCGGTTATTACGTACCCAATCCTCATATTCATATAAACCATGCTTAAAAATGCTTAATAGGTTTTGTTGCTTCGTAGTGGTGCATGCCTGTAATTACGTTTAAGCGAAGTGACCTGGAGGATTTACTGGGCAAGTACTTTAGTGGTGATGAGGAGCTTATTGCGGCGTTGAATAGGCTTAAGGGTGAGGTTGAGGGAGTCTCCGGCGATGATGTGACGTTTGAGGTTACCCATGATAGGCCCGACCTATTTTCTGTGGAGGGCATTGCAAGGGCATTAAAAGGTTTGTTTAAGGTTGAGGTTGGGCTTCCTAAGTTTAATATTGTTAATAATGGCTTTAAGCTCATCGCTGAGGAGGTTCCTAATAGGCCGTACATAATGATGGGTATTGTACGTGATTTAAGACTCAGTGATGAGGCCATTAAGCAGATGATCCAGCTTCAGGAGAAGCTTCATGCAACCTATGGTAGGGATAGGAGGAAGATGGCCATTGGGTTTTATGACGCTGATAAGATTAAGCAGCCACTCACGTATAGGCTTGAGAGACTTGATGCAATTAAGTATAGGCCATTGGATAGTGATAGGGAGATGAGTGGTTCTGAGGTTGTTGAGAGTACCGAGAAGGGTAGGTTATACGGTAAGTACGCAGTTTATGATGGTAAGGCGCCAATACTAATTGATTCCGAGGGTAAGATACTCGTGATAATACCCGTACTTGGTAGTGAGGATTTTAAGGTTACGGAGAGGACTAGGAACGTGTTAATAGACGTTACTGCCACGGACTTAAAGCTTGCTAAGTCAATACTCGCCGTTTTAGTCTATAACTTGCTTGAGAGGAGTTCATCAAAGACCGTTGAGATTGTTAATGTAAATGCGCCATGGGGTAATCTAGAATCTCCCATGCTTAATCCTATCGAATTTAAGTTATCTATTAATTTCGTAAATGAGTACTTAGGCCTTAACCTAAGTAAGGATGATATAGTGAATTACTTATTGGCATCTAGGCATGACGTTATTGATTACGGGGAGGAATTAATCGTTAAGATTGCTCCATATAGATTTAACGTACTTCACTCTGTTGATCTTGTTGAGGATATTGCCGTGGCCTATGGTTATGAAAATATACCAAGAGAATTACCTTCACAACCTATTAGGGGTGCAAGGGATGGGTTAAGTGTTTTTACTGACTTTGTAAGGGATTTAATGATTGGTCTTGGCTTTCAAGAGGTTCTTAATTACATGATGAGTAATAAGGATGTCATGATTAGGAGGACAATGAATCAAAGAGAACTTGTTGAAGTTGAAAATCCCAAGTCTGAACTTTACACGGTTATTAGGGACCACATATGGCCTCAATTAATGGAAGTTGCAGCAAGAAATAAAGCCCTTATTGAGGGTATACTCAAAATATTTGAGGTTGGTTATGTCATATCGCCAAGTCAGAATAGTGAGGTTGGGGTTAAGGAGGACCTGGTACTTAGCTATCTCATTAGCGGTCCGGAGATAACGCTTACAGATGGACTCTCCGTGCTTAAGTCATTAATGGCAAGTCAAGGCATTAATTATCTGCCTAAACCATGTGAGAATCCATCTGGTTTAATTGAAAGAACGGCCTGCATTTATGTTGATGATAAAAATATTGGTTTTATAATGGAGTTAAGGCCTGATGTAATAGTATCATTTGGTCTTGAGTATCCAGTTGTTGTAAGTGAAATTAGACTTAGTGAAATTATGGGATTGTGATAGGGAATATTAAAATAATAATGACTTCCGGTATTATTGGGTTAGTATGTATGGTATCGTATTTAGTAAGGTTGATGTAGTGTCTAGGGGAGTGTTCGAGCTCTTCAGCAAAAATGGGTATCTCAGGTATAGAATGAGTATGGGTGATTATGAAATTTATGATCTAAGGGGAAACCTTGCATTTTATGCGTTAAGTAAGGATATTGTTTACCTAGATGATCTTGAGGAATTACTTTCAAAAATTCCTGAAAAGCTTCAGGAATTGATCTTCGTTAGTCGACATGAAATGAGGAACCCAAGGCCAATGTTTACATCCCACGTTACGGGTAATTGGGGCGCTGCTGAGCTAGGTGGAAGACCAAACACATTATCTCTTGCTAATCCACATACTATTACGGCGTTTTATAGGGAGCTATGTAGGGTTAGGTCTGACTATGGTCTTAATAACTTTGAGTGCCACGTCGAGGCTACGCATCATGGACCAACAATAGAGTCAATACCGGTAACATTCGTAGAGCAGGGTAGCAGTGAGAAGGAATGGTCCATAAGTAGGGGTTGGGAATTACTTTATTATGTTGTTAATGAGTTCCTTGAAGGTAGGTTAATTAGTAATAATGAGCCTGCAATATCAATAGGTGATCTTCATTACTTAACGATAGATAATAGATTGATTAATGGAGAGGCTGATATTGGTCATGCAATACCGAAGTACATAACGCCAATAACTAGGGAGATGATTATCAAGGCTGTGAATATGATGACCCATAGACCAGTTAAGGCTTATATTAATTGGAAGGCGATTGACAGTGAAGCAAGGAGACTTGCTACTGAAGTTCTTAATGAACTTAATGTGAGGGTAATTAAGAGGATGTAGGGATCATGCATAGTTTTAAATGATGATATTTATGTCGAAGGGAATCTACGTAGGTATTGATCTTGCACTACCTAATAGGAGGAGGACCGGATTTGGATCATTAAATATTAATGAGCATACTTACTACGTAAGTACATTATCCACTGAGGAGGAAATAATAAACTCAGTACTACAGCAGGACTCATCATTAGTGTGTATTGATGCACCACTTGGGTTCCCCAAATATGGTATTAATAGGTTGATTGAGATAAAGGCTAGGAGGCTTGGTCTTAGGCTTATTCCACCATTACTAGGTCCAATGAGGCAATTAACGATGTATGGTATAGAAATATCAGGTAAATTAACGCAGTTAGGCATTAGGGTTCTTGAGGTTCACCCATCATCGACACTTAAAGTACTTGGGATGAGTAGGCAGGACTTTATTAACTTCATTACCTTAAGACTGCGAGGTCCTTTAATAAGGAATGAGCATGAGGTCGACGCATTAGTATCGGCATTTACCTGTCTATTGCATGACCATGGATGTACCGAGGAATTACTTGGTTACGAAGGCGAAGGTTCATTAATAATTCCTCGTAATAACTGTATACTGTGGGTGATTGCACATGGGTGATTTATTTAATGAATTAATCAATGAATACAGGGATATTATAATTGATGTATTTCAATTGGGAATTAATTGCTATGGTGATAATTGTATTATTAGGGTTACTGATTGGGATTATATTAGGGAGCTTAAATGTCGCGTATACGGCCTAATGGTAGATCCAGAACAAGTTAATGAATTATTGAGGCATCCATCTATGATTAAGTTATTGCTAAAATCAGGAGTTAATAGGTTCATTGTATATCCATGTATTACCCAAGACAAAATATCATTGTTAAATAGGCTTGGATTTACCATAATGAATTATTTAGTGAATGATGATTGTACATTAACTAAGGAAGTTGTTATACACCTTGATACATACAAAATAATCAATTTGGTCAATAAAGGAATTATTGTTTATGTTCATCTATACTATCCATATATTAAAGGAAAAAAGGATACTACATACGATATCAATTCTATGTTTGATGCTGCCCTTGAGTATCTAAGAAGATCAGGGGTTAAGATACGTCTGATTCTTGACGTGAACGGCCACTAACTCTCACGTAGAGCTCTTTTATTAGCTCGGCCCATTTTAAACGAATGTAGTTGCCTTCGTACTCAATGTAATTCCTATAAATATGCTTTTTGGTCATTCTCGTATATATTTTACAATGTGAGCATCCAAGAATAACATATGTAGAGTTTTCAATTAGCTGAAGATTAGAGCCGCAAATTGGGCATTTCAAGCTCAATTCCAGCTTTGACGTCTCTTCCGACACCATTGTTTAGGTATTGAAACTAGCAGGATATTTAATTAACATTTAAAATGTTGACGTTATTTAAAAACCGTACCGTATATTAAGTTCGTTAACGGTATCAATGATAAGTTTCTATTGTATCTACGATTTTAGGGAAATGGTTTCAACCATTTTACCAGATTATCACTGAGACCTTTTAAGCGGTAATACGATATTTTGCTCCCTTGCTAATTATAAGATGTTAGCGTTATAGTTCTGTTAAGTATTTATAATTAACAGGTAAGCAAACTTGTATTATTGAAGTATTAGGATATTATTATCTAAGTAATTAATTAACTGAGCATATCGTTGGGGCATTTTAATTTAGTATTGATACTGATATTAGCGTTATTTTACAGGTTCACTGTAAATAAATCATGCATAATAACTAATTATCAATGCTTAATATACAGAGAAGCATACCAATACCTAGGATAGGCCTTGAGAAGCTCGTAAATTATATACTAACGATTGGTGAGAATCCTGGAATTAATTGTGCAGCTATTAAGGATAAGGGTTTGGACATTGGTAAGGGAAGGGGTGATATAACTAGGTTTTTCCAGAGGATTGGGATAATAGAGGTTTATGGAAATTGTAACATTAAGCTTACTAATATTGGTAATGTAGTGTATAGGGCATTAAACGAAGATTTAACGTTAGCAAAAATGCTGCTTCATCTAATACTATATAGAGAGTTACCTCATTACAGATTATTAATTGACTTAATAAGCGATAATAGGTCTATAAGTGTTTCTGAGCTTCATGAATTAATAAATCAAAAAATGAGGGAGTTATCACCAACTGCCTGGCTTAATGAAGTTGCCTTTAAGGCGATAATCGGTCTTGCAACCGATCTTGAGGTAGTGAATGTAGAGAATGGTAGAATTGGTATAAAATATACGGCATCCGTAAGCGAGTGCATAAAGGGGTCAATGGTAACCTTAAACACACAAAAAATCCTTAGACTGGATAACCTAAATGACTGTCTTAAGCGATTGCTTAGGAATATTGACATAAAGCCGTTACTAATTAACAATTTAGATAGTTGTGTTGAGCCGATAGTAGCTCCAGGACTCGCAGGTCCTAAATCAACGTATTTCAAAATAATTAACGAAGACTGTGTAATCAAGCAGATTATTAATACCATTTTAAGTATGCCAATAATAGATAGATAATCAGCATTGTTTGTTTTTTAGTTGGAATGTTATTATGTACTTATTGTGTTTCTCGATGTACGTTGTGCTGAGTATTACCTCATCACCGATTTTAACGCACCTCTCATCCTTAACATTGATGAGCCAGCCCATGACCCTAACATTGCCAACCCTTGCAATCGCGATTATGTACGGCTCAAACTCCTCATAGCCCTGGGGTCTCGAGTAAACCCTGGTAAAGGTCTCGAGGATGCCCTCCCCAGGTAATTCAATCCACTCAACATCGCTTGAACCACAATATGGACAGTCAGCCTGCGGTGGGTAATAAACCGCGCCGCAAGACCTGCACCTAGTTGCGTAGATCTTACCTTCCTTAAGACCATCCCAATACTTAACGGTCTTACTAATGGGTATCTTATGCCTATAGACTATTGGTACTGAGTCTATGGTAGGTCCCTCAGCCTTAACGGTCTTCCTGCTAGTTTTCTTCTCTGCCATGTCCATTACCTCCTCAGTATTGTCACATAGCCATAATGACCAGTACCACCAATATTATGGGCAAGGGCGATGTACCTCTTCAAAGGCGCCTGCCTACCACGTTCCCTCTCTTCCCTCAGCTGCTTAACCAGCTCATAAATCATAGCCAAACCAGTGGCACCAAGGGGATGACCCTTACCCAGGAGTCCACCGCTCAGGTTAACAGCGACCTTACCACCAATGTCGCTCTGCTCCTCCTCAATGAATTTACCTCCCTTACCCTTTTCCACGAAGCCTAAGTCCTCGTATGCCATTATCTCGGCTATTGTGAAGCAATCATGTACCTCGGCAACCTCCACATCCCTTGGTTCGATACCTGCCTTCTTATAAGCCATCTGGGCGGCTATTTTTGTGGCCTTTAGGCTCACGTAGTCCTCACGCCTAGTTATGTTTGACGTATCGGATGCATAACCAATTGCCTCAATCCAAACTGGAATATCAATGTGTAGTTTCTTAATCGCATCCTCACTGGCTACTATTGCCGCTGCGGCACCATCCGTTATTGCGGAACAATCGTAAAGCTTTAGAGGCCACGCAACAGGTCTTGACTTGAGGACATCCTCCACAGTTACCTCAAACTGAAACTGAGCCTTTGGGTTCCTAGCCGCGTACTTTTGGTTCTTAACCCTAACCAGGGCTAACTGTTCCTCTGTTGTTCCGAAATTAGCCATATGGGCTGTAGCATATAGGGCGTAATACGCCGGAAATGTCGTACCGTAGAAATGGTACTCCCAAAGATAATTACCACCTCTACCACCAACAGCCAGTGATGTTGCTGTGTCGACCTCATTCATCTTCTCCACACCAATGGCCAGGGCTATGTTCACGAAGCCCGAGGCAACCATGTTATAGGCCACGGCTAACGCCGCACTACCAGTGGCACAGGCAGCCTCAACTCTCAATGGGCCCTTCTCACTGAAGCCACTATATTCATTGACTGGGACTGCTGGGTATAGCTCATACGTCCTAGTGCCTGCACTGCCAACAATCGATATATCAATATCCCTCTGTGTTAAGCCAGCATCCTCAAGGGCCTCCCCAACGGCCTCCCAAGCAAGCTCCTGAATCGTCACATCACCTCTAACACCAAAAACAGACTGACCAACACCAATAATGCCGACTCTACGCACGATATGTTTCGTAGTAAGGATCTAATAAGATTGTCCTCTGGGTATAGTATTTATTGTTATAGATATTATATAATATCGCCTCTTTTTATTCATTTATTATTTATTATCATATTACGAGCTATGAATGATGGAGTTTCCATTCACAGAAATGATAGATAATCCATGGATAAAGATACTTAGTAGGTATCCTACTCAGAAAGATCGTGAGGTTCTTAGAAAGATCGACTTTGTTCAATTATGATTATATTGTGATTGTTATTAGGTATAAAAGTGGAATTGAACCAAGTAGTATTGGTATTGGTAAGGCAGGTGCGTATTTCTTTATCGGCAGTATGTATTTAAACGTTATAAATAGGCCCACAAGGATTCCTATCAATGAAGTTAATGAAGCCAATGCGCTTTGTATGAATGTAAAGTCATGAGTAATGTATTGAAGCATTGTTAATGAAACCAGAGTTGCATACAGCACCAGGTCACCAACGCCAATGCCTATACCATCCATGTCTAGAATTAACCCTCTAAGTATTGGATACTTACCCTCGCCATATTTGGAAAGTTCAGTTACTAATCTACCGAGTAATCCCCTATACACCATTATTATGTCATAGAGCGGTAGCGCAACTAATAGGATTGCCAATGTCCAGGCAGGTAAAGCAATAGTGAATATCACACCTGCCATTGAACTATATGCGCTTATTGCCAGGGCTCTAACTATGGTGTTCTTAGCCTTAATTGCGGCGTACATTATTAATGCGCTAATTATGATGGCTATTATGAATATTGATAATGGGTAATTGATTAATGGGGTTGCCTCGTATCCATATACATAGGTCATTGTGTAGAATAGTACGGAGCTCACTATAACGATTGCCAATAATACGTTTTTCAAGGTCTCAAATGTCCTTATAAGTCCTCGCCTTATCAATCGATATATTATGTACGTAGCTATTATCATAATTATTATTATCACGGCCACATTGTATAAACCAGCGCTTGAAGTATTTACGGATTGAAATGGTGGGCCCGCAGGTACTTGCGTCTCGCCAATATTTATTAGGCTTAATATGAGAATTACAGCTATTATTGGCGACGTTAATGGTAATAACAAATGAGACATCTTAATAATGCGTTCCTCACTCTTTGGCACACATCATGGTTAAAGTATTGATTTATAACCTTAACTAACTTCAGTATTTGGATAAATTGTTGATGAACCTTAAGAAGTTAGACCAGTATGCCTTGGTCATGTTTATATCCCTAGAGAATAGGTCCCTAATATCCTCAATATTCATGAGTATCATGGCAATCCTATCAAGACCCATACCGAATGCCAAAACCCTGCTTTTCCTGAGTCCAAGGGGCATTATTACCTCAGGTCTAAACATTCCTGAGCCAACGAATTCAATCCAACCAAGCTTTTCATGAAATGCATAACCCTCTGCAGACGGGCTTGTGAATGGGAAGTAGGCTGGTTTAAACATGACCTTTTTCAAACCCATACCCTTAGCCAATGCCTCAAGAATTCCCAGCAGGTGCTTAAAGCTTAGTTTCTCTCCAACAACAATTCCATCTGCCTGGTGAAACTCCATGGAATGCTTCGGGTCAAGGATCTCGGGTCTAAACACCCTATCAATGGTGAATACCCTGTACTCGCCATCACCACGCTTATAGAGTGTCCTTACAGAGACAGACGTTGTTTGTGTTCTTAATACCAGTCTGACAGCCCTACTTGGGTCCCACTTATAGCCCCAGCCTCTTGAACCTGTTATCCAGCCATTCTCATGAGTATGCGCAACCCTACTTATCAATTCATTATCAAGCAACTTACCAGTACTTGGGTACTTAAGGAAGTAGGTGTCATGTATTTCCCTAGCAGGGTGATCCTGTGCCTGGAATAGAGCATCAAAGTTCCAGAACTCAAGTTCTATATGTGGTCCGTAAACCTCCTCAAAGCCCAGTGATACGAAGACCTCCTTCACGAATTTAATGAATTCGGAGAAAAAGTGTTTAGTTACTATGGGTGCTTGTGGTGGTGGTATTGATAGATCAAACCTTTTAATTATCATATTCCTCCAATTACCGCTCGTTATTAGTTCGGGTGTTAATGCAGTGACGACAACACCAACCTTTATTAATTCTCTATCCATTAGTTCACGTGCACTATTTGTGATCATTAACTCGATAATACTCCTCTCCCTAATCCTAACGATACCTCTCTTAAGGAATTCCTGGACAATAGGCTTAATGACGTCTGGTACCTCATCCTCAAAAACACCATTCTTTATTTGAGTTAATAAGTCCTGCCTATTATTCACAATGTTGATCTTGTCCTCGGCAATTGCCTCAATAATACCCCTATTAATCCTAATAATACCTAGCCTACTTAATGTGGATAATGCATAATTAACCTCATTAGGCATTAATAAAATGCCATACTCTCTCGCGATATTAGGTACTTCATTAATACCTGGTTTACAACCACAATTTAATAGCACCTTTACTAACCTAACTTCAGGAAGTCCAACTTCAAGATACCTTTTACCCTCTTCTGTTAATTCAATGATTCTTTTTATTGCCTTACTAACATGTATTAAGCCTAGGTTCTCTAGCTCTGCAATACTTCTCATGAGGGAATTCGCGTCCGTGCCAAGCTTGGATGCGACCTCATCAATTCTTACCGGTATATTGCTGTCCTTTAATGATTTTAATATATCAAATTCCTGCTGTGGTAGTATTATCTCCTTATTCTTGTCATTGTTCATTCGTATACATTAATCAATCATTCCTCATGTCTTATAAGGATTACTCAGGGTGTTACATTGGGTCCTAGGATAAATATATAGCATACATAATGGATAATGCTAAAAAATACATAGTGGAGATTTCTCGTGATGGAAGTATTAGTTCTCGTAAAGCTGGCTCTTGATACGGGACAACTGAGAATTAGCGAGACAAAGATAGATACAGAATCTACGCCGCTAAAGATAAGCGATATTGATAGAAATGCTGTTGAGGAGGCTGTTAGGATTAAGGAAAAGGCGGGTGGTAGAGTCCGTGTAATTACTGTACTTAAGTATGGTCCATTAACAAGGAGACAACAGGAGGCTGAGAGCTTACTTAGGGAGGCATTGGCCATGGGTGCTGATGAGGCATATTTAATAGTCGATAATGCCCTAATTAATAGTGATCAATTATTGACGGCTAAGGCCATTGCCGCCACAGTAAGGAGGTTGGGTAATTATGACTTAATAATCGCAGGTGAGGCTACAATAGATGGATATACAAGCCAGGTTGGTCCTAGGGTAGCCGCTGAATTAGGAATTCCCGTCATTTCCTTCGTTAGAGAACTAAAGGTTGAGGGTAATAAGGTAATTGCTAAGCGCGACCTTGAGGAGGCTGTACAGACAGTGGAGGCTCAATTACCTGTACTGGTCACTGTTACTAGGGAGATAAATGTTCCAAGAATACCACCATTACTTCAGATAAGGGCCGCAATGAAGAAGCCCATAAATAGATTGAGCCTTACTGATCTCGGTATTTCCATTAAATCATTGGTTGAGGTGAAGAATATAGTGCCAATACAGGTTAAGAGGAAGGGCGTGATAATTAAGGATGGTACCGTTGATGAAAAGGTGGATAAATTGATACAAGAATTAATTCAAGATGGTATAATAACTCCGAGGTGATGGGTGTGGCGAAGGTTCTTGTAATAGGTTCAATTAATGATGCAGGACTAATAGGGCTGGTACAGAAGGTAGATAATCCTGAAGTACATTATTTAATGCTTGGAACTGGTGATGCATCTCAACTGGGCAGGTATGGTGTTGCTAAGGTTTACTTGTTAACCACGCAGGTTGATGAATTATCATTTTCCGAGACGCTAATAGATCTGATAAAGTCTAATGATTACTCAGTGATTATAGGTCCAGCGAGTAAGTTCCTTAAGACGGTAATGCCCATTGTTGCGCAGAAACTATTGGCTCCATTGATCGTGGATGTTATTGATCTAAAGCAGAGTGGTACCGTATTCGAAATAACGTATAATGGTATAGGAAATAGGGCTCAAGTAACTGTTAAGGTGTCTGATAGGATATTTCTAATGGCTCCGTCAGCACGCTTTAAACCCAATGAGAAGGCAACTACGGTAACTACCGAGACTTTACAACCTAAGACTGTTACGGGCATTAAGGTTGTTTCTACTGAGGAGAAGCCTAAGGGTAAGGTTAGGATTGAGGATGCTGAGTTAATTGTTTCTGTGGGTAGGGGCTTTAAGAAGCAGGAGGATCTTAAGCTCGCCTTTGAGTTGGCTGAGGTTCTTGGGGCCGAGATTGGTTGTTCAAGGCCAATAGCCGCGGATTTGAAGTGGCTCAGTGAGGATCACTGGGTCGGGCTAAGCGGTCACAAGGTCAGACCAAAACTATACATGGCAATAGGCATAAGCGGACAGCCACAACACCTTGCCGGAATGATGGAGGCAAAGACAGTGGTGGTAATAAACAACGACCCAAACGCACCATTCCTCAAAAACTGCGACTACGGCGTTGTTGAGGATCTATATAAATTCGTTCCAGCACTAACAAAGAAGCTCCGTGAATTGCTTAAAAAATAAAGTTAATGAAATAATTGTTTTTAATTTGATTTATTATTAATTTTTCTGATTATATTTATCTATTTTTAATAAGAAAATTTATAATTATTTATTTTAATTAAAACTATAGATATATAAAATAAAATATGATAATGCTTTAAAATATCGTGTCTTGCTTGTTTCGATGGATTACACTCAATTATGCTATGCAGAGTATTTTGGTTTACCTAAAGAGTTATCTATGATTATTGTGTATAGTTTAGCATCATTAACGGTTATACTATTCTTTTACTTTCTTAAGCTTAGGTTAAATAGGTATGGTATTGGCCTTTGGGAATTCATATTAATATTGCTTAAGGGTTATAGGGCATGGTTACCATTTCTCTGGGATATTGCAACTCATAGGCGTTTCACTAAATATGAGAGTATTGGTGCCGTAGCTCACCTAATGATTCTCTATGCTTTACTATTATCGTTGATAGGCACATTGATTGTTGCTGCTAATCAGTACATAGGCATAGTCACTGGTAAGGAGGTATTTTGCGGTTACTTCTTTCTGGGTTATAGTTTAGTCATGGATATTACTGCATGGGTTCTCTTCATAGGTTCTGCCCTGGGGATTTACAGGGTTCTTGGTAGGAAAGAACTATACACGAGAAACGAGTATTACACAAACTTACTGTTCCTTGTAGGATTCATGTACTTAGCCGTGAGTGGCGCCATAATTGAGAGCTATAGATTTATGCACATGGACCTCTGGCGTTATTGGATGTTCATGCCAAATGCTTTACTATTATCCTCAATAAGTTCATCAAGTGTTCTATACATGGTGATTTACTACACGCATTTTCCGCTGGCGTTCATATTAATAGCTATATTACCACTCACGGCAATCTTCCACTCATTGCTTGGGCTCTACAATTACATAATTAATTATAAGAGACCTCTTGGTGAATTAAGCAAGCCGTTTGATTTAAAGGAATTAACTGCTGAATCAGCAACTGAACTAAAGGTAGGCTTCTCAAATGTAACGGAGATCCCAAAGTTAAATAAGGCAGAAGCAATAGCATGCACAGATTGCTTCAGATGTCAGGATGCGTGCCCAGCATATGCTGCGGGTAGACCCCTCTCACCTATGATGATAATAACGAAGATAAAGCATGGGCTTTATAATAATGATGACAAGTTAATAGATGGTTCTATTGCAGATGATGAGTTATGGGCATGCACAACATGTGGTGCATGCATGAATACATGCCCCGTTTACATAAGGCATGTTGATTACATAATCGATATGAGGAGATACCTAGTCATGATTAACATGAGGATCGATCAAAAGAAATCAAGTCTATTGCTTAATCTATCCCAGTACAACAATTCAATGGGTATGTCTAACTATGGCAGACATGATTGGCTAAAGGAATTAGGTGTTAAGACCATCCAGGAAAATCCAGGTTTTGAGTACTTACTATGGGTTGGTTGTATGGGTAGCTTTGACAATAGAACGAGGGATATAATAAAGTCTTTGATTGAAATCCTAAGGGAGGCCAATCTCCTGGATAAAATAGCTATACTAGGTGATGAGGAGACCTGTTGTGGTGATCCAGCAAGGAGGCTTGGTGAGGAGAGTAGGTTCCAGGAACTTGCACTTAATAATATTGAATTATTCAGGAAGTATAACGTGAGGAACATAATAACTATTTGCCCGCATGGATATAATACCTTCAAGAATGAATATCCGAAGATAGACTCATGGATGAGAAATATAAAGGTAATGCACCACTCAGAGTTCCTGGAGCAATTAATTAATGAAGGTAAGATAAGGATGAATAAGAATAATATCGTCTTCACGATACATGACCCATGCTATTTGGCCAGACATAATGGTGTTGTTAATCCCCAGAGAAATATTGTTAAGAAACTTGGTGAACTGAGAGAGACGAAGTACCACGGTACACAAACCTTCTGCTGCGGAGCTGGTGGCGCTAATTACTGGTATGATGTACCTGAGAAGAAGAGAATTAGCCATATAAGGCTTGAGCAGTTAATGGAGACGAATGCCCAAACGATAGTCACACTATGCCCATTCTGCAATGCAATGCTCACTGATGCAGCAAGGATTAAGGGTGTTGAAGATAAGGTGAAGATACTAGATATAGCGGAAATTGTTAAGTCATCAATCATTAAGCCGCAGGAGGTTAAAGTTAGTGATTAAATGTAAAAATTAATTATTACCCCTTGGCTCTTGGTTTTTAGTGAATCGTAGATTAATTGCTATTGGTGCGGAGGCAGTGCTTTATTTAGAGGATTGGCTAGGATTAATTGTCCTTGTTAAGGAGAGAGTACCAAAGGGTTATAGGAGGGCTGAGTTTGATAATTATATTCGCAAGCTAAGGACTATTAATGAGGCCAGAGCTATGATAAGGGCTAGGGAGTTAGGTATACCTGTGCCTAGGATTTATGACGTTGACCCAGTCAACATGAGGATTAGGATGGAGTACCTTAACGGAATACCACTGGTTAGGTTATTAATGAATAATAGTGAAGATATTAATGACATTATTATCAACTACATAAGGACCATGGGTAATCACATAGGTATACTACATAGGAATGGTATAGTACATGGAGACCCAACGCCTGCCAATGTATTAATTGTTGGGGATAAGCTATACCTAATAGACTTTGGCTTATCAGAAATGCTTGGCAGGATGCCCATGACGCAAGACATAAGGATGTTGTATAAGTTAGCCCTCGATCTTAACGTAACTCTAAGATCCTTTGAGGCGTTACGTAAGGATCAAAGTCAGTTCCTGTTCATGGAGTTCCTTAATGGCTATAAAGATGCCATGGGACTTGAATTAGCAGGGAAGGTTCAAGCAATTATTAGTAAGATACGGAAGATGGTTAGATACGCCGTTAGATGAATTACATCGATTACTCACGAATAAATAAATTTTAAAACTTCTCTAAATACCGTTAGGCGTGCCTCACCGTAGTAGGCATAAGCGAGGTAGGAGTGCAAGTACAAGGCCTGTGTCTAAGGTAACGCCTTCATGGGTTTCATACACGCAGGAGGAGGTTGAGCAGTTGGTAATTGAGCTGGCCAAGAGGGGTTTCTCGCCATCAATGATTGGAATAATACTTAGGGATCAATATGGAATACCACTTATTAAGCCAATACTTGGTAAGAGCATTACTGAGGTTCTCCAGGGACATGGATTAGCTCCGCAAATACCTGAGGACCTAATGAACCTCATCAGGAGGGCCGTGAAGATTAGGAAGCACCTTGAGGAACATCCAAAGGACTTAAGCGCTAGAAGGGGCTTGAATCTTGTTGAGTCTAAAATACATAGGTTGATTAAGTACTATAAACGTGTTGGTAAATTGCCACAAGACTTCACATACACGCCTGAGGCCTTCTCAATGCTTGCATAGTGAGGTTTAATCCAGTGGTATTACCTCAGCCAGTATGTAATTCTCATTATTACACCTAACTCGCCCGGTCTCTTTCACGATCCTTACCTTAGTGCCCTCCTTAAGTACTTCCTCATTGGGTAGGTATTTCCTGGCGTCATTACATGTAATTAATGACTTTACGTATGTAATCACAACACCCTCAATAAATAACTTAGTTGGTATGGGTATTACTATTGGAAGCTCCTCAGCGATTATCGGTACCATGTCCTCACCCGTTAGAAGACACTTATTGGGTTGCGGTAAACCCACGTGCTTAACCTCGGCAATCCTATAAACCCTACCTGGCCTAAGTCTCGCTACGCATATATTAAATAATTTACATTGTTTGCATTCATTTGGGATTGAGTATAGTCTAAAGGTCTTGCCGATAACAGCCTGTTCCTTGCCAATCAGTGTCATTACTCTTTTTATCTCCATCATCCCTCACTAATCAACGCCTTATTCCTGACTAAGTCTAGGTTTAGTAACAAGGTTTTTAGTAAATTCTCAACCTGCCTTAGATCGTCAGTATTAATTAATGATGCTGGTGAGTGTATGTACCTCGCAGGTGTCGAAATAACCAACGATGGCACACCAGCACCGTAAGTATGTATTATCCCTGCATCCGTACCACCATATGGATTGACCTGCACCTGATACCTAATATTTTTGTCTTCTGCGAGTTCGATAGCCACAGATAATAACTTAGGATTAGCAATCATTGATCTATCAAAAGCCCTAAGCGCAGCACCGCCACCAATCCTCGTTATCCAAACATCCTCACTGCTAGTCGGTACATCAGCAGCAACTGTGGTCTCGACAATAAAGGCTATGTGGGGATTGACCTGATGAACAACAGCATTAATACCCCTAAGACCAACCTCCTCCTGCGTATTCCATGCAAAGTACAGCGATACATCTCCACTCACCTTATTCCTAATGTCCTTAAGCGTGTCTATTAAAACCGTACAACCAACCCTATTATCAAACGCCTTACCAATAACCATGGAACCCCTCTGCCTAAAATCACCCACGAACGTGCCCGGAGTTCCTGGCATTACACCACTCTTTAAAGCTTCATCCTTACTGCTAAAGCCTGCATCAACATATAACTCCTCAAACTTTGATGGAGGCTTCTCCTTACGTAAGTGCGGTGGATCAACACCAACGACACCGACGATATCTCCATCCTTACCCATAAACACTAACTCCCTATCTAAGAGGACCCAGGGGTCTAAACCACCAATAGGTACTATTCTCAGGAAACCCCTCTGATCAATGTGCGAGATCATTACGCCAACCTCATCCATATGAGCACTAATTAGAACCTTAAATGAACCATTACCAACCCTAGCAATTAGGTTGCCCAGATTATCGGCCTTAACCTCATCAGCGTCATTGTTAACTAAACCCCTAATCACGTTTCTAACCCTATCCTCAAAACCGGAAGGACCAACCTCCGTCGATAATTGGCTCAACAGATTTATATCCATACAAGTACAAGGATTGCTTTAGACTTAAAAGCTTTGAACCTGTGATTAAGCAAGGTTATAATTCTTTCCCGTGGTAATAAGATTCAGCCTTAAGTCTGTCTTCCTAATTGAATCCCACTTACTGGAGAGCTTAAACATAGCCCTCACGGCATCGATGTTCTCAGGAACCACAATACTTTCCTGGTGGACGCCCTGCATGAGGAATAGCTCATTCTGAAACACAGTTATTGAATCCTCTATGAGTGCATTCTCCATAACATCACCTCTAAGCCTACCGAGATCTCTAGCCCACTCGATTATTTGTGCAAGGGATTCGATCTTTCTTGACGCTGAATTGAACAACAATATCCTAGGTGTTTCCTCAAGAATCTTCATAATCTCGCCCTTACTTACCTGGCCATCAAACTCAATATTAACCATGTGCAAGTGCATCATTGTTGTGGGTACGGCTACTGCCATGGTAATTATGTCAATGGTCGGTATTACCGTCTGTACATCAGGTCCATGGTGGCTAGGCACTGTGGCTGGATTAAATACTACGTCATTAATCGGCCCCTTCTTAAATTCCCTGGGATCGGCTCCTCTTCTCACTAAATATGCTCTAACTTTCCTTATCTTATAGCCATGTATCAGGAAGGCGCCTATTAGTCTTGAGAGTGCTGTTGTGTTGCAGCTAACAACCCTAATGAACCTTTTACCAATGGCCATGTCATAATTAGCAAGCGCGTTAAAGCTTGTGTCAGCAACCTCTGCTTCTTCACCACCCTGAAATATAGCCCTAAGCCCTAGTGGTTCGTATATCTTTGCCTTATTCTCAGCACCAACGCCATCGGGTGTTGCATCGATGATTACATCAACATTCTTAATAAGGTCATTGATAGTACCTGTAACCCTAATCCCAGCTTTCTCAAATTTATTAACTCTATCCTCATAGGTATATAGCTTAATGCCCTTACTAATGGCAACTTCACCTTCATAATCTGGCGTCTGTTTAATTACACCGATTAATTCCATGTCGTCCATTCTCATTACTGCGTCGGCAATTCTCTTCCCAATAGTTCCGTAACCCATTATACCGATTTTAACGGTCATGTCTCACACCCAGAATTTTGACTTAGATAATTCGAGGGCCTTAATACCGGGTAGGTATGGATCTGCTAGAAATTGAATGAATGCCCTACCACCAGTGGATACGTGGCTTATTCTATTTATTAATCCAAATTTCCTGGCGGACATTATTGTGTGACCACCGCCAATTATTGTGAACTGGGCATTATCAACCATGGCCTTTAAAACATCCCTAGTCCCCCTTGAGTACTTATCAATCTCGACTAAGCCAAGCGGTCCTGTCATTATTGCAATATCGGAGGTCATTATGTACTTACTGAATGTCTCAATGGTTGCTGGGCCTATATCAAGCATTGATTGCGCTTTACCTGGTTCAATAATCTTATCGTCTGACTGAACAGCGTCTATCGGAAGTATAATTTTATCGCTGAATAACTTCATAATATCCATTGCGTCATTAATTGTATCCTGACCAACCTTAATATTGCTAAGTAGCTTATCGTTACCGTAACTTAAAGCTAAAAATAACTGGCTAACTAAGCCACCAAGTAACACTTTATTAATTAATTTTTTACTTAACAGGGTTTTCACAGTCTTCACTGTTTCAGGGATCTTTGCGCCACCTGCTATTAAGACTGTAGAGACACCTCTCGTGTTTAACACCTTACCTAATGCATTTACTTCGTTCTCCATGACAAGCCCCATGCAACTTGGTAACACGTATGGAAAGCCAACTATGCTTGGTTGTGACCTGTGTGCTGTGGCAAAGGCATCAAGTATGAAGTAATTAAATAACGGTGCTAATTTCTTTACTAAATACGTATTTGCGAGTTTTTGAGGCTCTCCTTCAACAACCTCCTCACTAATGAACCTAAGGTTATCAAGCATTAATACCTCACCAGGTCTCAATTTATTTACCTCCTCGCGTGCTTTAGGCCCTATTACGTCATCTATGAAATGTACATCCATACCAAGGTACTTACTCAATACCTGTGCATGTTTCTCAAGTGATACGAATTCCGGATCTCCCGGTCTACCCTGATGAGTTACTACAACAACAGGCAAACCTGAATCCACGAGGTACTTAATGGTCTTTGAGTGAGCCTCTATTCTGTATTCATCAAGTATTTCACCGGAGTCCCTATTTATTGGGACGTTCATGTCAACCCTAACTAAAATCCTACCCTTGTTGCATAGGTTTATTGTTGGGAGTGAACTGGGTAAACTGGGTAAACTCATATCACCCAGTTATGCTTAAGTACTATATTTAAAATTTTCCTACCATAGTAATAATTATAATTATTAATAATTTATAAATTCACGGAAGAAGCAAGATTTTTAATCCGAGGGATCCTATGTAAATGAGAACATGATAAGTGATTACATGAAGGGAGGCTTTAAGTTAGTGATTGAGAAAAATAGGTTAAAAGCCATAAGCGAGGCTTTAAAGGCAATTGAGGAGGAGTTCGGTGTTAAGATAATTGTTGATAATGATAAGGGTGAGGTTACGATAACTCCAGGTAATAGTACGAGCTTTGATCAATTAATTAAGGCAAAGAACATAATTGAGGCGATATCATATGGTTTTGATTATAATGATGCCCAAAACCTAAGGAGTGATGATTATACCCTCGAAATACTAGATCTAAAGGATTATGTAGATAAGGATAAGACTAATCACATTAGTAGGATTAAGGCTAGGATCATTGGCGAGGATGGTAGAGCCAAGAAAGTTCTGCAGGAGTTAACGGATACAAACATAGTGATTGGTGATAGGTACATAGCAATACTTGGTCTTTATGAGAATGTGAAAATCGCTAGAGAGGCATTGGAAATGCTAATTCGCGGTAGACAACATGCCACGGTATATAGGTGGATTCAGAATTGGAGAAGGGAGAGTAGATATAGGGAATTGATGGAGAGATTAAATAGGACTTATTATGAAGGTGAAGAAGAGGGTTGAGATACCGTTGTTACTTCTGCAATTTTTACCTCTTCCGTTGGTTTAGTCTCACCACCCGTTGGATACCTTAAGACTTTTATCTTATAAACCTCAACCTTTCTCAGTGGATATATCCTCTTACCAACAGCAAATAGCTGATTACTAACATCACCATACACCGCAGCCTTAATAAAGCCATTAAAGTCCGCCTTGCTTGAAAGGTCATTTAAGGCTTTCATAAACTCCTTCCTAATGGCTCTCTTTTGACTTGACTTACACCTAGTTGGTGTCATTGCTAATATTGTAATTCTTATTAATGCGTTATCCGTGGTATTCACATCCTGAATTAATTGAATAAGACTTGAGCCTCTCCTGATTAGGCTCTTCACGTAATCTCTTGTTAATTCCATGCCCTTAAACCTCGTGTATGCCTTATCCCCCTCAATTCTATCTATTTGGAACCTTAACTTTATGTGTAAGTGACTGAGGTCCTTAGTTATATCAAATAATGTTACCTCTATAGTTCTGCCAATAAGCGAATCAGGTTCATTGGCAGGCACCTCCCCAATCTCTATGCCATTAAATAATGTAGGTGCATGTATAGTAAACCACTTCTTAATCATCCACTTACCTGTCTTAGCCTGTTTTTGTTCTGACACGTTGATCTTATCGATGATCAAAAACCCTTTTTTATATTTTTACCTTCGTAACTCATTGAGGGACTCCATTATGATCTTTAGATTCCTAATGAAGTCATCAATAGTATTATAAACACTTAGTAATTTCTCATTATCAACATGGTAAGTTAATTCATAGGTTAATTTATCATCAATGCACTTAATAGTTGATGTGAGACCTTGCGGTAACTCTCTCTCGTCAGGCAATAATGAGGAGATGGCTACTTGGCAATCCTCAATGGTTTTCATTGCAATCTCTAAGGTAATTCTACCCCTAATTTTCATTGTATTAAACCCCTTATTACTATTGAGTAATTACTACGTTTAAATACTAAGTCTGCATCCGTAACATCCTCATTAAACGCGCAGTTTATCTGTATTGGTTCATTCCCTATTGAGAATGAATGATTCTTATTTTCTACCTGGAAGTTTATGATTGAACATAACCTATCAATTAATGTTAATGGTTGAGAACCCTGCCTTATCACTATGTTATCCTTATTTAATTGGTTCATAAGTTCATTAATTATGGATATGTACTTAGTAATTATACCATTAATTTCCTTAATACTCTGTGGGTTGAGTATTGGATTCAATAAACCACCTGCGTATTCCCAAAGTACCAACTGGGACTCAACTGCCAATATTGACTCTAGCACATCAATATCATTATTATTCCACTTCCTATGCATAAGTACAAGTTTATCAAGGTAATCACCCCTAAATCCAGCTCGAAGCATGAAATCGCTGATATACTTTAACAGTGTCATTACCTCATCCTCATTAAGCTCATTATACTGAACATCCGTCTTTTTAGCAATAGCCTTTACAAGGCTCCTAGCCTCGGACTCATTACCAGTAATGCCAGGTATTACTGGCGAAAAGGCACGTGAGAGTGACACACTTAGCAATAATCTAAGTATGCCAGGTAATGCTGGATAATTAATGGGTTCAGTGGTTAGCCAACCGTTAAATGACGAAGCATTGTAATTGGGAATTACGGAAAATTCATAGATAATTGCTGTTTCTAAAAATCTTAGTGAATCCTGGCTTAACTCATTATTTAGCAACTGCCATATTAATTGTGGCATTGAGTCCGTAAACTCAAGATAGACATCAGTATTAACCCACTCAATACCTTCCCTGCCTATCATAAATACCCTCTTACCATTAAGTGAGTTTATAAGTTCATTGAGTTTAACAACCGTGGGGGGATCAACAAATAAGATTGAGTTATACCTACTTATCACATCCCTTCTTAGGTCATTTAATGATTCCAGTGTCAATAATGTTATATGCGTTAGTAACCCTCTTCTAAATCGTTCTATTAGAATTACTATTGCAGAAAATAGGGAATTAATAAATGGTGGAGTTATTATGAGTAAATTATCACTTGAGTTTATTATTGAATCCAAGATGAATCTTCCCCTGGACTTCACAAAAATCCTATGTTGTAAAAATCCTTTTAATAATTACTGGAAGTAAGATGGATAAATACAATAAAGGGTAATTTCATATATAGACCGCTGTGTTCCTGGCAAGTTTTATCTTAAGCCAGTCCTTAACATCCATCTTAAAGCTATGCTCAATCTTATCCCTATGGAAGTTATTCATTGTACAGAAGGGTATTATTCTACCATCTGGTGCTGCATAGTGAATATCACACCTTTGGACCCTCTGTACATCGAAATTAAATGTGTCCATGAAGTGCATTATTCCAAGTCCAATAACATTAAACATTATCTGGCCTAGTGATTCATAGTCCTTCCTAGTTAGGAAGTTCGCAAGTATATCCCTAAAACCCTTGTGCTTAACGTACCTAAGCAGTTTGAGTGTTTCTACAGTGGCAATGCCTCTCCAAACACCGCCCTTAATAGCCTTACTATGCAGATCCCAAACAGTCTTCTCAAAGCCATCAACATCAACGATCTTCGTTATTGGAAGAATATCCTTAGTGTCTTGGTCATAATAAATAAACGTTGATGCTCCACAGACAGGGTTATTGCTGAATATTGGCTTAGGACTGCCCGTCAATGCCTCAACGAGTTTTCCAATAGCCACCGGCCAATTAACTGGTCTCCAATCCCACTTACTTATTTTACCGCTGGTCTGTTCCTCAATGCCATTAATTACATCAGGTATTGTTATCCTGAATTGCCTAATTTCATCAGGGCTATACTCCTTGGCTCTACCTGCGAAGGCCACGGGCTGTATATTAATCCACCTAACGACATCCCTATTTTCAATTGCAAAATCTATTATCTTGCCCATGTCTCTATCGTTATAGTTCTTAGCCATTGTAACCACAAGAACTACGGACCTATGGCCAAGCTTCCTGGCATTCTCAATAACCTTCTTCTTAACAGCCGCATACGCCTTTGGATCATATAGCCTATGTCTCCAAACACCCTGATTATTCGGATCTATTGTGTCGAATTGTAGGTATATCGTTGACATACCCGCATCTAATAGCTTCCTGTAATAATCAATATCATTAGCGATCCTTATGCCATTGGTATTGACCTCGATGTGGTCAAAGCCGAGGATCTTGGCCATCCTAATGATCTCTGGTAAGTCATTCCTGAGCGTTGGCTCGCCACCGCTAAACTGAATAGCATTTGGCGCCCAGGGCTTCTGAGCTCTAAGGGTCCTAAGCATATACTCGATCTGCTCGAGTGTTGGTTCGTATACATAACCAGCTGCGTAGGCATTGGCGAAGCACACGGGGCATTTCATGTTACACCTGTTTGTTACATCGATTATTGCAAGCACAGTATTTGTCTTATGAACAGGGCATAAGCCGCATCCCTGTGGACAACTACCTGCTGCCAAATAATAGTTAAGGTCTGTATTGGGATTTGCTGTGCCCTTACCAATGTATTCAGGGGCATCCCACTGGAGGAAGTAGTAATATAATTCAGCATCACCCCAGTATAGATCTCTGAAAGTTCCATGTTCTGGGCAGGTCTTCTTTAGCCATATTGCCCCATCCTCCTCGTAAACAGCCATTGGTATCTGCCTACTACAGACGGGGCATACGGACACTGAGACCTTAATAACTCTCACATGATCTGGCAGACCGAATTGTCTCTTCCACATTTGCTGAAGTCTCTCATTCTCTAGGGCATTCCTATAATGCCTAGGTAACTTAAACCTGCTTAGGTCAACAAGTGGCTTCCTTGGCCTTTGTGCTTCAATAAGTTCGGTCTTTGCTGATACTACCTGAACCATTGCGGTAATTGAGGGTTAATTATTTAAAAGCTTTGTCACCAACTAATACTCTCAGAAGTGTTTTTAGTATGAGTATAGAAAAAAGACTTCAGGAACTCGCCAGACTTATTGGATTAACAAGTTATGATATAAAGACCTATATAGCGCTTGTGGAGAATGGCCCATTAACCGCGAGAGATGTTGCAATTAAGGCAAGTATCCCATCATCGAAGGTTTACTCAGTACTTCATAAACTGTATAGATTAGGTTATGTGGAGATTGATGATAAGAGAAGACCGGAGCTCTTCTACGCGGTATCTCCATTGGACGTATTTAGCAGGATAATGCAGAGATTTACTGATTACGTAAATTCCACAAAGCCATTAATAGATTCGTTACAGTTAATTTACGAATCAGTATATAAGGGTAAGGTAACTGCCCAAAGTGAGTTACTTTATGTTGTTAGGGGTCTTGATAGTACTAAGGAGTTAATAATGAAGTCCATGGGCTATGGTAGCCTGGATATTGCTACACCATATATTGAATTACTTGATCATAGAATATTATCTATGGTTGAGGAGGTATCACGTAATAACGAAGTTAGGTTGCTGGTCTCTCAGGAAATTATAGACTACATTAAGGATTTACCGCCTAGGATACACATTAGGATTAGGGATAAGTTATTTGGTGGTGGTTTTGTGGGCATTGGTGGTGTTGTCCTGGTGATTAAGCATGGCATGGATTACATAAGCCTATACTCAAGGCAGGATTACATAACTGACATTGCAAAGACATACTTTAATTATCTATGGAATAGCTCAGAGGTTCTTCAACGTTAATTTATCCAATAACTGGATTGCCCTTGTCGTCTCTTTTAACTTTCCTTTTTGGGTAAATAGCATCAATTGGCCCCTTACTGAAAATCTCTAAGTACCTCCTTAAGGCCTTTGGTATTACCACAGTGCCATCAGGTTCCTGGTAATTCTCGAGTATCGCCGTTATGGTCCTCGTGCTTGCTATGGCCGTTGAGTTCAAGGTATGCACAAATTCTCTCCTCATATCCTTCCTGAGAACCCTAATGCCCAACTTCGCTGATTGCCAATCAGTGCAGTTACTACATGACACCATCTCCCTATACATTCCCTGCGCTGGCATCCAAACCTCAAGGTCATACTGCTTAGCGGCGCATCTACCCATATCATGCGCACACAGTAGCACAACCCTATAGGGCAGGCCAAGACCCTGCCACAATTCCTCAGCATTTCTTATTAATTCCTCATGCCACCTCCAACTATCCTCTGGCAGTGAGAATACGAATTGTTCAACCTTATGGAATTGATGAACCCTAAAAATACCCTTCATATCTCTATTACCTGCGCTAGCCTCCCTTCTGAAACTCGGTGAAACGCCAACAAATAACAATGGTAGTTGGTCCTCAAGAAGCTCCGTGTGTCTTAAATACGCAGCTATTGGGTGCTCAGCCGTACCTATAAGGTAAAGATCCTCATTCTCAACCTTATACACCATGTCCTTAAACGTATCCATATCTAAAATCTCAGAGAGTACCTCGTACTTAAGCATGTACGGTGGAAGCACGAGCTTAAAGCCCTTCTTAGTCATGTAATCAATAGCATACGTCAGCAGCGCCATATCGAGCATTACTAAGTCATCAAATAAGTAATAGAACCTGGATCCAGCAACCTCACCTGCCTTGAGTGTGTCACCCATGCCAAGTACAACCTCAAGCATGTCAGCATGACCAATGGGTTTCCAATCAATGGTTTCATAAGGTACATTAAAGCCGAAGCGTTCGGTTTGGTCCTTGAATTCCTTCGCATGTCCAATCCATACCTTAGGCGTTCCATAAAATCTAGCTGGTATTGAATCAATGCCTCCAGGGCAATCATAAGGTACGCTTTCATGCACTAAATTAGGTATTGATCTAAGCACCTTCTCCCTTTCCCTCTCAATATTCTCCAGCTCTTCCTCCTTTTTCTGAATTTCATTCAAGAGCTCCTTAGCCTCCTTAATTTTCCCCTCTCTTTCTGTACCTTTCAATTTACTAACTTCCCTAGTAATTACATTATGTTTATGTCTCAACTCATCAATCTCTGCCTTAAGGCTCCTCCACTTATTATCTAACTCAATGAATCTATCAACGATGCCTACATCCATTCTTCTTTTTCTAAGTGAATCCCTAACAGTATCTGGTCTATTCCTCAATGCATCCAATAAGCTCCAGCTCATTACTGGTCTAGGATTTACGCAATTATTAAATTTTATTTTTAATTACGTTCACTTAAAAATCTCAGTAAGCTTGAGAATGAGATCCCACTGCCTATCTATCTTCTCCTCCATAAGCTTAATATCCTCGGGCTTTAGATGGGAGAACCTACCCTGAATCTTTATATACTCCTCCAGCGGCCTCCTCCTTGGCTTATCCTTATACGGAATGCTTGGCGGGCTTATCGTTAACCTGCCCTGATTGTACTCCCAAAGTATCCAGGCGCCAGTCTCAACAGCAAGCCTAGCAGCCTTAATCGTGTAGGAATCATCCATCTTCCAACCAGGTGGACAGGGCGAATGCAGATGTATGAATCTAAAGCCTCTAACCTGCATTGCCCTCCTAACCTTATCGATGAAGTCCATTGGGTAAGCAATGCTTGCTGTGGCTACGTAGGGAACCTTATGCATGAGCATTATTAATGCCACGTCCTTCTTATCCTCGGTCTTGCCCTTAGGTGATGTTGTTGTCCAAGCCATCCAGGAAGTTGTGCCACTGGCCTGAATGCCCGTATTCATGTAGGCTTCATTATCGGCCATTACATATAGAATATCCTCATTTCTATAGGCAGCGCCGCTTAATGTGGCGAATCCAATATCGGCGGTAGCACCATCACCAGCCCAAACAACCACAGGTCCATTATTATTCCTCTGCCTAACGGCCCTTACTAAACCACTAGCCACCGCTGGGCTTGATGCAAATGGTACATGAAGTACGGGTACTGTGTATGCAGTGTATGGGGCAGAACCTGGTATTACGCTTGAGCAACCAGCTGGTATTACCATGACGAACTTACCATCAAGTGCCATGGCTAATTGTCTCATGCCAACCTGTAATGGGCAACCAGGGCATGCAGCCGTGCCTGGCATTATGAACTTTGTTCTTCCATACTTATGTAGTTCGGTTATGGTGACCATGCTCATCACCTCCCAATCTCCGGTATATACCAGTATTTTCTGATCCTTACTGTGCCTTCATGTTCGACTTTGTCTATGAATTCCCTTATTATTACCCTAAACTCATCTGCTGAGACATCAAATCCACCAAGCCCTGCCAGCACGCCCTCGAATGAAACGTTACTGGGTACAAAACCACCTATCTCACTGGCTAATACACCACCCATGCCGGCGGAGTAATCCCTATCAAATACTATTACGCCCTTCATGCTATTAATCCAACCTGAGATATCCTCTTCAGGAAATGGCCTAATGTACCTAATCCTCAATAAACCAATTGGGTAACCCTCGTCTCTAAGTCTATCAACGGCATTTAGAATATCCCCACTCCATGCACCCATTGATATTGCAACATACTTAGCATCACTGCACCTATAGCATTCAGTTAATGATCCATAATTCCTACCCGTTAACTTGCCGTACTCATCGTAAACCTCGGCAATAACCTTCTTCGCAGATTCCATAGACTCATCCATATACTTCTTAAGGATTGCGTGATATACATCATTCCCAGGTAAATTACCCATTGTTATGGACTCACCACCAGGTTCAATAGTGTATGGGATCCTTGAGTTTCTAGGCGGTAACCAAGTATCGACATCCTCTTGTGACGGGACATCAAGTGGTTCAGCCGTATGGCTGAGTATGAAACCATCAAGTCCTATAGCCACTGGCAATAATACTTTCTCATTCTCGCTAATCTTAAATGCCGTCAGTGTCATATCGAATGCCTCCTGCACGTTCTGAGCCATACCAATTATCCAACCACTATCCCTAATGGCTAGTAGGTCTGTGTGTTCATCATGTATGTTCCATGGTGGTCCAACAACTCTCGTAACCACAGCCATGACCAATGGAACCCTTGATGCCGCTGCCCACCAAAGCATTTCATACATGTAGAATAACCCATGGCTTGAGGTTGCCGTAAATGCCCTGGCACCACCTGCTGCTGCGCCATACACAGTAGCCAACGCAGCAAACTCGCTCTCAACCCTTACGTAGTCAGCTCTCAATTCACCCCTCTCTATCATCTCACTAATTCTCTCAACAATTAACGTCTGTGGAGTTATGGGATATGCGGAAATCACATTAACCCTAGCTAGCTTAACGGCCTCAGCAACCGCGTGATCCCCAACCAGGACCTTCCTAGCCTGCTTTGCGAGTGGTATTTGCTTACTCATTCACACCACCTCCTCCTTAACCATATCTATTGCCTTGACTGGACAGACATCAGCACAAATTCCACAGCCCTTGCAATAGTCATAATTAATCTTAATATTCTTATCCTCAAGCCACTCAATGACATTTTCAGGGCAATAAAGCCAACAAATGCCGCACTTCGTACATTTAGAATAATTAACGACTGGTCTATATACACGCCAAGTACCTGTCCTACCGCCAGCACCTTCAGCAGGAGTCGACAGCAAGAGACCCCTTAACTTCTCTGCGGTTTTCATGCTACTCACCTCTAACTGATTCGTAACCCATCTTAACGGCTTCCGCATTCAATTTAACAAGATTTTCCCTACCCACAAATTCAGGTAATGAATTAATGATAGAGTCTAGGCTCACGACACCCGTCACCTTGGCAACCGCACCAAGTAATGGTGTACTTACTATGTGCCAACCGGCGATAACAAGACCTAACTTCTCACTTATTGACGTTGCATCAACATAATAAGTCCTATACCCAGTTCTAATTGGTGTTGAGGAGTTAACGATCATTATAGAGTCCTTATCCTTCATGAGATCATCAATATTAACAAGATCAAGGACGTTTGCAATGAGTACCACGAGAACATCAGCCTTCCTAACATTACTATGGAGAATTACGGGCTTATCAGAGATCCTAGCATATGACTTAACAACGGCACCCCTACGCTCAGCACCAAACTCAGGAATCGCTTGACCCCACTTACCATCCTTAAGCGCTGCGGATACAAGGATCCTAGCAGCAGTAACGCCGCCTTGCCCACCCCTGCCGAGTATTATGAATTCAGTTACCTCAGCCATACTACCCATGAACCGTAAGCACTAGGGTTTTATAAACGCTTCTGGTAGATTATTTATCTCTAAATGGTAAAAATAGTTAAATATAAATCCATAGGATTATCGAAATGACTTAATAAATAAGTTATGAAATACATAAAAATAATCATCACATGATCTAAAAATATACCTAATTTAATATAATGGTATCATAAAAAGATATTTTGGTGATAGTTCATTAAAGTATTATTTACTTAAGTAAAATTATTAAGACCGAACACCATGCCTCAGCCTAACCCATTGATTTGTTTGGCGTGACCTGGCTATGAATAATGATAGGTACTTACCAAGCCTATCAATTTCACTTTGCTTCACCGTATTCCATGCCGGGCACTCCTTATCAATATATGGACCCTCAACATCATCATAAACCAGTGGGTATAGCCTACAACCAATCGGTCTATTTTCATAAATGGTGCACTCCATGGTGTGTGGATTAAGGAATACGCAATGTCTATCCACATTCCTTAGGCGCCAAATCTCGCCATCGAATACGGCGAAATCCTCAAGTCTATAACCCAACGAGGTTATCCTCTCGATATCCTCCGGTAAAAGTTCCATCTGTGTATTCATGCAGCATTGTCCGCATTTCGTACAAGCCATCTTAACCTCGAAGAACTCCGTATCATCAAAAATAGTACCAAGCCTAATTTTGACCTTAACCATATCCAAAAATCAACCCTAACTAACCCTCCTAACCTTATACTCCATGGTTATTTGCTTATCCCTACGATCATCAATCCTCACAGTAGTGACAATCCTCTTAACCCCAGCTGAATAAAGCGCATCATGTATATCCTGAAGAAGCTTACCAAGCGCCTCAACACTCGGTAGTTCCACAGACGTCCCCATCGGCCCTATCTCAATCCTATAACCTGAACGCCTAATTACGTCAATAGCAACCCTAATTAGGTCACCGACACTCGTGGATGATGTACCTATTGGGTCAACGGCTATCTCAACAATAACCGCCATCAAGTAAACCAATAAACCAAGGCCCTTATTAAGCATTAGTCCCTCAAAACCCTAACCCTCCTCCTGAGTATACGGCTTAAGGAACCCTCAGCAAACCCTCCTCCTTCCAGGGATCACCATCATAGTGATAACCAAGCAATTCCCAGTAACCAAGCTCAATATCGCCAAGAATAACAATTTCGCTTAGGTACTTCACAGACCTCCAACCATATCGGCTTAGTATGACAAGCCTTAAAGGAAAACCGTGCTCTCCAGGCAGTATTTTACCGTTCATCGCATACGCAATTATTGTATAATCATCAAGCAGCACATCAAGCATTATAGTTGCGCCATAACCATCAATACCCATGGCTAAGGCCGCCACGGCCCTAGGATCAAGCTCAGGTATTACGTCCTTAATTCTAACCCCTCGCCAATTAACGGCTTTGACGGACCAACCTGTCACGCAGTGGAAATCTGCCGTTAAGTCCACGCATGACTATTTAGTTATTATATCGTAATAATTTATAATTACTTCGTTCTTCACAAGACCACTTATTCTCGGCATGTGGTTTTGAGGGCTCTTTTATTATTGGTGGGTCAAAGGCATCGTAAATTATGAACCTAGGTATCTCCCTCTGATTGAGTGGAAAATCTATCTTATACGTTATTTGCGTGTACTCCCTGCTCAGCGCCTCCTTAAACAGCTACTCAATGTCTTCCTCGGTCATTGCTTTTATAATGCTTAGGATTTATTTAAGGCTCGGCTCTTTAACTAAACAATATAACAGTGCTAAGCACGCCTTAGCCTTAATGCGTTTAACGTTACGGATATGCTGCTCATCGCCATTGCCAGGCCAGCCCATTCGGGTCTAAGTGTTACTCCGGGCACGACTCCAGCTGCTATTGGTATTAGGACTATGTTGTATAGGAATGCGTATATCAAATTGAACTTTATGTTATTAAGAACCCTCCTTGAGAGCGTGATTAGGTCTATTAATTGGTCGAGCCTATTCCTAAGGAGCACAACATCACCAGCCTCCTTAGTTATGTCTGAACCACTACCCATGGCTATACCCACATCCGCGGCGTTCAAGGCCGCGGCGTCGTTTACACCATCACCAACCATAGCAATCAATCCGTATTTACCCCTTAGTTCGTTGATTATGTTCACCTTATCATCAGGTAATAGGTTGGCATGTACCTCCTCAATTCCCAACTTCCTGGCTATTAACCTGGCATTAACCTCATTATCACCGGTGAGCATTACCACATTAATACCGAGCCTTCTCAATTCGCTGATTACCTTAGGGGCCTCGGGCCTCACCATATCGCCTATGGCTAACGCGCCTCTAACGGTATTATTAACCACAACATAAACCACGGTATAGCCAAGACTCCTTAACCCCTGGGCCTCATCCTCGATATACTTAGGTAATTCCGCCTCCATACCCTTAACCAGCCTCTCATTACCCACGGCAATCACCGAACCATCACTCAACTGTGAAATTACACCCATGCCCTGTATAGAGTCGAAGGACGACACATCACTAGGCATAACTCCCTTCTCCATTGCATTCTCTACTATGGCCTTTGCCAATGGATGCTCAGACCTCGCCTCCGCCGTAGCGGCCAACGCTAGGACGTTCTCATCACCTACAATCGAAAAGACCCTCGGCCTACCCATCGTAAGCGTACCCGTCTTATCAAACGCGACAACCCTAGCCCTAACCAACCTCTCAAGGGCATCCGCATCCTTAATGACTATGCCCTTCTGGGCAGCCCTGCCAACACCCACCACGACACTTATCGGTGTTGCTAGACCCAATGCGCATGGGCATGCAACCACAAGCACCGCTGCCATATGCATCACGGCCAGGTAAATAGGGGCCCCTAGTAACAGCCATGTTATGAGGGTTAGTATACCCACAGATATTACTACCCAAGTAAATACGGCCGAACCCCTATCAACCAAAGACTGAATTGGCAACCTAGACGCCTGCGCCTGCCTTGCTAATTTAATGATTTGTGATAATAACGTGTACCTACCATTCCTAGTGGTCCTAATGACGAGGTAGCCCCTAACGAGGTGAGTACCCGCCAACACAACATCACCTGGGACCCTATGCACCGGCATATACTCGCCGCTCATGCTTGACTCATCAACATAGCCCTCACCACCATCGACAATACCATCTACAGGTATAGCCTCACCCTGCCTAACAACCACTAAGTCACCTGGCTCAACCTCAGTAACTGACGCCTCAACCTCAGCATTACCCTTAATAACCCTGGCAACCCTAGGTTGCAGCCTAGCAAGCTCCCTAATAGCCGATGATGCATGCAGCCTAGCCCTAACCTCCAGGTATCGACCAATCAGTATGAACGTTATTACGGCAGCACTCGAGTCGAAGAACGTAGTGCCAGGCAATAAGTTAATCAGTACTAAGATGCTAAAAACATAGGCACTCAATGTGCCCAGGGCCACCAGGGTATCCATATTTGCAGTGGCGTTGCGAAAGGCCCTAATGGCACCCTTAATGAATCTCCAGCCTGAGTAGAACTGGACCGGTGTTGCTAGTATGAAGGATAGCAGGTTATATAGGGGTATAGGTATCAATGAGGTCATTGTTAATACCATCATTATAAATATGGAGATGGTCAGAGGCACCGCTACAACTAGCCTGCGTAGTATGTCCCTTAAATCGCTCTCCACAGTCCTCCTATCAACATCTAGATCTATCTCAGACGCCTTAGAGACATTGATAACAGTGAAGCCGGACCTCCTAAGCATTGTTGCTAGCTCATCACTCGTTATATCCAACGGATTATACTCAATAATTACCGAGTGATTGGTAAGGTCAAAGCCCACATTAAATACCCCAATCCTGCTCAGTGCTCTCATTATTGCCGGCTCATCATCCGGATTCAGAGATCTTAAGTAAACCTTGACCTCCTCCCTATACACATCATAACCGGCCCTTTGCACAGCCTTGAGCAAAGCCCTATAGTTAATCCTAGCCTCATCAACGACGACCTTGGCCTCATCACTCGCTAGGCTAACATTAGCCGTTAAGACACCAGGTACGGAGAGCAGGGCCTTCTGGACGGTTAGACTACAGGTGGCGCAGTGCATACCAATTATCTTTAAGGTAACCTCCCTAGTCCTACCTCCAAACCTCAATCCCACCCTAACATTGGCAATGGAAGTATCAGCATCACTCATTACATTCAACCCATTGGCATGCCCCTTGGGCCTTCCTTGATATATACCTCAGGGTTCTTCTCAAACTCACGTTTGCACATTGCTGAGCAGAAGTAGTAGATTTTGCCCTTGTATATTGTTTTAAATTGTGTTGTTTCATCAACCTCCATACCACAGACTGGGTCTATGTGTTTGGGCATGGTTGTTCAGGGAGTAATTAATGCACTATTCGATAAGGCTTATTATTATCAAACTTTTCATTAATAGTGATGGCTCACGAAACAATTGCAGTAAATCTTACGGAGATTGAGTACAGGGTATTGAGTATACTTAGGGAGAATGCGCGGACAAGTGTTTCAGAAATTGCTGATAGACTTGGCGTTAGTAGAGCGACTGTTTCCAGGGCAATCAGGTCATTGATTAATAAGGGGATTAGGTTTACAGTGGATGTTCCTGAGAATTCGCCTAAGGCCTTTATAATCACTAGTAAATCCCAGCCTGAGCTTGGTGAGTGTTATAGGCTTGTTGATGATAAGTATCTCGTGATTATTAGTGCGAGGGATTATAATGAGCTGATAAGGCTTATAGATGGGGTTGATGGTAGGGTTAAGGTCTTCATAGCCCTGGGTCAAGTCACTAAGCGTGCTGTCCCCATTGGGTTGGTGTGTGATTATTGTGGTGGCCCAATAAGCGTGCCCATCATTTATAGGAGGGGTAGGAGGACGTATTACCTATGCTGTGAGACTTGTTTAAGGGAATTGAAGAAGAAATTAAGTAGGAGTAATAAAAATAAGGCTGACGCACCGTGAATTACTGTGTCATCTGGTAGTGGGAATAAGTGTGTCTTTTATCAGAGGACGTACGATGGTGAACGTTGCATACTCATGCCGCCCGAGGATTGGAGAGTAAGCAGGAGTAAGTTCATTAATTTCTGCCTTAATGGCGGACGTGGATGCCCAGTACTCAGTAGGTACTACTCAATAATTTCCAGGGAATCAGGCAAAGAAGAAAAATAATTTTTATTATTTTATCATATATTAACAGAAAAGTTACTTAAGTATTCCCCTCTGAATCAGTATTATAATCATTATAACCGACGCACTAAGTAGAATAGCTATAAGGCTAGTTATCAATTCATTAGACCCTCCCTGCACTGCCGATATTGCCTGTAAATTACCTGGACTAAGGGTAAATGTGACCAGTGGGAATCCGTATTGATTAATCGGTATTGGGTAATCACCAAGCTCGTATTCAGTGACTGGCGAGTATAATTGGGCTATTGTTGCATTCTCAATGCCTATAATGGGTATTGTCGTTGTATGATTAGGCATTAGTACTATAGGCTTAGTAATTGTGTATGTACCGTTGCTCACGACCAACGTTACATATAGCGTGTAATTCAGACCATTGTATATCTGCAATACTACGGCATCATCCTCTACCACGTAATTAACAAGCTTAATCTCAGATAACCAATTCTCTACGGTATTGATTATGGTGTTCGTGTACGTTAAAGCTTGCTCCTGGAACCACCCTGGACCGTAGTTCGGAGGTCCTGTTTGCCAGGTCCAGTCACTACCCTCGGCAATGTATAGGTAGTTCCACAGTGTATATATTGGGTTTGTCGAGTTCGGTGTTACGTTGAAGGGTAGTGGTACTAATGGTGATATTGGCATGCCCACGGCCTTCGTAAACGCCACCAGGTACTCCCTCGCCATGGCTACAGAACGCCAAATCTCGACCTTGCCTGAGTAGCCATTATTCCAATTATTCAGGTTTAGGGCCCATGATGACTCGGGCAGGTTCGTTAATACGGCTATGGGCTTATGGGTGGCTATGGCCTCACTGGCTGTCTGCGTTATGAACCATGTACCCTGGTACTCAGAGAGTACTTGATAAATGGCCTGTAGATCAACTGGTCCCGTGGTTGGGTTGAAGATTAGTGGGTTCTCGCCATCTAACGCCACCACGACTACAGCGCCCGGGTTCTGCATGTATATCCTGGCTAGGTAGTGAATCAGTTCCCTGGCGGTCAACTGCGGTGGCTGGCTGAAGTAGGCGAAGGAGAATGTGTTAGAGAGATCCGTGTTCCTAAACAGGACTATTACTTGTTTACCAGTTGAGTCCTCAACAATTATAGGTCCATACGGTGATGGGGTACCGCTGACTACGGTTGCGTAGGGCAGGAACGCTTGGGCATCAAGTATTGTGAATTCAATGCCAGTCTCATTGTATAGGTGGACTAGGCCCATGTTGAATGCCATCTCAGGCGTCCAGGCGCCAGTTGCCTTAACGCCGAATACTTCCTCAGTCATTTCCTCACCCATGAGTATTTGAGCCAATAAATCGCTCTGCCAACCATTGTCATAAATTATCGCCTGCAATGGGTGGTAAAATGGCACGGTTAAGATCTCGACCTTACCCTCCTGGGCAAGCTCCCTATATAGGCTGATTGTGTAGTTTATGGTCTCAAGACACTGGGTCATATTCACATTGAGTGTTGATGGACTTGGCCAAACGGGTGAGTATGGGAATGAACCCTCAGTCAGCATCGTCTCCCACTGATACAGGAGCACTGGTGTGAAGTCTATAGTCACGCTCACGTTATACTCACTAAGTAGGAGTGCTTGTAATTCGTAAGCGCCAACCCATGTCCCGTTCCATAGGAAGTCATGACATGTATGAAGTAAGACCCATGCCTGTTCCCATGTCCCGTTTGGCTCGATGTAAAGCGGTTGATGCATGTTCCACACAATGACCAGGCTGAGCGGTGGCTTACCCGTTGTGTTAAGTACGTAGAGGCTTGGCAACGAGGCTTGAGTTAACACGGTGCCCAGACTATACACCGTGAGCATCGGTGTATATATACCCTGCGGCATATTCACAGTGAAGTTCAACGCCACCGTGTAGTAGCCTGGCATTATCGTTGCATCATAGTAATTAAACTCCTCATTATTCACGGTAAGCGTCATATTAACCGTAATAGGCTCGCCAAACTCATTCTCGAAAAGAACGTAGATAGTGGCGTTCTGACCAACCAGGTAAACATAATCACTATACGTCGCGTTTATGAATACCAACGGTGAGTATACGTCTTGTATTGCGAAGTTCCCGTTGGGTGTGCATGTTACTACACCACTTATTAGGTTGGCTGAGCAATGTAGCCAGGTATTGGTCGTTGTGTCCCAATAGACCCACTGAATCCACTGCCCTGGCTGGAATGGGCCTATCATAACCGAGTAATTACCCCAGAGTGGATTGAACGTCATTGCGGTGTTCATGGCTCCAGATGTACCGCTCGTAGTGTACCAAGGCACGTTTCCTGGGCCTGAGGTTAGGCCGTACCAGAGGAGTATGTTGTCTGGTGCTCTACCGAGCATGGTTATTAATATTGAGCCATTTGGATAGACGTAGGCCCATGTATATCCTTGGTTCGGTGGGTTAACGTCAACGTTCCAATTCCAGAAGGGTACACACTGGTAGTTAATCCAGGTATTAGTGGTTGCGTCATGAAATACCCAGGCAACCCAAGTACCTGGTTGGAAAGGCCCGATGGTAACTACGTAACTGGTCCCATTCCAAGTCATTAACGTGTCAGTAACGCTTGACCAAGACCCCTGCGGATATGGCTCAATGCCCCAGTGTAAGTAGACTTCGTGACCCTCCGGTAACCCCGTTATCGCCACTGTTATGTACGCAGGACCTGACGTTGGTGTTACATTAAAGGACACTACATATGGGCATGAGCTTTGGGCATGGGTTATGGGTGTTGCGAGTAGTGCTGCTACTATTAGTAAAAGAAATATCGTGTATATTATTTTAATTGTCATAATATTTGGGTATTTTTTAGATATTTAAACTTTTCTTTTCAATTATTCTTTTAAATACTTTCAATCTATTATGCCTTAACCCCGCCCATCGCGTATATCTGCACCAGGTACTTCTGGAATGCAATGAATATTGCGAATATTGGTATTCCCATGAGGACGGAGAATGCCGCGAGTACATTATACAGTGTTGCCCTATTAACGAACGCCAGATAATACATGCCCAGGGTCAGCGTCCACATATTGCCCTGCATTATAAATGCATTTGCCAATGCGTAGTCTGTGTAGGCGCCCATGAACGCGAGCAGGGCAACGAAGGCTATTATTGGCTTAGCCATTGGTAGGAGGATTCTGAAGAAGGCTCCTGGCCTCGTTAAGCCATCAATTAACGCGGCCTCCTCATAATCCCTAGGTATTCTATCGAGGAATACCTTAACTAGGTATGAGCTGAATATCGACGTACCCCCAGAGTAAGCCAGTATTAGGCCTACGTATGTAGCCCATCCCCTAAGCATACCCAGCGATGCAAACATTAGGTACAGTGGTAATGCCGTTGCTGCGAATGGGAAGAACGTCATGACGTAAATCGTCACCATTAATGTCGTTTTTCCAGGCACGTTAAACCTTGACAGGGCTGCCCCAGTTATGAAGGCAACAATCACCGTAATGGCTATAGTGCCTGTCGCGAGAATCAGACTGTTCCTAAGCCATAGCAGGAATGGTTCCTTAAACAATATGTAGTAATAAGCCTCTAAGGACGTGTTTTCAGGTAAGAGTGAGCGTAGGGTTATTGAGGCTAGGGTTGGTATTGGGTTTACGGACGTGATTATTATGTAGTATATTGGGAATATGGCTATGGCGGCTATTATAATAAGCACAATGTACGATATACCAAGCCTAAACAAACTAATTACCTTATTCTTTAGGCTATACTTATTGCTCATGTTATCACCTCGAGGACCCTACCAACCCTGAGCATTAGTATTGCCATGATTGCTAGGATAATTGTTGAAATCACCGAGTATGCAGCGGCAATGTTGTAATAGCCGTAGGAGAAGGCCTCCTGGTACGTATAAACAATTAGTATATCGGTTGATATGCCTGGGCCACCCCCTGTCAGTATGTATATTGGGTAGAAATTATTCCATGTAAAAACGAAGCCGCCAACACTGACGAAGGCTATGGCACTCCTCATTAGGGGTAGTGTTATATATCTGAACTTATGCCATGCGTTGGCGCCGTCAACCACGGCAATATCATACAATTCAGTGGGTATGCTCTGTAGGCTTGATAGGAAGACCGCCGTGTAGTATGGGAATGATAACCACAGGTTCGTTAGTATTAATGCAGCCCAGGCGGTGTTCGTGAACGTTAACCAATTAATTGGCGGTATTCCAAGTAATCCTAGGAATTTATTGACAATTCCATACTCATAATTCCACATACCATACCAAATCACTAGGGATATGTATGCTGGGAATGCCCAGGGTACCAGGAGCAACGTGAAGAAGGTATTCCTACCCTTAATATCCCTCTGATTAAGTATTAGGGCTAGTATGAACCCTACGAGAACCATGGGTATTAAACTACCCACCGTCCAAATTACCGTGTTCAGCAATAACGTATAAAATGTACCACTTGTTAATAATTGTTCATAAATTTTTAAACCAACAAACGTGTAATGAAATAGATGATAAAGATTGAAGTTTGTGAATGATATGTACACGGCATAAGCCACCGGGTATAGAAAAAGGAATAATGCAATGGCTATTATGGGGAGGAGGTAAAGATATTGAATAAAAACACGATCTAATTTTTGAAGAGAATCCATTATAAGTCACCTTAATTAACCACCCGACTGAGCCATCTGCTGAAGCATGTACTGCTCCATGCCCTGAGCGGCAGCCTGAGCGGTCGTCTGATTAGCGAAGTAAGCAGTTGCATACTGATGGAATGCTGGCCAGTAATAAGCCATTGCAGGTATGTTGGGGAACTTCTGACCATACTGAGCCTGGGCAAATATACCCTCCATAATGTCATTCAGACATGATGGTGATAACTGCCCAGCCTTCAACTGACTAACTGCCTGGTTATAGGCCTGTACGTTAGCTGGTATGTCATGTGCGTAATTCCATAGGTTAAGATCCGCCTGTGGACCAGTCATGTAAAGTATAAATACTAACGCAGCCTCCAACTGCTGTGGCGTAGCGCCACTTGCTTGCGGCGATGCAATTACCCAACCAGTACTACCTATGAGTGGACTTGCATGCAGCCCTGTCTGACTAACAACAGGTAATGGTGCAGCACCTAAATTGCAGCCAAGGGCCTTAAAATACGTCCCAAGGTCCCAAGGGCCATCAAAAATAATAGCAGTCTCATTACTCGTGAATAACTGGCCTTCAAGGCTTGGGTTCATGTCCGGGGCATTTATGTGTAGGCCGTACGTTAAGTTATACCAGAATTCTAGGGCGTTAACCATGGCGCTTGAGTTGAGTTGTGGCATGTTGTTGGGACCGAATATTTGCCCGCCAAAACCAGCGAACCAGGCGGCGAATCTATAGCCCCATTCAGAGCCAACGCCGTAGGCGATGCACCACACGTGGTACGTGCTATTGACTTGAAGACACATGTTGATTAGTTGGTCTGTGGTGTTTGGCGGTGATGTTATGTATTGCTTGTTGTAGAACATGACTATGTAGTTTATGTTGTCAGGTAAGCCGTAATAACCATGGGCACTTGGCGTGTTTAAGTAGAAGTTCTGGGCGGCAGTGGGTAGGTATTGTTCGAATACTGATGGTAGTAAATACTCACTTAAGTTAAGTAGTAGGCCTGCTGCGAATAGCTTACCTGAGTCGTCGCTTGTATCCCTATATACGATTGGGGCTTGACCGGCCTTTGCAGCTGATATGAAGTTGCTCGTTGCAATGCTAACGCCGTAAGTGACTTCAACGTGTATGCATGGGTATAATTGCTCAAAGGAGGTTAATGATGTGTTAAATGCCTCGTTCTCACTTGTACTGTAGGTGTTCCATACGGTTATTGTTACATTACCAACCTTTGAGCAGAAGGTTTGGGCAAAACTTGAGCTATAGACGTTTTGTGGCGTAAAGTCTGACATTGGTATTACAAAACCCGGCGCAGTTGCTTGGGTTGTTGAGGGTTTGTATAGATAGACTACGGCCACCACTGCGGCTATTATCACTATCACGGCAACGACTATGCCTATTATAGCGCCTGTGGATAGTCCTAGCCTATTCATACGTCTTCAAGTATTATGAATAGGTTTAAAAGCATTACCGTAACTGATTTATATAGTTCATGCATAGACATAAATAAAAATGACAAAAATTAGATATTTGTTTATATGTTTATACCTAGGTATACCCATTAATAAAGGGGTCTTAATACCTATATAAATCGTAAATACTTTAGTATATTATCTACTCCTTATAATGAAGTAGGAACCGCTCAGAAGCCCGTCTCTATAACTCCTTGGTTCATTACTTAAATGAACCTCATACTCATCATCATAATAAATTAATTCATTTGAGTTAATTACTATGCGTTTTGGCGCTATGGTTAAACTTGTTAGCTTTGCTATGAAATTACCAAGAGAATTAGGATCATTAATTCTTTTCCAATCCATACACCTCCTATTGTCAGGGTCGAGGCCTCCCTCAAGCATTACCTCATCACCATAATAGAGCATTGGAGTTCCAATCCAAGTATATATGAATACTAATGCTGCCTTAAACTTCTCAATATCATTGTTTAACATAGTTATTGCTCTTGGCGTATCATGAGTATCCGCAAAGAGCCAGGAATTTAGGAGGAAATACCTTGGTAATAGCCTCAATTGTCTTTTAAGAACATAGGCAAGCTCATCAGTACTTATCTTATTATCTAGGAATTTAATCAGCGGCTCCCAGACCTGGTAATTCATAACTCCATCAACAGCATTTCTCCAGAGAAATGGGTCACCCCAAACCTCAGCAATTAATGGTTTATTAATGAAATTCTTCAATTCCCAAAGAAACCAGGGCGGTATACCGGCGCCAACATCAATCCTAAAGGCGTCAACACCTATCAATGACCAATGAAGCACAATACCCTTAACCCACTCACCGGCGAACTTCATGTTAAGCTTAGGCATTCTCTTAACATTCATGAACTTCTCATAATCACCATCATAAATGTAGTACCAACGGGAGTACTCAGGATCGCCATTTAGGGCTGCCTTAAAGGCAGGATGTTCGGAACCCGTGTGATGAATAGGCAAGTCAAGTATCAACTTAATACCAAGATCATGCGCACTCCTCAATAATTCCTTAAACGCCTTATTACCACCTAAATCATCATCAATATTGAGGTAATCGATAACATCATACCTATGATAAGACATAGCCCTAAAGATGGGCGTTAAATAAATTGCATCAAAACCCATGGACCTAATGTAACTAAGCCTATCTCTAATGAAGACCAAGTCACCGCCAAGCCTATCCCTTGGGCCACCCTCCCTCTTGCATCCAAATCTGTCAACGAAAATCCCATAAATAGCACTAAATAACCTACGCCTAACTTCACGAACCTTCCTAACAAAACCACTAAGTTTAAGTACATTAAATCCATTCTCCGTAGGGCCATCATCAAGAATAACTTCACCATCAATTAAGTACCTGTAGTAATATTTACCTGGAGGTAACAAGACATATGCACAATAGTCAGAGCCGCAAAACTCAAGTTCAATAGGCTTCATAAAGGCTGTGAAATTACCAACAACAAAGGCAGCTCTCCTAGGACGTCTACTCACTGAAAATCTAATGAAGTAAACACCGCCATCCCTAAACACAGTAACAGGCATTAAATCAATCGCAAAGCCACGAACTTAAATTAATTAACCCAACGAGAAATAATAGCATAAAGGCTTAAAAACTGACGTGTTTCTAATGATTACGAGCCCCGGTAGTATAGCCCGGTCAAGTATGTGGGCCTTTCGAGCCCGTGACCCGGGTTCAAATCCCGGCCGGGGCACTACCCAACTTCTATTTTTCTCTTAGTTTACTTACCTGAGTTAAGTTTTTATGCTATGTTTGTTGCCCTGATTTGTGAGGGTTAGGGTTAAGTTTTTTGGTGATCTTTATGAGTTAGTTGGTACATTTAGAATTGAGCTTGAGACTCCTAGTGGTCTTTCTGTACGTGATCTTATTGACCTAGTCTCACGTACATTTAACCCTAAATTCACAGAGGCTGTGCTTGATGGCGATGGTAAGTTGAAGGGTGAGTATGTAGTATTGGTTAATGGTAAGGCTATTGAGTGGCTTAATGGTTTAGCTACAAAGCTCAATGATGATGATGAGGTTGTGTTCCTACCACCCGCAGAGGGGGGTTAATTGCTTCATTGCTTTCAATTTAATTAGACGTGGCTAACGATTCCTCAGAAGAATGATCTTGATTAGGATAACTTATAAATTAGTCCTTGATTCCTTATCATTAATGAGTTATACTCATTGGGTTGATAGGATAGCGAATCAAGTCCTTGAGAGATGCCGTAGTGAAGGTAAGGATGAGTGCATACTTAATGGTGGCTTAAGCGTTTCTGGGCTCCAGCACATTGGTAGGCTTAGGGGTGAGATAGTATTGAATAGTGTTATTGCTGAAAGACTAAGGGATGCTGGCTTAAGAGTTAGGCAGGTCTTAACCCTGTACACCGTAGATCCCTGGAAGGGTAAGGATAAACAACTAGAGCAGTTTCTAAACCCTGAGGTGGGTAGGAAGTACATTGAGTGGCCGCTTGAGCACGTTCCGGATCCTAAGGGTTGTCATAAGTCCTGGGTTGATCATTACTGGAGGGACTTTGGTGATTACCTTGATTACTTCGCGAAGAATGTTGAGGTTATAACGACTGGCGAGATGTATAGGGAGCATCCTAGGATGAGGGAGTTCATAATGATGACCATGAGGAATAGGGAGAGGTTGATTGAGGTCATTAATAAGTATAGGGGTAGGAATCCGTATCCAAAGGATTGGATACCCTTCGAGCCAATTTGCGAGAACTGCGGTAGGATTGGCACTGCGGAGGTCACGAAACTAGACCTTGATAAGTATGAAGTTGAGTACAGGTGTACGTATTGCGGACATGTTGGTAGGGCTAAGTTGACTGATGGTAAGCTTCCGTGGAGGGTTGAGTGGGTTGGTGTTTGGTACACGTTGCAAGTCGATTTTGAGCCTTATGGTAAGGATCATGCAATGCCAGGTGGCTCAAGGGACTCTGCAATTGAGATTGCTAAGTCCGTTTACGGTATTAATCCACCGTTAGGTACTTGGTATGAGTGGGTTGGTTATGTGGTTAATGGTAAGGACGTGGGTGACATGGGTAGTAGTGACTTCATAGGCTTTACGCCGAGAGAATGGGTTGAGGTTGCTGAGCCTGAGGTTCTTAGGTATATCTATATATTCCATGAGCCAACAAGAAGGTTAACATTTAGTCTAGATTCCATTTATCAATATGTTGATATTTATGATAGAGCTGAGCGCCTTTACTATGGAATTGATAAACCAAGCTCTAAGGAGAAGGATTACCTAGACTTAATTATTAGGTCCTATGAGTATGCACAGTTAAAGAGACCATTACCTAGGGAATTGCCGTTCCAATTGCCGTATCTCCACGCAGTGGCATTAATACAAACATTGCCGCAGTCATTAAGTGAGGATGAGCTTATGGAGAGAGTTATTAAGAGACTGAAGGAAACAAAGATACTAACGAAGGACTTAGATAATGTGTCATATGAAAGGATTAGATCAAGGCTCATCAGAGCTCGTAATTGGGTAAACAAGTATGCACCTGAGACCTATAGGATTAGAGTTCTTGAGGAATTACCTGGTTCCATAAGGAATTCGCTAACGGATGTTCAAAGGGCTAAGTTGAAGTTGCTGCTACAGGAGCTTGAGAGAATTGACGTTTGGAGTGAGGATAATATTAAGGAGGCGATGAAGAGCGTGCCTAGGGAGGATAAGAACATTGAGAAGGCTTTCTTTGAGGCCACGTACTTAATATTCTTTGGTAAGCCAAGTGGTCCGAGGATAGCGCCATACTTGGCGATGCTGGGTAAGGAATTCGTACTTAATAGGTTAAGGGATTCATTGAGGTGATTACCATGTCTAGGTTGTTAGTGATGGCGATTGTTTTTGCCGTGGTTGTTTACACGGTTTTATTATCATCATTAGCAGGCACCTACTTACCTAGTAAGGGTAATTTAACCCTTGATGTCGCTATACTTATTCTAACATTAATTAGTTTCTTCACGTCATTCCTATCAATTAAGCAGACATGGTATGATGTTAATACAGCATATACAGATAGGGAATTAATTATTGGGAAGTTAAAGCGAATACTTGCATTCTTTGCATTAGGATTGAATATTGTTAATATTATTTTAGTATTTGCTTATGTACTTATTGTGGCTATTTGATCACTTCTTAATCAAAGCCCTTAATTGATTAAGCTCCTTATCCTTACTTTCAATAATCTTCATTAACTCCTCCCTCTCCTTAAGTAGTTGTTCATACTTCTTACGTATGTCTTGGCACTCGCTCTCAATCTTACTAACCTCCTTCATCTTGCTCTCTAGTTCCTCCTTCTCCCTATCAAGCTTCTCCCTAAGTTCGACTAAGGTATTCTCCCTAATTATTAACGCCCTTTGATAATTCATTAACTCCCTCTCCTTATCAAGAAGTCTCTTTTCCCAATCTGTGAGTCTCTTTTCCTCCTCAATTAACTTCGTCATTAATGGCTCAAGCTTCTCCATAATTTCCTTCCTCCTCTTATTGATCTCATCATCAAGGCTCTTCAATGCATTCTCTCTTTCCTTAAGCAGGTTTTCTAGCGAGTTGAGTCTACTCTCTTTATCCTTAAGCTCAGCCTCAAGCTTATTCAATGCATTTTGTCTTTCATTCAATTTCTTCTCAAGCTCCTTAAGCTCAGCCTCCCTCTGTGATAATTGCTCAAGTCTTTCCTTAACCTCCTGCTCCTTCTTCTCAAGCTCCCTAAGTCTTGCGTTCTCTGCATCTATCCTAACAGCCTCCATCTCAAGTCTCTGTTCACGGGACTTCAACTCAACCTCCCAATCCCTAAGCTTAGTCTCTCTCTCACCAAGCGCCTTCTCTCTCTCGAGCAATGCCTTTTCTCTACTATCAAGTTCACTAAGCCTTGATGTTAATTGATTAGAAAGTGTTATGAGAGATGCCATTACATTGCTCATCTCGGCCAACTTAGCCTTCTCCTCCTCAAGTGCCTTTCTGTCGCTTTCCAACCTCTGCCTAATCTCCTCAATACTCTTCTCCCTAACTGAAACGTCACTCTCTCTTCTGCTTATATCAAGTAACTTGCTCTCTAGGTCCTTCTCCCTATTTAGGACTTCGTTATATACCCTATTCAATTCTCCCAATAGGCTACTTAACTTAGAAACCTCAGATACGAGCGATGATGCCTTGTCAACACCACTTTCAATTTTGGTATTAAGATCCTTAACATTGTTATTAATTAATTCGAGAGTCGTAGTGGCGCTTGTGAGGCTTTGTTGCATATTACTCGATAATCCCTGAAGTCTATCCACCAGGTTATTTATTTTCTCAAGGGCATCGAATAAGGAGTCCATTAATTTCTTGCTCATGTCATTGAATTGATTAACCATGTTATTCATTTGAGCAACTCTACTGGCTATGTCCGTGGTTGATGAGTTTATGACCTTTATAGCATCCTGTAGTGTTTTATCATTTCTTTCAATCCCATTTGAAATGGCCTGAAGATTCTTTTGCATTTGATTGGCATTATTTATTAGTTGTTGGACATTCTGTTGCAGCGCCTGAAGTAAATTATTTATATCGTTAATCCTCTGATAAAGCTCCGTATACTCCTTAGGCTGTCTGAACACAGTACGTATTTTAAGCAAGGGAACTAATATATTTTGCTTTTATTATTCTAAATGAAATTGAACGTAATGAAAACAACACCGAACTTAAGACCTATTAGAACCCTTACCCAGAACATCCAAAATAACTGATTTAAGACCCTCAATAACCTCAGAACTTTTTCTATACTCGGAAATCAACCTAATACCCTGCTCCTCAATAAGTTTCTGGAGTTCATTAAGTCTCGTAGCAACATTGGACAATTGATTCGTGATATCAACAACCTGGTTAACATCGAGCGTCCTATATTCCTTTAAATCCATTGATACCTTTGCCAGGAGATCCACAGCATTCTCAACCTTACCCTGTATTGAGGATATGGAATCCCTATAGGCAATTAATGATGCTTCAATCCTAGTCAATTCCCTTAATGTATTGGAAAGCATACCAGCTAATTCGGCCATACTTTGTGGTGTTATTCCACTAATTAATTCCTGAGTCTTAATTAGGCCTGATAATGAGTTCTCAATCTCCTTAACCCTACTCTCCAGGTTCTCAACTCTCGTATTAATATCGGTTAAGCTTCTGGATATTTGATCAACCTTATTACTGAGATTCATTAACTCCCTAAGTATTCTGGCTATTGGATCCTCACGCGGAGGCGGTGGTGCTGGGTAATAACTCATTGCATTAGACCAATTAGTAATTACTTAAATACTTATCTCATGATAATCAATTAATGACATACATATCTCCTAAGGCAAAAATACTAAGTAAAAGCATAAGTAGGGATGTCGTGATACTAGGACCCTCAGTAATTGGTGAAGGTACAATAATAGAGCCGCTTGTTGTAATAGGGCATCCCATTAGGTCGAAGTTAATAAGTATGAGGAATACGGATTTAGAGATTGAACAATTAATGAATGAGGTAAGTAATGGTACAGTAATCGGCAGGAATTGCATTATTAGGAGTAATGTTGTTATTTACGAAAACGTGGAGGTTCATGATGGTGTTGAAACAGGGCATAATGCATTGATTAGGGAGAATACGAAGATAGGGAGTAACACTAGAATTGGATCTGGTGTTATTATAGATGGGGATACGGTAATTGGAAACAACGTTAGTATACAAAGCATGGTATATATACCAAGGGGTACTGTGATAGGGGATAATGTGTTCCTGGGGCCAAATGTAGTAATAACCAATGATAAGTATCCACCAAGTAAAAGGCTTGATGGCGTTAAAATAGGAAGAAACGCGGTCATAGGGGCTAATGCGACATTGATAGCTGGTGTCGAAATAGGGGAAAATGCCGTGGTTGCGGCTGGCTCTGTCGTAACTAAGGATGTACCACCAGGTGAGGTAGTTGTTGGCGTACCTGCTAAATCCATTTATAGTGTCGATGTTTTCATAAAGAAGAGAATTGAATATGAAAAATCAGAGACCCCTTAATGCTCTCCTCAAATTCCTTGCCATCTCCTCAAATCTAGCGATATCCTGCTTGGCTAATGATGGCGGAACGACCTTTAAGGCCTCCTCAAAGTGCTCAATATCAACAGGCCTTACTTGGTTAGAGTTGCTCCTAATTGTTTCTCTCAACGCAAGCATTGCAGCCTCTCTAACTAAGGCAGCTAGATCGGCACCTGTATAACCCTCGGTTCTCCTTGCGAGGTCCTTAAGGTACTTATAATCGCTGTCCTTAACCTCATCAGATAATTTCAAACCCCTAATATGAACCTTAATTATTTCAAACCTAGCATTCTCATCAGGTGGTGGTACATACACGATTCTATCGAACCTACCTGGCCTAAGCAATGCTGGGTCTACTATATCCGCCCTATTTGTTGCTGCTATGACAACGACGTTCTTTAGTGGTGCTATTCCATCCATCTCTGCCAATAACTGATTGACTATTCTATCAGTGGCCCCACTATCAACCCTCAAACCTCTTGCTGGTGCTATTGCGTCTATTTCGTCGAAGAATATTACGCATGGTGCTGCCATTCTTGCTTTCTTGAATATTTCCCTGATTGCCCTCTCACTCTCCCCAAACCACTTACTCAGTATTTCTGGACCCCTAACAGCAATAAAATTCGCATTCGACTCCGTAGCCACAGCCTTAGCCAACAAAGTCTTACCAGTACCAGGAGGACCAAACAACAAAATACCCTTAGGCGGATCAATACCGAGTTCCTCAAAGTACCTGGGATACCTAAGCGGCCACTCCACCATTTCCTTAAGCTCCTGCTTAACATTATCGTAGCCACCAATATCATCCCAGTGAATCTCAGGAACTTCAACAATGACCTCCCTGAGAACTGTTGGTTGTATATACTTCATAGCCTCAAGGAAGTCCCTCCTCCTAATCCTAATCCTTGCTAATTGTTCTGATGGTATTTCTGACTGCTCAAGATCAATCTCCTTCTTCTCTATAGCCTCCCTAAGTCTTATCATCGCAGCCTCCTTAACAAGTGCCGCTAGGTCAGCCCCTGTATAACCATGAGTCATCTCTGCCAACTCATCAATACTCACAACATCACTATTAGGATCACACATATTCTCCTTAACATCCTCCTCAGTGCACAACGGCACATTCCTCGTATGAACTTGGAGTATCTCCTTCCTCGCATTCTTATCGGGCATGCTTATGTAAATTTCCCTGTCGAATCTTCCTGGTCTTCTTAGTGCTGGGTCTACGGCCTCTGGCCTATTGGTTGCTCCTATTACGATTACCTGGCCTCTCTCCTGCAAACCATCCATTAATGTGAGGAGCTGAGCAACAACACGCTTCTCCACTTCTCCAGTTACTTCCTCTCTCTTTGGTGCTATGGCATCAATCTCATCAATAAAGATAATAGCAGGAGCATTCTTCTTAGCCTCCTCAAAAATCTCCCTCAACTTAGCCTCAGACTCACCATAATACTTACTCATGATTTCTGGGCCATTAATTGATACGAAGTAAGCATTGGCCTCAGAGGCCACGGCCTTCGCCAAAAGGGTCTTGCCTGTGCCTGGTGGACCTATGAGAAGAACGCCCTTAGGAGGCTCAATACCAAGGTGCTTAAATATTTCAGGGTGTCTTAATGGTAATTCTATCAATTCCCTAATCTTCCTCTTAGCCTCCTCAAGGTCACCAATGTCCTCCCAAGTAACCCTAGGCATCGCTAATTCCATCTCTCTAACTGGTTCCTCCCTAACCTGAACCTCGGTATCAATACCAACATACGCAGCCGGTCCTGGCGTTACACTCGTGACCATGAATCTAATGGAGCCTGTGTAATACGGTATCTCTATGATTGAACCCTTCCAAACAGGCTTACCAAGCAAGTAAGCCCTCTTTAGGTAATCAGGGTCAACCCTAATGTACTCACCCACAGGCGCTATTGTAACTCTTTGTGCAGATCTTAAATTCGCCTTCTTAACCTTAACAACATCACCAATACTAACACCGGCATTCTGCCTCAAGACACCATCCATCCTTATGTAGTCCTTATCCTCATCATCAGTGTAGGCAGGCCATACCTGGGCATAGGCACTACGCTTATTACCAATTATTTCAACGTATTCACCAGGCTCAATGCCAAGTACCCTCATGTAACGTTGTGGTATCCTAACAATTAGCCTACCAACATCCCTAGTCCTGGCCTCTGCAACCCTAAGACTAACCTCATTGTTAGAACCCATGACTTATCCTCGTTATTTAATTCTTGTGATTAGCTTATATAATTATCTTTATTTTGCTCTCTCACTGGTTCAATACCATGCGTTTACTGTCGAATTCAACAACGCTAAAAGTTAAATAGGGTATAAAATAACGTATTCTGTGGGTAAGGTAGGCATTGTTGGATGGGGCATCTATATACCTAGGTTCAGAATAAGCACAAAGGAAATAGCCAGGGTCTGGGGTGATGACCCACTAAGGATTAAGGATCTTTATTGGGTTGAGGAGAGGAGTGTTGGTGGTCCTGATGAGGATGCCATTACCATGTCTGTGGAAGCCTCTAGAAATGCATTAAGGAGGGCAGGTATTGATCCTAAGGAACTGGGTTCAGTATTTGTTGGCACTGAGTCGAAACCCTATGCCGTTAAGCCAATAGCCTCAATATTAATTGATGCACTAGGAATGAGAAAACAATCCTTTGCCGTGGACATGGAATTCGCATGCAAGGCCGGCTCAGACGCAATAGTTAATGCAACAGGTCTCGTTAAGAGCGGTCTTATTAAGTATGGACTTGCAGTTGGTGTTGACCACAGTCATGGAGAGCCGGGGGATCACCTTGACTATACGGTGTCTGGCGGTGCGGCGGCCTATATCATAGGGTCTGATGGTGTTGCAGCTGAGATTGAGCATATATATGCATATAATTCTGACACGCCGGACTTTTGGCGTAGGGATGGCATGCCTTATGCCGTACATGGTGAGTCATTCACCGGAGAACCAGCCTACTTTAGGCATATTGTGAATGCCGCGAAGGCTCTAATGGAGGCGACGGGACTTAAACCAAGCGACTTTGATTACGCGGTCTTTCATCAACCAAATGCCAGATTCCCAGTTAGGGTTGCCCAAATGCTTGGTATACCCCTTGAGAAGGTTAAATTTGGCATTATTGCTGATAGGATAGGCAACACATACAATGGCGCTGTATTAATAGGTCTTGCAAACATCCTTGAAAATGCCAAGCCAGGTTCTAGGATACTCATGGTATCCTTTGGAAGCGGTGCTGGTTCTAATGCCTTTAGTCTAGTGACCACGGACTTACTACCTGAGAAGGTGGGTAGGGCTAGGACCGTTAGTTACTACCTTGAGAATAAGTCATACTTAGACTACGCCCTCTACTTAAGATTCAGGAACTTGATTAAGGTGTTTCAATAATATCGGTTTGTCGGTATCTTAATCTTTAAAAATAAATAGTTAAAAAACAACGTAATGCCTCGCAAGCAAACCGTTAGAATAGTGGAGAGGAAAAAGGAAATACTAGAATTATTAATTAAGGAGGGTGAGTTACCGACCAATGAAATTGTTAAGAAAACGAACTTAAGCCACAGCCAGGTCTTTTACGCATTAAAGCTTCTTCAGAGGGATGGATTAATTAGGGAGATTAAGAGAGGTAAGGTGGCCTACTGGAAGGCTTCAGATAATGCTCAGGAGGCGCTTAAGGCACTTGAGCAGGAGGTTAAGGAGGAGGTCATGGAGGGTGAGGAGACGACGGGGGAGACTTAGGCTTTTTAATTCAAGAATTAATGTAGTATCTGAATGATGAGGCGGGCAGAATCCGTAAAAATGACGAGACTGTCTCACACTGACTAAAATACTAACATTATTAATCGTCCATGATTGTTCACTAAAAGAGGAAGCGTTAATAAATGGGTAATTTACGCCAATGCGGAGTCTATGGAGAATTCCGTGAGCCGCACTTCCTTGGGAATTGATTATAAGCTCCTTCGAAGGATTCCATACTTAATATTATTGGTTAAGTACGGCATTAATGATAGAGATTACGTGGCAATAAACCTAACTAGACTCGCTAATGATGTAGGCACAACACCACAGAATGTATTTAAAATAATAAATAGGCTTGCTGAGGACGATTTAATTATTAAGTCTACGATTAATGGTCAATTAGCGATTAAATTTTCCCAAAGGGCCTCCGAGGCTCTTCGATTCGTGATAGACACGATTAGGCATTACCTTGATGAGAGGCTGGTGATTAGACTTGTTGGTAATGTGGTCTCTGGGCTTGGTGAGGGTAGTTTCTACATGAGTCTTGATGGCTATGTTAAACAATTTATTGAGAAGCTTGGGTTTAAGCCATACCCAGGAACCCTCAATATTAGGCTAAAGCCCGAGTACATTAAGTACAGACTTTACCTAGACGCATTGCCAGGCATATACATAGAGGGCTTTAGTAATGGTGTTAGAACGTATGGAAGTGTTAAGTGCTTCAAGGCATCAATACATGGATTACCAGGTGCTATATTACTGATTGAAAGAACTCACCACGGTCTTGACACAATAGAGATAATATCGCCCTATAGATTAAGGTATGAATTAGGTCTTAAGGATGGTGATGAGGTTGAGGTATTAGTGAACCTATGAGCGTCTAAATTACTTACTGGAACAGTTAGATATTAATGTTATGTAAGCAAGGTCTTCAAGAACCTCAGCCCTATTAAGTGCTTCATACGGTGTTGAACCTAGTGTGACTAATCCATGATTCCTTAGAATCACAGCGGTCACGCCCCTTCTAGACACTGCCTTACTAACGGCATTGGCCAACTCAGCACTTCCAGGTTTCAGGTAAGGCACCTCAACAACTTCACCAACGTATGATATCGCCTCACTAAGTGATAGGTCAATCTTAAGACCGGCTCTGCTTAATGCCAATATATTGGGTGGGTGAGTATGAAGTATAAACTTAGCATCATTCCTAGCCTTATAAATACCTACGTGCATCCTCCACTCACTGCTGGGATTGCTGCCGGATATGATTGTTCCATCAAGCCTAATCTTGACGATGCTCTGCGGCTTTATGAGTATCTTTGGCATCGATGTCGGTGTTATCAAAACCTCATCATTACTCAACCTAGCACTGGCATTTCCGCCAAGTAGGTCTACGAGTTTTCTTGCATATGCTAATCTAAAGATCTCAACAAGTGATCTTCTTAATGATGTTTCGTTCATATAAAGACGGTATATTATTAGGGTATAAAAATATGTTCTAAATATAGTTAAAACGTATAAGTACATGGCCATATAATAAAGGATTGATGGGGTATATCGATGCCCATACACACATTGTATTTAAGGAAACAATAACTGAGGAATTACTTAACTTTGCATTAAGGGAATGGGGTGCGCCCCGTGAGACGGTACTAATGGGTGTTAAGGACGTTGTTAAGATACTTGATGATGCGAATATTGATTATGTAGGTATTATGGCATTTCCATCGAGAAAGCTGGGTATTGCCAAGGAGGATTATGCAATAAGGGTAATAAACGCAGTTAGGGATTACGCGGATAGATTTGCGATAATAGGTGGTGTGGAAGCTAATGAGTTGTCCATAGAGGATACTAGGCACTGGCTTGAGAGACAGTATGAGGCGGGTATTAGTGCAATTAAGGTTCATCCACCGCACATGTGGCTGAAACCGAACGCATACAGGCCAGAGGAGGGTGGATTAAGGCAGCTTGAGATTATTTATCAATTCGCAGTAGATCATGGATTGCCGGTCTACATACATACGGGTACGAGCGCATTCTCAAGGGCCAGGAATAAATATGGAGATCCAATATTCGTTGATGATGTCGCTGTGGATTTTCCAAGACTAACGATTCTCGTATCGCATGTAGGTAGACCGAATTGGATTGCTACAGCATTTCAATTAATCAGGATAAGACCAAACATTTTAGCTGATCTTTCAAGTATACCTCCTAAAAGGATACTGGACTACATACCAAGACTCGCTGAAATAAGTGATAAATCAATATATGGGAGTGACTATCCAGGACCTGGCGTCCATGATATAAAGGCAAATCTGCAGGAATTCCTAAATATATCAATGTCGAAGGAAGTGATAAAGAAGATAGTTGATGATAATCCAAGAAGGGTTCTGAAGCCGTTATCAAGAAATAGATAGAGCATGAGTAAAGGTAATTTAAGGTTTAAAAATACTATGAAGAAGTATTTATCTTGCGGGGGTGCCCGAGCCTGGTCAAAGGGGGCGGACTCAAGATTATAAGTGAGATATCCGCTGGCGAAGGCCTGCGTGGGTTCGAATCCCACCCCCCGCACCAAAAACCGAAGTTGCTTTTCGCGGTGCTGTGCGCCTTAATTTAATTATGTTAGTTCGTACTTATTTCACTATCTCTATTGTTAATACTATCGTACTTTTAGTTCAAACCTTTATCTTTAAATATGGCCTTTAATAATATTTCAATCTTAATATTCACATAATACTTAAAAAGTTCTCAAAGAATATATTACCTAATGACAGACTTTATACTCCAAGCAACTACGTCCATATCCAGTGCCTTGTCCAGTATGTTGAGCGAGTTAATTCTTGCTATACCATCGATAATACTCTTCATAATAATAGCACTAATAGGTTATGCAATAGCCGTTGTTGTAGCCAGGGTAATTAAAAAGCTCCTGCCATCATTGATCAAGCAGGCTGGTTTGAGCCCTGAGATTGTTGGTATTATTGCTGGTGCCGTTGAAGCCTTCATAATTCTGATAGCGCTTGCCATAGCCTTCTCTGTACTTAGCCTTGGACCCGCCACGGTTTGGGTCGCGATGATTGCCAAGTATTTACCGTCATTAGCCGGTGCCATTATATTGCTGACACTGGGCTTATTACTTGTTGACTTATTGGTCGACTATATGCAGAAGAAGATGGGTATTACAGATGAGTTACTTGCAACGATAATTAATGTACTTAGGTTCGGTCTTTACGCAGTGATAATAACGATAGCGGCTAACCTAGCCATTTTCTATTGGATACCTAACATAAGCCCATACCTATTCTACGATATAATAATAGCATCGATAATCCTACTATTCAGCTTCAGCATCGTTAATAAGGCAATTAACGACATTAGTAAGGAACACCCAGAGATGAAGGATATACTTGGATATGCGAGGTTAATACTTTACGCAATATTCATACTAGTCACTGTGGCCATAATCGTGCAGCCCTTCGCTAACATAACACAGATAATATACGCTATGGCATGGGGTCTAGCAATTGCCTTTGGCATAATAGTAATACCGTTAATTTATGCTCTCGCTAAAAAGATTGTGCAGACATAATAGAATCGATGAATTTTACTCCATTAAAAATCTTCATTTTTTATTCTTGGTAATACACTAATCCTATTCTGAAGTTCTATGTATATTTTTATCCAATCAATCCTGAATATTATGAAGGCTAATGCTGTAAATGTAATTGCCATGATTATCTGGAACGTGGTTAGGCCAATGCTTGGTCTTAATATGCCGTATAATGATGAGAAGAGGAGAAGTTCTATTGGTATTTCTATTGAACTCTTTATTATTTTACCAATGAGTACGTACGCATTTAATCTTAATGGACTTATTAATGCAGCCCCGGTGCCTATGTATAGGTAATCATCAAGGGGCAATCCCGGTAATGCAGCCAAGATTATTACTAGTATCCATAATGGCGCCTTATTAGATAATAGTATTATTAGTTTCACGGCGCTGGTTCGTTTGAGGGGTCTTCGTAATGCATAGCCTAGAATGTATGATACGTTCTTAGAGACTGTCGCACCTAATGCCGTTATAATAATTGCTAAGGCTATATATAGGGTCGATGCTTTAGTACTAAGTAAGGTTAGTGATGCGTACACTGTATATGCCTCACCGAAGAATGGCACTGCATTACTTATGAAGCTTACGAATAAATCCATTATTAATATTGGTATTATATTCATTTACCAGGATTAAGTTTGAGTTGCTTTTAGGCTTTTTATTGAGAATACAGCAACACCTACCGCAAGTGCTATTAATGCGATCCCCACGGCAAGGGGTACTGTGTTATAACTTATTGGTTGATTAGGCGCAACATTTAATGAGGCATTACTTGCATTTATTGGTACTATGCTCGATATCGTGAATGAAATACTACAGGAATTCGTTGAGGAAGCCAATTCATAAAGAGCCTGTGAATATGAGGCTGCTAGTTCATAGAGTTGCAATGCGGCTGTTAGGTCATTAATATTACCGGTTGAATTATACCTGGTTAGGTAGTAGTTGCCGAAGTCTATGTATGATACTGCAAGCATGGGGAATAAGCCGCACCTATTCTCTGCCTCATATGTATTGAATATTGCTAGCTCCTTGACGTAATCCGTAACATTAACCAGATACCCAGTGTTTATTTCTCCGTTTATTATCGGCGTAAATAATAGATGTAGCATGGCGTCATTACTCGATATAACATCAAGACTTTGCGCAAGAGCTAGTGGATAGAGGCCATTTTGGTAATTATTTTGTGCTTCCTGAACCTCTTGAGTTATTGAATTCATACCCTGAAGAACACTAGATACTCCAACCGCACTTGATAATGAGAGTGTGTACTCGGTTATTGATTGTGCATATACCAGGTACATGCTTGTTAAATCCTCAAGGTAAAACTCTGATAATGGTGCTCCACCCTTTATTGCATTCAGTACTGCTAACCAATCACCCAGTGTCTCTATCCTAGCCTTCGCATAAGCCAAGTTACTTATTGCGTCACTGATATCATTACTTGATAAGTCCTGAGCCGCGGCACTCAATGATTGTTGTGCATCAAAGATCCTATCATATATTCCAATTATTATATCTATGTTGGCTGTAGTCACGTTATAATGCTGTAGTGTATTTTCATAGTTCTGTAATTCAATGTTCAATTGATTAAGTAACCCACTTAGCTGCTGGCTTGTATAGTTCTGCATTTCGTCTTGGTAATAATTAATTAATCCCTGAAATCCAAGACTTGCTGCGGTATAGTACATGCTCTGATTTCCGTAATTAATCGCCTTCTTAATGTAATTAGTGACATTAGGATCTGTGGAGTTAATGGCACCCGTGCTAATTATCCTATCGTATATCCTCATCCATAGGAATTCCGTAACATTGACATAAGCCTGATTCTTAAGTACTTGTGTTGATACTGATGGTATTGAGAGATTGGCACCCGTGAAGTAATAAATGGCTTGTCTAACATCCATTACGGGTATTACATCAACACCTAAACTCTTTCCATAACTTATTAAGTTAATCACCTGACCACTACTGGTCTGATATATTTGTTGTCCATACGGTATCAACACTATTTCATAACCCTCCTGAGCCGCTGCCTCAATCTTGGACGGTAAGCCACCCACTGGACCTATTGAACCGTCGGGTAATATCATACCGGTCATCACAACATCAGGATTTAACGTGTGATTCGTTATTAATGCCCACATTGCGACCGTCATATAGCCACTTGCTGATGGACCACCAATTTCGAGGGTTGTTGGTTCAACGTTTATTAAGAAATTGTACTCGTTAAATGGTTGATTTGCTAAGTATGTGGCGACCAATGCGGCTATTTGGGATGATGATAAGAACGTACCACTTTCAGCAGTTGGTAGTGGGCTTGAGGCAACATATACATAACCTGAGCCTGGTTTTATTGCCGTTATTGTTATATTTATAATAGCACCACTATTGTTTGAGGACACAGCTAATGCATGCACAGTCAATGACCTAGTATATACGACGATTTGCTGCCACTCATCTGCCAATCCAATTATTAACGAACTTAGTACTAGGACCAACGCCATCAGTATTATGATACTTACTATCTTAAGGTCTTTGACCATACAATGTGATGATGCTCCCTTGATTAATAAAACTTACACACTTCACTAATCGAATTAATTTAAATGAGTAATTGTAAATTCTCACGCTAATAGTGATATTAACACGGCCTTAGCCGTGTGCAGCCTATTCTCCGCCTGATCCCAAACTACACTTTGTGGCCCATCAATAACATCATCAGTAACCTCCTCACCCCTATGTGCGGGTAGGCAGTGCATGAAGACAGCTTGAGGACCTGCCTTCCTCATTAATTCAGCATTGACTTGATAGGACCTAAATACCTTCTTCCTCTCCTCGGCCTCAGTCTCCATACCCATACTAACCCAAACGTCCGTATACACCGCATCAACCCCTCTCACGTCCTCAGTATTATCACTAATCATGATATTCGCACCAGTCCTCCTCGTATCTTCCGTAAGCAACTCAGCAAATTTAGTGGGCCAGTACTTTCTAGGTGATATTATCCTAACCTCCCAACCAAGTTTAGCGCCTATTATCATTAGAGAGTGGGCAATGTTATTATCACCATCACCAACAAAAGCAATTCTTAATCCCTCAAGTCTGCTCCTTACTTCCCATAGGGTTAATGCATCTGCCAATGCCTGTAATGGATGCTCTTTATCGCTCAAGGCATTTATAACAGGTACTACGGCGTACTTAGCCATCTCGATTAATGACTCATGCTTATACACCCTGGCTGCGATGGCGTCCACGAACCTATCAACAACCCTCGCGGTATCCGCAATGGTCTCTCCACGGCCTAGCTGAAGCTCCTGCGGATTTGAGTAAATGACATGCATTCCCAACTGAGTTGCAGCCGCATCAAGACTTACCCTGGTTCTCGTACTTGGTTTTTCAAAGATCATTAAGAGAGTCCTGCCCCTCAGTATATCGTTATACCGCTCACCTTGGTAATACCTTGATTTAAGGTCTCTGGAGAGGTTTAGTAAGTACTTGATTTCATCGGTTGTGTAGTCCATAAGTGTTATGTAGTCCCTACCCTTGAGTGCTCTTACGTTTGTCACGGTAATGTATTATTGATAGGGGTTATTAAAGCATGACCTCACGGCGTTAAGTTTTTATAGTAAGTGCTTTGTCATGTGTCGTGGCTAGGAATAGGGATGAGGTACTTAAGGTTCTTGAGAATTGGGGAGATTCAGTAACAAATAAGATACTTAGTAATGAGGAACCTGTTCTTGAAATACCATCACGAACATTAAGTAATACTATATGGGACTCTAAGAAGAAGATGCTTGTACTTGGTCCAGAAAAACTAAAGAGGAGATTCCTCGATCTTAAGGAATCTAAGAGGTTCATGCAGACAATGCTAATGCTTAGGCTTATTGTTCAAGCGATTAGGGAGGGTGTTTACCCAACAATAAGGGATCTCTACTATAATGGTAAACATACGATGGAGTTTAAGGCGGACATAATCAATAAGGTTATTAGGGAGAACACATGGGATGAACAGTCAGAATCAAATGCTGTTATTGAGGATATTGAAGTAGCCACTGGAATGCTCAGGGAGGAGATGGGGCTTTCAGCTGATGTTAAGGGTAAGGTCGTGGGCCCAATAATTGTAAGGTCTAAGGGGTTTGAGATAGATGCAACAAAGCTTGGTGATACTGCGTTAAGTCTTCCGCCGAATCCTGATGATCTCGATATTGTTAAGGTCGAGGCCAATTACGTATTAGTCATAGAGAAGGATGCAATATTTCAGAGGCTTAATAGGGAGGGTTTCTGGAATAAGGAGAGTTGTTTATTAATTACGGCTAAGGGTATGCCTGATAGGGCTACCAGGAGGTTTGTTAGGAGACTTAATGAGGAGTATGGATTACCCATCTATATATTGACTGATGGCGATCCATACGGGTGGTATATATATAGTGTCTATAAGAGTGGTTCGATAAAGCTTAGCTACGAGAGCGATAGGTTGGCAACCCCTGAGGCTAAGTTCGTGGGTGTTACGGCAACGGACATACGTACTTATAAGATAAGCGATGAATATGTGATAAAGGCTACGGATAGGGATTTGAAGAGGGCTCAGGAGCTCATTAGGTATCCCTGGTTCCAGAGTGACCATTGGAAGAAGGAAATTGAGCTTTTCCTAAGAACTAAGAAGAAGGTTGAGATTGAGGCTTTATCAACACATGGTTTGAGGTTTCTTCATGATTACTTAACTGATAAGATTCATGGTGGTAAGTTTATTGATTAAGCCCAATTAATGCAGGAATAATGATTTTAAATGCGCAATTAGGCTATGCCGTATAATGCTAATTGATAATTATGGAAGACCTTGGTTGAAACTCAGGATTGTGGTGAACAGCGTATGTAATTATAGATGTATTTTCTGCCACTTTGAGGGTCAGGGCAAATTTCTAAGTAGGGAGTTAAGTGCTGAGGATATTGGTTTCGTGACTTCTGTGGCCAAGGATTTAGGTGTTGATGATTTCAAGATAACTGGTGGTGAGCCATTACTGCGTAAGGACATTGTAAAGGTCGTAGACGAGATTAGCAGGATTGGTCCTAAGGATCTTTCGTTAACGACAAATGGGTATTTCCTTGATATATATGCTGAGGATTTGCTTTCTCATGGTTTACGTAGATTAAATATATCGCTCCACTCATTAGATAGAAGGAAGTACAGTTTCATAACTGGTGTTGATGCCCTGAATAAGGTTCTTGAGAATATTGATTACGTGAGTAAACTGGGCTTTAGGCAGATAAAACTGAATGTTGTTGCCTTAAGAGGATTGAACACAAATGAAATACCAATGATGATAAGATTCGCCGCTAAGTATGGCTTCGTCCTTCAATTAATAGAGTTGATGCCCATGGGCGAGGGCTTTCCCGTATTTGCCAGATATTATGACGACCTAAGCGATATAATAAATTGGTTAAATAAGCATGGTAAATTACTAGGAACGAGGAAGGACCTTCATAATAGGCCGTTATACGAGGTTGATGGCGTTAGGGTTGAGATTGTAAAGAACTATAATAACCCAACGTTCTGCGCAGGCTGCACAACAATGAGGTTAACAAGTGATGGTAAATTGAAGACCTGCTTATATAAGGAACCCGTGGTTGATCTATGGCCATATATAAGAACTAGGGATAGAGAGGGCTTAATGAAGGCTATGATCTATGCAAATTCACTTAGGAAGCCTAATTTTGTAGAGGGTTCATCAGGTGATTTAAGTAGAATAAGGATTAAGGTGCGTATTGGGAACCTCGTGTACTAATACTACGCCTTATTACGTACTTAATGCCCCTATAATTACTTGTAAGTGTCACTGTTATTTCGATGGGAGATAGAACCTTCACTAACTCATTTATTAATTCATTAATTAAGTCCTCGTGATATACAATCCTGCCTTTAAATCCGTCTAAGTATTCCCTAAGACTATTCAATTCTATATAGATACACTCATTATTGCGACATAACGGCTTATAATCTATTTCAAGGTTGTAATTATCAACACTATGATCCACCGGACATATTGCTGAGAACGTGGTTTCAATGTGCACATTATCTACGGGTCCCGCCCTTATTGTAATACTCATTAAATGGGCATTGTATTCTCAATATTTATGCATATCGATCTCTCAGTGCATAATTTCCTAATAACTGCCCTTAACTTATCAAGTTCATTCTCATTTATCCACACTTTAATAATCTCATTATTACCAGACATAAAGGTAATGGACCAGGTGTTGAACCTAGGTATTGAGGGTATTGGTATTAATCTCATGTTTATAATTCTAACAGTATTAATTACGGGCCTTATCCTCACCCTAGTTATTTGAAATAATGATAATTCAATCCTCTCGGAACCCCTTAGGGCTATGAATCGATCTGCATACATTATCACCTCATTCCTCTTAATGGCTTTCTTGGCAGCAACCATTATTAACGCAATGAATATTGGTGGTAATGATACGAGTACTACATCAATTATTGATTGAGTTATTATGAAGATGACTATGGCGCCAATAAGCATGAGAGTTATTACAATGCCCGCATATAAATTAATGATGTATGCTGGATCCTCAATGACATGCCAGAGTGGCCTATTCATTTAAGGAAATAAGAAACGTTAAATTATAAGGCTTATTCCATGAATTCGCTTACACCGGTCTTATTCACTGGCATTCTCCAGTCGATACCAAGGGTTCTCATGGAAATCCTGGGAACTATTGGCATCTTCCTCTTATGCTCAGTATTCAATACCCTACGCCATACGGTCTGTACAAGCTCGATAGGCTTGCCCGTGGCCTCAGCCGCCTGTTCGGTGTTCATCCTATAATCAATAAGTGCATGCAAAATTACATCAATGTCCTCATACTTCACTCCAAGCTCACCCTCAGCCGTCTGATCCTCCCAAAGCCTTGGGCTTGAAGGCTTGAAGGCAATGCTATCCGGCAAGCCCAGGTACTTACCTAGGTACCTAACCTGTGTCTTGTATAGGTCACCTATTGGTAATATGTCGACGCCACCATCGCCATACTTCGTGAAGTACCCAATTAACAATTCGCTCTTATCTCCAGTACCAACCACGACCTTGTTAAATCTATTGGCAAAGTAATAAAGTATGGTCATCCTAATCCTTGGAAGGAGGTTTCCGGTCGCTATTTTATCACTTTCATCAAACACAGGTATTGACTCAACGAAGGCATTTCTTATTTTACCAATGTCTATATAGTAATACTTGATCTCCAGGTTTTCAGCAACATACTTAGCATCCCTTATATCCTCAGGTGGCGTTGTTTTATATGGTAGTATTAAGCCAATAACGTTATCCTTACCCAATGCCTTAACGAGTAGGTATGCCGTAACGCTGGAATCAACACCACCGCTAAGACCTATAATGGCACCGGTGGCCCCTGAATCCTTAACATATGACCTAATGAAATCAATTATTCTCTGTGTTACGTAATCATAATCAATGCGTACTAGGTTTTCAAGTGTTATTCTAGGCACATGGGTTCAGTCATTAATGACTTATATTGCTTACTCATTTTACAAAATGGAGTTTGTATTTTTAATTCCCCGCGCTCATTATTAATTAATGCTTAGGATACACCTGCTTCAATATAGCAGTAAGTTGGGTGACGTGGACTTTAACCTGGGCAGGTTAATTAAGGCCATGGAAACACTCTGTGTAGGTGATGGGGCAGATCTAATAGTGACGCCGGAGCTTTACTTACCAGGTTACATGTCTAAGGATATGTTCTTCCAAATTGCCGAGCCGATAAGTGGCAAGACCATTACGAAATTAGCCATGGAGGCTAGAAGGAGAAATTGTCACGTGATTGCTGGATTTGCTGAGAGGGATGAGGATACTCACGTACTTTATAATACAGCAGTTGCCGTAGGCCCTAATGGAGTATTAGCAGTATATAGGAAGAGGCATTTACCATCGTATGGCATATTTGATGAGTATAGGTATTTTGGGATTGGCAAGGGTGACATACCCGTTATTAATATTAACGGACATAGAGTTGGGATAGCGATATGCTATGATGCTTTCTATCCAGAGGTTTCGAGGGTTATGATGCTTAGGGGTGCCGAGGTTCATGTATACATAAGCGCCGCACCCGATATGTCTAGACTTCATTTTGAAACATTCATGATAGCTAGGGCACTGGAGAACGTGGCATACACAGTCTATGTTAATACGGTTGGGCAGTATGATGGACTTGGATTCTTTGGAGGTAGTCACGTAGTTAATCCACTAGGTAATGTTCTCATTAAGGCTAAGTATTACGAAGAGGATGTGAAAACTATTGAGGTAGATCCGAGTGATATTGCTAATTATAGGAGTCATAGGCCAATACTTAAGGACCTTGATCCAAGTGATGTGGATCTCGTAGTAAAGGCACTCACTGAGTACTTAAATCCAAAACTACCAATAATCAAGGCTAAAGAGAAGGAGGTAACGACAGTCAGTAATTATTAATACATACAATGAAATACTAATTCAATTTTTAAATAATAGTACTAATTCATTACTTTAGTTGATTAATTATCTCTATTAATGCATCACCGAATTCCTTAGTACCTAATGGTTGAACACCCATGAACCTGGCCAGGTCCTGAGTAACCTTCTTCTGGTTAATGGCCTCTGTTATCGCCCTATCAATTAAGTCTGCAGCCTCCCTCCAACCCATAAACCTGAGCATTAACTCACCAGCCCTAATTATACCCGTTGGATTAGCCACATTCTTACCAGCGTACTTAGGCGCTGTACCATGCACTGCCTCGAACATGCCGCCAGTATCACCAACATTCGCGCCACCAAGTACTCCAATATCGCCTATGAGGGCTCCAGCGGCATCACTTATGTAATCACCATTTAGGTTGGGCGCCAGTATTACGTCGTAACTCTCAGGTCTTGTGATTATCTGCTGGAACATGTTATCGGCAATTCTATCATTAACGAGTAATTTACCAGGTGGTACTTTACCACCATACTGCTTATTCATCTCCTCCTCAGTAACTATGTAATCCCTAAATTCCTTAAGGGCTACTTCGTAGGCCCACTCCCTGAAGGCACCCTCGGTGTATTTCATGATATTGCCCTTATGCATTATTGTTACGGACCTCCTCTTATTCTCAATGGCGAACTTAAGGGCAAACCTAGCAACTCTCTGTGTCTTATACTTACTGATGGGTTTAATGCCTATTCCAGTGTCATCCTCAAGTTCCACCTTTAATTCCTCCTTAAGAAACTTCCTCAACTTAACGGCCTCCGGACTATCCCAACTCCACTCAATACCCCTGTATAGATCATCAGTGTTCTCCCTAATGATCACTAAATCAACCCTCTCAGGGTGTTTAAGTGGTGATTCTAAGCCAGGCATGTACTTAACAGGCCTGACATTGGCATATGCATCCAGGAGCATCCTAATGGCCACGTTTATTGACCTCCAACCACCGCCAATCGGTGTCTCCAGTGGTCCTTTCAGGATGACCCTGTACTTCGTGATGAGGTTTATGGTCTCCTCCGGGAATCTATTACCGTATATCTTCTCAGCCTCTTCACCTGCATAGGCCTTAACCCACTTAATCTCTCTTGAGCTGCCGTAAGCCCTTTCAACGGCCTTATTAATTACCTTAATAGCCACATTCGTTATTTCGGGTCCTATTCCATCACCTTCAATATAAAGAATTAGTGGCTTATTGGGGACATTCCAGATACCGCCCTGAACCACGATTGGTTCCCCATCCTCCGGTATCTTAATCCTAGATGCCATCTCTATTTACGTAATTACTACGTTTTTAAATCTTTCAATAATCGAGGAATAATGTGAGTAGAGGAGGACCAACATTATACATTACTGGTCTTGGACTAAGCCCTAGGAATATTACAACTGAAGCGTTAGAGGTCATGAGGCTCGTCGATGTGGTTTTCCTGGAAACCTATACGTCAAAGGGTCCCGTAGAATTCATGAACTATTTGAGAAGTATTAGGAATGATTTAATCCTAGTTTCAAGGGAGGACCTAGAGAATAGGAATGGTGATGTCATAATGAGGGAGTTAGAAAGGGGGCATGATGCTGCACTTCTTGTTTTTGGTGATCCCATGATAGCCACGACACATGCGGCAATTGCCGTAATTGCCAAGAGACATGGCTTTAATGTTAAGATTGTGAATTCAGTAAGCATAGTTTGTGCATTACTTAGTCAGCTTGGTTTATCACCGTATAAACTGGGTTCCATAGCCACAGTGACCTACCCTAGAATGGGCGTGCTTAGTACTAGGGCTTACGATGTGTTGGGCGACAATCTTAAACGTGGGCTGCACACGATATTATTACTTGATATTCGGGATGATGAAGGCTTTATGAGTGCTAATGAGGCGGTTGATATACTCAGGAGGTTAGAGGAGGAGAGGAAACTAGGCATTGTTAATGAGAGGTTGTTGGTTATTTATGTGGCTAGGCTGGGCTGGGTTGATCATAGGATTGTCGTTTCCACAGTAAATAATGTGCCCGATATTGGTGATACTCCACATACTATCGTCATACCTGGGTTATTAAATCCCGTGGAGGTTGACTATTTAGTCCATGTGTTAAATGCGAGTAAGGATTTCGTTGATAATCATCAAAGATTTATTCATAGTCTTACTGTGGAAAATAAATGATTGTTCATAATTATTCCTTGAAATTTCTTAAGTTACTCGGTAGATTTATTGATATTTTTCGGAATATAGTTTATAAGGAACTGAATTTCACAATCCTTGTGAAACTGAATAATGTATTTATCGCGAAAGGCATAGAGCAAGGCCTTAAGTGGTTTATTACCTATTCGTTGATTACGCTACTGAGTATATACACGATTATTATTACGAGAAGATCACTCATAAAGCTATTCCATGAGCGCATAAATGCAGTAATACTGAGGTATAGGGATGAAATCGACGATCCATAACTCATCAATGAGGTACATTCCTACGGAATATTACTGTGCCATTATCCTTTCTCCTAATCTCTACAACCCTATGATAGGGTATATACGTTTCCCTACCGTCCTTACTTACGAACATAAATCCATCCCTACTTATCACGGTTATCCTAGATAATTCCAGAACCTCCTCATTGTTAGGTGATCCTCTTGATATGTAGATGAGCACGTAATTGTCTAACTGGTTAGTCCACTTTAATTTATTGAGTATATCCCTTATAGTTACCACAATCATTTTGGAAGGAGGAGCATTATTATTTAATACTGACTATGCAATGAAATCTTAATTAAGTAGTCGATCTAGCGATTAGTGATGGTCGGTCCCTGCGTATTCATAAGTAGGAGTAACTTACCCTCAATAATATACACAGAGCTCAATAAGTTACCAGTGGAGATTAGGATGTGGAAAGAGACAGGACCTATGTGGGGTAAACAAGCATCACCACCAAGAGAGGTTTGGATTGACGTGTTTAAGAATTGTGTTGGTGCCATTGTGACTTTAGGCGATGTCATTGATAGATCCCTACTTAATGAGGCAGAGAAGTTGTTTGTGATTAGTACGTATAGCGTTGGTGTTGATCACATAGACGTTAAGGCAGCCACCGAGAAGGGAATTTACGTAACGCATACACCTGAGGTGCTTGTTGAGGCCGTGGCTGACCTGGCAATGGGCCTATTAATAGCACTGGGCAGGAAGATAGTCCTGGGCGATAGGCTTGTCAGAATAGGCGGTATATATGATAAATGGGGTTGGCTTCTCGGAACTGAGATTCATAATGCCACATTGGGTATAGTGGGTTTAGGTAATATTGGTACGGCATTGGCCAGGAGAGCCAAGGCATTTGATATGAAGGTTATTTATTGGTCAAGGACTAGGAAACCACACATAGAATTTGCACTCGGTATTGAGTATAGACCCCTTGAGTCAGTACTTAGTGAGTCAGACTTCGTGGTAATAACAATAGCCGCAACTCCAGAGACCAGACACTTAATTAATGAAGAGCGAATAAGGCTCATGAAGAAAACTGCCTACCTAATAAACGTGGCTAGGGGCGACATTGTGGATACCAATGCCTTAGTTAAGGCACTTAAGGAAGGTTGGATAGCAGGTGCCGCATTAGACGTGTTTGAGGAGGAACCCTTACCAAGCACGCACGAATTAACTAAGTTTGATAACGTTGTATTAACGCCACACATAGGGTCTGCGACTTATGAAACAAGGGAGAGAATGGCGGAAATCGCGGTTAGAAACCTCATTAATGTATTAATGGGAAAAAGACCCCTTTACTTAGCTAATCCTGAGGTTCTCTCAATTAGACCATTACAGGCCTTGATATGAGTTATGGTGAATAGCATTTATTAGTTTAGGCATAGATCACTAAGAAATATAATTATGGAGTCATATAATGTGGCAAGATTAAGGAAAGTTACGAAGAATAATAGGCCAATTCCGGATAATAAGCATTTATGGGCTGCAGTAGCTGTTATTTATAATCCCTGCCTTAATGCAATCCTCATAGGTAAGCGAACGGAGAATCCGACGGATCCATGGAGTGGCGATGCGGCATTCCCTGGCGGTAGATTTAATCCAAGTAAGGATAACGATTTAGTGGAGACTGCGATTAGGGAGGCCAGGGAAGAAGTGGGGCTTGACCTTATTAGGGATGCCGATTTATTGGGTGTTTTAGATTTTTTCTCACCAAGTAATGCACCGAACATTAGTGTGGCGCCCGTAATATTCTCGCTAAGGGATTGTAATCCTAAATTAACGATAAATAAAACCGAACTATCAAAGGTATTTTGGCTAAGGATTGATGACATTACCAAGCATGTTAATATAAATGTTAATATAAAGGGTTTTCCAAGACCTGCAATAATTATGGAAGACGTAATAATATGGGGCATGACTTACAGAATACTACGCAGATTACTGAAAGAGGCCTTCAGCATAAACCTACCAAAGGATCCAAGAGACATTGACTAGGTGCTTCCATGAATTATCTAGGCTCGCACACCATTATTAACCGTAATGGTGAACCCTCAGCTCCTCTGATCTTAAGTGGCATGAATATGAATAATCCCTCACCATTCTTGCATGTACTTAATGCACTATCTAGGTTAGTAACGCCCTCAATTATGTATATGCCATTTGACAGTAATTTATAATGCACGTAGGCAACATCATCCTTAGGAACTCTGGGTGGGTATGGATAACCCTCCTTACCCGGCCAACCAGCTATACTCAGTGCCTCAATACCCACAACTCTAATTTCCTTGCTTACTAAGTAATCGGCTCCGGATCTATCCAAATATGGCCAATTATAGAGGAATTCCTCAGTACCCCAGGCTTTAGAGAAGCCTGTGTAGAGCATTACTGCGTAATTACGCTGTATCTTATCATCGAATCTCCTCAGGTCATCCACAGTGATGGCTTCACCATATCTCTTGTAACTTAGGTCAAGTACTACGCCGTAAGTCATGAAATCCATTAATGGTAATGACTCTGCAGTTAAGCCATTTGGTACGAAATGTCGTGGTAAGTCTATGTGTGTACCACTGTGTAACCCTGCAGATATTTTTGATAGTGTTGATTCACCGTAACTTCTCCCAACCTTAATGTACTCATGCATAAAGGGTGGGTCACCAGGGTAAGTGGGCATTCCATTATATAGTTCGTGGGTTAGGTCTATTAGTATGAGTTTCTTACTCATTAACTGATTAATTAACTCCTTTAGGGTTTGCGACATACCGTGCTAATTATATACTATGGACTTAATACGCATTTCCTCTAGTGGCTCAATAACCTATATAGTGATTAAACCCCTTAGAGTGTTTAAACATGATTTAACGATTATTAATGAATTGAAAACACTACACATATCTGGTTTATTAAGAGGAATACATCCATGACCATTGATGAAGGCCGTTACGGTAATTCCATTGGTTAAGGATTCATTGGCATTAAGGGATATGCCTAAGCCATCACCAAAGCGATACCAAGTCCTATTGAGCCCAATTGAGGTAGGTGTTTGTGGTACTGATAAGGATATCATTGAGGGAAGGTACGGTGCGCCACCACCGGGTGAGGAGTACCTTATCCTTGGTCATGAGTCTGTGGCTGAGGTTGTTGAGCTTGGTGACGATGTTGATAACGTGAGTGTCGGTGACATAGTCGTACCAACAGTAAGGAGACCGACAACGTGCACCCTACCAATAACTGAGGTGGATTACTGCCCAAGAGGTACATATGCGGAGCACGGCATATGGTACTTGCACGGATTCGCCACTGAGTTCGCTGTAACGGATTCCCAGTACCTTGTTAAGGTACCTAAGGAGGCCATCGACGTTGCTGTGCTTACGGAGCCCCTAAGCATTGTTGAGAAGGGCATTGACTTGGCATTGAGGCTTGGTAAAGCTAGGTTCGAGTCCTGGAGTCCAAGGAGGGTTTTGATAATGGGTGCTGGGCCTATTGGTATGTTGGCATTAATGGTTATGAGACTTAGGGATTTCGCCGACATAACGGTAACAGCTACGAGACCCTACGACAGTCTCAAGGCGAAGCTTGTTAGGGAGATAGGCGCAACTTATGTTAATACGAACATTGATCAAATAAATGGTGATTTCGACATAGTAATTGAGGCAACGGGCTCAACAAGCGCGGCATACGATGCACTAAGGCATCTAGGGGCTGATGGCGTGGCAGTGTTACTGGGGATATATCTAGATAGTAAGAATGTTAATATTAGGCCGTTACTGGATGATTGGAGAAGGAATAAATTAATTATTGGTGCGACCAATGCCAGTATAGGGGCTTTCGAAATGGGTGTTGCGGACCTCGTTAAGGCTAAGTTCGAGTTTGGAGGTTGGGTTAGGAAGTTAATAACTAAGGAGGTAACACTTGATGAGTATGAATACGCATATAACTGGGGTCATGAGGATATAAAGTCCGTGATCCAAATAAGGAGTTTATAAACCACGATTTGACCAGTCCATGATTAGCCTACAATGAGGAATACCTCTTCATTAATAGTTCTCATCTAGATTGATTAAACTTTATTAAGGTTTCAATGATCTAGGAATTAATGGTTCTTAATCTAAGAGTGTTTACGATAGCCTTAATGGTCATCGTTGCTTTCTTAGCATCAATCTTCCTGCTTTCCATCGCTAGTGGTACATCAGCAAAAGCTGACAGCCAGGTGGATCCCAGTGCAGTTAATGTTGCATCGTCAATTAACATTGACATGCCGATCTATGTAGTCGGACCGACGACGTTAGTACAGGGACTTATAAATGCTGGCGTTAATGGATCTCTGATTAAATTAATAACCATAAATCAATTATCAACCTTACCAAACGGTAGTGCTGTGCTTATTGATTGGTCTCTGATTGAACAAAGTCTCATTATTAATAAGAGTGGTATAGTCCAGGTAAATACTAATTCCATAATCTTTAAACTAATTGAGAGATTGATTAATCATGATGATTTAGTAATTATCCATACAACCGATGTATCTAAAGATTTCGTTATTGTAGAGACCCTGGCATTGGCGTGGGCTAGGGCTTATAATGAAAGAGTAGTGGTGTACCCGGCTATTAGTGGTTATTATGTATCGGTCTTTGAAGGTAGGAATGCCTTGGTATTCGGTAGTGGTTATGAGGCTAAGGACGTGGTCGGCATGGTTAATTACTACCAAGGTGTAATTGATGTATGGAGACACAAAGCTGAAATAAGCCAAGCATTATCTCTCGGTATTTATGGACCGTATGGACTGCAAAGTGCGTCATTGACGAACATCGACCCTTGTCAGGAGTATGTTCAGGAGGCTAGTAGCTTGAGTGGTGTGGTCTTTGATTACCAACCCTATTATGGTGGTGTTAGTACCGAAGCTTTCAGTGATGGTAATGGCACCTTCTTCTACGATGCATGCATATTCGTGTTTAATGGGACTGGGGAGCCGTATAAACCAGCCGGTGCTGGACCGTACTATCCCGTAGCTACCGCCGCGTGGATGGCTTATGTGTCATCAAGCACGATTATCAATAATGACGGCTACATAAACTACTTCATAGGTACAATGGACCATAATCCAGGGTGGTTCGATTATCAAAACGGTTATAATTCGTATCTGGGGATACCCGTCAATTCATACCTTGAGTATGAAAGTGGAGCAAACCCGGTATTATCAACATCGCCTAATTATGTTAAGTCATTCACTGTAAACTTTGGGGCTAGTGGTATAGTCATGGCATTACCGGTGGAGTACATCGAATCTCCATCGTCTACGGAGATTATTTACAAGAATACGGCACCGACTACTAATACTGCTGTGGTTAACAATACCTGGTGGTTTTACATGGGTGGTAACCAGCAGGCTAATCAAGCCTACATGGTTGCCTTTGCAGAGGACGCTGATGAGTGGGTGTTACCACAAGGCCTCAACACCCAGCAAAAAGCCACATTCTACAATGAACTTGGCATTAACCTAGTAACTTCTATTCGAGACATCCCATGCACCGAGTGGATTTACAACTACGAAATAATCTGGGCAAAGCTATTATGGGTACTCCAATACAATCCAGGTGCATTGTCACAAGTAAATCATAATGTTTCCATGCTGAGTTCACAAAGTCCATACGCCATAACGGGGATTTCATCACGCACAGTGTATATACCGTATATTTGTGGCGGTTAAACGCTGTTCATGATGACCATGGCTAATAAGTTAGATATAAGTTAAATAACGGTCCCGAATAGCCTGGCTTGATGAGCATTAGGTTAAGGCTACCTATGTAATACAGAGACGATATGGTTACAGACACAGTGGAGCATAGATATTATACCGCAATCATTACATGAAGTGGCAATCTATGTAGGTAAATTATTAACTCGGACGTAACATACGGACAATATATAGCATCATCATGGCTGAAATCATGACTGAATTGTTAGGAAGTATTTTCTAGCCCTTTTGTAAGTTTAGTGATTTTACTTTTAGTATTGTCATTGGATTAAGAGTAATCCACGAATTCATCCTCACGGAAGAAGAATCTAATTTCTCTTTCAGCTTCCTTAGGACTATCACTTGCATGCACTAGGTTGAATAACGCCCTCTTCTCTAGGTTCGCCAGGTCTGGGCTATCCACTGAGTAGTCTCCTCTAATTGTGCCTGGTGGTGATGAGTATGGTGTTGTTGAGCCGACGATCTTCCTAACAACTTCAACGGCTCTATTGCCTTCGAGAGCCATTACGACTATTGGACCCATTGATAGGTAGTCAGCGAGCCAACCCCTAATTATCTTCCCAATCTCCACTGGATCGTCAGTGCCCAAATCAACCTTTGGATCCTTCCCAATCTCTGAGTAGGACTTCAGGGACTTACTACCCACTGAGCGTAGCCAATTCTCGTCACTTGGGTAGAACTTGGCTGCCCCCTCCTTGCTTAGCCTTATCATTTTCATGGCAATAATCCTTAATCCAGCTCTCTCGAACCTGTTGATTATTTCTCCAATCAATCCCTTTTTAACGGCATCCGGCTTTACTATTACCAGTGTTCTCTCAATCATATTACGAATCGATAACACTAATGCTCTTTAAAGTTTTATGATCCTAGGGAAGTAAAGCTTAATGGGGCAATTGATTTAGGAACTTGATGAGTGAGTCCAGTAGGTTATATGGAGAGGCACAGAGGGTTCTTGTTGGTGGTGTTAATAGTCCTGTTAGGGCCGCGATTAAGCCATACCCGTTCTTTGTGAAGGAAGGTAAGGGTCCATATCTCTTTACTGTGGATGGTTATCGATTGATAGATTACGTGCTTGGTTACGGTCCATTAATTCTCGGTCACTCCCCAGAGCCTGTTGTTAAGCAAGTGATGGAGCACCTAGGCAAAGGCTGGCTTTATGGAGCACCAACGGAGGTTGAGGTAGCGCTAGCGAAGAAAATAGTGGTTCATTTTCCAAGTATAAAGAAGGTTAGGTTTGTTAATAGTGGTGGTGAGGCCGTCTCAGCAGCGATTAGGTTAGCACGTGGATATACTAAACGCAGAAAGATATTGAAGTTTGAGGGTTGTTATCATGGTGCCATTGATTACGTGCTAGTTAAGGCAGGTAGTGCGGCAGCGCATTTTGGGACTCCTTCATCGGCCGGAGTACCTGAGGATGTAGCTAAATTAACTCTTGTGGCTAAGTACAATGATTTAGATAGTGTGGAAGGAATAATGAGGAACGAGGGTAATGATGTTGCCGCAATAATTGTTGAACCTGTAATGGCTAATTATGGGGTAATACCACCCAGGGAGGGTTTCCTGAAGGGACTTAGGGAAATCGCGGATAAGTACGGAGCCTTATTAATACTTGATGAGGTGGTCACTGGCTATAGACTTGGCCTTGGTGGTGCTCAGAGATATTACGGCGTTAGTGCCGACATAACTACACTGGGCAAGATAATTGGCGGAGGATTCCCAGTGGGTGCTGTGGGCGCTCGTGATGAAATAATGGAATTATTATCACCAAAGGGCCCCGTTTTTAATGCCGGTACATTTAATGGACACCCAATATCAATGGTTGCTGGGTTAGCCACTATAGAGGTTCTTGAAACCACGAATGCCTATGATATTGCTATTAACGCATCACGTAGGTTAGCTGAAGGGCTTAATGACATACTTAGTAGACTAGGTATTGACCATGTGATTAATTGGGTACCAACCATGTTACAGGTATTCTTCACTAGGGGTGAAGTTATTGACCATGAAACAGCCAGTAAATCAAATGCAAAGCAGTACCTTAAGCTCCACGAGGAGTTATTGAAGCGTGGAATCTTCATAGCGCCCAGCCAGTTTGAGGCTGTTTTCACGAGTTCAAGCCATACCACTGAAATAATTGAGGAGACATTAAGACACATGGAGGATGCTGCTAAGGTCCTTAAGCAGGTCTAATTGTCATTTTCCTTTACTACTTCCATTAAATAACTCCTTAATTTCTTAACGGTAGTCTCATCACCTACTTCCGCGTACCTCCTCATATTTTCTAAATAGTTATGCATGATCTTCTTAACCAAGGACCTACTCATGGCATCAATAATGGCCTCAACATTATCACTCCTTCTTAATGCATTTAGCGTCTCCTTAACTTCCTCCTCCCTGATATTCTCAACAAACCTCATAACATCCCTAATTACCTCATCAGCATCACTACGCATAATTAATCTCATTATTCTCTCAGTCTCATTATTGATCTCCGACAGTTTCTCCATTATATTGCTCCTACCATTAACATACTTTAGATAGGGTTCCCTCAAATCCTCAAGCCTAATAATCCTGACATGACCGTTGCCCTGCACCTTAATGGCACTTGGAGTTGAAACATCAATTACCAGGTTTGGCAGTGAATAGTCAGTTGCATTGAGGTTAATTAGTGGTGATTGTACTGACACTGCAGTAATTAGTATGTCGTATTTATTAGACGTTAGTTCACTCATTAATGATTCAAGACCCAATAGCCTTATTGAGTTTCCAAATTCATACCTAAGTTTATCCAGAGTCCTATTTATGACTGTTATGTTACTATAACCGCTCTTAATAAGCTCCCTAGCAATACCCCTGGCAACCTCACCACCACCAATGATAAGCACATTACTGTCCTTACTTATACTCCTTATTATGTAGTCCGACAGGAACTTCACGAATGATATATCGTAAAGATCATACTTACGCCTAAAATTCTCCCCAAACCTAATTGCTGATTCAAACAATATCCTTAGCCTTAATGACGGTTTACCTACACCATAAGCCCTCTTAACCTGGGACAGTATCTCCCTTTCTCCTAAAAACATCGAGTCGAGGCCTGCCGTTACTAATAATAAATGCTTAACGGCATCTAAATCATAGAGAATCCTAGGCTTAATCCCAGCCCTCTCATTAATTAACTTAATTAGTATATCCTCATCCTCATCCCCATCTAGGTAAAACTCAATCCTGTTGCAAGTCTCTAGTGCTATTACTGAGTCATAGAATTTATACAACTTAACTAATTCATCATTTGTGAAATAGGCCTTAGCTAATGTATTGAGGTCGTAATCCCGATAAGTCATTACCAATGCCTTAACCTTAACCATTCATAATCATCAAGCATTAAATATAATACTAATTTAAGCATTGTTTCAGGTGACAACGTAAAATAACAACGCTAAACATAACATAAAAACTAAATAATAAGCCCTAGTTTTAGCTTTCCGTGAGTATGGTAAATGATTTAAACGAGGTACTGAAATACGCTGACAATCAAAGAGAATTCGTAATCACACTATACAGGGAATTCATACCAATAAAGGCACTAGCTCCTGAGAATGGAGGTGATGGTGAGTGGGATAGGGCTAATTACCTATTGAATGTGGTTAGAAAATACTTTGATGAGGTTAAGGTTATAGAGGCTTCTGATAACAGGGTTAGTAGGGGTTCAAGGCCGAACATAGTAGCCCTGATAAAAGGGCTTGATATGTCAAGGACCTACTGGGTTATTGCACACATGGATACTGTGCCTGAGGGTGATAGGTCTTTGTGGAGTTATGATCCATTTAAGGCCACGGTGGTTAGTGATACTATTTATGGCAGGGGTGTTGAGGATGATGGACAGGGAATAGTCATGGGAATCACCGTTGGTAAGGTGCTTAGGGAGCTTGGTATTAAGCCACCAATTAACTATGGACTTATACTGGCAAGTGATGAGGAGGTTAATAGTAAGTACGGTATTCGGTATGTTATTGATAAGGAGCCGAATCTAATAACAGGTAGGGACTTAGTTGTTGTGCCTGATGCTGGTAATGCTGATGGCACAATGATAGAGATTGCCGAGAAGGGAATACTTTGGGTTAAAGTGACTGTTTACGGGAAGCAAGCACATGCCTCGCTCCCTGAGCTTGGCCTCAATGCCTATAGGCTTGGTAGTGAATTAACGCTCGAAATAGACAGGAAGTTGCACGAAACGTTTAACCATGAGGATGCCTTATTCATACCACCGAAGTCGACCTTTGAACCAACTAAGGTAGAACCTAATGTAGGGAATGTAAACACAATACCCGGTAGGCACGTATTCTATATTGACTGTAGGATATTGCCTAAGTACAACATCGATGATGTTCTTAAGATTATTAAGGATACGGCAAGTAATTACTGTAGTTCACATGGTTGTAGGGTCGATATTGAGGTTATTAGTAGGGATGATCCCGTGCAACCAACCAGTGCAGATAGTGAGATTGTTAGGAGACTATCTAAGGCAATAAGAGTTGTCAGAGGACTAGAGCCCAGGTTAATGGGTATTGGTGGTGGTACATACGCACGTTACTTAAGGGCCCGAGGTATACCCGTGGCCGTTTGGATGACCTCCAAGGAAACGGCTCACGCACCTGATGAGCATGTGCTCCTTACTGATGTTATAAATGACATAAAGACTGTAGTGGTGTCATTACTTACGGAACCATAGTAAGTACGATCCATACCCTTTTAAATCCATAATTCTCTAGCCTAACCGTAGGTAAAAATGAGGGCTTTAATAACACTTGAACCATATGCAAGGAGTATAAACCCATACGATTTACTAGCTAGGATTAACTGTGGTCAAATCGTTGAGTGTGGTCGTAATAAATGTATTATTGACCTGAGCGATTGCGATACAAATATTCTAACAATGCTTAGGGATATTAACTATGTTGGTCATATATCGATAATAGATCAAATAATTAGTAGGGACCTAGATACCCTATTCGTAGTGGCTAAAGAGACGTTGCTGGGCCTTATTGGTAATGGAGATGGTACATTTAAGGTCGTTGTTAGAAGGATGGATAAGAAGTACCCAGTGACTAGTATCGAGCTTGCAAAAAAGCTTGGTGAATACCTTGCTCAGTTCGCTAGGGTGGATTTGGAGGATCCTGATTACATAGTGTATGTTGAGGTTAGGGATGACTCCTTCATAGTTGCTCATTCAACAAGAGATTTATTCCGTAAGAGGAGGGAGGCAATACCGAGTGATTGGGTGAATCGTGTGGTTGGTATTGTTGATGGTCCTAAGGAGGTTTACGAAGCGATGGATCTAGTACAATTAAGTCATGCATTAGGTATTGAGATTAGGTTAATAACTAATCCATTAATTGTTGATAGGGCGTTTAGAGCTTTGAGACTTGGTTCCTTACCTAGGGTTAGGATTGTGAATATTGATGAGGCGTTGAATGGCATTGACATACCCATTGTGTTGTCAATGCATGCCAACTACAATGAGAGGAAGTTGATTGAGGTGAGTAGGGAGGCGTTTAGTAAGGGGTTGAGGATTGGCTTGATACTTGGTAATGAGTACGATGATGTTAGCCTGAACCTGAGGGGCAGGGCGATGTATGAAATCAGGCTTGGGCCCATGACTGGTCATCCTATGAGGACTACTATTGCGTTGGCTTACGGCATTAGTGTTATATACACAACGTGGTTAATGAATCAATGATGCTCCCGGAAGTTAATGTAGGGCGTGGTAGGTTCAAGGCGCTTCCTAGTAAGTATGCGTTGTTATTTATGGCTTGGTACTCGAGAGGTTCATCAATAAGTCTATATAGATTGTTGTTGATAACTTACTTGGCATCATATATTGTTAGATACGTGTTCGAGCAACCGCCAATAAACAGTAAGTCCATACTAAGTGACTTGAGTGCTCTTGCTAGTGAGGGATTGATCGAGTTAAGAACAATAAACGGTAGGTTAATGGTCAAGGTCACTGATAAGGGTAGGCGATTAATAGGTGAGTTATACGGTATGAGCAACGAATACGTGCTATTTGGTGATTACTTAATAGTGAAGTTGAGGGACTTGTTTAATGAGTTAATAAGGTTGGTCAATGCCTATCAGGATATGGATGCTGCAGTGCTACTCTCAGTGGCGTTTAGAGAGTTGTCACTTAAGGAAGGTGGTATTGAGGGCGATGCCCTGAGGGATTTAGCCCTTGATTTGAGGAGACCCTGCGAGAACGTGCTTGGTTAGCATAATGTTTTTAATACCCACTCATAACCTGGTCTTGATGGCGAGGGGACTTTATCACTATTTAGCTGAGGCGTGGGCTGGAGCCAGGAGTAGCTGGATTTGGGACGTGATCATGAAGCAGAGATTGATAGAGTGGCGTAGGGAACCATCTATTGTTAGGGTTGAGAAACCCACGAGGATTAACAAGGCTAGGCAGTATGGTTATAAGGCTAAGCAGGGCATAATAGTTGTTAGGGTCAGGCTTAGGAGGGGTCCATTCAACAGGAGAAGACCGAACAGTGGTAGGAGACCGAAGAGAATGGGTGTTTATGGAATAACCACTAGCAAGAGTCTCCAGTTAATTGCTGAAGAAAGGGCTGCCAGGAAGTACCCGAACATGGAGGTTCTCGGTTCATACTGGGTTGGTGAGGATGGCACGTACGTATGGTATGAGGTTATTCTTGTAGATCCAAGCCATCCAGCCATTAGGAGCGACTCAGACTTTGCGTGGCTCGTTGGTAAGGAGGATAAGGAGGGACGTAGGAGGAGAAGGCTGAGGGAGAGACAGAGGAAGTTGATTGAGAGATTAAGGAAGAAGGCTGAGCAGTCTCAGCAATCTCAATCCCAGCAATCATAAATTCTTATCTTTTATGGCGATTGTTCAATTAGATCTTGAGGTTATTCTCCATGCAACTGAGGATCTTGATAAGACCGTTAATTACCTTGTAAGGTTATTAACAGATAAAGCACCAATAGTTATAGAAGTGCTTTATGGACATTACGGTAATCCAATATATAAGGTTCAATCATCCATTAAAAATGAGGAGCTTGCCATGAGTATCATTAAGTACGTATGTTCATCACTTACAAATAGGGATTACCTTCTGAGGACTGCGGTGAGTAGGGTAGATGATTCTGGGAATGTTTTCCTTAGGTTTGATAAGCAGGAGTTTGTGATGGGGCGTATTGTGCTTAGTGACGGAGATGACGTGATTAGGGTTAGGATTAAGATTACGGGTGTTGATGCTATGCAATTTATTAATGAGGTTTGTAAGTTATGGTAAAAACAATGTTTGTAGAATTGCATTTGGGTTCAGCGGACAGGAGATTAATTAGCCTATTAAAGAGGCTTGGTTATGGTTTAGTGGCATTGATAATTAGTGGAAACAATGACATCGAGGAATTACCTGCATTCAGGAAGCTCGTGATTACAAAGGGAAGCGCCTGGAAAATAGGTTTGTCCAGGAGTTTTGACTTAGTGTCCGTAGTACCATGGAGCAGGTTTGCCCTTAATAAGTTAATAAGTGATGATAGGATTGACGCAATAACGGTTAATGAGGTCAATAGGAAGGTCCTGCCATCAAAGGCTCAGGCTAGGGCCATGGCCAGGGAAGGTAAGGCATTGGAGATTGTCATAAACCCAATTGTGAGTAATGGCGAATCTGGACTTGCGTTTTTAAGGGATGTAATCAATGACTACTCAACAATCGATGGACTTAGAATCGTGGTATCACAGGGCATAAGTAAGGTGTCTGATGTTAGGAATCCTAGGGATATCGTGGAATTAATTAGGGTATTAACTGGTGTTGATGCTAAGCCCCTAATTAGTGAGAATCCTTATGAGTTATTAGTTGATGCGTTATATAGGAGGGGTGTTTGTCTATGATGTACGTGATTGTGGATGTTTATCCGGGGGATTCTATTGATAAGGTAATTACTGATTTAAATAGTTGGTTTAGGTTATTCTCAGGTAAGGATGCAATAGGTTCTGAATTAAAGGTAATTGCTAAGTATGAGGGTAAGGGCAGGGTTGTGATTCAAGTACCTAGTAACTTACTTAAGTACTTGAGATCCGCGGTCATCATGGCTGGTAGAGAAAGTGATATTACGGTAATTACTGTGAAGGTAACTGGTACTATAAGGAAGGCCTTGGCAATTGCATCATCGGTTCCCTACCTATTTAATGAGTTCGTAGAGTAAGGCTAATCAGCTCGTCGTGAGCTCTTCATTACTCAGTTTTGATACCCATCATCATTAGTACTGGAGTTAGCCCGCTTATTTAAATGGCTTTATCAGCTGAGACCTAATTATGGTATTGGTACTGCCTGTTTAATACTATAATAACCCCTGTTATAATATATTAATGGAACTTTATTGTTCATTATCTGGGCATCAAGAATTTCACCAATGAATATAGTATGGTCGCCACCTGGGTATTTAGCAACAACCTTACAATCTAGATATGCAATTGCTCCTTCAATTATTGGAGAGCCCGTCTTTGCAGTTTTTACTTTCAATCCACTAAATCTCTCCTCCCTAGGCGCTGTTGCGAATTTAATGGCTAAATCCTTCATATCATCAGATAGTATGTTCACCGCATAGACATTTGACTTATCAATTGCCTCATGACTTGCGAGCCTCTTATCAATAGCTATGAGCACAAGTGGTGGATCAAGCGATAACGATGTAAATGAATTAACAGTTAATCCGTAATATTCATCATTATAGGTTGTTGTCACTATTGTAACGCCTGTTGGATAATTCCTCATTACAGCCTTGAGTAATTCACTGGATATGGTCATTACGGCATTAATAACGTATTATTATTAAAATCTTTAATCCTGTGCTAATTATCTCTTAACATATAACCAGCATTTAACGAAGACGCCAGGCCTTGCCTCAACAACTGGTGGTTCTTGTTTCTTGCAAATATCCATTGCATATGGGCATCTTGGATGAAACCTACAGCCAGTCGGTGGATTGGCTAAGTTGGGCGGTTCACCAGGAGCTACCTTCCTTTCCCTCAACCTATTGCTTGGGTCCGGGTCTGGTATTGCCTCAATGAGTGATTGAGCATATGGATGAAGCGGATTCTTAACCACATCCCTAAATGGCCCATACTCAGCAAATTGCCCCGCATACATTATCAGTATGTAGTCGCTGAAGTACTTCGCGGTTGATATGTCGTGGGTTATGTACATGAATGCCATCTTATGCCTTTGCTGAATATCCTTAAGTATAGTTAGTATCTCAACCCTTATTGATGCATCAAGCATTGATACGGGCTCATCAGCGACTATGTAGTCCGGGTCCGTTATTATTGCCCTCGCAATGGCAACCCTCTGTCTCTGGCCACCACTGAGCATGTGTGGGTACTTGTTCACGAAATCCTCAGGTGGTGTTAACTTAACCTCCTCAAGGGCTCTGTATATTCTTTCTTCTCTTTCTTTCATGGATATTCCCTGTACCATGAGTGGTTCCTCAAGTATAAAGTGTATGCTGTGGAATGGGTTAAGGCTTGAATATGGGTCTTGAAATACCATACTAACTCTCCTTCTAAATCCTATTTTCTTCAATTCCTCTTCCTTCATATGCGTTATATCATTGCCATCAAAGTATACTTCACCAGATATTGGCTCAAGAAGCCTGATCAATGTCCTACCTAATGTTGTCTTTCCACTGCCCGACTCACCAACTATTGCCAATGTAATGCCTCTATCAATGCTTAGGCTAATATCATCAACAGCCTTAACATACCTGGGCTTTGCAAATAGGCCGGGCTTTATGGTATAGTAAGTTCTCAATCTATGGGCAATGACAAGGCTATCCTTCCTAACCCATGGTGTGTCCTCAAAAACCCCAGGCATATAGCGATTATGCCTTTCAGGGATTGCTTAAAAATCTAACCTATATTTGCATTTATAATTTATTTGCTTATAAATTATTTATATAACCAACAAGCCACAAGGTGCTTCCTGCTTGCCTTACCCTCGAGTTCCACCATAGGTGGTTCCTTCTCGTCACAAAGACCCTTTAGGTAATCCCTATCCTTATAGAATGGGCATCTTGGATGAAATCTACAACCACTTGGCGGATTAATTAGGCTTGGTACTTCGCCAGGTATGAATGATAGTGTCTTGTCAGTTCTCAGTGTGGGCACGCTAGATATTAAGCCCTGGGTATATGGGTGGCTTGGGTTCGTATAAATATCCTCGGCGCCACCAATTTCCACAAGTTTTCCAGCATACATTATTGCCACTGAATCTGCGAGCTCACTTGCCAATGAGAGATCATGGGTTATGAATATGTATGACAGTTTATACTCCCACTTAAGTTTCTTAAGTAGGTTCATTATGTTTGCTTGGGTTATTACGTCGAGTGCTGATGTGGGTTCATCAAGAATTACGACCTTCGGATGGGCCATTATTGACATGGCTATTATCACCCTCTGTTTCATACCACCACTAAGTTGATGCGGATATCTATTCACTAAATCTCTGGGTAATCCGACGGATTCTAGGGCGTCCATGGCCATTTTCAAAGCCTCATCTTTACCAGTTCCCTGTAATAGTAACGGTTCTGTCATTTGATCACCTATCTTGATCACGGGATTCAAGGCATTCATTGATGCTTGAGGTACCATTGCAATCCTCTTCCACCTAATCTCTCTCCTAAACTCCTCCTCAGGCATGTGAAGTATTTCCTTACCCTCTAGGTATATCTCACCATCAACAAGGGATACATTCCTCTCCCAAACTCTAACAAGTAACTTAGCAAGTGTTGATTTTCCACTGCCCGACTCACCAACTATTGCTAGGGTCTCTCCCTCGTCTAACTCAAAGGATATGTTATCAACAGCCTTAACGATACCCTTAGTCGTGGTGTAGTAAAGCTTTACGTTTCTAACATCAAGCAATACCATGCTCATCACCCATATCTAAGCCTTGGATTAACCACGGGTTCTGAGGCCATTGCGGTTAATATAAATACCACTGCCACGAAAGCAACAAGTAGACCAGGTGGTATTACCCACCACCAGTAACCTGATGTTAATGCACCAAATTCATCAGCATAATAGAGGAGCATACCCCATGTTGGGTATTCTGAGCCTGCTAAGCCGAGGAAGTTTATGGAGGCTAACGTTAATATTGCACCGGGTACATTCGTGACCAGCAGGTAAAGTATGTATGGAATTATCTGAGGTAGAATGTGATTCCTCAATATCCACATCCTACTTGCGCCAGCTATTACGGCTGACTCTATGTACTGGGCACTCCTTATCTGCATAATCATAGCCCTAATAATCCTAGCCGACGCGCCCCAGGATACAATTGCTAAGAATATCACGGCATCCCAAATACTCCAACCAAACAGAACTGAGAAGACTATTAATAATGGAAAGGCAGGTAGTAATATTACGAAATCCGTGAGTCTCATTAGGGATTCATCGGTTAATCCACCGTAAAATCCAGCAACAATACCAATTATTACTGCTATCACTACTATTATTAATGCAGAGAGCAGTCCAACAGCTAGGTCTATTGGGAAGCCAGCCAATAACCCAAGCCATAGGTCATGACCCTCATTATCAGTACCCATTAAACCATATGTCTGCCCCTGAAGTACTATTTCTAAGTTATTTCTATTAATTACTGATGAGTTCTGTGAGAATACGTAAAAGACAAAGTCAAACTTATATGTTCCCTTTAATGGTGTTAATTTACCATTGTTAATTGTGTAAAATATGTATGGCGTAGCCGAGGACCCAGTAGGCACTATACTACTTACATGGTATTCCTCATTATAGAATAGGTTAACCTGGCTTATAACCTCAGAAGCCACGCCAAACGTGGTTACTCTACTATTAATTGGCAAGGGACCAAGTGTTATTTTGCTTCCATCGGGTCTATAAACCGTTACTGATAACACAGGAGGTTGAGGCATGCTATATATAGCTGGGTTATTAATAACAATAAAGATCTCGCTCCATGGTTTATCATACTCATAATTAACATTAAATGTCACAGTAATATAGGTCACGCCATTCTGCTGCTGTACTGCGTATGTATAATCATGAACATAAACCTGGGGTGAATATACTGGGCCTATCAATGAGTTAATCCAAGCTGGTGGCGCGTATTGCGGATTTAATTGCCAATACTTTGGATTATTCCACACACTTGCAAAGTTCGGTGGTAAAACAATAAGTGCATACATTGATACTACTACCAATATTATGAATAGCGCAGCGGATATCTTACCAGTACTTGACGAGAAGAACTCCTTAGTAATCTCGCTGGGGGTCATCCCTAGGATCCTAAACTCACGCTGCTTCTTTGCCATGCTCATCACCTTACTCCCTAAGCCTTGGATCAAGCATTATATAAACAATTTCCATTATGAATATTATCACGATATAGAGTAGTGTTGAGGCATACGTAAGCGCAACTACGACGGGTAGATCAGGTGTTGGAGAACCAACAATTGCAATGTTATATACATAACCCAATCCCCACCAATGAAACACCATCTCCGTGACCAGGAAGCCACCGAATATTATGAATGGTATTGTTATGAAGATACTCGTTAATATTGAAGGAGCAGCAGGCCTGAGTATATACCTATTTACCACGTGATTCTCGGGTAATCCCTTAATCTTCGCAAAGGTTACGAAATCCTCCTGAGAAATATTAAGTACCACAGTCCTTGCGAAATAGGCCCAACTACCAATATTAATTATTAGCACAGTTATGAGAGGCAGTGTGAAGTGCCATAGTAAGTCAAGGACTGCCTGCGGTATTGTAAATACCTTAACTGGGTCTGTTAGCCACAATTCGTAGTACTTAGGACTTATTATACCGCCTGTTGGGAAGGAAATCGGTGAGTGCATTTGTGCTAGGTAAAATGAGAATATCAGTAGCATGACAATACCCAACCACCACTGAGGTATGCCATTAGCTAATGCTGCGTAGTACATAACTGCTCTATCGGATTTAGAACCATATTTAAGGGCTGATCTAAGCCCTATCTCAATACCTATAAATGCGCTTAGCAATATGCCAAAGGTATCGAGGAGTATTGTACCAGGTAATGCAGATAATATTATATCAACAACCTTACCACCACCAACATTACCATACTCACTTGGGAAGTATGAGTAACCCCAATTAAAAACAATCATATTATACATTATGTAGAGGGTCCTAATCGCAGGTGGTTTATTAAGTCCGTAGGCGCTCTCCAATTCGGTCATTATTTGTGTTTGTAATTGCTGTATCTGTGTTGAGTTGTAGTGACCATGAAGCATTAAGTTCATTATTATGGACTTTGTCTCCATCATTATCTCATCCTTAAGTATCTTTGATGCAGGTCCAGCTAGGGCAAAGGATATTACGAAGAGCACTATAAATAACAAAACAACCAGCGTTGCTGCTCTAACGGCAAGCGTCCTTGCAAGACCCATCGAACTTGAAGAAACTTCTCGCGTTATTTAAGCCTTACTAACGTTATGTAGCCCAATCTAGAATAAATATAAGAAAGAATTTTGATTAATTTTATCGTTTTACAAAAATAATTATCTTCTTCTCCTAATAGCCAGCCAAGCACCAACCGCAACTATTATCACAACTATAATCACTATTATAGCTATTAATAATGTTGTGCTCATTGCTGGTGTCTTCTTGGGCGGTGGAGGTGGCGGTGGAGGTGGTGGCGGAGGTGGTGATACCGTTAGTGATGTTACGTACTGAGTAGGTATCTTCACGACATTAGTGAACGCATATAACAATAATTCATAGGTACCTGGTGTCAGTGTTGCAGTTACGTTACTCGGTATTGTTATTGTTAAAGTTCCAGGTGTTGTTGATGATGCAAGTGTCTCATAGATAATCTGCCCAGTGGCTGGGTTAACCAGGTATACATAGGCCTCTGGATTACCAACAGCACTTATGCTTACCGTTAATGTGGCTGTGGTATTGGCAGTTATTGTTGACGGGGACACTGAGGATATACTTGGTATTAAGTTCGTTGGTACTGATGTAACGCCCAACTTAACGAAGACTTGGTTAAACCAATACGTGTAGTTGTACGGATAGCTACTCCAACTAACGAGTATGGCTGACTGTGGCGTTACCGTGGTTATACTCTTTAGTATGTACGGTCCATTACTAATCCAGAGATTACCATATGTGCTGTAGAAGTTAAGGGCGTCCTCATAGTCCTGTATAGCCGTTGCAGTTGCATTTGATCCAAGGAAGTTCTGACCATTTATTATAGCCCACGAACCATTATCCCATATGTACCCAGTCTTAATCCAGTTCTGTAGTACGCTTGCTAGGTATTGGTTAAATGATGATGACCTGAAGTCAGCCTCTGGTATACTCAGTGACTGAGCCTCACCACTCGTGAATGCGTACTTACCCTGCTGATATGCGTAGAACTCAAGGGCGAGGTCAACCCATGGATTAGCAAATGATGGGAAGCCAGGTGCATAGTAAGCTGCCACGAAGTTGGGGTCTGGGAACCAGTAGTTGCCGTAAATCACCACCGTGCCATTCGGGAAGAACTGCATACCAACAATTGAGCTTACTGTTGGTGATATTATACCACCAACATCGCTCGCGGTTGCTTGGTTAGGGCCTAGGTCTGGTGCTCCAGTTGTCGTTGTTGCCGCTAGGTCAAACCATGTGTAGTAGTAGTAGATTATGTCAGCCATGGTTATTGGTTGACCATCCTGCCAGTACTGGCCAAGCCATGTACCGTTGAAGTACAGGTAAACGATGGATTTGGCGTACTGTCCAGGACCAACATCTTGCCACTGCTTAGTAGTTGCATTCCAAAAGACTGCGTTAGACGGTACTGGGAATACTGCTGAACCATTCGGGCTTAGTATTGCATTCCAAGCACCCCTAATTGGCATTGGCTCGCCAGTGAATGGGTTGTAGAAGGCGAATGGATCGCTCGTGAACTCCTGAATGACGTCATATGAGTAGGTATCTATTGAGACGAACCATCCGAAGTTATTCCATGGGAATTCACTAACGTGGAACATGCCGACATTAAGCACATTGGGATGAGTCGTTGAGTATGCGAACTTAATGCCTAGAGGCCACTCAAGGCCGAATATGCTTGGCATCCAGTTGGTTAAGTTCTGTATTGGGTATGGGAATGTGGCTGCAACGAGCCATACCCTAACAGCCTGCTGGAAGCAGTCGTATAGTGAGGTCTCTGAGTAACTCTCGAATTGCTGCAGTGATGTGAAGTTGCCCGTAGCGGCCCACATGGTTATTGTGTCAATTGTTGAGTTACTATACTGCCAATAACCAGTAACGCCCCAACCGGGCATGTCGCCAGTCCATGAGGCACAGAATGATGCACCAGCATAGGTATCCCAGGGCTCTGCGTATATTGTCCAAGCCTCGGTGTATATCTGCCACTCCATTTGTGCTGGGTTCGAACCATAAACTATTGTTAACGCCTCTGATAAGTCGCCGTATATCGGTTTAACGGTAAAGCCCACATCCTGGAGTTCAGACATAAATAATTGACCAATGGCGTATCTGAATGGATCATCCTTCCTAATGAAGAATATTATTGTAACAGGCTGTGGGGTTGTACTGTTTGGTGGTATGTAGTACCACTGGTGGTTAATGTATAGTATCCTGCCAACCCATGGATTATACATACCGTCGAAGTTCGACGTTGTGTTTATTGCCTGGAAGAGGGCGAAGATTGATTGGTTAACGTAGGTTGGGTCATAGTGAATGTTTGCCTGCACAACCATTGGCTGAATTAGGAGTTGGCTGTCTATTGCGAAGGGCCCAGGCCAGTTATATACGGGTGTTGCATAGCCTGAAAAGACCTGGGTAATTATTGCGTGCCTATCAACTAGGTAATTCATTAAGAACCTGAATTGCCAATAAGCAAACGGATTAAACGTAGTATTGCTTGGATATGGGTTGAATAGTAGGTCGTAGCCTGACGTTAATGATGGACTAACCATCTGAATACCAGGTGTCGTACTTAACTGCGATAATACATTGGGCGGTAGCGCAAATGGGTTTAGATAAACATCTATTTTGCTTGATGTGAAGTATTGAACGGCCTCTGTTGGCGTGACTTCGTACAGGTTTACTGTTGATGGCATTGTTTGTTGGGCATTAACAACAAGGCCTATTACTAGTATGGCTGCGATCAGAGTTACTGCCATAAGTATGGATACGTAGTTTGTCATCCTCCTTTGTTTAGGCATATCATGTTATTTTGGATTAAGTTTTTAAACTTTTCCATGTATATTAATTATTGATTCTGTAAATCCAATTATTAATAATGCTATTACCAATATAAATAATATTGTGAGTATAATTGTTAATACATTAATAATTTCAGGTCTATAAATACCAATAATGGTAACTTGCCCTCTACCCATTGACGCTAAATTAAGGTTGGTTATTGTTGTGAAGTTTAGTTCCTTTAATTGATAAGGGCCTAGGTTTACCATATAGTAAAGTGTCAGTGTTATGTTCGTTTCAGGTATCCACTTAATTATAGTTATGTTAGTGTTTAGATTACTATTATTTGTCCTTAACATTATAAAGACTATTTCCGATGGATTCACGGTAAATGAACCATTAATGGCAGGCCCACTATAATAATAATGCGTATTAAACGGGTTCAGTATTATGTAAATGGCCAGTATAATCGTGACTATACCAATGATGTAGGCGGCAACTATAAACCTATCTCTAAGGATTTCACTAATCATTACAAAGCACTTAATTTTATTTTTACACCTTAAGTTTTGTTCTTCTCCAAAGTCTTCTCGCTGGATTTGTTAAAACCTTTCTGTCAGTCTTGGCAGTTACCCAAATCGGTGGTGCCCTATTTGACTTATTCGCAGCCGCAAGTCTTAACTTCTTACCCAGTGGTTTATTCCTGGCCATATCCCTCACCTATACCTTATCCTGAACTCTCTATGGGTCTGTTTATAAATTGTTTCCAGTATCTTCTTGAGGTCTTCATCCGTAATGGGCACTTTGACTCTGCCGGATTGGGCTAATGTTATTAATTGTTGTTCAAGAGCCTCGACAAGTTCGGGCTTAACAACCCTAAGATTATCAAGCCTCTCCCTGGCCTCAGGCGTTAGTATCACCCTGAGCACGGCTCTCCTCTGGGCAGCTAATTCCTGTCTTTTCCTTTCCTCCTCCATTTGTTTCTGAAGATCCTGAAGCTTCTTCTGCCTAATGGCTTCAAGTTCATCCTCACTCATTTCTTGATCACTACCTTCCTCCTCTCCGTAATTCTCGTCAATAGACATGGCATAACAAAGGCAGTAAACCTATTTATTAACCTTAAACCTTGGGATCTTAACCGTGAACAAACCTACTCAGCGGTAGTCTTTGGCGTTAAGTATTTAGTGAGCTCGGGTCTTTGCTTAACTAACTCCTTAAGTGTATTTAGGGCTATCTTATCTAATAATGACTTGCCCTGGGGTGTTATCACCCTACCTGCCTTGGTCTTGGTTATGAGACCAGCAGTCTCAAGTTGATGAAGTATATTCCTTATTACCGCGCCACCAGCCTTCCTAGTCCTCTCGCTCCTAACGGCACTACCAGCCTTAGCCCTATAGCTAAATGCCATCCTAAGGCTGCCAATACCCACAGGTCCGTTTAGATAGATCTTCCTTAAAATAGCGGCGGTCCTTATGTACCACCAATCATCCTGCATTGGAGGTCTATCCTTATTCGGGCCTGTCTTAACGAATAACGCCCAGTCCGGCGGCTTAACCTGAGGCACATTCTCCTTAAGGTACTTAGCCAATTCCCTAATTAGTAATTCTGCGGGTACGTCCTTAACACTAACCAAGGCCGATCAAGAATGCGGGATAGCTAGGGTTAATAAGTATTTACTAAACGTGGTATTCACAGTCACGTATAGCAATGAACTTAATACCAGTTAAGTATATAGCATAGATTCTTTTTACTTGGTTATATGACGTTCTCCATTGTGGCAACTGATGGGATTGATGTTGGCATTGCCGTGGCATCTAAATTCATAGCAGTGGGTGCAATAGTACCACAGGCCCAGGCTAAAGTTGGTGCAGTTGCATCACAGTGTTATGCAAACCCTAGGTTGGGTTCATTAATACTTAAGTTACTTGAGTCGGGCCTTAATACCAATGATGCATTAAGTAAGGCGCTAAATGAGGATTCTGATAAGGAGGAGAGACAGGTTGGTGTTGTTTCTATACGTGGTGATGCAACCGCATATACAGGCTCTAAGTGTTCTGAATATGCAGGACATATCGTGGGTAGCGGTTATGCAGTTCAGGGCAATATATTGACTGGTCCTGGTGTTCTTGAGAGAATGGCTAGGGCCTTCGAGACGAAGCGAGGTGAGTTAGTGGATAAATTGCTTGATGCTCTATCAGCAGGTGATGCAGCTGGTGGTGATAGGAGAGGTAGGCAGTCAGCCGCTATTTTGGTGCTCAGGCCGAGTGGTGGTTACCTAGGCCTTACCGATACTTACGTTGATCTTAGGGTAGATGACCACCCAGACCCTGTTGCTGAGTTACGTAGGTTATTCAGCATTTGGGAATTGACGTTGTTGAATAGGGAGGATCCCAATGATGTGATCCTAAAGTCCAGTGTTGCATCAACAGTTCAGAGGATACTTAAGGGGCTTGGTTTTTATAATGGTGATGTTCATGGCAATTGGGATGAGGCAACCGAGGAGGCCTTCAAGGCGTGGGCTGGCCTCGAGAATTTCGAGAACAAGATTAGGAATGATGATAAGATCTGGGGATCGGTTTATCGCTACTTAATTAATGAGGCTAGGCGTAGGGGTTTGTTGATTAATGATTAGAAGGATTAATAAATAGGTTGTTTTGTGGGTTTGAGCAATGGCCATTAAATTCTGCCCGAGATGTAAGAGTGTAATGGTTCTAACAAAGGAGGGTGGTAAAGCTGTTTGGAAGTGCCCTAAGTGTGGTTATGAAGAGGAGGTTAGTGTTAGTAGTGCGAAGCTTGTTGAGAAGACGACATTAACCAGGAAGGATGATAAACCAATAGTACTAACAAAGTCTGGTGAGGAGGCTCTGCCTAAGGTTAAAAAGACATGCCCTAAGTGTGGTTATGAAGAGGCGTACTTCTGGGTTCAGCAGACGAGAGCTGCTGATGAACCACCAACCAGGTTTTATAAATGTGCTAGGTGTGGGTACGTTTGGCGTGAATATGAGTAGGCTTAAGCGTCGCTAAATAATACTGTTTTTGCTGAAGATGTAGAGTTTATATTTAAGTGGCGACTAAGTAGTAATTGATGTCTGAGGTTAAGATAACATACCCAGATGCCAGGGAATTCTCGCAAATAATAGATGCAGTATCGGCACTAATTGAGGAGGCAAGCTTTACGTTAGCGAGCGACGGGCTTAAGTTAAGGGCTTTAGACCCATCGAGGACTGCAATGATTGATTTATTAATACCCAGGGAGGCCTTTGAGGAGTTTCCTGAAAGCCTTAATGAAGAGGTTAAAATTGGCATTAATTTCGATGATTTCAAAAAGCTACTTAGGAGAATTAGGAAAGGCGATAAATTGAGTATTGAGACAAGCGAGGGCAAGCTCAAGGTTAGGCTTGTTGGTAAGGCATCTAGGACAATGACGCTCCCACTTATTGATATTGGTGCCGAGGAGTTACCAACACCAAAGGTAGTATACACAGTACTGGCTAAGGTGTCTAGTGATGCATTGAATGAGGCACTTAAGGATGCTGATGTAATTGCTGATGCCGTTAAGTTTGATGCTAAGGATGATGGTCTTTATGTATCGGCAAGTAGTGATAAGGGTGATGTTGAGGTTAAGTTTGAGAGGGAGGGCGAGGTAATGTTTGAGTATGACCTCAAGGAGCCAGCAACAGCCAAGTATAGCCTTGACTACTTGATTGATACAATATCAAAGGCCTATAGGATAAGTGATATAGTCACGGTAGAATTCGCAACGCAAAAACCCATTGCGCTAACATTCGAGATTCCCATGGGTGGTAAGTTAACGTACTACATAGCACCAATGATTGAGTAATACCAAGTATTATAATTAATTAAGTGGTAAAAATAATTTTTAATGCAGATTAGTACTCGGCATGTGATATGCCCAGTTTTATTGATTTAGTAAAGGTATTATTTAGGAATTATTATCGAGGTATTGACCTATCGGAAACCAGTGACCTAGAGAAGAGGGAGTTCGGTTTTCAATTCTTCGATAAGGAGGGAATGATTAGGCATGCTAGTTTTAGAAATAGCGACGAGCTAAGGCATTACTTAATAAGTAATGTGCCATCCCACGTCTACTACTCATCAGCGCTCTACAATGACCCAGCAAACCCCGATATGGACGCTAAGGGTTGGCTAGGTGCTGACTTGATTTTTGACATTGATGGTGATCACTTACCAACACCCAACTGTCAAGGTGCTGAATTAATGACGCTTGAGTGCTTAAATGATGCCACGGATGAAGTTAGTAAGCTCATTGATTCCCTCATTGAGGACTTCGGCTTCTCTGACTCATCAATTAAGATATTCTTTAGTGGTCATAGGGGTTATCATGTACATATTGAATTACCTGAGATTAGGGGATTAATGGATGATGAGAGGAGGGAGATCATAGATTACCTGCTTCTCCGTGGTTTTGACATAGAACGCCTAATCAGGGGTAATGCTGTTCTCATAGATGCTAGGTTAAGGGGTATTGGTGGTAGGTTGGCGTCCCTAATCCATGAATTGGATCCTGAATTACTTAATAACCTTAGTAGTAAGAAGAGATTGAGTAAGTCCTTAATTCGGAAACTAAATACACTTAATTCCGTAATTAGTGAGAGGCTTTCCATACACATAGATGAGGTGGTGACCATGGACATACATAGATTAATTAGGATGCCTAATTCATTGCATGGTAAGACAGGGCTTAGAGTCGTTAAGGTAGGTCCAAGTGATCTAGAGAGGGGTGCTGATTTTATTATTGATAAGGCAATACAATTTAGAAGGGGTACATTAACGCTTAGGCTTATTAAGAAGGTACCAGTTAGGAGGGTTTTGGGTGAGGATGTCGTGGGTGATGAGGGCAGTATTATTAAAGTGCCCACATATGTCGGTATATATCTAGTAATTAGTGGTTGGGGTGAGTTAGTTGATTAGTGATGTGCTTAGAAGGTTGATAGACTTCACGAAACTAGAGATAGGTACTGAGGAGATTCAGAGACCACCGTTTGAGTCATACGCCCAGTTAGTGCAGGAATTGAATAATAGGTTGTTAATGAGTGGTAATGTACTTGATAAGGAATTGATTGAATCCACAAGAACAATGGTTAGAGAAACCATTGCAGCACTTATTAGAAAGAGAATTGAGAAAATAATGAGGTACTATGAGACTAATAAGGAGATACCGCAAGACGCATTGTTTATGGAGGAGAGAAGGTTTCTCATGCCATTACTCGAGCTAAGAATTACTGAGGCACCAAAGAGCGAGGCCCAGGGATTAGCAATAATATCCTTTAAGAAGGGATTTCCCGTGCTCTATAGTGTTCGTTTAGTGACTATTGGACCATTTTCGCAATTTGACATCGCAGCAATACCGAGAAGTGATGCTGAGGAGTTACTACGTAGGAGTGTAATTGATATTGTGCGTTAAAAACAACGGAGGTAAAAAAATAAAAGGGGGTTTTCCCCGAGCTTCTCGTGAAGTTTCCTAAGGTTGTGAGAGCCTACTGCCCAAGGTGTAATGCGTATACGGACCACACAGTTACGATATATAGCCATGGGAAGAGGAGGAACTTAGCCGAGGGGCAGAGAAGATACTTAAGGAAGCTTAAGGGTTATGGTTCAAGCAGGAAGCCTAAGCAGAAGAGATTTGCTAAGACTACAAAGAAGATCGTCGTTAAGCTTCAATGCAGGCAGTGCGGTTATGTATTATTAAGACCAATTGGTAGGTTAAAGAAGCTTGAGATAGTTGAAACAAAGTGAGGTGGTGATTATGCCCAGTAATTGGCGTTCAGTCCTTGTTCCAAGGCCGAGATCAAGGTTCCTAAGGGTTAGGTGTAATAATTGTGGTAATGAGCAGGTGGTCTTCGATAGACCAGCCATGGCCGTTAGGTGCCTGGTCTGTGGCAATGTCCTGATAGAACCAACCGGTAGTAAGGGTAAGATTGTTGGCGCAACAGTAGTTGCGACGTACGAGTAAAATAACGAAAAAGGTATAAATGCACCCCATCCTATCATAGTCGATGAGTAAGAGGGAGGAGAAGTTAGACGATATTAAGAAGAGTGTTTTCTCGGTCAGGATTGCTAGGAAGGAATTACCCGAAATAGGTGAATTGGTTATTGGCACGGTATATAGAATACTGGAGCATGGCGCTTATGTCCTTCTTGATGAGTATGGAGGTTTAGAGGCCTATGCGCCAATAAATGAGATAGTTCAATCATGGTTTCACGATATTAAGGACTACCTAAGGCCGGGTCAGAAGACTGTTTTTAGAGTTATCAGGGTTGATGCACGTAGGAGGCTCATAGATATCTCGCTTAGGAGAGTCAAGGAAGAGGAGAAGAAGGAGAAACTAGCTAGATGGAAGAGGACAATTAGGGGTGTTAAGCTTCTTGAGCTTGTTGCCAAGAGATTAAACATTACGCTTGATAGAGCTTTACAGGATTTTGGTTGGAAGCTCGAGGACTACTATGGAGACTTTCTATCGATTTTTGAGAATGTGGTAAAGTATGGACCTGTGGACCTCAGGAAATTAGGACTTAGCGATAATGTTATTAACGCCATTATGGAGGTTGCTAAGGAGAGGATCGAGGTAGAACCTGTGGAGATTTCAGGTATTATTAGGATGATAAACATTAAACCTGATGGTGTTAAGCACATCAGGGATGTACTGCTTAAGGCCATGGAGTTGGCTAGGAAGGAGGGCGCTGAGAGTGTTAAGATATATACAATTGGTCCTCCCAGGTATAGGATAGACATTATGGGCAGGGATCCGAAGAAATTGGAACAAGTTCTGAAGGATGTAGTTAATCTAGTCACCACAGAGATCAAGAGGAGGGGTGGGGAGGCAAGTTTCACCAGGATAGGCGAGTAATTATGGATTCAATACTAAGGAGGTGCAGGAACTGCGGTAGGTATACAATGAGGAAGGACAAGTGTCCATACTGTGGTGGTGATCTTGAAATTCCGCATCCACCTAAATTCTCGCCTGAGGATAAGTACGGTAGGTACAGATTATTAATGAAGATAATGAGTGGTAAAATAAAGCTTGATAAAAGCGTTATATCGGCGGTTTTGGGATTAACCTCAACCGATTCTAAGGCCCAGTGAAATTATTGATTAATAAGTGTTTGATTACGTGCTAATGCATTGAGGAGACTGTAATTAACCTTGTATATTATTACCCAACCATATGGTCTAGAGACATATACTAATTGGGCCCAGGGTGGTGGATACCATAGGAGAGGCCAGGGTGTTGTGGGACCATTATAACCAGGTATGCCTATGTAGGCTAATTTAGCTGATGTGAGGCTTGCCCCTGGCATTATTGTTGGTACACCCTCAAATATCCAATAAGCCGGAATATTATTCACAGTGCATGTTGACCACACAGCATATGACGCGCTAACAACCTCTGAGTTAAACATTAGGCTGTAGAGTGTGACGTTATAAGCCGCATAGAAGGTGTTGTTGGCATATGGTACGTAAATGGTTGAGGAGCCCACCTGGGCAGGATAAATAAATGTATTTAGTATGTAATTATTGGTATAGCCGGCTATCCTTGCCATCCAATAGCTCTTTGCAAAATCACCACCCGCTGGATACTCAGGTATGAGAATGCATATTGATCCTAAGCCATAATTTGTCATATTTACAGGTCCATATATATAATATGGCTCAAAAATCAGTATATACTGTGGATCATGAAGCTCATTCAGTTTTTCCAAAACACCCGTGTAATTATAGGGGTTCGACATGAAGAAATTACCTATCAACGCTATCTGTGTACCATTTACTGTTGAATTATCAGCTAGGCTAGTCCTATTACCTATAACAGCGATCCAATAGCCGTAATCCCACCATGAGAGCACAGTAGCATTTGGCGGTGTATTGTAAGACAACCACTGAAGCGCATCAAGCCAGTCAGGCGTTGGTATTGGTGGCGTTACAGTACTAACTATTTGCTGCGGCATTATGGACATTGACAGTGCAGGTTGAATATTAACAATGAGAGCGATTGCCAATATAATACCGAGAAGGGCTGCTAAGGAAAGTCCAATAACTATGCGCCTATTTAGTGCTAACTCAGTGAGTTTTACAAAGCCATATGCTGCAGCCGGCACCCAAAATAGGCCGAGCAGCATGAATAGCCAGACCTCTGACGATGCGAAGTAGGCTGCGACCAGTGATCCAAGACTAATTAGTATTACTGGGAGTGATAGTGACATTATGGAGAGGATCATTGTGTATATCATAAACGGTATTGTTATTGATATATTGTACATGCTCTGTTGGAGAGTTGATGGGGAGTGCTCAGCAACGCTCTGTACAATTGCGCTCCTGGCAAATGGCGCTAATGCACCAAGGAACTTACCACCTATCGATGTGAAGCTTAGTCCTATTACGGCGACCACGAGCACTACAATAGCCATGAGGAAGTACCTAATTATAGGGACCATAATCCTTGGGTACCTTGGGTATAGCTTAATTAGGGCATAAGCGATTATTGAGAATAATAAAGCGGCATTGGCGACGCCACCCATTCCAGATATCAATGTGTGGAAGCCATATCTAGGGGTTATTGCTACAAAGGCCGAGAACCCAAGGTCAGTGAGTACGTAGGTTATCACAAGCTTATCAATGGTGAATGGTAGGTTTTGTCTCCTAGCTATCCTAATGAGCAGGTAAAGTAGTATTACTATTGTGAATAAGCCGTAGAAATTCCATAGGAATACGTAGGAACCCCACACCCAAGTCGTTATTCCATTAAATATTGCCGAAAGCACCGCAAAAAGTATCCAGTAATTATCCTTCCTAATCAGGGACTCGATATAGAAGGCAATGCCTAGTGTCGCTATAAATTGAAATAATGGTTCAGCCGCGAACCAACCAGCCGTACCCCTCTGAAGAAGCATTGTTGAAAATACAGACCATAGAGCCGCTAATAGTCCCACATACTTACCGCCAAGTCTGTAGCCAAGGTAAAACATTGCTGGGACCACTGCGGCGTTTGCAATTGCTGGAAGCAAAACTACCGATTGTACTAGATCAAAACCCAAGTGCGACAGTACCTTGTATGCAAGTACCCCAAACCATGAAACACCTGGCGATAGTACTACTGTCCAGTTAACACCCCATGGATACCAGAAATGTGTGAATAGTGCACCATAACCCTTATGAAGCCACCAAAAAAGTCCCTTGATGGTTCCATACTTAAGCATTTGTTCGGTCATGAAGAGCCTTATGTATGGGTCAAACTCATTTATGTACCAACCATAAAGCAACACAGGGTAAAGTCTCAGGTAATATGCAAGTAGTGTGAATGAGACCACGGCTGAAAGCATCGCAACCCACTGCGTAACCCTCACATCAAGTGGCACAGTAGGTACTACCTGCGTAATAGACTCCATTTTAGCCTTACTCACGGCCTTTGCCTTACTCATTACGACTTGATTAAATAATCAATTTAAAAGCATTTTTCACAGACCGAGCACGAAAAATAAATTAGCAAGGCATAATAAAATACCACCGTGGGTTGTCTCGAAGTAAGTAGTTACACCTCGAGGGCTGTAATATGCAATAGGGGTGCGTACTTACTCGAGTGGTCGGTCTCAGGCAAGGATATAATACTACCTGGTGATCCTGATAGACCAACGTGGAGCGGCATGGCAATAATGATACCCTTCGCGAACAGGATCAAGAATGGAGAATACGAATTTGAAGGCATAAAGTACTCGCTACCTAGGAATAAGGAGGGCCATGCAATTCATGGCCTCATCTTAAACGAGGAATGGAGCATAACATACATCGGTGAGAACAGTGTCTCGCTCGAACATGTTCTTAAACACCCTGATTATCCAACGGAATTAACATCAATAATCAAATACACACTAGTTGAAGGAGAACTCGATGTTGAGTTTATCATTAAAAATACAGGACTCAGGAGCGCACCATTAGTTGTTGGTGCTCATCCATACTTTATAGTCAGTAATGACTGGATGATAAATACTCAGGGAGAGATATTAATGTGTGAGACAGTTAATAAGATACCAACCGGCAAATTAATACCTGTTGATCTAAATAACACAGAAAGAAGGGAATTTGATGATTGCTTCTTGGTTAATGGCGACATAACCCTAGAGTCCCACTACTCAACAATTAAGATCATAAGGCATGGTATGCCCTACATACAAATATTCACGGGAGTGCCTAATGCCATAGCCATAGAGCCGATGAGCGGAGCACCAGACGCGTACCATAATGGCATGGGACTAACTATAATAAAGCCAGGGGAGGAAAAGAACTTTAGGTTCACGATAAAGGTACTAAGGGCTTAGACGAGAAAAGCTAAAAAACCAAGTAAACTAATCATAAATTGGCCCCGTAGCTCAGCATGGATAGAGCGGCGGCCTTCTATCGTAGGCGGGAGTGAGCCGTAGGTCGTGGGTTCAAATCCCACCGGGGCCGCTATCCGTTGTGTTTTCTTTCGGGTTTTCCTAGATTGATTGGGAGGAGGGGGAGGAGAAAGGGAAAGGATTTCGGCCCGTGGGTTTGGGTGGGCTAGTCGTTGTCGAGGCATTTTAGGTTTTGCATTGCCTTTGTTATTCGTTCCTTCCTCCTCTTGTCTTCCTCGTCCTCAAGCCACTCGCTCAGCTTCTTGCAGATTATTGGCTTGAGTGGGCTTTCACGAATGTTGGCGTGTGTTATTGAGATTACGTGGCTCCCCTTCTCGACGTATATTGTTGGGTTGTAGCCTGCTCTCCTGAGCTCCTCAACCAACCTCAAAGCCTCACTCTTATCCTTTCTACACGCCCTAAGCTCGACATAGTAATTACTGTCTATGTGGATGCTCATGCTTATGCCCGTCCCAGGGATCATGATTGAGCTACTGCCCCTCTCCTTAACCTCCTTTGACGCCAACTCGATTATTCGTCTAAGCTTATCACTGCCGAGACTTGCGCCAAGCTCAATCAGCTCCTTGAGGTCTGGTATCGCCAACCAATCCCTAGCCAACCCAACGGCCTTGCTCGACTTAACCGCAACCTCGACCTTGTATTCCCTTGGGTATATTGTGAAGCCTAGTTCATTAACCAGCCTCTCGATCACGCCCAACCACAGCTCGTACTTGCTAAGGCCCATCGTGAGCCTTATACGCCCCTCATTAACACTAACATCGCCGTCGCCCCAAATCGCCGGTGCCAGAAACACCCTGAGTCTCTCGGTGCTGAGCTCCCTGACATCCTCAGCAACCTCTCTCTTTGGCCTAGCCACGTGATCCTTGGCGGTTAAACTCCACGTGATTGATGCGTCATCCTCATTAATTCCTATGCCGTATATGCGCATATAGATTTCGCCAGGGTAAGTAAGCGACCATAGGACTGCTTGTCAAGGTTGTGCGGTGTTCATTGCTGGGTGGTCATTTATAACGCCTCCATCCGTTAACTCCCAACCACGTTGAAGCGGTTCCATCACCTTCTTGTCGTTGAAGGTGTTGAGTACCTTAACGTCGTCTCCCTCGAGCTCAGACAGCGTTAGGTTTATCGTGATGTTTCCGCTCTTGGCGACCTTATCCACCTCAACGGCTACATCCTTGTTGTATAGGCGAATTGTGAGTGACTTATCGTTGTTGTTTTCACCAGTCACTATTACGTCAATGGCGTTTTTCTCAAGTAGCTCCATTAGTTCGAGTAGTTGCCTCCAGTACACCTCGACCCACCTCTCCCTAAACTTCCTTAACAGCTCAATCATCTTCCTCGCCAACCTCCTAGCCTCCTTGATCTTCCTACCCTTTTCATTCTCGTGCTTCCCGAGCCACCTCTCCAACAAGCCAATCAACTCATCAATGAACGCAGCAGACTCAAGCTTATCCTTATGCCTCTCAATCCTTCCCTTCAACTCCTCAATTAGTCTCTTAACCTCCTCAATTATGGCTTCATCCGTGACCGGCTCCTTGCATACGAGCCTCCTGCCTCTCCTAACACCCCAACAAATCCTTGGCTTAGCCGCTCCCAAACCCACGGACCTTGTCTTAACTTCCAGCCCGTTGTTTTGTCTATTCCCGCTTATCAATTAGTAATTCCTTACAGAGGCTTAAAAACACGGCAAGGTGCATTGCTGCTTGCCTAGGGTCAATAAATAAAAAATAATTATTTTGATGTTGCTGGTACTGTGCTGCTTCTATCGCAACTTATTGTAGCCGAGCAATACCCAAGCTTTTACGGCAAAGCCAGTACTACGAATACGGTTCGAGACCACCCCGTGAATTGGGCCATCATGATTTGATCCAATACCCCCAAAAGCCCACACCCATTATTCAGTTGATTTACGCATTACCTTGAATTTTTACCAGCAAGCGCCTAAGGAACTGCGCGAACAAGGTTTTAGGGTAGGGCCATGGGGCCCGTCGAGACCATTATATTAGCGATAAACCATCATCGTTTATATGCGACTTAAATTCCACTTGAAGATCCTATATTGACAGCATTGATAATAGTGAAGGAATTTGCCCAGCATCAACGTAACTACTATACCTTCCTCGCCCGTGCATTCGCGGACATTAGAAAATGACGTATTCACAGTATAGCATTCACTAGTTTTTGATAAAATCATCGTGATAAGCAATACCCAATCACTTTTTGATGGATTTCAATCTCTATTAATTATTCACTTATGTGTTTACGTAGTGCGAATAATATTCCCAGTGTTATTATTAGTACCATGAATGATGTTACGTATTCAAGGTTTGTTGGTAATACGAAGATACCGCCTCTCTTAAGACCTGATAGGAGCATTCTGTATGCTAGGTATGAGAATATTGAGAGTAGTAGTATTTTTATTGTGGATCCCCTGGCCCTGGGTAGTATGTGTGTTGATATGTTTGCACCAATGACGATCCCGACCACGGAAGCCATGGCCATGAATGGCTGTATATAACCAAAGAACCAGTAGAGCGTTCCACTGGTTGCAGCCGTAACCCCCACTATTAGATTACTGGTTGCTGAGGCAACCTTTATCGGCAGTTCCGCGGCCCAGTACAGGGCTAGCATGTTTATTGGCCCACCTCCAATCCCAAGGAGACCCGATATCACGCCTCCAAATAGCATTACTCCCCATGCCTTGAGTAAATTGCTTCTTCGTATTCCATAGTTCACATAAACCTTTAATGCTTGGTCCAGGTAGGACCCGGTGACTACGTAGGAATCCTTTACGTCTACTGGTAACGCTGTTAACACGTGCTGCCTGGGTTTTGCCACGAGTACCATGGCCATGTACATAATACCACTAAACACTAGGTAGAGAATCCAGTTATAGCCTGAGCTTATTATGTGGTAAGCCATCAATGATCCTATTATGGCTCCGGTGGTGCCTGCGGAGGATAATGCTATAAACACCCTAGTGTTTGGTAAGCCCATTCTTAGGAACCTGGAGCCAGCCATTATTGATGTGGATATTGCGGATACAAGACTAATGCCGGCGGAGTACTGTATTGGTAGGTTTAGTAATATTGTTAATAATGGCGTTAGTATAACGGCCCCACCAAGCCCAAGTAGTCCACCGAGCATGCCGGCTCCTAATCCACAAACTGCTATTAATCCCAGGGTTGCCAGGGCTTGAGTAACTACGTACATTTTAATCGCCTCATTTATGGAGTACTATTATTGGGAGCACGAATATTGCAAGGAATAAGTTAACCAGCGTTATTGCTGCAAGCACCGTATATAATATATCCCTCTCCATGGCAAATCTAGCGAGGTTTAGTGCAACCATTATCACTGGTATTGCTATTAAGACCAATAACCCTGTTAGCATTAGGCTTAGCCCATCAAGCCTTAAATCACCAGCAACAACGCTCATTATTGATATTGCTGATGTATCAACATGGCCGTTGGGATCAATAATCCTATTAAGCGGCATTCCTAATCCGCCACCATGAACAAAGACGAGAATGAGACCCAGGATTAGTAGTGCGATGCTTATGAAGACGCCATACTTAAGGAGATTACTCGTTATATTTATGAACTTAAGTTCAGTCCTTCCCGGATTCTCCTGCTGAGCCTGGTAAATACTTAGCGTCATGTCTTGAGTTTCCTGGTACTTATACGTGAATACGAAGTAGAGGGAAATTATTATTATTGATGCGAATATTGCAGCCATTATGTTTCTCTCCATTGATGTTATTGGCAATATACCCTCCCTACCGAGGCCCCTGAGAACCATCCTAAAGCCTAGATAAGCTAATATCGATACGAAGACCCACCTGATCTGCCTATTGGTCACGTACATAAGCATCCTCGTACCAATCCTCGAACCTAGCAGAACCCCGATTGCCGTGCATGCGGCTATAAATGGACTTATGTACCCAAAGAACCAATACAGCGAGCCACTGGTTGCCGCCGTTACTCCTATCATGAAGTTGCTCGTTGTTGTACTCACCTTCATGGGCAGGTTCATGCCCCAGTCCATGGCGAGTACCTTAAGCGCGCCACTACCAATACCCAACAAACCACTAATAAAACCCGCAAAGAACATTATCAACCAACCGAGCCACCAACGAACACCCCAATACTTATACC